>JAABUQ010005092.1_pt1 | contig 21467 bp, 18 predicted proteins | sample 5560001 | NCBI WGS metagenome assembly JAABUQ01 (sample SAMN10711888, study PRJNA513371) | rock metagenome | isolation source: Antarctica rocks | place: Antarctica: Victoria Land, Finger Mt nord | collected 2015-12-18
CACTGGTCGTCGGTGATGTCGGAGGGGTAGCGTTTGCGGTTCATGATGTGATTGATCGCTGCTAGGTCGTGCGAAGTTTCCAAGATCGCAGCATCTTACGGCAGAAGCCAGTTGCGGGATAGCCTGTCAAGGCAAGGTCACGGCTTGGCTTGACACTCGGAACGGATTCCTGCCCAGGCGCGTTGAGGTCCAGAAGAAGCAGGGCGACATTCTCAGGGAGGGCCTCGTACTGGGGCAGATCCCGGCCGAAAAAGCGGGAAGGATCTGGCCGGCCACGAAACTGATCGGGACGAGCTTGGTATTCGATCAGGTCGACATCGAAAAGTTAAACGGCAAGCCGATCACGACCAATTTTCGGAAAAACCTTCGATACGATTATATTGGCGGCAACAGATTGACATTTGCAACAAATCTCACTATTTCCAATCTTGGCGACGCCGGACGTGCTCCGTTCACGCCCACGATCTCCATCCCGGACGGCATGCGCGTGGACGTTTCCTCAACGCCTCAGATCAATTATGTGTGGCGTGATGGGCACATCGAAGCCGACTCGACACCGGGCGCTTTCCGACAGTTTGACGGCATCCTGGGCCCGAAAGGTTCTTCGAAGCGGAGGGGAGTGGTCTGGCTGGCCGTCATTTCCTCGATCATCCTGGTCGTTGCGGGGCTCACCTGGAGGCGTCGCCGGGCTCGGGCGAGGACAACTTGATCGCCTGCGGTCCTCCTACCCATCGGAAATCACCCAACGTCCTTGTTCAAGGAGTTGCTCCCATGAGCGCCGCGTGGAGATGCCGGGGTGTTTCGCGCCAGGTCGATCTCGGCTCGGGCACGCAAGCAGGCCGTCGATGCGCGTTGTCGGTCGCCCTCGCGGTGGCGATCTCCTCGACCGGAGCATGGGCCTCCGACGGTGGCACGATCGAACCCGACTTGGCGAAGGCTGCCGAGGCCGTCTCGCCGACTTATTGCGGGGTCTACGCCGTCTATGGTGCGCTGAACGCGGTCGGGATCCGGGTGGATTACCGCTCCCTCGTCAAACCCCGATACATTGGCTCGTCGGACGGGAGTACCCTGTCGGAACTCGAATCGGCCGTCGTGGATCATGGAGGTTTCACCGATCGGGCTGACATGATGACCGTCGAGGATCTGGAGGCTTCGGAGTGGCCCGTCATCCTCCATACGTCGACCGAGCATAATCCGCTGGAGTTCAATCATTGGGCCCTCTTTCTCGGCGCCGAGGGCGGGATGGCCAAGGTCATCGACGCCACGGAGGGCCCGTCGCGCATCCCCTTCGCCCGATTGTTGACCCAATGGGATACGATCGGCGTCATCGTCGCCGACCGTCCCATCCGGGGCTGGTTTGGCCAGCGCAGACTAATCTATGCCGCCTGGATCGCGGTCATGACCCTGATACTGCTGACGATCAGGAACACGATGAAGACTCCTTTCCAGGGGAAGGGCGGCCTCCTGATGGGTGTCGCGGGCATTGCAACCTTCTCAATCCTCCTGGCGGTGGGATTTCATCGATCCTCCAGGGACGGCCTCTTCTCGAACCCGGATGCGGTACGGTTGATCCGGCAATCGCAGGTCCCCCAGCCGATCCCCACGGTCTCAGCCTCCGATCTGGAGCGGCTCATCGCGTCGAAGTCCGCCCTCCTGATCGATGCGAGGTTCGCGGCGGACTACCGGATGGGGCACCTCCCGGGCGCGATCAGCGTGCCGGTGACGTCGTCGCGACGCCTCCGCGAGTCGCTCCTGAAGGGGGTCGCTAAGGACGAGCCGATCGTGGTCTATTGCCAGAGCGAGGGCTGCCCTTTCGACGAGATCCTGGGTGGATTGCTGATAGCGAACGGATACTCGAACGTGCGAACTTACGTCGGCGGATGGGCCGATTGGTCGTTGAGGGCCCGTCGCCCATGAGTGATGTACCCCGCCCCCGGTCCGTTTCGCAACCAACCAGGGTTGGAGGATTCCCATGCGGCGGACGTTCACCATGCTCACCGGGTTGGCCGTCACCGTCTTCTTCGTCAGAAGTTCGGCGGCCCATCTCGCGAACCCTTACGCGTTCCTCTCCGCAGTCTACTCATATAAGCTCGTGACCCCGCCCGTCGGTCTCTTCATCGCCGCCGTACTGCCGTTTTTCCAGGCATCGGTCGCGATTTGCTTGTTGTTCCGTTTCTTCTTGCCCGCCGCCTACGCCTCGGCGTGCCTCATGTTCTTCACGTTTGCATGCGCCCAGGCCAGCGTCCTCTACAGGGGGCTAAACATCAGCTGTGGATGCTTCGGTGTGGCCGAAAACAATCCCATCACGGCCTATTCCCTGATGTTCACAGTTACCCTTGGCACCGCATGCCTCGCATCCTCCTACCTCGCGAGCGACCTCGGCGAAACCAATACGGACCGCTAGTAAGGAGGCGAGTTTCGCAAGTAAAGCGTACATCGCCGCGCCGAGGGCGCGCCTCGCCCCGATCGATGGTTGATGGGCGACAATCCCCTTGCGGGCCGGTGATCGCCCGAGCCGAAAACGAATTCTCGGGCCCTCGACGCGGGATCGGCTTGGGGAACGGTCCCATCGAGGGTATCTTGGAGGGTTCGGGCGGGGCGGCCGGGCCGCCCTCGCCGTTTCGGATCGATCGCGAGCCCAACGTGGACGAGCGCCGGGCCCGGATTCATGACGACCTTCGGGGCATCCTCGGCGGCGAACTCCTGTTCGAGCCGGTCGAGCGCGCGCCCTACGCCCACGACGCGAGCCTCTACGAGATCGACCCCTTGGGCGTGGTCGTGCCCCGGACCGATGACGACGTCGTCGCCCTGGTCCGCTACGCCGCCGAGAACGCCATCCCGCTCCACCCGCGGGGGGCCGGCACCGGGCTGGCGGGGGAGACGCTCGGCCCCGGGCTGGTGATCGACTTCAGCCGCTACTTCCGGCGGGTCGTCAGCGTGGGGTCGGACCACGTCGTCGTCCAGCCCGGGGTGGTGCTCGACGTCCTCAACGCCCAGCTCGCCCCGCTGGGCCGGCGGCTCGGGCCCGACCCCAGCCACTCCGAGGCCCGGACGATCGGCGGGATGGTCGGCCTGGACGCCGCCGGCATCCGCTCGATCCGCCACGGCACGACGGCCGACCACGTCCGGCGGCTCTCGGTGGTCTTCGCCAACGGCGAGGGGGCCGACGTCGCCTTCGAGCCCTGGCCCTCGGCCGACTCGCACGAGCCGGTCGACTTCAAGGACCACGTCGTCCGCAAGCTCGGCACGATCTACCGACGCCACGTCGACCTCCTGGCCCGCCGCCGCCCCAAGGCGAACCGGAACCGGGCCGGCTACGCCCTGGGCTCGGCCTGCTCGCCGGTCGGGGTCGACCTGGCCCGGCTCCTGGTCGGCTCGGAGGGGACGCTGGCCCTGGTGACCGAGGTGGTCCTGCGGACCGTGCCGATCCCCCCGAGCCAGGCGGTGGTGGTCCTCCCCTTCGGCCGGATCGCCGACGCCGCCTGCGCGGTGGTCGAATGCCTGAAGTGGGACCCCTCGGCCTGCGAGCTGTTCGACTGGCGGTCGCTGAGCCTGGCCAGGGACGTGCTGCCCGCCACCCGGGCCTGGATCGCCGAGGCGGCCGAGTCGGCCCTGGTCGTCGAGTTCGACGGCGACCGGCCCGGCGAGGTCCTCGACCGGCTCCGGGGGCTGGTCGCCCGGCTCGAACGGACGGGCCACCTCGTCGCCGACCCGGTCGAGGCGACCCGGCGGGTCGACTGCGAGTTCCTCCTCGGCCTCCGCCGGGCGATCACCCCGAGCCTGATGCGGATGAAGGGGCCGAGGCGGCCCGTCCCGTTCATGGAGGACATCGCCGTCCCGCCCGAGGCCCTGCCCGACTTTCTGAGGCGGCTCCAGGACATCCTCAAGCAGTTCGAGGTGAGCTGGACCGTCTACGCCCACGCCGGCGACGGCCAGCTCCACATCCGCCCCTTCCTCGACCTGGGCGACCCGCTGGACGTGGCCCGGCTCGAGCCGATGGCCGGCGAGGTCCTCGGCGCGGCGCTCGAGCTCGGCGGCTCGATCTCCGGCGAGCACGGCTGCGGCCTGGCCAGGACCCAGTTCCTCCGCCGTCAGTCCGGCGACCTGTACCACGCCTTCCGCGAGATCAAGGACGCCTTCGACCCCTACAACCTGTTCAATCCCGGCAAGGTCGTGGGCGACGACCCCCACCTGATGACCCGCCACCTCAAGCGCCTCGCCCCCGTCGAGCCCGAACCCGAACCCGAGGCTGGGCCGCCCTCGGGGGCCGTCGCCGAGCCGGCCGCCTCGCCCCCGGCCGAGATCCGGGCCGTCGCGGCCGAGCCCCCCGCGCCGGTGATCGTCCCGGCGCTCCGCCATCGCGACCTGAGCGTGCTGGAGCAGGCCTCGGCCTGCAACGGCTGCGGCGCCTGCCGGTCGCAGGAGCCGGGGCTCCGGATGTGCCCGACCTTCCGGGCGCTGCGGACCGAGGCGGCCTCGCCGAGGAATCAGGCCAACCTGCTCCGCCAGGTCGCCACGGGCGCCGTCGACCCCAGGCTCTGGGGCTCGGAGGAGATGAAGGCCAACGCCGACCTCTGCATCCACTGCATGGCCTGCCGGACCGAGTGCCCCGCCGGGATCGACATCTCCAGCCTGATGGTCGAGGCCAAGGCGGCCTACGTCGAGATCCACGGGCTCGACCCGACCGACTGGTTCCTCTCGCGGGTCGACCGCTGGGCCAAGCTGGCCAGCCGGGTGCCGATCCTCTGGAACGCCCTGCTCGGCGGCAACTCGGGCCGTTGGCTGGTCGAGCGGACCTTCGGCCTGTCCCGCCACCGCTCCCTGCCCCGGGCCCACCGGACCTCGTTCCTCCGGAGGGCCGAGCGGCTGGGCCTGACCAGGGCCAGGCCCCAGGCCCCGGGCCCTCGGGTGGCCTACTTCGTCGACGTCTTCGCCAACCACTTCGACCAGGAGCTGGCCGAGTCGGTCGTCGGGGTGCTCCGCCAGGCCGGGGTCAACGTCCACGTCCCCCGCCGCCAGCGCGGCTCGGGCATGGCGGCGCTGGTGGCCGGCGACCTCGACCGCGCCCGGGAGCTGGCCGTGGCCAACCTCCGGGTCCTCGGCGACGCCGTCCGCGACGGCTACACCGTGGTCTGCTCCGAGCCCACGGCCGCCCTGATGATCCAGCGCGAGTATCTCAAGCTGACCGAGGACCTCGACGCCGGCCTCGTCGCCGAGAACACGATGGACGTCGGCCAGTACCTCGTCGGCCTCGCCGCCCGCGGGCACCTGCCCGAGCCCAAGCACCCGCTCCGGGCCCGTGTCGGCTACCACCAGCCCTGCCACCTCCGCTCGCTCGAAGTCGGCACCCCCGGGCTCGACCTGATCCGGGGCATCCCCGAGCTCGACGTCGAGTTCATCGACCGCGGCTGCTCGGGCATGGCCGGCACCTTCGGCATGGCCCGAGACAACTTCCGGACCTCGCTCAAGGCCGGCCGGGGGCTCCTCAAGCGGCTCCGGGACGACGACATCGAGATCGGCGCCACCGAGTGCGGCGCCTGCCGGATGCAGATGGAGCAGGGCGTGACCAAGCGCACGCTCCACCCGATCAAGCTCCTGGGCCTCTCCTACGGCCTCAACCCCTCGCTCCTCCGCCACTTCCGCGACCCCAAGCCGCGCCGCGAGGTGTTCTGAAGCGGGTGAGTGTATCCCCTGAAACCGGATTGACCCGGGGCGAGCTCACGATAAATGAGACATTTGATCATATAGTAATCCCATTCTATGATCCTCGAACGCTCCCTTTTGGTCACCTTCTTGGTTGGTGATTTGCGCTTCCTGTGGTGTACTTTGGGAGAAAAAAGGTGTAAAAAGAGGTGGCAGCGAGTTTTCGCTCACAGATGAAGGGGATCGCTCGCTACCTTTATTGCCTGGCCAAGTACACGACGAAGGCGAAGGCGTCCTCGGAAGAGGTCATCGACGCCTGCAAGAGGCAGAGGGGCAAGCTCCTGGAACACTATCATCGCACGTGACACAAGGGGGCTACATCGAGTCTCACATCGAGGGGGAAGGACGATGGGAAACAAGCTGAACGTGCAGTTCAATGACCGGCAGTCCAAGAGCTTGGAGGACATGGCCGACGTGATGGGAACCACCAAGGCGGGCGTCCTCAAGACCGCTCTAGCCCTGTTGGAGGTCGCCATCCGTGAGCGAAAAGAGGGGAATTCCCTCGGCGTCGTCAAGGGCGACAAGGTCGTCAAAGAGATCATTGGGATCGAGTAAGGAGCTTATGAGCGACAGGCCGCCGGATGACACGCTGAAGCCCGCGAAGATCGACATCAGATCGGAGATTGCCCACTCCGGATGGAAGGACGATCCGGTCGTGGGCATTGAACACAAAGCGTCGCTCGCGATGGCTAGGTGGGTGCTGATGATCTTCGGTGCTGTATACGCCTTCAGCTTCATCGCGATGTTCTTCCTCTTTTTCAGAACGGATGCAACGTTCGAGAAAGGGTCGGAACTTATCAAATTCATGGTCCAATCACTGCTCCCGCTCGTAACTTTGGCCGTGGGCTACTATCTCGGTGATCGTAATCGTCAAGCGGCAACGACTGCCAAGCCGCGAAAGTAGAGTCACTGGGTCAGGAGGGCCCCGAGGAGAGCCCCGCCTGACCCCTTTTCCATTTTCCGCTGCTCCGCCACTTCCCCGACCCCAAGCCGCGCCGCGAGGTGTTCTGAAGCGACGGCGCGGCCCGGGGCGATCGGATCGCCCCGGGCCGCGCCCGCCGGTCAGTCTTCGGGCGGGCCGTCGGGCGGCGGGGGCGGGCCACCTTCGCCGGGGGGGCGACCGCGACGGCCGCCGGGGCTTTCGCCGGGAGGGCCGCCGGGGCCGGGGAACCCCTCGGGGCCGCCGGGCCGATACTGCTGCATCCGCCGGAGAATCGTCCTCTGCTCGGCGTCGAGGATCTTGGCGAGCTTGTCTTCGACCTCGTGCTGGAGGGCGGTGAGCTGGGCCTTCTGCTCGGCGGTGAGCTTGAGCCGCTGCTGGAGCGGCGGCGGGAGGAAGACCTCGCCGAGCTTGGGGAAGGCCATCATCGGGCCGCCGCCCGGGGGGCCCCCGGGTCCGCCGGGTCCGCCGAAGCCGCCCCGGTCCTCGGCGTGCTCCCTGGTGGCGAGGGCGGACAGCTCGCCCCTGGTGACGCTGCCGTCCTTGTCGGCGTCGGCCCGGTCGAAGAGGCGGATCAGGCGGTCGTCGGTGATCTCGGCCCGGGCGAGCTTGCCGTCCTTGTCGGCGTCGAAGGCCATCATCCGCGTGACCAGGTCCTCGGCGTCGGCCGAGGCGGTCGTGGGCGCGTTGCCCTCCTCGTTGGGGCCCGGCTCCGGCCGCCCCCCGCCGGGGCGCTGGGCCGAGGCGATCGTGACGGCGAAGAGCAGGCCGCCGGCGAGCAGCAATCCTGTCAAGGTTCTCATCGTTGCCTCCGGAGGTCGGTCGATTCGTGAGCTTGGAGATCAAAATAGGTAGGGTGGGTCGGGATGCCCGCCGGTCAGCGGTTGGGGGCCCGGTTGGTCTGCAAGGTCCGCTCGTCCGGGGTCAGGCCGAGGATGATCTCGAACTTGGCGGCGAGCTCGCCGATCTTCGAGCCGGGGATTGGCTTGAACTCGGTCATCAGCAGCTCGCGGTCGAAGACGCCGATCCCGCCGCGGACGACGCCGTCGACGTCGTTGCCGGGGTGGCCGGCGATGTTGATCTGCGAGGTCAGCAGCTCGCGGCCCCCCTTCTTCACCTTGAAGTGGATGTGGGGGGCGGGCCGGCTGGGGTAGGGGACCGGCTTGATCGTCCGGAAGTAATACTCGCCGGTCGAGCCGGTGGTGAAGCGGCCGAAGCCCTGGAAGTCGCGGTCCTGCTGGTCCTTCTTGGACTCGCTGTCGCGGGTGTGGAGGTAGACCGCCTTGGCGTCGCACTGCCAGATCTCGATGGTGGCATCGCGGATCGGGCTGCCGGAGCGGCCGAGGACCCGGCCGGAGAGGTGGGTGATCTCGCCGACTGCGGGGGTGATGCCGTCGTTGATGAGGATCAGGTCGTTGTCGGTGTCGAGCGGGAGCTTGTCGGGGTAGAACGGCCCCTCGGTCCGCGAGGGGGTCCGCGCCAGCTCCTCGGCGAAGAGGCCGCGGGTGGTGAAGAGGGCCGCCCCGGTCGTCAGGGTGCCCAGGAAGGCTCGGCGGCCGCGGCGAGACATCGGGGGAAGCATCGTCGGATCTCCTGGCGTTCGATGGGTCGGTGGATCGTCGGTCTCGGGGCGGGGCCAGATCAGGCGCCCGCGTCGGGCTCGGGGGCGGGGGCGTTCTTCCGCTGGTTCTTCGAGGCGGGTCGGCCGCCGGGGGGAGGCCCGCCGGGTCCGCCGGGTCCGCCTGGCCCGGGTTGGATCGTCGAGAGGTCGAACTCCTTGCCGAGCATCTTGTCGAAGGAGGTCTTCTGGTCGGCGGTCAGGACCTCGGCGATCTTGGCGTTGGCGGTCGCCTTGAGCTTGTCCATGGCCTCGCGCATCTTGGCGAACTCGGCCGGGTCGAAGTTGGGCGGCCCGCCCCGGTTCCGCCCGCCGCCGGGGCCGCCCGGCCCGCCGCCGGGGTTGATCTGGGCGTTGGCGTTGGCGTTGCCGGCGTTCGCGTCGCCGGCGATCTGATCCTCGCCGCCGAATTGCCCGCCGCCGGGCCCGCCGGGGCCTCGGCCGCCGGGGCCGCCATCGCCGGGGCCGCCGGGGCCACCGGGCGGTCGGGGCATCGCCCGGAACTGGGCCTGCTGGATCTCGTCGACGATCGTCTTGATCTTCTTGGACTGGGCCGAGGAGACCTTGAGCTTGGCGGCGACCTCCTTCTTCGAGGTGGCCACGAGCCCCTCGCGCTGGAGCTCGATCTGGGCGAGCCGGGCCTTCTGCGTCTTGTCGAGCACCCGGCCGATCGCCAGCTCCTGCTCGCGGTTCAGGGTCGACATCGCCGCCATCCTCTCCTGAAAGTCGAAGCCTTCCTGGCTGGCGGTCGTCATGGCCGCCCGGCGCTTCTGCCGCGTCGAGGCGTCGAGCTTCTTGATCTGGTCCTTCTGCTTGTCGGTGAGGGCCAGATCCTCCTGGACCGAGGCGAAGAAGACGAGGTTCTGGCCGCCGGGTCCGCCGGGTCCGCCGGGGCCGCGACCTCCGGGCCCTCCCGGGCCGCCGGGGGGCGGGCCGTCGGGCGGGTCCTGGGCCGGGGCCCGGTTCGCGGCCATGGCCAGGGCGAGCCCGGCCAGGAGTATGATCGCCGATCTCCGTTGCATCGATGTTCCTCGGTTGGGGGTCGGGATGTGATTTGGCCGTCGCCGGCCTTTCGGGGCCGGCGACGTATCCGCGCCTAGCTCATCCGGGCGCCCGATCGAAGTCAAGGACCAAACGAGGCGCCCCAGCGTCCGTCGTGGCTTGGGCTCGCGGGAGATCGGGGCGACGGCCGGCGTCGCCGAAGGGGGCGCCGGGGTTAACCCCCGACGCGATGGCCTCCGATCCGAGGTCGGCCGGGGGGTGGCCGCGTCGGATCGCTAGGGGAAATAACGCGAGGCCCCGGCGGGCGGAGACAGGCCTCCGTCAAAAATCAAGGCGACGGCCCGCCCGGGCTCAGCGGGGCGGCCCGAGACCGTCGGGGCCGTGGCCCCTCCCGGACCCCCGGTGCCTCGGCAAGACCGAGTCGATGGGCCTGGACTTCATCTCCACGACCCATTGGTTCATCTCGGCGGCGCGTTCGGGCTGCTTGAGCTGCTCGAAGAGGCGGGCCAGGCCACTGGCCCGGTCGTAGATCGCGGGCAAGGGCCCGCCCCCGGCGTCGGCGGCCCGGACATCGGCGACGATCTCGTCGAGGGCCGGCTTGACCTCGTCGGCCTTGCCTTGCGTGTCGAGGAGCTCGACGAGGGCCATGCGGATGGTCGCGCGGTCAAGCATGGGGATCTCATCGCCGGGCCGACGCTCGAGCATCTTGTCGGCCAGGGCGATCGCCTCGCGGTAGCAGGCCTCGGCCTCGTCGGACCGACCGAGCCGCCGCAAGGCCACCCCGAGCTTGGTGTAGGCCTGGAGCTGGTCCTTGCGGGCCGAGAGGTCGTCGGGCTTGGCGGCGACGAGCCGGTCGACGAGCGCGCGGGCCTTGCGGAGGCGGGCCGCGAGGACTTCGAGCGAACCTTCGGGGGCGTCCCAGGGGTCGTCCATGATGATCGCCTTGACCAGCTTGGACTCGTTGGCCGCCGGGTCGGCCGGGGCGACGGCGATGATCTGCTCGAACATCGCGATCGAGCGATCCTTGGCCTCGGCCGCCTCGGCGTCGCGGCCGGTCCTCTGGTAGAGATAGGCGACCTTGCAATAGGCCCAGGCCGCCTCGGCCTGGAGCTTGGCGCCGGCCTTGCCCGAGTTCTGCCTGGCGAACTCGTCGTAGAACGACAGGACTTTCTGGAGCAGGGCGGCGTCGTTGCCCGAGAGGCCCGCCCGGCCCCTCCGCATCTCCGGGGGCATGTGGCCGTCCGGACCGCCGGGGCCGCCGAACCGGTCGGGCCCGCCCCGATCGCCGCCCGGCGGGGGGCCGTGATCGCGACCGCCGGGCCCGCCAAGCCCGTCGGGCCCGCCCCCGAGGAGGGCGTCCCTGCGGCGGCCGAGCATGCCCAGGGGCGGGACGGCGTCGTCCTCGGTCGGGGCGACGATCTGGAACACGTTATCGAGCACCGCGAGCGCCATGTCCAGGTTCCGCTCGGAGTCCTGCCGCGACTGGGTGGCCTTGTTGACCAGCTCCTTCTCCCGCTCCAGCGCCTGGCTGGCCCCGGCGTAGCCGAGCCAGCCGGTCGCCGCCGCCAGCAGGAGCGAGCCGGCCGCCGCGGCGGTCAGGGACGCGACCGCCCGGTTCCGGCGGCTCCAGCGGAGGGCACGCTCGACCTGCGTGGCTCGGCGGGCCCGGATCGGCCGGTCTTCGAGGAAGTTGCGGAGGTCGTCGGCGAATTCGGCGGCCGACTGGTAGCGGTGGCCCGGCTCGTGCGCGATCGACTTGAGGACGATCGTCTCCAGGTCGAGCGGGATCGTCGGGACCAGCCGCCTCGGCGGGGTGGGCGACCCCTCGCTGACCCGGCGGAGCAGCTCGCTCGGGCTCAGCTCGCCGTACGGCGAGTTCAGCGTGATCAGCTCGTAGAGGGTCAGGCCCAGGCTGAAGATGTCGCTCCGGTGGTCGGAGTTGCCGTGCAGGGCCTCGGGCGCGAGGTAGCGCAGGGTCCCGATCACGTCGCCGGAGGCGGTCAGGTCGTCGTGGCCGGCGAGCTTGGCCAGGCCGAAGTCGGTGATCCAGATCGCCCCCTGCTCGTCGACCAGCAGGTTCGAGGGCTTGATGTCGCGGTGGAGGATGCCCTGGTCGTGGGCGTACTGGAGGGCGCCGCTGGCCTGCACGCCGACCCGGGCGGCCAGCCGCCAGCGGCCCTCGGGCGAGGGGGCCCCCTCGCGCCGCCAGGTCTCGAGCTCGACGTCGAGGCCGTGCCCCTTGATGAACTGCATCACGTAGTAGGGCAGGCCCTCGTGCTCGCCGACGCCGAAGATCGGCACGATGTTGGTGTGGTGGAGCTGGGCGACGGCCTGGGCCTCGCGCTGGAACCGCTTGAGCCGCCTGGGGTCGAGGTGGATGTGGTGCATCGCCTTGACCGCGACGTGCCGCCAGAGCGACTCCTGGACCGCCTCGTAGACCACGCCCATGCCGCCCCGGCCGAGCTCGCGGAGGACGCGGAACTCGCCGAGCCGCTCGGGCAGGAACCGGGCCTGCCTCGACCCCCGGCGGAGCTGCTCCATCATCGCGACGGTCTCAAGCAGCTTGCGGGCCTTCTCGGCGTCGTCGGGGAAGCGGGCCGCGTACTCGGAGATCGACGGGGATTCCCCCTTGCGGCAGCGGGCGGCGAACTCCTCGGCCATCCGGTCGAAGGGGTCGCGCTCGCCGCTGACGATGTCCTCGGTCGGCGCCGCGTCGGCGAACGGTTCTCGGTCGCTCATCTCGCCTCCTCCCCGAAGTTCGGGAGCCGCTCCAGGGCCTCCTTGAGCCGCTCCAGCGCGCGGACATACCGCTTGCTCGCCGCGGCGGTCCGGATGCCGAGCAGGGCGGCGACCTCGTGGTTGCTCAGGTCCTCGAAGTGGCGGAGGGCCAGGACCTCGCGATCGATCGGGTCGAGCTGGTCGAGGCTGTCGCGGAGCTGGGCCATCTTCTCGCCGCGCTGGGCGGCCTGGCTGGGCGAGGTGAAGTCGCCGATGAACTCGGCGAGCTTCTCGGAGCTGGCCTCGATCCCCTGGCTCGGGCCGAGCGAGACCTCGCGGCCGGCGTCCCTGATCCCGGCGCCGAGGTGCTGGCGGTGGACCTGGATGAGCCGCTGGAAGGTGACCGTGCGCAGCCAGATGAAGAAGGGGACGTCCTCGGGCGCGGCCTGGTAGTGGGGCAGGCGCTTGAGCGCGTCGATGTACGCCTCCTGGAGCACGTCGGAGGTCGAGACCCGCCCCCGGAGCCGGGCGTCGAGCCGGAACTCGATCATCCGCCTGAGCCGCTCGCCGTGGCCCGAGAAGAGGGACGCCAGGGCCTCCTGGTCGCCGCCCCGGACCGCTTCGAGCCGGCCGTCGACTTCGTTGCTCTCGTCGATCATGGCAGTCCGCCCCCCCGGCCCGGGATTCTGCCCCGGGTCTGCCTATGATGATAGTCGAATTGGTCGCGAGGGCCTATCAGCCCGGTCGACCCGCCCCGGACGCTCCCGGGCCATCGGCGGGGCGATCTCCCCCGATCCGACCTCCCTCCCGACTGCGGAGGGCGTGATTTCCGGCGAGCCGTCCCCATCCGCAGGGGGACGGATGGGGAAACGTCGGATGCCGCCTCGGGGCGGCCGGATTCAGCCCGCGATCAGAGCAGGCTCTTGTTGTAGTTCACGACCGAGGTCGAGATCGCCTGGCCGATCAGCGACTGGTCCTGGCGGACGATCGAGGAGATGGTCCGGGAGAAGAGCCGGGCCGAGGCGTTGTTGCCCGCGGTGGGGGCCGTGACCGCGGTCAGGCTGCTGGTCAGGTTGTTCAGGTCGGCCGTGATCGTGGCCGAGGGGTTGTAGGTGCTCGAGCTGAACGCGGTGCCGAGGGTGCCGATCGCCGAGGTGAGCGAGGTCTGGAGGTTGCTCACCGCCGTCTGCACGGCCGAGCTGCTCAGCGTCGTGCCGCCGGTGATCGAGGCCCGCTCGGCGGTGTAGATCGCCTGGTTGAAGGTCTGCAGCGCGGTGTAGACCGCCTGGTTGGTCGAGCGGACCGTCGCCGTCGTGATCGACCCGGTCGGGGTGTCATTGAGGATCGACGTGAACGCCTGGTTCTGGGCCGACCGCAGGTAGGTGTTCGACTCCCGGTTCATCGCCAGGAACGAGCTGTTGGTCGAGTTGGCCAGGCCGCTGCCGGCGCCCTCCAGCTCGGTCTGGAGCGTGGCCGCCTGGGCCTGGAGCGTGGTGGTCAGGGCCGGGCCTGTGGCCGGCAGGTTGCTCAGGGCCGAGGCGATCGACGTGTCGAGCGCCTGGATGCCCGCGGCGACCGAGGCGTCGAAGGTGGTCTGGCCGGCGGCGGTCGGGGCGGTGGTCGTGGTCGCGGTCGCCCGGAGCGCCGATTCGGCGGCCAGGTACGTCGCGTCGAAGGTCCGATAGGCCGACTGCACGGCCCGGGCGTCGGTGTTCAGGGTCGTCGACGTCCCGCCGTAGGCCGCCTGGCCGAAGCCGTCGAAGCCGAAGCCGTAGCCGTCGAAGCCGAAGCCGGACATGACGGCGCGGCCTTCGAGGTTGTCGAAGGAGGGGCCGGACTTCAGGGGGCGACGGGTCGCCCTCGAAGCGGGCCGGTCGCCGAGGCCGAGCGTGATCACTCGGCGGACGATCTCCCAGGGATGGACCATTTGCGCTGTTCCTTCCTCAAAGGTGTGGAGCGGCCCGGGACGCCGCGGGTCGCCCCGCGTACCCTCGTGGTGTTCCTCATCGTCGCCGGGCAAAATGGATGTGGGCATGCGTCCGCATGCCGTCAGAGAAGGTAACGCGCGACCGGGCCGCGCGGCGACCGGGATTGCATCGAAATTCGCCGGATTCTGTGTTTGTTTGACGCCCCGGGGCGGCCCGGACGGTTGTCCCGACCTCTCCGGATGCCGTATCTTGCCCAGGGCGGTAGAGACCGCCTCCTCCCACCAACCGCGACCGAGAGGGCCGCCCATGAATCCCGCGATCAAACGATGCCTGGCCGCCTTCGCCTCGATCCTGCTCGGGCTCGCCCCCTCGGCGGCCCGGGCCGAGGAGAAGGGGCCGCCCAAGGTGTTCGTGGGCTACCTCTCCGGCCAGCCCAGGCAGGTCAACTTCCGCCTCTATACCCACCTCTGCCACGCTTTCCTCCAGGCCGACGGCGACGGCGGGCTCCGACCGTCGAAGAACGTCCCCGACCCCGGACTCGTCCGCGAGGCGCACTCGGCCGGGGTCAAGGTCCTGGTCTCGCTCGGGGGCTGGGGGTGGGACAAGCAGTTCGCCTCGATCGTGTCCAAGGCCGAGGCCGAGGAGCGGTACGCCCGGTCGATCTTGGACATCGTCGACCGCGCCGACTACGACGGCATCGACCTCGACTGGGAATACCCCGACACCGCCGAGGAGGTGGTCGGGTTCGAGCGGCTCTCGCGGCGGTTCCGCAGGGAGCTCGACGCGATCGGCGTCCGGAAGGGGCGGCCGATGGCCCTGACGATGGCCGCCTCGGCCAACCCCGGCACGCTCCGCTGGCTCGGCCGCGACTTCCTCGTCGAGACGATGGACTGGGTCAACGTGATGACTTATGACTACGCGGGCGAGTGGCTCGACTACGCCGGGCACAACTCGCCCCTCTTCGCCTCGTCGAAGCAGCCCTCCGGCACCCCCCGGTCGATCGAGGCGACGATGCGGTTCCTGGTGGACGAACATAAGATGCCCGTCGACAAGCTGGCCGTCGGCATCCCGCTCTACGGCCGGGGGTTCGCCGTCGCCGAGCCGTACCAGTCGACCGGCGGGGCGTCCAAGCTCCAGCCGCCCGGCGGGGGCAACTTCGCCAACCTCCTGACCCTGGAGCGGGAGCAGGGCTGGGCCCGGCGGTGGGACGACCAGACCAAGACCCCCTGGCTGTTCGCCCCCGACGGCAAGGCGGTGGTCGGCTACGACGACGCCGAGTCGGTGGACCTCAAGGCCGACTGGGCGATGAAGCAGGGGTTCCGGGGCGTGTTCTTCTGGCAGGTCGCCGCCGACCGCCTGCCCGACGGCACCAACCCGCTCCAGGAGGCCGCCCGCAAGCGGTGGGACTCGGCCGGCTCGACCCCCAAGCCTTGATGAAGCAGGGCGGGGCGGGGGGTCACGAAGCCTTGAGGGCCGCCAGCAGCGCCCGGGTCAGGCGGTCCAGATAGGCCCGGTCCGCCCTCCCCGCGGTCACGATCATCCGCCAGTAGATCGGCGCCGCGATCAGGTCGCTCGCCAGCTCGATGTCGGCCGAGGCGTCCAGCTCGCCCCGGTCGATCGCTCGCCCGAGGATCACCGCCCCCCGGGCCCGTCGATCGGCCTGGAGGTGGCGGATCGACGCTTCCAAGGTCGACGATCGTGTCATCTCCGCGTGGATGTCCGGCACGATCCGCCGGGCCAGCGGGTGGCGCAAGACCCGGCGGAATGACCGGAGCAGGGCCCGGAGGTCGCCCTCGAGCGACCCGGTGTCGGGCACCTCGGTGATCTCCAGGCCGACCGCGCCGAGGCAGTCGGCGACCATCGCCCCCTTCGACTTCCAGCGGCGATACAGGGACGCCTTGCCGACCCCGGCCCGCGCCGCCACCGCCTCCAGGCTCAGCGCCCCATATCCGGTGACGGACCACTCCCGGAACAAGGCCCGCTGGAGCGCCTCGGTGACGGAGGGTCGCCGGACCGCCGCGCCGCTGGGGGGCCTCCGGGGGGCCGGGACCTGCTCGATCCCGTCGGGACGCTTGCGTTCCATTGTCGACACCCCTAGTATGGTCGGAACGACACCGTTCCGTTCTAGGTTAAGGGGGATTGAAGACTCATGTCAACGAATCAAGGCGGGCTCGCCGGCTTCGCGGCGATGTTGCGCGAGGCGCTGGGCGACCTGATCGGGCCGGGCGGGGAGAGTTTCGCGGAGATGTTCGCCGAGGACGGGGTGATGGAGTTCCCCTACGCCCCGCCCGGAGGGGTCCGGCGGCTCGACGGCCGGGCCGCCGTGGCCGCCTACATGCCCGGGATCGACAGCCTGATCCGCTTCGATCGGTTCACCGCCCCGACGATCTATCGGACCACCGACCCGGGCGTGGTGATCCTCGACTACGAGGGGTTCGGCCAGGGGGTCGCGACCGGGCTCCCTTATGAGCAGCGCTATCTCTCGGTGATCACGGCCCGGGACGGCCGGATCGCCCATTATCTCGACTTCTGGGACCCGATCGTCGCCCTCCGGGCGGTCGGCGGCGATGCGGCGATGGCGGCGGCGCTGGGGGCAGGTGGCCGCGATGGCGAGTGAGATCCTGATCACCGGCGGCACGGGCAAGACCGGCCGCCGGCTGGCGGACCGGCTCCGGGCGATGGGCCGGGCCCCCCGGGTCGCCGGGCGGATCTCGGAGGTCGCCGGGTTGCCGGTCAAGCAGGAACGGCTGGCCGAGGCCCAACTCGCCTCGCGCCTCAACCGGATGGGGATCGAGGCGCCCTATGCCCGGGCCCTGGCCGCGATGGACACGGCGATCGCCGACGGCGCCGAGGATCGGTTGACCGACCAAGTAAGTCCGGAGGATCACCGGCAGGCCGCCGACCGATTTCGCTGCATTCGCGGCGGCCAACCGCCAGGCCTGGCGAGCACCATGATCGTCTGTTGATCTCGCACCGGGGCGGCTCTCCGCGGATCACGGATCTGGGCGGTTCCTGGGTTGACGGTCGTCAGGGTCCGGGCTATCTTCCCGCCGATTGTTCCGATCGTCGCACGTCTTCTTGAACCTCCTCCCAAGGAATGCTCGGCCCTGGGCCGGCCTCACGAGGCCGCCGAGGGTCGGACCTCCGCCCCCCTCGATGGGGCCGGACAATCGCGGCCATGGCCAGGGAAGGCCGGGCCGCCGCAGGTCTCGCCCGTGGGTGGGTTTGAGGAGGTGCCGTGCGGAGTCACGACCAGACGGACATCCGCCGCCGACGTCACGGCCGCGCCCGGCTCGGGCCCGCCCTGGCCGCGCTGCTCGTGGTGGTCGCCTGGGCGGCCCGGGGGCCGGGCCGGCCGGCCGCCCATGGGGCTTCGGCCCCGGTCGCCTCCTGGAAGGGGGAGGAGGCCGCGCCGATCAGCCTCCGCGCCGACCACGTCCAGACCTGGGTCGACGGGGGGGCCAACTGGGTCTACCTCGAAGACCAGGCCGAGATCATCCAGGGGGACGTCTCGCTCAGGGCCGACAAGGCGGTCGCACGGATCGAGCACGCCGGCCGGGCCGACGGGACCCTGTACCGGGTCGAGCTCTACGCCGAGGGGAACGTCCGCGACCCCGGCAGCCCGGGGGCCTCGCATCGCGAGATCCGGACCCACCTCGTCTCGCTCGACAAGGTCCTGCTCAACGCCCGGAAGCCGGATGGGTCCGTTCCCCTGAAGCGCCCCCCTCGCGGCTATCCGATCCTGACCCGCGCCTTCCCCAGCACTCCCAAGGCCCCGGGATCGGCCCCCGCCGCGACCGAGGCCCGGGCCCCGGTCGAGGAGACCTCGGCCAGCGGGCCGGCGCCGGTCGACCCGAGGCCGGCGATCCTGGCCGCGGGCCTCGAATCCCCCGGCACGGCCGAGTCGGGCCCCGGCCTCGTGCCGTTCGGGTCGCCCCCGGCGGCCTCGCTGATGCCAGAACCCCCGGCGGCGACCGCGACCGCGACCGCGACCGGATCGGCCCCGGCCCCGGCCGACGACCAGGTCAGGCCGGCCCAGGCGGTCGGCGCCCCGGCGGGGGCCCAGGGGTTCCCGGACGACTTCTCGACCCAGCCGGTGCCCGACCAGGACCCCGCGCCCGACGCGCCCTTGCCGCCGCTGGCCCCCAATACGGTCCCCCTCGGCCCGGGCGCCGAGCCGACGGTCGACGACCCGCCCACGACGCTGCTCCCCCTGCCCGACGGGAGGCCCAGGCCCCCCCGGTCCGTCCCCGCGCCAGGGGTCCTCCCCAACGAGAGCCCCAACGCGGTCGCCCAGCCCGGCTCGCAGCGGGTGACGACGATCTTCCCCCGGGGGCTCGGCGACATCGATGCCCAGGCCCTGCCGACCCAGCCCGACGGCACCCAGATCCTCGTGATCCGCAACGGGGTCAACATCCAGACCCGCTCGAAGGAGCAGGGGATCGTCGACATCGAGGCGGACAACGTCGTCATCTTCCTCCGCGGCGGCGGGCGCGACGGCGAGGCGCGGGTCGACATCAACAAAAACATCGTCACCAAGGCCACCGACCCGCTCGAGTTCTACCTCGAAGGGCACGTCGTCGTCCGCCAGGACCAGCTCATCTACCAGGGTCGGGCCGACCAGAAGACCTACGAGGCCGACCGGGTCTATTACGACGTCGTCCAGGACAAGCTCCTGGCGCTCAACGCCCAGATCGAGCTGTTCGCCCCGGGCCTGATCACGCCGAGCAAGATCAAGTCGCCCCGGATCTTCCAGTACCACCCCGAGGTCGTCGGGCCCGACGGCCGGGCCCGGCCCGGCACCCTGCCGGCGATCCAGGCCGAGCAGACCACCACCACCGGCAGCCGGTTCGCCAACCCCGGCTACCGCTTCAACAGCCGATCGATCGACATCCGCCAGGTCGTCGACGACCGCGAGCTCAAGAAGGGCAACGCCGACCAGCCCTTCGGCAACGACGACCTGACCTGGCTGATCGACGCCCGGGCCAACACCTTCTTCTTCGGCCCGGTGCCGGCCTTCTACTGGCCCCGGATCAACGTCGAGGCCGACGACCTCAACCCGCCGCTGCAGGGGGTCGCCTTCGCCACCAACAACTACTTCGGCCAGCAGTTCCGGACCGACTGGGACCTCTTCAACCTCCTCGGCCTCCGCCACGCCCCCGAGATCGACGCCTGGAACTTCAGCCTCGACTACCTCAGCGCCCGCGACAAGGCCCCCGGCCAGGGCATCGCGCTGGGCACCGAGGTCGGCTGGTACGGCCAGGACCTGATCAACGACATCCTCGACCCGTTCCACAAGGACAAGAACGTCAAGCCCAGCCCCTTGAGGAACTACGCCGGCTTCTTCGACGTCTACGGCCTCTTCGACGGCTCGCGCGACGTGCTCGGCGGCGGCCCGGCGGTCATCACCAACGGCCCCAACAACAACGCGGCGGGCCGGGGGAACTTCTCGCGGATCTCCAACCCCACCTACCAGCTCTTCCGAGGGCGGGCCAACGGCCGGCACATGCAGTCGCTCCTGTCCCCCGACGCCCCGCTCGACGAGGACTTCCGGGTCCAGGTCGACGTCGGCGTCACCTCGGACCGGAACTTCCTCGAACAGTACTTCAAGCGGCTCTTCGACACCGGGCTGGACATCGACAACCTGGCCTACCTGATCCGCCAGAAGCAGAACACCGCCTACACCCTCATCGGCCAGGTCAACCTCCAGCAGTTCTACACCCAGACCCAGTGGTACCCCAGGGGGGATTACTACCGCCTGGGCGACTCGCTGCTCAACAACCGCCTGACCTACTTCCAGCACACCGGGGCGGACTACGCCAACGTCCACACCGCCGCCGAGGTCAACAACCGGACCATCTTCGCCTTCCTGCCGACCGACCCGATCACCAACACCGCCGGCACCTTCCAGAGCGGGCGGCTCTTCACGGCCCACGAGCTCGACGCGCCGATCAACCTGGGCTTCGCCCGGTTCACGCCTTATGTCCAGGGGCAGGCCGTCGGCTGGAACAACCAGATCCAGGGGCACGACGTCGGCCGGATCTGGGGCGCCTACGGCAGCAGGGCCGACGTGATGCTCTGGAAGGCCTACCCCGACGTCGAGAGCGAGCTGCTCAACCTCCACGGCCTCAACCACAAGATCGACTTCGTCGCCGACTACCGCAACGCCTACTCCAACGTCCCGCTCAACAGCATCGGCGTGCAGGACCAGCTCGACGACAACTCGTACGAGTACACCAGGCGCTACTTCGCGCTGACCAACTACGGCGGGGCGATCCTCCCGCCGCAGTACGACCCCCGGTTCCTGATCCTCCGCCGGGCCCTCTCGCCGATCACCGGGCCGACCGACATCCAGGCCTCGATCGAGACCCTCAAGCTCGGCATCCACCAGCGGCTCCAGACCAAGCGCGGGCCCGAAGGGCGGCGGCACATCACCGACTACATGATCTTCGACGTCGACACCACCTACTTCCCCCAGGCCAGCCGCGACAACTTCGGCAAGCCCTTCGGCCAGAACTTCTACAACTACGAGTGGTACCTCGGCGACCGGACCAGCTTCGTCTCCTACGGCTGGTTCGAGTTCTTCAAGGTCACCGGCAACCCGTTCTACACCCCGCAGAACACCAAGAACGACCCGTTCGGCCTGCGGATCATCACCTCGGGCGTCTCGATCACCCGGATCCCCAAGGGGAACATCTTCATCGGCTACACCGTGGTGAACACCGGGCCGATCAACACCTCGGCCCTGAACACGACCTACTCGTACTGGCTGAGCCCGAAGTGGTTCGGCACGGCGGCCTCGTCCTACGACTTCGGCAACCGGATCCTGCTGGGGGCGACCGGCTCGGTGACCCGGATCGGCGCCGACTACCTGACCTCGGTCGGCCTGGCCGTCAGCCCGCTCCAGCACAGCTACCAGTTCGTCGTCGAGATCTCGCCCCGGCTGACCCCGAACCTCCGGCTCGGCTCGGCGTCGGGCCTGTCCCGCCTGAACTCCGCGTTCATGCCCGTCGAGTAACCATGACACGACCCACCGCCTACCCCGACCCGCCGACCGGCCGCCCCCACGTCCGCCCCGAGGCCGGGCCCGAGGGGGACCCGCTCGAACCCGGGTGGTCCTGCCCTCTGCCCCCCGGGGCGCGGGCCGGCCGCAAGAACCTCCGGGAGAAGCTCTGGGCCGGCCTGTCCGGCTTCAAGGCCGCCGTCCGGGGCGACTCCAGCTTCTTCGCCCACGGCTACCGGGTCCTCCTGGTCGCCATCACCGCCGCCATGCTCGGCGTCGGGCTCCAGGGGTGGATGGTCCTGATCTTCGCCGCGATGGCCGTCTTCATCGCCGAGCTCAACCACAGCGCCGTCGACACCCTGGCCCGGGCCATCGGCGACCCCGAGGAGCCCCGCCTCAAGCTCGCCCGCGAGATCGCCGCCGCCGGGGTCCTCGTCGCCGTCGTCGGCTTCGCCGCCCTCGTCGGAACCGTCCTCGTCCTCCGCTTCGGCGACCTCCTCGGCTGGTGGCGCTGACAGCCGAACAGGGGTTTACGTATAAACATGTAGGGTGGGT
>JAABUQ010005093.1_pt1 | contig 21464 bp, 20 predicted proteins | sample 5560001 | NCBI WGS metagenome assembly JAABUQ01 (sample SAMN10711888, study PRJNA513371) | rock metagenome | isolation source: Antarctica rocks | place: Antarctica: Victoria Land, Finger Mt nord | collected 2015-12-18
TTGCCTTCAACATCCTCAAGGCCAACCAGACCGACACGCTCAGCCAGGACCGCTACCGCGCCGGTCTCGCAGGCATCAAAAACCTGCTCTCACTCACCGTCATTCGGGAGCGTTGAACAGCCCTGGCTGACGGGCGGGCCGCCGCGCTCGCGCCAGATGACTTCGACCCAGCGCGCGCGCCTTGCGGCCCACGCCACGGTCCATGCGACGTCAACGGACCCGCCTGGCACGACAGCGCCCCGTACTTCGCCGGTTGGTGGCGAGTTCATCAAAGGCGAGGCTGCCCGTCACCACCAGGTTCGATGCCAGCATCACGGGCATACCCTCGATAGTGATGCGACCGGGTTCTCCGGCATAGGCCGCTAGCGCGCCCTTGACCACATCGCGCAAGGGGGCGTCCTCCCGGCCGGCACGGATCAGCACGTCGTGCGAGCGCTACGTTGTTTCATGTGTGGACGGCCTCTTGGGTGCAAGGGGTCTGCTGCATGATCTGACAAGCGGTGCGATGGCGGTCATGTGTCCGGCCTCACATGAGGGCGTCCAGGTCAAGCTATCTCATGGCGTGATCCTTCAGGCTTGAGCGCCACGGCGCGGTTTCAACATCGTTCAAGGCAGAGCTCTCGTCACTGCAGGGGCTTCCCCGCAAACCTCACATCCGGCGGGACTGCGTCCCCACCACTGTCCCACATTCGGGACGGGAGAGCTCCAGGAGGACGGCACCACTCTGTGTGAACGGCAATCTCGCGCCAAGCCGGACAACGGCGACGCTCCCTTGGATCCATGCGCCCGAGCTGCCTTGCAGCCCAGGCTCAACCTTTGGCGCCGTTCAGGTCGCGGGCTTCATGATCGCACCCTCCAACACCACACCCTGGGTCGCGAACCGCCACAAGGCAAGCAGTAGCTTGCGTGCCAGGGCGACCACCATCACCTTGCGCATACGCGCGCCCGTGCCGCTTGCACGCGCACGGAACCAGGTGACCTCGGCAGAGCCGGGCTGGTAGCGCTGCCACAGCCAGGCCAACTCGACCATCACGGTCCGCAGCCGCCGGTTCCCGGCCTTGCTGATGCCCTGCTCGCGTTCCGTGCCGCCGCTGCTATACGGCGTCGCGCAAAGGCCCGCGTAGGAGCCGAGCGCCTTGCCGTTGGCGAACTCGCGCACGAACGCCTCGCGCACCAGAACGGTGGCGCTTTGCACCCCGATGCCGCGCAGGGTGGCGAGCTGCTGGATCATCTTGCCTGCCCGGTCCGGCACCTCGTCCTCAAGCACCGCGTCGCGCTCCTGCTCCAGCGCGGCGATCTGCGCGCGCACCAGGTCCAGGCGGTCGAGCATGCGGCTGATCTTGGCATGGGCATGCGGCGGCAGCGACGTCCCGAGCGCCGTGCGCAATGCGTCGAGACGCTCGCGCCGGTTCCGCAGCAGCGGGTTGTACTCGCCCACGCCCAACGTCGCCAGCACGGCGCCGATGCGGTTCACCAAGGCCACCCGCTCGGCCACGAGTTCTTCCCGCTCCCGGACGCAGCGGCGTGCGTCCTCGTCGGCCTCGGCGGGGATCGGCACCATCGAGCACACGCGCGGCTCGCCGCGCAGCCACGCCAGCAGCGTGCGAAGCAGCAGCTCCGCGTCGATCCCGTCGGACTTGGCCCGCCGTGCCCGGCGGTCGACCGGGACACTCGATGGCTGCACGACGTGCGTCTCGATGCCGTGCGTGGCCAACCAGCGCGCCAGCCAAAAGCCGGACCAGCCCGCCTCGTAGGTGGCTACCACCCGCTCAACCCGCCGCCCAGCCGTCTTGGCCCGCTCCCGGTAGCCCTGGATGGCGGCCAGCAGCGCGTCGGCTGTGGGCTCGATGGTCCGCTTGGCTTTGACGCGCGGCAGGCCGGGCACCTGGGCCGCCAGCACCCAGCTCGCGTTGCTCAGTTCGATGGCGAGCACGAGCGTGCGGTCGTAATCGGGCGCGGCAGGAACGGGACATGGAACAGGTGTTTGCGTCATCACTGGGACCCTCCGGGCTTTGCTCACCGGCAGACATTCTATGCTATCCGCCGCCAGCCCTCATGGCATCTTTGACGCGGCACGGTGATCGCTGGCCCAGATGATATGCAACAACGCCGCGTTCGCGGTCGAGCCAATTTCCTCGGCGGCAGCTTCTACTCGGTCGGCATGCTGCCGCCGTTCTGGCACACCTTCACCCTGTTCAACCCGGTGGTCTATCTGGTCAGCGGCTTCCGCTGGAGCTTCTTCGGCGTGTCAGACATCAGCCCGGGCATCAGCCTCGGCATGACCTTCGCGTTCATGGCGGCGTGCATGGCCGGCATCTGGCGGATTTCCAGGACCGGCTACCAACCGAAACGGTGACGAGCTGAGCCAGTGTTGCAGCGGCCGCTGCCGCAATTCACGCCGGGTAACGGACCGTGGATAGCCCATTGAGGGCCGCGATATCGCCGCCAGGCTGCTGTCGGTTGCCGGCGTGCAGCGGTAGCAGACGCAGGCGCCGGGTCTCCCCAGGCCCCAGGTGGAACCACTCGGTATCGGCCCGCCACGCGTGGTCGTTCAGGTGCACGCCCTGTGCGACGTGTTCGGCACGGACACTCAGCCGCCACTCCGGCCCGGCCTGCTCCAGCTCTGCCTGCAAGCCAAGTGCGGCGCGGGGCAGCAAGCGGCCCGGGAATAACCAGTGCTCCGTCACCAATCGGGCGTTCTCCGCCGTGAAGCGGGCGCGCACGGCGTCTGCAGGTGGCGGTCCGAAACGGTAGGCGTTGGCAAGGTCGCGAAAGCCGCCGATCAGCTCGGCTGCGGACAGCACCGATGCGCTGCGCGGGGCGGCGCTGACCTGCCGCACAGCGGGGGCCGATGCCAGGCGGCCGTCGCGGAACCAAGCCAGCTCCAGGGAACCCGCGACCGGCTCAGCCGTGTCGTTCAGCAGGTGGACTTGCACCCCGTTCAGCCCCTCGTCCAGCAGTAGCGCCTGCACCGGCGACAACACGGCACGGAGCGCGTGCCAGGCGGCCTTCGGACGCCCGAGCGAGTCCAGAATGCCCCAGCCTGCGCCGGGCCACATATCCTGCAGGGCCAGCACGATGCCGCCCGAGCAGAGGCTGCCCGCACGACGCCACTGGGTGAACACCTCCGCCATCAGCGTCCCCGACACCGCGCGCGAGAGCATGAGGTAGCGGTCCAGATCCTCGCGCTGCAGCAGGCGGGCGTCCTGGCCGAACAGCGACTCCAAATAGTGGTCGCGCACGTCCTCAAAGTCCCATGACGCCCCGAGGTCGCGCGGCAGGCGGGCCTTCCATTGGGAACCCTGGACGGGCAGGACGGCAGAGGCGTCCAGCGTGGCAGCACAGGACACGTTGGCCAGCGCCAGGCACTCCGACGCAAAACGGACCCCGGCCACGCGCGCGTCCTCCGGGGGACGGAGATATGCACCGGCGCCGAAGTAGTGCGCCGGCGCACCATCCGGACGGAACGGCATGTCGGGGCCGGTTGGGGTGTGCGGGATGTAGCAAACGTCTGGCCGCAATTCGGCGCACAGGCGTGGCAGCAGGCCATCGAACAGCGGGCTGCCCTCCCAGGCGGTGCGGGGCAGGCCCAGCATGGCGGCCTGCTGCGCAACCTCGCTGGCGCCGCACAGCACGGCCAGGCACGCCCGTCCGCTGGTGCGGTCCAGGAAGCCGCGCGCCTCCGCCTCCACGGTGGCGAGGAAGGCCGGGTGGGTGGGGTAGTCGAGGTTCGCGAACGCAAAGTCCTGCCAGACCAGGAGGCCCAGCCGGTCGCAAACCGAGTAGAACGCATCGCTCTCGTAAACGCCGGTGCCGGGCACACGGATCAGGTTCATGCCGGCGTCGCGCGCGGCTTCCAGCCAAGGCAGGCAAGCCGCTTCGCCCCCCGCCAGGCTCATGAGGCCGGCGCTGGTCCAGACCGCGCCGCGACAGAACACGGGCACGCCATTGACCCGTAGGGTGAAGCCTGTTTGGTCCAGGCCGCGGTCAATCGCCACGTCGCGAAACCCGACCGGGGCGAGCGGCAGCTCGGCGGTGTCCCACAGGATCGACGCTGGATAGAGCTGCGGGACGCCATGGGTCGCCGGCCACCAGGGCGCAGCGCCCGGCACGGTCACTTCACCCTCCAGCACCCCCGGCGCGATGCGGCGGAGCGTGACCTCCGTGCCCGCGACGCGCAGCCGAGCGACGCTGGGCTGGCTGGCCCAGGTCACGCGCGCCCGCACACGGCCGCCGTCCCGATCGAGGCGCGTGTGCAGCATAACGTGGGCCGGCGCGGGCGGCCCGTCCGGATTGAGCAGCCAAACCGGCCGGTACGGGCCGACGGCGTGCATGGGCGGGCACCAGCCCGGCATGTGGCCGAACAAGGTGGTCCGCAACTGCCGCAGCCGCGCATCCGGGATCATGGGCGTCCGCCACCGCCCCCGCCGTTGCGGCACGGCGTCGAGCGCCTTGAACAAAGACCGGAAACAGACGTGCAGCGTCATTGGCCGCCCGAGGTCCACCTCTACCTCCTGCGCGCAGAACATGCAGGCGGAACTGAGGACGCAGCTTCCGTCCAGCCAGACTTCCGCCACCGTCGCCAGCCCGTCGAACCGCAGGATACGGCGTCCGCATGCTGGCAGGGCGACGCGGTACCAGACGTCCCGGTCGTGCAGGGGGGCGGGCTGGGTAGGGTCCCACAACCCGGCGTCGCACAACGCCTGCGCCGCTGTGCCCGGCACAGGAGCTGGAACCCAAACGTCAGCGTCGGGCAGTTGACAGGGCGTCGCGACCCAGCCATTCGGGCAGGACAACTTCCACCCTGAGTCTAGCGGTATGGGCCAGCCAGTATCCAAGAAACCTTCTCCCGTGTGCCGGGTAATTGCTCACCTACCCCCCTCCGGAATGCGACTTCTGGCCGACTTTGCATCCAAAATCCACGCCGAACGCTCGCAAGCTCGCCTGTAGGCCTCGAAATGAACGAGGTTTGGACAGCCAAGGAGGGGTAGGTGAGCAGTTACCTGAGAAGCGGTCGAGTGCGGCTCCTTCTACATGTTAAGCCGGGTTGCTCGTTTTGCTACAAATACAGACCAAACATTCCTCTCCGACAACAGCCTGAAATATTCTGCGGCCAGGCAGCTTTTTATATAGAAAACGCAACAAATCCTATCCTGTAATAATCGTTACAGGGTTGCTTGGTGCTGTTCTGGTGCGGTAACTCACTTTCATGTGATGATACCGTATATGACAGGCGGAGTTTATGAACTCGTCAGTAACTGCTCACCTACCCTCCTTGGCTGTCCAAACCTTGCTCATTTCGATGCCTACAGGCGAGCTTGCGAGCGTCCGGCGTGGATTTTGGATGCAAAGTCGGCCAGAGGTCGCATTCCGGAGGGATAGGTTAGGCAATTACTGTGCCGGCGAGCCGCGGTTACCGCGCCTGCCGGCTCGGAATGGGCGAGCGGCGCACCCCGCCATCAAGCTCACGTTACCTTGTCGGTGGATCAACCATTAGGATTGTCCATATCATTACGATTACGAATCAGTAATGACAAGAGACTGTATCAAATTACGCATCATCACGTTGAGGCTTCATTTGGTTCAGAGTAAATTAAGGCTACCGGCTCCGCCAACGACGTGCTTCCAGCTTTGAACACATTGAATACTAGCGAAAGCATCGGCCAGTCAGTATTTCCTACTACTCGGCACCAAGCAGTATAACTTCGTCTCTAATGTACTCAGCGACTTCAGAATGAAGCAAAGCTGAATGCATCTGCATTCACTAATTTGATAAGCAATGCACTTTTCAATTTAGCCCTGCGTAGGACTCAACAAGGGAGGTTTCGGTGAACGAAATTATACGTACGGTACTTCGCGAACACGGCCGGTTGGCAGTCCCGATAGAGCAGTTGAGCGCCGGGGATGACCTGTTCGCGGCCGGCTTGGACAGCACGGCCGTGGTCAGCGTCATGCTCGCGCTGGAGGACCGGTTCGATATCGAGATACCGGACCGGCTGCTGACGCGACGCTCCTTTTCCAGCCTCGCCGCGCTGGAGCAATTGGTCGGCCAATCCATGGCGCTGGTGAGATAGCGCCATGCTGGACTCCACCGACTTGCTAGAGTGGGACGAGGATCGCTTGGCCACTGCAGGCGTGGTGTCCATTGCGCGGGAGCATGCGGCGGAGGTGGATGCGAAGGCCGTCCTCCCCGCGGCGGCCCTGGCCGCGATGCGCGACGCGGGATTACTGGGCGCGATGGTGCCGCGGGCGATGGGCGGCCAAGGCCTGCTGCCGTCGCGGATCGCGGCGATCACCGCCGAGTTGGGCGCGGCATGCTCCAGCAGCGGCATGATCTTTGCCATGCATCAGATTCAGGTCGCGTGCATGATCGGTCACGCAAGCCCGGCGTCCTGGCACCGGCAGTTCCTCACGCGGGTCGCGTCAAACGGTCTTCTGCTCGCGTCCGTGACTTCGGAAGTCGGCACGGGCGGCAAGATGCGCGCGAGCCGGTGCGCCGTGGAGGTCGCGGAGAACGGACGGTTGCGCGTCTCCAAGAACGCCACTGCGATCTCCTACGGTGCCTATGCCGATGCGTTTCTAATCACCGCGCGCCGTGGGCCAGACACCCCGGAGACGGATCAGGTGCTGGTCGTTGCCGAGCGCGGGCAGTGCGACCTGCAGTCGCGCGGGCGGTGGGACGCGATGGGGATGCGCGGGACACAGACGGAACCGTTCGCGCTCAGCGCCAGCATCGCGCCGGAACAGGTCATGCCCGCCCCGTTCGGCGACATCGCCGCTACGAGCATGGTGCCGGCATCGCACCTGTTCTGGGCGGCGCTTTGGCTGGGCATCGCCGCTGATGCCGTCGATCGCGCGCGCGCGTTCCTGCGTGACGGGATGCGGCAGGGCCGGCCTTTGTCCGCTGGGGCGAGCCGGCTCGCCAACGCTGTCGCCGGGCTTCAGGCCCTGCAGGCGCGGACCCGTGCGCTGCTGGTCACCTACGACGCGCGTGTGGCGCTGGCGGGCAGCGCGGAGCCTATGGACCAGCCTTCGGCCGGAGAGGCCGTGGAGCTGAACGGCCTCAAGATCTCGGTCAGCGAGGGGGCGGTTGACGCCGCCCGGCAGGCGCTCCTGGTTCTTGGTTTCGCCGGCTACCAGAACGCCTCTCCGTACAGCGTCGCGCGGCACCTGCGCGACCTGCTTTCCGCGCCCTTGATGGTGAGCAACGACGCGATCCGCGAGGCGACGGCGCGCATGCTCCTGGGCCGTTCACCAACTTTAGGCATGGGACAAAACTGATGGACGCATTCACCCCCGCTCTCGACTTACTCTTGAGCGATGGCTTGCTGATCGAAAGCGGCGTGAACGGGCTTTACGGCCGAAGCGGCGTGTTCGAGGACGTTCTGCAACGGGTGGAAGCCCTGACGCGCACGGTTGCGGCCCAGGATGGGGCCATGGTCATGCGCTTCCCGCCGGGCATGAGCCGTGCGGCGTTCGAGCGGAGCGGATATATCAAGAACTTCCCGCACCTCGCCGGGGTGGTGCGCTGTTTCTGCGGGGACGAGCCGGCGCACCGTGCGCTCATGCGGTCCTGCGACGCCGGAGAGGACTGGGGCGCAGAGCTGGCCAGCACGGATGTCGTGCTCGCGCCGGCAGCCTGCTACCCGGTCTATCCGGCGCTCGCCCAGCGCGGCGTGGTTCCGGACCAGGGCTGGCTGGTGGATGTCGCGGGCTACTGCTTCCGGCATGAGCCGTCGCGTGAGGTGACGCGCATGCAGTGGTTCCGCATGCAGGAGTTCGTGCGCGTTGGCACCGAGGCGCAGGTCCTGGCCTTCCGGCAGGAGTGGATGGCGCGCGCCGGCGCTCTGGCGCAGGTGCTCGGCCTGCCGCACGAGCTGGAGGTCGCCAACGACCCCTTCTTCGGCCGGGCTGGAAAGCTGCAGGCGGACGGCCAGCGCGAGAAAGCGCTGAAGTTCGAGCTGGTGATCCCGGTGAACCCCGGCGCACCGCCAACGGCATGCGGCAGCTTCAACTACCACGGCGAGCATTTCGGCCGCACTTGGGGCCTGCAACTGGCCGATGGCTCCACGGCCCATACCTGCTGCGTGGGCTTCGGGCTGGAGCGGCTGACGGTGGCGTTGTTCCGCCAGCACGGCTCCCGGCCCGGGCACTGGCCGGACGAGTTGCGCGGCGCGCTGTGGTCGCTGCCATGCTGACCAGGACGGCCGCCGCGTCGCATTTGCTGCACGATCAGACCCGGACCTGGCCGCTGACAAGCTGCTACGCCGACCTTTGGATCGAGATGCTGCACGGGCTAGGCCTTGACCCCCACCCTATGCTGGGGTTCACGGCTTTCCTGCAGTGGGAGGGCGACCAGTTCACCTTCCTGAAGCCCCACGCCGCCGACCTCGACGCGCTCTACGGATTGCACGTGCAGGAGCTGGCGCTTTGGGGCGAGGTGGAGCGGCATGTCGCCGTCCAGCTCGCCCAGGGCAGGCCCGTGCTGCTCGAGGTGGACGCGCTGCATTTGCCTGATTTGGCCGGCAGCAGCTACGGGCGGGAGCACTCGAAAACCACGATCGCCATCGTCCGGATGGACGTGCGGGCCAGCCGGTGCTCCTACGTGCACAATGCGTCCCGTGCGGAATTAGAGGGCGCCGATTATGATGCCGTGCTCCGCGGGTCGAGCCGTGGACTTCCACTGCCGCCCTACGCCGAAATGGTGAAGCGACGGCCGGCGCTGTCCAACGCGCCGGCGCTGCATGAGACGGCACTTGACCTGCTGCGGGCACACGTCTCCCGGCTTGGCGGGCAAGCTCAGATGCCGCTGTTCCGCGCCGCGTTTCCGCGGCAGCTCGATGAGCTGCGGGCCTGTCCCGAGCGGTTCCACGGCTGGGCGTTTAACACGCTGCGCCAGTTCGGCGCTGGCGTGGAACTGCTGGGGAGCTTGCTGGGGTGGCTGGAAGCCCGGCGTCCGATGGATTTTCCTCCATTGGAGGCGGCGGCGATGGACCTCGCAACCACTGCGAAGGCCCTGCAGTTCCGCGTGGCCCGGATGGTGGCGCGCGACCGCGGGGATGGCTGCAACGACCTGTTCGACGTCCTGGAAGCGGACGAAGCCAGGCTGGCCGCGGGCCTCAGAGGGCGTCTTGCCTGACGTCGGTCAGCTTCGCGCCTTCTGCCAGGAGCCGATTCCCGTTGCATTGGGTCCTGTTGAGTTGGGCGGATGCAGGGCATGGCTGCACCAGGCTGTCGGCGGCACCGGGGTCCTCATGGTGGGGGCGATCGGCTTCGAAGGGCTGGGTACCTACCGGGCCTGGCGTGACCTCGGCGCCCGTCTCGCGCGGGCCGGCATGCCCACGTTGCGGCTCACCCTCCCAGGCACTTGCGACGCGCCGGAGCCGGACGGCTTACCGGACCTGGTGCCGCGCTGGCTGGACGCCATCGATGCCGCAAGCGACTGGATGCGGCACGCGTTAGGTTTGGACGAGGTGGTGCCGTGCGGCTTGCACTTCGGGGCGCTTCTCGTCGCGCACGCCGCCGCACGGGCGGGCGGCGTCGGGCGGCTCGCCCTTTTGGCGCCCCCCATCTCGGGCAGGCAGTTCCTGAAGGCGCAGCAGATGAGGGCGCGAATGGCCGGGTTCCCCACGACCTCAGGGCCGGAGCCGATCGAGACGCCGGCCCTGCACCTGCACCGGGCCGCAGCGCACGATATTGAATCGATGTCCCTGCTCAAACTGTGCGCTGCGCCGGCACGGCGCATGCTGCTGTTGGAGCCTATTGGCACATCGGTGGCGGGCGCCATGACCAAGGCCCTGACAGCCCAGGACGCGGAACTCAAGGTGGGCACGTTTGAGGGCTACGACGCCTTAATGAACGACGCGCACACGAGCAAGCGGCCCGACGCCGCGTGGCGGCAGGTTGTTGACTGGCTCGGCGAGAATGCGCCGGGTCCATGCAAGCCTGTGCGGCCGTTACGGCTCACGCCTTCCCCGCCCAAGGAGGAACTGCACGGCGCAGGGTGGATCGAGCGTTCCATCCGCATCCCGACGACGCAGGGCGTCAGCCTGGCTGGCGTGCACACCGGGCCGGCAGACGGCGTGCCAGGCGGCCTGGCCGTCGTGGTGCTCAACGTCGGGGCAAACCCGAATGCCGGTTACGGACGGGGCGGGACGCAGTTGGCCCGGCGCTTGGCCATGCGCGGCGTATGGTCGCTGCGCTTCGATTTCACCGGCATCGGCGAGAGCGACGGCGAGGAGGATGTTGACGTCGCACGCCTGTACGACCCGGCGCGGGTGGCCGAGACTCGCGCCGTCCTGGACTGGCTGTGCAGCATGGGCCACCAACGCTTTGTGCTGGTCGGGGTCTGCTCCGGCGCGTTCCAAGCCATGCAGGCCGGGTTGTCGGACCAGCGGGTAGAGGGCCTGGTCCTGGCAAACCAGTTTTTCTACGGCAACTGGCACGGTGGCGGCCTGGGCGGATGGCAGCGCCGGCGTCAGGCGCATGCGTCGCGGACGCTGCGGCAGGCTGACGACAGCACAACGCCCGCCATGGCAGGGCGTCAGGCGCCGGCAACCCTTCCGAGCCGCCAACTGCTCCAAATAGGACTGCAAGCCGCGCTGCGGTTGGAAGGGCTACCGGTCAAGGCAGGCCGGCTCGCCGGCCTAGGGACGCCGCGCCGCCGCTTCCGGGCGTTGGCGGCGAAAAATGTGCGCACCCAAGTGCTGGTCAGCAAGGACGATGACGCCTTTGCCGTGCTGAAGACACATTTCGGCCCTGGCGTGCAGAGCCTCGGCGGCATCGAAGGGGTCAAGCTGCTCGTCAAATCAGACCTCGACCACGCGCTGGGAACAGCGACCGGTCAGCACGCATTGTTGGAGGCGGTCGAGCATTTGCTCTGCACCCTGAGGTATAAGCCAGGAGCAGACACCGCCCGGGGCCTTGCGCCATGAATCTCGGGCAACGCGTCATCCGGGCCATGGGATGGTCGGCCGCGGTGAAGGTGGGCTTCCAAGTCATTACTTGGGCAATGACACTCGCCGTCATTCGCGTCCTGTCGCCCGACGACTACGGCTTGATGGCGTTAAGCATGGTTTGCATCAACCTGCTGGCGGGCTTTTGCAACCTCGGCCTCGGCGATGCCCTGGTGCAAAGGGAGCACGCTCCCAAGCCGCTTGTCGCGAGCGTGTTCGGTCTTTTGCTGCTCATCTCCGTGGCACTAACCGTGTTGATGTCCATGGCCGCCTATCCCATCGCGACCTGGTACGACGAGCCGCGCCTGGTGGACTTGCTGCAGGTGGCCAGCCTGGGGTTCTTGCTTAACGGGTTGACAACCATTCCCCGGATGCACCTGGTAAAAAGCCTCCGCGTCCGCCCGATGTTCGTGATGGAGTTCTCCTCAGGACTGGCCGGGTCCGTAGCGGTGATCGTCCTGGCTTATTTGGGATACGGCGTTTGGGCGCTCATGGCAGGCTGGTTGCTTGGCACGCTCGTCCGGGCGGCCGGGTTCGCCGTGTTGGCACGGGAGTATTGGGTTTGGCCCAGCTTCCGGTTCGCGTTGGTGCGTCCGCTCCTGCCTTACGGCGCGTTCCGCACGTTGGACTACCTGGCCTGGATGAGCCTCACCTCCGCCGATGTGCTGGTTATTGGCTGGTGGCTCGGCCCTGCTGACCTGGGGCTGTACAGCGTGGCGCTGAACTTCGCCGGCATGCCGCTGAATAAGATCGCGCCTATCGTCAACTCGGTCGCGTTTCCAGCCTTCGCCTTGGTGCAGGGCAACCGGTCCGAGGCCCAGTCCTACGCTCTGAAAGCTATGCGGCTGATGGCTATGGTTGCCGTCCCAGTGTTCTTCGGGATCTCCGCCATCGCGCCGGAGATCGTGGATTTGGTGTTCGGGCCGCAATGGACGGCTGCGATCCCGATGCTGGCCTTACTGGCGCTGGCCATGACGTTCCGCGCCATCCTGCTGGTCGTGCCAAACTTCCTGCAGGGCATCGGCGATGCGAGAGCCGGCTTTTGGTGCACCCTGAGCGGCGCCGTGCTGTTCCCGCCCGCCTTCATCATCGGCGCGGCTTGGGGCGTCGAAGGGGTGTGCTACGCCTTGCTGCTAGGCCACCCCGTGGTGTTCGGCATCAACGCCTGGATCGCTGCACGATGGGGCGGCCTCGACTTATCGGCCTTGCTGCTGACGCCGTTGCGCCCGATGGCCGCGGGCGTGGCGATGGTGCTGGCTGTCTCGGCGCTACGGCCGTGGCTGCATGGGCCCGAGGCGGTGCGAACGGCGGCGCTGATTGCTGCCGGAAGCGTCGTCTACATCGGCGTGCTGACCATGGCTTTCAGGTCCTGGGCCGTGGAGTTCATCTCCTTGGCTGATATCTGCCGTTCACGCGCGTAGTGAACCATGGCGACGATCCGGGCCGAATTCTCATACAGGATCCTCCAGGAAAGACTGTGACTAGCGGGCATCCGCGTGTTGAATACCTGAATCGGTTTCCTTGCGGCTCAGCCCCCCCCCGCGGCGTCCCGCTCACTGATCGTCTGATGGACTCCCGTCACCCCTGTCCACTTCCTTTGAAGGAGCAAGCGATAACAGCCCTTCACGCCGGCGGCGTATGGCGAGCCGGCGATGCTGCTGGCGGGCCGGCGGCAGCCATGACTAGGCTTGTCCGGGCTGTCGCCTTCTCCGAAGGTGAGGCGCTTCGAAGCGTGAGGAGCAGCATGTTGGACAAACCCATGGGGCGCCGGCCATTTGTTGCTGGCGCGGCGCTGTTGTATGGACCCTCGGGCGGCGCTGCAGGTCGAGCTGACATGGAAAGATCACCCTTCGTCTGATCCCTGGATGCCCACCTTGCCGTTCAAGCTGAACCAAGACCGCCGTCGCCACATTCCCAAGCAGAAGCGTCATGTCACCAACTCGGCCGCGTATGATGCCGCTCTGCGTCAGCGCGGTAGCCTGACGATGTGGTTCACGGACGAGGCAGTCGCAGCCTGGGCGGCCGAGCCGCGCACAACCCAAGGCGGGCAGCGCTGGTATTCGCCCCTGGCCATCCTGACGGCACTCACACTCAGGGCCGTGTTCCATCTGGCGCTGCGGCAGACCGAGGGGCTGATCGGTTCCATCATCCACCTGCTCGGGCTCACTCTGGCCGTCCCGGACCACACCACGCTCAGCCGTCGGGCGGAGACGCTGGAGGTGCCACGCCCACGACCGCGTGGTGACGCCGGCCCCCAGCACCTGCTGGTGGACAGCACCGGCCTGAAACTCTGCGGGTCCGGCGAGTGGCTGGTTGAGAAGCATGGCGCCAAGACGCGCCGGTCCTGGCGTAAGCTGCACATCGGCTTGGATGCCGACACCGGCCAGATCGTCGCGGCAGTGCTAACCATGAAGGAGGTGGACGACGGTGTCGAGGTCGGCCCCTTGCTCGACCAGGTCGCGGGACCCATGGCCTCCTTCACCGCCGATGGCGCCTACGACCAGGAGGGCGTTGCCGCCACCGTGGCCGAGCGCCATCCTGAAGCGGCGATCATCGTGCCGCCGCGGTCCACGGCGGTGCCGAGCGAGACGGCCGAGACCGAACCCACGCAGCGGGACCGTCACCTGCAAAGCATTGCCGAGCACGGACGCGCGGCCTGGCAGAAAACGTCCGGCTACACGAAGCGAGCTCGGGCCGAGGCGGCCATCGGCAGGTTCAAGCAGGTGATCGGCGACGGGCTGCGCTCGCGCACGGACCAGCGCCGCGCGACCGAGGTGCACGTGGCCGTCCATGCGCTCAGTCACATGCTGGAGTTCGGACGCCCGATCTCCGTCCGCATCGCCTGAACTCCGACGGGCTTGGGGTAACTGCGCCTGCATCCCAGGTCCATGCAACAACGCCTGCCGCGGCACCAGGCCGAGCCATGCGGCGAAGTGCCGCGCGCTTTGGAACAGGCCGATGTCGGCGACCGTGGCAGCGATTAGGGACGCGGTGATCGGACCGATGCCGGGGACCGTAGCCAGACGGCGTGCCGTCTCATCTTGCCGCGCGTGGGCGACGATTGCCGCTTCGAAGTCTTTGCTGTTCCTCGCCAGCACCTGGCGGTGGTCAAGCAACCCCCGGACGGCCTGCCGCGCCCCTTTCGGGACGGCTTCGTCGGCCTCCACGAGCGCTATCAGCTCTTCCAGCTTGTCGGTGCCCAGGGGAACCATGAGGCCGAACTCAGCCGCCAGGTCCCGCATGGCGTTGGCCAGCATCGTTTGCTGCTTGACCAACAGGGAACGAGCGGAATGCCAGGCCAGGATACCTTGCTGCTCCAGGCTCTTGGCTGGCACGAACGTCACATCTGGCCGGGACACGGCTTCGCAGAGCGCAGCGGCGTCGGCGGCGTCGTTCTTCTTGCCCCGTTTGACGAAAGGCCTGACCGCCTTGGGCGCGATCAGCTTCACGCTGTGTCCCTCGAACAGGCTGGGCTGATCTCGCGAACCCCCGGCGCAGCACGCGCCATCAACGTCCAGGTGGACCGCAGCCAATTGCCCGCCCTGCAGCCATGATACGGGTAAACCGTCAAATCCACTTTGCAGAGGTACTAGCCGGTATAGGCGACCTGCAGGTAGTTGGCGCCGTTGGTCACGCCGACGGTGTAGGTGAACCTCACCAGCGCATCTGCCGCGCTGATGCCGGCGAATGTGATGGATGCGTTGATGCCCGTGCCGGCGCCGCCCAACTCCGAATGAATTGTCGCCCCGGTGTAGCCTGCCGCTCCCTCATTGTCCGTGAGCGGCTGAGTGCTGACACCGCTGGTGAAGCTAAACAGCGTCACGGCGTCGCCGTGGTGGAAGTTGACGATGCTGCTCCAGGTCACGGCGCCGCCGCGGCCATCCACGAAGAACGTGTCGGTTCCGCTATCCGCGCCGGTGCCGCCGACCAGGAAGTTGGAGCCGGCACCGCCGTCCAGGACGTTGCTGCCGCCATTGGCCGCCAGGGCGTCGTCGCCAGTGCCGCCATGCAGGAACGCGTTGTTCCGGTTGGCGCTGATCGCGACGTTGTCCGTGCTGCCCCAGATATACTGGTATTGCAGGTAGTTCACCGGCCCGGAGTAAAGGTCGGGGGTCACGGCGCCGGCGGCGCTGGTCGTGGTGTCGGTGTAGCCGAACGCCGGGGCTGTCGCAGTCGTGGTCAAGGCGGTGCTGGACTGCCCGTTGCCGAGGTCGGTCGTGACCAGGCCGAAGTCGGCAGTGGAGTAAACACCCTGCATGTTCAGGCTGGCTACAGCCGTGCCGTTGCCGGCAACCTGCAGGACCCCGGTCGTCGCCGAGGTGCTGGTGTAGGTCACGCTCGGTGCGGCAACCGCGCCCAGCGCGATCTGGTCGGTGCTGAGGAAGCCCTTGACCGTGGCCTGGAACGTCCCGGCCGCATCCAGCTTCAGGGCGCCCGACGTGCTGCCCGGCTGAAACGTGACCGTTTGCCCGGCGCCGACCGACGCTGCGAACTCAGCCAAGCTGTTGGTCCCGATCACAACGCTGCCCGTGCCATCGGTCGGCAAGCCGACAAAGGCCGAGGATGCCGTGGCACCCGTGGACGCGACCGAGAGGACGCCGTTGTTGGTCATCTTCGTCGCGTTGCCGCCGAAATCGAGGATCTGCGCGATGCCGTCGGTGACCGCGATCGTCCCGGCGTTTGCGAACGTCGTGGCCGAGCCGTCGGCGGCATCCCTGACCAGGAACGTGGCGCTGCCCGGCGCGGAGCTGGTGACGGTGATCGTGCCGAGGTTGCTGACCTGGCCCTGCACCTGCACGGCGGCACTGCTGCCAGCGCCGCTGATTTCAAGGCGCGAGGCCGCAGGCAGCGTAGCGCCTGAGAGCGCGAGGCGCGGGCTGCTGCTCGACGAAGCGTTCAGGAGCAGGGTCAGGGAGTCAGGGAAGGCACTGCTCTCGGTGACGATGCCGGCGGCTATGGTCGCAATGTCGCCAACAACCGGGACACCAGTTGGCCCCCATGCGGCAGCATTCTCGAACACGTCCGATGACCCGTTCCAAACTTTAACGGCCATGATTTCATTAACCTCAGGTTTCGGCTAATTGCGGCCGAAGTATAGCACTACTCCAGTTCCAGTAGGCGACTATAATGTGGCCGCAGAAAGGCAGCATTAGATTTCCGCCGCTGTCGCAGCCGAAGAGTCCAGTGTAAAAGAACTTGACAATTGCTTATTAAATTCCAATTAACACCCATATTTAACAAAATGTTAGGGCACTGGCACGTAACTGGGGCAAAACCCCGGGCAAAGACGAACCGCATTCCAATCTATATCACTAAAAGAACGAAAAAAGCCGCATATATTCAAGGTGGTAGAGTTACCGACCCACTCTGACCTTTGTTCTGCTGCAACTGCGTGCCCGGGGTTTTGCCCCAGTTACACTGGCACGCTTCTTGTATAAACCAGCTTGGACGCGGCGTTGCCTCGACCGGTTTCAAATGGGTTGGACCGCCCCATCCCACTTAAAGGAGTTTCTCATGTCCATCTTCCGCACCGCCCTTGTCGCGGCAACTATACTTGTCGCTAGCGCAGCAGCGCAGGCCGCCACCGTGTCCTACGGCACCACCCCTGCCAGCACCAGCACGCTGACGACCGGTCTGCAGACTACCAATTTCACCTCGTCCCTCACCCTGCCGAAATTCAGCAGCACCCTGGGCACGCTAACCTCGGTCGCCATTGACTTCGCTGGCAGCGTGGCCTCCACCATCAAGTTCGAAAGCCTAGACGCAGCGCCCTCGACCGTTATCGGGACAGCGTCCGCGACGGTGACGCTGACGCGCCCGGACAACAGCCAGCTTGCGGTAGTGCTGCCGAGCAACACCCGCTCCGCGAGCGAGACTGCGTTTGACGGCGTTACTGATTTCGCTGGCACCTCGGGCGATACCTTCTCCAACATCTCCGGCACCCTGACGGCTGCGACGGTCACGCTGACCAGCGCGTCGGACCTGGCGATGTTCGCAGGCGCCGGCAACATCCTCCTGCCGGTCATCGGCACCGGCTCGTCCAGCGTTTCGGGAGCTGGCAACTTGGTGTCGCAGATCACCACGCAGGCGTCCGGTTCGGCGTACGTGGTCTACACCTACACGGCAGCAGACGCAGCGACGCCGACCGGCGTGCCCGAGCCGGCGTCCATGACGCTGCTCGGCGCTGGCCTTGCTGGCCTGGGCCTGCTGCGCCGCCGCAAGGCATAAGGCATCCGAAAGGATTGGATGTCCGCAGGGACTAGCGGGCATCCAGGCGCCGGCAGCCCGGCGGGTATCGCATGATACACCCCTGGGCGTGGTTCAAAGCCGGCTGGCTCTTATTGGGTTCCGGGGTGGTGAGGCTGGTATCGGGAAACGGGGCTGGAGACCTCTGGTGCATGAGCAAGAGCGGGAGTCGGTGGCCTGCTCGCGCGAGGAGCTTCCGTTATGGCCGCATCCGACCTGATCAACCTTTCGGGACTGATGAACGATGCCAAGTGCTTCGCGCTGGTGCGTCAGCACCGCTGGCCGGCAGGTGTGCGCTGCCCTGTATGTGAAAGCGGCGCCGTCATCCGGGACGGCCATGACGACACGCAGCCCTGTCGCAAGCGCTACCGGTGCAAGGCGTATTCAGGGCGCTTCGACGACCTCACCGGCACGGTGCTGGCTGGGTACCACCATCGCCGCCGCCGTCACCCCGGGCACCCTCGTCCACACGGACGAGTATAGCATCTATGCGCGCCTGCCCGCCTGGGGCTACCAGCACAAGACCGTCTGCCACGCCCGCGGCGAGTATGCCCGTGACGAGGACGGCGACGGCTTCTGCGAGGTGCACGTCAACACGATGGGGGGCTTCTGGTCGCTGCTGCGATCCTGGCTTCGCCCGCATCGGGGCATCTCGCAAGACAAGCTGCCACTTTATCTCGGCTTCTTCCAGTTCGTGCACAACGCCCGCCGACGCGGCAAAGCCTTGCTCGGCGCCCTCATCGCAGGCCTGGTTGCATGACGGACCCGTTGCCACCCCGGAACCCAATAAGAGCCATTCCGCTTATAATTTCGGCTTCGTCCGGCCGAGCAGCCTGGCCTTTGCCGTAGCCAGCCTTTCCTCCCGTTCCGCGGCTGCTACCTTGAGCCTGGCCTGGAACGCCAATGGTCCGCGGATCGGCAGCCTTTTGCCCGGGGGCAGGTCGTTGAGGTGGATGTGGCTGTCTACCCGCACGAGCAGGACATGCTCAGGATATTGAATGGCGTACAGGATTGCATCTGACCCAGGGCCGCCGAGGTGAAGATGGAGGACCTGACGGGTCTTCAGGAGCCGGTCTGCCGTTTGCGAGCGACGGTAATAAGGTGCGAGGTCACCCCCGACCTGGATGAGGCCGACGATGGTGGCGTAGTCACGCTGCTGCCTTTCGGAGAGGTCTATCGCGAGGACGAACTCGTCGTCCCGCATGACGGTCTTGGGCTTCGGCTCTATCCGTGGATGTTCGAGAGCATCCCAGGCAAGCGGCTGAGAGGCCGCCAGAGGAGTGTCAGACACCCACGCGGTAGGCAAGTAGGTCCGCTATCAGCTCGGCAGCCGTCATCCCGCTCATGTCCTTGCCGCTTTTGCGTGCCTTGGCGGCATCGATATGCGCAAGGATAGTGCGGGCATGCCTCTTCCGCCTATAGCTCGCTATGCGCGGAGCGCGTGGCTTCGCGGTTACCTCTGGCTGCAGATCGGCAGTGAATGCGACTTCCTGTGCTGGGTGCATGGATCAACATATACTCCACCTACCCACCTCTTTTCAAGAAGACGGCAGGGGCCACCCAGGGCTATCGCACTTGGAATATTTTCAACCTGACCTCTTCCGTCAACCCATACCGGAGGCCACTCGATGGCTACTGGCTTGCTTGGCCTTACCAAGGCCTACCACCCGCAACTCACCAAGCTGCGGCAGCAGCTGGAGGACTTGGTGCCTGAGCGCGCCGCCGTCGTCGCCAAGGAAGCCGTGGCCAGCCCTTCGACGCTGTTCGACCGCATTTCGGCGAACGCTCCTCTCCTTGTGGAACTTGGATCGTCCTTTCTGAAGCGCGTGAGCCGCTCGTCGGAGCAGGTGATGGAAGCTGCCGCTGTCGAGCGGAAGCCGCGGTCTTGGATCAGGCGCATCGGATACGTGAAGCCCGCCCTGGCGATCACCGTCGCATTGGGAGCTGCCTACCTGATCGGCCGCTCGCACCGCCCCGTCGCATCACGCTCGGCCCGTGCCACAGGTCCGACTGGGCGTTCCCGTGCCGACATGGCGTAACAGTCTAAGCGGATATCTCTGGGCCGACTTGGGAAGCATGCGCCTGGTCGTGCAAGCAGGCGACCCGACTGGCAGCCGCGTCCGGTTCAGCGTCATGCGGCGCCAGCATGGCCGGGCAAGTTCGTTCGCCCTCGTCGGCTTCGATGGCAGCGGGGACCGGCTCGCCGCGATGGACGCGGCCGAGGCCATTGCTGCGAACGCCGGGGCTTCGCTGCGCACCCAGGCGGGCAGTCGGGACAAAGGTGCCGACGGCGCTGCGGCAACGCATCGCGGCCAGGGTTCATGCGGCCATGCGCCAGGATGCAGAAGATATTATGGCGGCCCTGATGGCCGCCGCCGCCCACCCAACACTCTGAGCCGAGGCTTAACCATGGACACTGCACCGCAGGGCGTCATTGACAACATCGAGGCGGTCGTCAGCTCCGAGGAGGACCTAACCGCCCGCCGCAGCCTGGGCGAGCGGGTCGGGGAGGCCGTGGGCAGCTTCGCGGGCAGGATGGCCTTCATACTGTGCCAGATCGCACTGGTGGCTGGCTGGGTGGTGGCGAACGCGGGGCTGGTTCCGGGCGTCCCGGTATTCGACCCCTTCCCGTATGCGCTGGGGGGCGCCTTGTTGTCGCTGGAGGGCGTGCTGCTGGCGTCGTTCGTGCTGCTCAAGCAGGCCCATGAGGGGCGCCTGTCCGAGCGACGGTCGCACCTGAACCTGCAGGCCAACCTGCTGGTGGAGAAAGAGGTGACCAAGCTGATCCAGATGGTGCAGCGGCAAAGCAGGGCCGACGGCACGGAACATTTGGTGGTGGACAGCGAGACACATGAGCTGGCCAAGGACACGGCAGTCGGCCACCTCGCAAGGGAGCTGGACCGCCGCCTCGATCCAGACTGAGGCAATCTCACCGGGGTTGCTCGGCACTCGCTGTGGGTCAGCAGCAGGTTTCGGCGCTGATCAGCACCACACTGCGTTGAAAAATCAGAGCTCCCCTGGGTCCCACATCTGCGCTGGTTTACATCTATGCATCGCGTCCACGCTGCGGCATCTGCCACGGTAAACATGCCCAGCGGCGTCCCGGCTTGTATCCGGCATGATGGATACGCGCTTGACTGCGATGCGCAACGCGAATGCTGCAACGGCGTGGCCGGCTTCGTGGTGGGCGGTGGCTGCCGTGGCTGCGCTGCTCATGCGTGCCCCGCTACATCATCAGGTGCCGTGAACAGGTCGAGGGCGCGCAACAGCGCCTCTCCCACATCCACCTCGGGTTCCGGCCGCCTGGCCAGGATCAGCACGCCTATGCCTGCTGCCACGATCCGCACGGCCTCATCCAGAACGGGCGGAGGGATCGCTGCAGGGGTTGCGTCGGCTGCCAGTAGCCAAATGAGGGACACCGGCGCCAGGTCGCCGGTTGTGACCATGGAGCGGTGCGGGCAAGCGTCAATCTGGCCCTGCGTCAGCGGCGGGGCGGGAGGGCTAAGGGCGTTGCCGTCGCCGTCGCCGTCGCAGATGGTGCCGGGGAAGGTGCTCATTCAGCGCCTGCTGGCTTTCGCAGCCGTACGCTGGGCGTGTGCTCCCGGGATCCTGGCATACGCACGGTGGTAAATTCGACGCCGGCCACCTCTAAGGCGGCACGGATTGCAGCCAATGGCTCTACCTGCTCCGTCCGGCAATACAGCTTGGCGACCTGCCCCGTCCGCTCAAACGTCTGCACCACATGGATAGATGTCCCGCTGCGGGCGCCTAGCTGGGTTCTGTTCCATCCTAGCAACGCCCGAGCAGCCTTCATCTGATCCGGGGTCACGGGTCCGCCCTCCGCAGCCGCACCCCCGGCGCGTCCCCACCAGTAAACTCAACGCCGGCTGCCTCCAAGGTGGCGCGGACAGTAGCGACAGGGTCAGTTAGGTCTGGCCGTTGCTGCACAAGCGCAACTCTCCCAATCTGCTCAAATGTCGTTACCACGTACACGGATGTGTCACTACGGAGGCCTAACTGCATCTTGCTCCATCCCAGCAGTTTTCGGGCTGTCTTGAGCTGATCCGGAGTCATTCGGGTGGTTTTCGCAGCCGCACCCCCTGACGCCTCCCCGTTCGTGAACTCGAGGCCGGCCGCTTCTAGTACAGCTCGCCGGAATTCGCCACTCCGTTCCATGTGACGTCGGGGGCTGAGTCTGGGCGGCCACACGCTGGCAATAATCGTCACTGCCGGGCAGCACCGAGGCACGGCGTCCCGAGTCAG
>JAABUQ010005094.1_pt1 | contig 21455 bp, 22 predicted proteins | sample 5560001 | NCBI WGS metagenome assembly JAABUQ01 (sample SAMN10711888, study PRJNA513371) | rock metagenome | isolation source: Antarctica rocks | place: Antarctica: Victoria Land, Finger Mt nord | collected 2015-12-18
GGCAAAGTCTTTGATTACGAGCTGCTTGCCACCAAGTACAACTCACTCCGAAACTCCGGCGGCTCCCAGTTCTTCGGCGGCCTGCAGCGCCTGCCGGAGTTTCGAGTTGCCACCGACGCCGTCCGAAACCAGTTCCTGCGCTTGTTTCTGCCGAAGGCCGCCACAGTCAATCTATCGCTTGGCGCGTTCAACGAGCCGGCGTCTCTGACGAACTCTCAGCGGGCAAGATTTGACCTTAATCTCGGCACGACCACCCAGCGGATCAACGCCCGCAGTGATTTCCAGTATGGCGGCGAGTTTGACCAGGGCTTCTACGGCAACAACACCGCCCAGTATGTCCTGAACGGACGCACCGGCTATATCCTGCGGATCGGCAGCAAGTCCACCCTCGGCGCGACTTATAACTACCTGCGCCCCTACGGCTATACGCCGTTCCAGTTTGACTACGCGGGCAACTCCAACTTGGCAGGCGTCAATCTCGCGCTTCAGGATTCCAAGCAGGTGCAGCTCACGGTCGGCACCGGCTACGACTTCAACCGCGAGCGTTCCCAGTACGGCTACCGCGCGACGCCGTTCCAATCGGTGGCCGCCCAAATCCTGTACACGCCGGTCCAGTTTCTGCGCTTCCGCACCACCGCGTCGTATGACCTCAACAACAGCCGCCTGCAAGATCTGACCAATGCCCTCACCATTCGCGGCGGCGACCAGCTTGCGTTTGATTTGTCGGGCCGCTACGACCCGGTCTTGAAACGCTACACAACGCTGAACGGCGACGCCAATTTCCCGTTCTTCCGGGACCGCCATGAAGACGCCGGCTACCGCGTCCGGGCCATCGCCGGCTACAACGGCATCACCAGCCGCTTTGATTATAAAGGCTTGGAGCTGACCCGTTCCTGGCACGACTACGAGCTGAACCTCATCTATCAAGACACCCCCGAAGGCCTGCGCCCCGGCTCCACGTTCACCCTGAACTTCCGCCTCAAAGCCTTCCCCGCCTACGAACCCTTCGCCACCGGCCAGTACGGCCAGGCCCTAGACACCGGCATCGGGCAGACGCTTTAGAAAGCGTCTCATCTGTGGTAGAATAAAGCTGATTTTCGTGATAATGTCACGCAAAAAGGTTAAAACCCATGTTGATTGATTTCACTGTTGAGAACTTCCGTTCTATCAAAGAGCCAGTGACACTAAGCGCTATTGCAAACCCTAGCCGGGAAGCTAATCACCTAGAGAACGGTGCCGCCCGACGCCGCATCAAGCCTGATAACACAATTGCACCTGCCTTCCTAGTAGAGGGCCGTGGGTTTGAGTTGTTGCCTGCGCTTGGCATTTTTGGTGCAAATGCTTCTGGCAAGAGCAATGTCCTGAAGGCGTTGAATAGACTATTTTCGTTGATCCATGTAGGAATTGGAAATGGTAATCACTTTGCACCATTCTTGACACCATTTAACTTCGATAAGACAACATCTTTGGAGCCTACTCGTTTTCGTTTGCGGCAAGTGCGCCAGAACAACATTTATACTTATTTACTCACAATAGGTCAGGATCGTGTTATTGAGGAAAGTTTAGAATACATTCCTGCGGCTTCTAAGCGAAAGAAAAACAATCTCCTTTTTTCACGGGATTGGGACCCGAAAATTGGCCAGTATGTTTGGAAAAACGGTGATGACTTCAATGGTCCTCACGTTCAGCTTGAAGCAAGTTTGCAACAACATGAAATATTCTTAATGCTGCTGATAAAGTATCTGAAGGTTGATGCTATTGAGCCTCTTTGCGACAGCATTAAGAACATTTGGCCGAGCATTGGTCTCGAAGCAGAAGAACAAGATTATAACCTTGTTTTGGACTTAATAGGCGCACATTGGCCGGAGAGCATGGCCTTAGTATCCGATATTGTACGCAGGTTTGACACAGGTATTGATCATCTTGAGATTAAGAAGAGGCTGAATAACCCTAGCGAGAACGGCTTTGACCTTTTTGCTTGGCATCAAACACCCCTGGGATTGACTCGGTTGCCCTTTTACGAAGAATCTGTGGGTACACAACGCCTTTTCGTGCTTGCGTACAAGATCATCGATGCATTTCGCTTCGGGTATACGATGCTTGTGGATGAGCTAGGCTCTAATATTCACCCTAACATCACACGGGAGATCATCAGGCAATTTCAAAGCCCGAAAAGCAACCCGAAGCGTACTCAGTTGATTTTCACGAGCCATGACAACACGCTTCAACAAAGAAACTTGTTACGTCGTGATCAAATCTGGTTCACGGCTAAACGTGATGATGGCAGCACGGAACTTTACCCACTGACTGACTTCAAGCCACGCAACGATTTAGCTATTGATAAGGCTTACCTTGATGGCCGATTTGGGGCGGTTCCTATCTTACCAGATGAGGAAGACCTGCTGGCAGGTTTAGAGGTGGCGCGGTAATGGCGAGGAGGCCCAGAGCATCATCTGCCTTTGAACGTCCCGGCCGTTCGCGTTCGATCGGGCGCAGAATACTGATCTCCTGCGAGGGCGAAGAGACGGAATACCGCTACTTTCAAGACATTCGTAAGTCGCTCCGAATGGAGCCGAACAAAATCATCGTTTTAGAGCCGGAAGCCAGTGACCCTCTTAGCATTGTCAGACAAGTATTGGACGAGCGAACTTACTGGAAGCAAGAAAAGACATGGGATGAGAACGATATGGCTTGGGCTGTTTTTGACGGCGACGAGCATATAGCAAACAACATAAACAACTGGCGGGAAGCATTACAGCCTGCACAAGGAAACGACATCCATCTCGCAATCTCCAATCCTAGCTTTGAGTATTGGTATCTGCTGCATTATCAAAACCAGAACAGTTCTCTAACGCGGCAGCAAACGATGCGGTTGCTAAAAGTTCATATCCCCGATTACGAAAAGTCTGATGTTCTGTTCCAGGAAAAGTTGCAGCCACACACGAAGGAAGCCATTGACCGGGCACGACAGGTAGCACATCTGGCAAGGGGCAATGCCTTAGAGGCTTACGCGAACCCTTGCACCCATGTCTGTGAGCTAGTCGAAATCATTTTGTCTCTTGAACGGGAAATCAGGTAACAGGCCGTGCATTTTTTGAGGAATGCAGAGTAGAAAGAACGATTTATGCCTATTGAAGCACCGGCGGGGCCGGTTTTGTCGCCGGACGAGATTGACACGGAGATACGCCGCCATTCACGCTATGCGCTCGGAAGAGACGGCGAGGCGCTCTCGCAGCGGGAGCTGTTTTGGACTCTGGCGCTGGCGGCGCGGGACAAGATGGTGGACGGGATGTTTGCCGCCGAGCAGCGGTACACGGAGAATAAAGCAAAGCGGCTGTATTACTTATCTATGGAGTTTTTGATGGGGCGGACGCTCGGCAACACGCTCATTAACCTCGGGCTGTGGGAGTCCTGCCGGGAAGCTTTAGAGAAGCGCGGCGTGGATATTGACGAGGTGCGGGAAACGGAGCCGGATGCGGCATTGGGAAACGGCGGCTTGGGGCGGCTGGCAGCGTGCTTCTTGGACTCGCTGGCGGCGCTCGGGATGCCGGGCTTTGGCTACGGCATCAATTATGAGTACGGGCTGTTCAAACAAGAGATACAGTTCGGCTACCAGGTGGAAAAGCCGGACAACTGGCTGTCCTACGGCACGCCCTGGGAGATTGAGCGGCCTGACCAGGCCGTGCTGGTGCCGGTCTACGGGCATGTCGAGACGCATGAGATTGACGGCAAATGGACGCCGATCTGGCTGGACACGAAGCCGCTGATCGGCGTCCCCCACGACATGCCGGTGCCGGGCTACGGCGGCGCGACGGTCAACTACCTGCGCTTGTATTCGGCCCGGTCGGCGTCGGAGTTCAACATGCAGGTCTTCAACGCCGGCGATTACCAGTCGGCGGTGGAAGACCAGATCGCGACGGAGACTATTTCCAAAGTCCTATACCCGTCGGATATTCAGGCGGCGGGCAAGGAGCTTCGGCTCCTGCAGGAGTATTTCCTGGTCGCCTGCGCGGTGGATGACATTGTCCGGCGTTACCGCTTGGAGTTCGACACCTGGGACGAGTTTCCGAACCAGGTCGCGATCCAGATGAACGACACGCACCCGGCGATCTCAGTGGCGGAGCTGATGCGGGTCTTTATGGACGTGCATAGGCTGGAATGGGACCAGGCGTGGCGAATGACGACGGGGACGCTGGGCTACACGAACCACACGCTGCTGTCCGAAGCACTGGAAAAATGGTCGGTAGGCCTGTTTGAGCATGTCCTGCCGCGCCATTTGCAGATCATCTATGAGATCAACCGGCGGTTCTTGGAAGAAGTTGCCCAGAAGTGGCCCAATGACGGCGGGCATCAAATCCGCATGTCCATTATTGAAGAAGGCGCGGACAAAAAGGTCCGCATGGCGCATCTGGCGATTGTCGGCAGCCACTCGGTCAACGGCGTCTCGGCCCTGCACTCGGAGCTGATTAAAGCCGATCTCGTGCCGGACTTCTACCAGTTCTCGCCCGAAAAGTTCAACAACAAGACCAACGGTGTCACGCCCCGCCGCTGGCTGCTGAAAGCCAATCCCGGCCTGGCGTCGCTGATTACCGGTGCCATCGGTGACGGCTGGATTACTGATTTGGACGCGCTACGTAGCCTCGAACCCTATGCCGAAGACGCGGGTTTTCAAGCCGAGTTCACCCGCATTAAGTCTACCAACAAAGCGTCTCTGGCCGCGTTCGTTCAGGAAACGCAGGGCCTCACGCTCAACACAGACGCGCTGTTCGATGTTCAGGTCAAGCGCATTCACGAGTACAAGCGTCAGCTTCTGAGCGTCATGCACGTCATCCACGAATATCTGAGTTTGACCGAAGACAACGCCGAACCAGCGGTTCCGCGCACCTACGTCTTTGCCGGCAAGGCCGCGCCGGGCTACTGGGCCGCGAAGCAAATCATAAAACTCATCAACAGCGTGGCGGCGACCGTTAACGGCGACCCGCGCACGTTAGGCAAGCTGGCTGTCGTCTTTGTGCCGGACTACCGCGTGTCCGTCGCCGAAAAGATCATTCCCGCTGCCAATCTCAGCGAGCAGATTTCCACGGCAGGAAAAGAAGCGTCTGGCACCGGCTGCATGAAGCTTGCCATGAACGGGGCGCTGACAATGGGAACGCTGGACGGCGCGAACATTGAAATCAAAGAAGAAGTCGGCGAGGACAACATCTTCATCTTCGGGCTGACCGCCGACCAGATCCAGACCATGCGCTCCCGCGGCACTTACCACCCGTGGGACTACTACAGCGACCCGGCCACGAAGCGCGTCTTAGACGCCCTGAACTCCGACCGATTCTGCCCCACCGAGCCGGGCCTGTTCCGCTGGATTTTCGAGGCCTTGCTGAACGGCGGCGACGAGTATTTCCACCTCGCCGACTTCCCAAGCTACCTCAAAGCCCAGCATCAGGCGGGAACCGAGTACCAGAATGCGCCGCTGTGGACCCGCAAAGCGATCCTGAACGTCGCCCGCACCGGCAAGTTTTCCAGTGACCGCACCATCGCCGAGTACGCGAAGGATATTTGGAACATCCGGGGATATTAGTATCCAATAAAGTCTCCGTCCTAAAGGATAGGTCTAGAGGCGCGGACGCCAACCGGTCTGCGACCGGAAATGCCAACAATCGTTAATCTTATACGTATTCCGGTCGCAGACCGGTTGGTGCTTCGCCTTTAGACCTGCCGTTTACGGAGCAACTGCACCCGACGGCGGGGTTTCCCGGAGAACCCACAATGACCAATGCCGAACAAGAAAAGCCGCAGCTCCACATGGTCTGGCCCACGCCTGAGCGCCCATATTGTCCTGCCGTCACCCCTGCGCCCGGTTACACAATCCGCACCTATCAAGACGGCGATGAGCAGGCATTCTTGCACCTGATGTCTCTGTCGGACTTCGACCCATGGGACGAAGAGAAGCTGACCTATAACATCAACATAGTCATTCCTGACGGCTGGTTCTTCGCCGTAGACAGCAACGGCCAAATCGTGGCGACGGCAATGGGCCAGCACAACTACTCCGGGTTGTCGCCCTTTACGGGCGATGTCGGCTGGGTCTTCTGTCACCCCGACCACCGGGGCCATGCGCTCAGCCTGGCTCTGTGCGCCCGCGTGACCCAGCGTTTTCTGAAAGCCGACTACACGAAAATCCAGCTTCACACAGAGTATTACCGCCTGCCCGCGATCAAAACCTACTTGAAACTTGGGTACGTTCCAGCAATCGCCTCTTCCGAAGATGCCGAGCTTTGGGCAGATGTTTCTGAGCAGCTAAATTGGCCCTACAAAGTGGATGACTAGAAGATGTACACGAATAACAAAAATAGGTAAGCAGGTGTAGGAGGAGCGAAATGTCAATCTCGAAAACTGAGGAATATTGCACATGTGGGTCGCTTCAGCGGGCGGCTGAAACTACCGGAATGCCTGTTAAGTTCGACAAGGATATGAACGAGTTCCTTCTACTGCATGGACTGGAAGGCGGTCGCGATTTGCTTATGCGGCACTGCTTCTTCTGCGGTGGAAAGGCTCCTGAGGCGCTTCGGGCAAGCCTCTTCGAGCGGCTGACCGATGAAGAGCGATGGCGGCTGATACGATTGACGCAGGATCTCAAAACTGTTGACGACACGATCGCGGCATTAGGCGAACCGGATTCGGACCGACAGGCGGGCAGCAGTAACACATACCCGGAGCGAGACGGGAAACCCGAAGAGACAATCTATCATCGTACTCTTTCCTATCGAAACCTGTCTCAAACTGCCAACGTCCACGTTACCGTCTATCCAGAAGGGCAAGTTGCCTTCTCCTTTCGTGGGAAGCGACTCAGCAAAGAGCCTAACCAGATGTAGTAAAGGTTGTGTTTGTTGGTTAAATGGCATACTGAAATGCCAAACGAGCGGCTTGTGCTGCCCTGCCGCCGGGCCGCTTGCCAACACTAGGGGTATGTGCTATAATTGCGCGTGGCTGAATTGTATGAAGCGGCGGAGCGGAAGCGGCTGAGGGCGAAGCTAGTCCGGGTGGAAGAAAAGCTGGACGCAGCTTACGGCGTGAGGGTCTGGCGGGCGGACGCGCATTCGACCGATCTCGTCGGAGCGCTGGTGGCGACAGTGCTGTCGCAGAACACGAGCGACCTGAACTCCGGGCGGGCGTATGCGTCGCTGAAGAAAGCGTTTCCCGGCGGCTGGGACGACGTGCGGACAGCATCGGTGACGGCGGTAGCGGATGCCATTCGCTCGGGCGGCATGGCGAACATGAAGGCCCCGCGCATTCAGGCGATCTTGCAGGACATTTACGACAGCATCGGGCACACGAGCTTAGACCATATCCGGGAGTGGGACGACCCCAAGACTTTGGTGTACCTGCGCGGGTTTCATGGGGTTGGGGCGAAGACGGCGGCGTGTATTTTGATGTTCAACTTGGGGCGTCCGGTGCTGGCGGTAGATACGCATGTGCATCGAGTTTCCAAGCGGCTGGGGCTGATCCCGGCGAAGGCAAGCGCGGACGCAGCCCATGATCTGCTGCCGGAGCTTTTGGATGATGGACAGGCGTACTCGGTCCATGTGCATTTTATTGAGCATGGACGGCGCATTTGCCATTCGCAGAGGCCGGAGTGCGGGGTTTGCCCCTTGCAGGCGGACTGCGATTTTTATCAGCAGCAAGTGTGGGCGTCGGCCCCGGCATGAGCGAGTTGGTTAACCGCGAATTAGTTAACGACGGCTACTGCTTTGGGTGCGGGCCGGAGAACCCGATTGGGCTGGGGCTGACGTTTCACTGGGACGGCGAAGTCTATACATCAGTGTGGACGCCCCAAAAAGAACATCAAGGCTGGGCGGACCGGGTGCATGGCGGGCTGCTGGCATTGGTGCTGGATGAAGCGCTGTCGCGGGCGGCTTTGGAAAAATACGGCCTGCACTGGGTTACTGCCGAGCTGACGACAAGGCTGTACGCGCCGGCGGCGATAAGCGAGCCGCTCAGAGTGAAGGCGCAAATCGCTTCGGTGCGGCCTCGGCTGATCGTCTGCACCGGTGAAGTGCGGACCGAAGCAAGCAGTCAATTGATTGCGTCCGGCACGGCAAAGATGATGCGGGCTATCACGAAGCCGGCAAGGGAGTAGAGAAGAATGGAACCAGCACAGCCGCAGTCCGCGTATTCAAACCAGCAGTCAAACGAAACCGACTTGGAAACGCCGATGGAAACCGCCGGGCGGACAGAAGCGCAGGAAAATACCACTGGGGCGCAAATGCGGCGCGAGGAGCACGAAGCGGACGTGCTGGTCGCGGACATTGACCAGTATGTCGCGCAGACTAATCCGGCAGCGCTGCCGGAAGCGGAGCGTGCGCTGGAATCCTGGCAAATCCCGACCGATCCGCTGGAAGGCGTTCCCGGCGATGTGGCTTTGGAACCGGGCGTTGAAGGCGAGCCGCTGGTGGCGATTTTTGCCGCGCAGAGCGAGTCGGAAGCGAACATCGTGCGCGGGCTTTTAGAAGCGTCCGGCATTCCGGCGGTCATCAGCAGCCTGTCAGGAGTGGCGCTTGGCGGCATCTTTCAGCCGGACGAGACCCGGTGGGGCGACATTTTAGTGGCTCCGTCGGACGCCGAAGCGGCGCAGGCGGCAATCACCGAGGCAACCCAAACTGCCGAAATGGCGGGTGATGACGACAGCAGCAAAGTGTAATCGGCAATATTTAAGAGGCTTTTTATGCGTACAGCAGCAGTGATGCTTTCGGTTTTAGTAGTGGGTGGGGCGGCATTCAGCACGCAGGCGCTGGCCCAGGATGCTCCAGTCCAAGATGCTCCAAATCAAAATGCGCCGGCGGCACCGGCGGCAGTGGCACCGGCGGGGGCCATTCAGATCGTCCAGCCTTACAACAAGGCGGTTGTGCGGGAGTCGGTTCCCGTAAAGCTGCGCGACTTTCCGGCGCGGGGCTATGTGTCCATCAGTATTGACGGCCAGTTTATCACGGCGCAGGCGCTGCCGAAAAGCCGCAGCCTGCCGGTGTACGTGTGGGATACTAAAGCGTCTTACACAGATCCGAATAGCCCGGACACGCCGAAAACTTACGGCGATGGGGCACACGCTATCACAATCGCCGTTTACGATATTCAGAACAAGCTGGTCGGCCAGGACTCGGTTTCCATACAGGTGGCTGACAAAATTAATTTGCCGGCGTCCCAGGGAATTAAAATGGCCTACCCCTGGAAGACCGGCCTGACCCTGCGTTACCAGCGGCGCACGACTTTAACGGCGGCCTCGACGGAAGCGGCGGCGGCAGCGCCGCCCCAGGTGCTGCAAGAGTCGCTGCTGCGGTACGAGCGCAGCGTCGAGAACACCAGCGGCGGGACGTCGCTGATTCGGGACAATGTTCTGGGCGTTGATAAATCCGCCCGGCCCAAACCCTTTGTTTCTTATGTCTCGACCCACGGCGCTCCGCCCCAGGCGCTGACCAGCGGCGTTCACGCGGAGTACCGGGATGTGGACGTGCGCGGGCGGGTCTTGCGGAAGCTGGCGTCCGAGAACACGCCGGAGTCCATCGGCTTCTCCATTCCCGTGCTGCCGCCCCGCCGGGTTTCGGTGGGCGCACACTGGGAGTCTCCGGTGCAGATCACGCTGGACTGGAACTCCCCTACCCCGGCAACCGTGACGGCAACCAGTACGCTGGAAGACTTTGAGTGGCAGGACCGCTATCCGACCGCGAAAATCCGCGAAACCTACGAAGGCCCGGCGACGTTCTACCCTGGCTCGGCCCTGCCCGGCATCGCCAGCCAGGAAATCAAGTTTGAGCGCGTCATCTACTTCGCCTACAATGCTGGGCGCGTCGTGCGGACCCAAACCACGATTTCCCTCACGTCAACGGAACCGGGCCTGCTCTCCGCGCCCAGCCAGTCCGGTTTCGGCCAGTCCGGCCCTGGCGGCTACAACGGCGGGCGCGGCAGCTTTGGTCCGCAGGGAGGCCCTAGCTACCCTGGCCAACAGGGTGGGCGCGGCGGCTACCAGAACGGTCCCGGCGGCGGCTATCCCGGTGTCTCGGCAGGCGTTCCCGATGTGCCCAATGGAGAATATCCCCCCGGCCAAGCCCCTCCTGGCAGTACGCCTCCTGGTGGCTATCCAGGTTACCCCAGCGGAGGCAATCCCGGCGGAGGTTACCCTGGCGGTGGTCCGGGCGGACCCGGCGGCGGTTATCCTGGGGGTGGGTTCGGCGCTCCCGGCGGCTACCAGGGAGCAGGAACACAGAGCGGCGCTCCGGTGAAACTGACTTATACGGAAACGGCTGTCCTCATCGCTTAGAGATTATGTAGAAACCAAGAACACGGGGCTGAACCCCCGTGCTTTAGAAGTGCAATTCCCCGCCTTCGCGGGCAAAGAGTCAAGAGTATTCTTCGCCCACGGAGGTGGGGGCTTGCACTGTTAAAGCCCTGCCGTTCAGGGCAGGGAAATTACGCGGAATTTTATACAGTCTCCTAGAAGGCGCGAACGTAACTTAATGGCACTGAAACTTACCAGCCCAAACTCCGAAGACAATCGCCGGCGCGATGAAGAGCGCAAGGCCGAACTCACTGAGCATCTGGCCGAGCTGCGGACCCGCCTTATCCGGGCGACGCTTTATATTATCGCCGGCATGATTGTGATGTATGTGCTGTTCAAGCCGATCTACACCGTGCTGGAAGCGCCGATTGCGCCTATTCTGAAGCTCAGCCCCGGCAGTTCCTTTCGTTTTAACAGCTTCACCGAGCCGTTCTTTTTGCAGCTTCAAATTGCGACGGTAGGCGGATTGCTGCTGGCCGCTCCGCTGGTCGTGCTGGAGCTATGGGGATTTATCGCGCCCGCGCTGACGCCTGCAGAGAAGCGTGGGGTCCATTTTGTCGCACCGCTGTCCGTGCTGCTGTTTGCTCTCGGTGTCACCTGCGCGTACTTCGTCCTGCCGATGGCCGTGCGCTGGTTCCTGAGCTACTTGCACAACTTCCCGAACACCGTGCTTCAGCAGAACCCGCTGACCTATACGGTCTTTGTCGTCAAGCTGCTGCTGGTCTTCGGCCTGCTGTTTGAGCTGCCGGTCGTGCTGATGTTTTTGGGGAAAGTCGGCATTATCAACTCTAAGCTGATGATCCAGTACTGGCGGCAGATCGCGGTCGGCCTCTTCACGCTGTCAATGGTCGCCGCGCCCTCGAATGACCCCGGCACGATGCTGGCGCTTGCGATCCCGCTGACTTTGCTGTTCTTCGGGTCTATTGGCCTGGTCAAGCTGGTCGAACCAAAAACGTCCCGCGAGCAGTGACGCCTGGGCCGCTTGCCCCGTAAAGTTACCAGAGTTTTCAACAATCTGCGAAATCCTGGTACTTTTCGCAGGGAAGAATTGCGGACCTGGCTTGGTTCTTGGATAAGCTAACTGCAAAGGAGTTCTCCATGACCATGACACGCGCCTGGATCGCCTGGGACAGCCTGCTCTTATTTCTCATCTGTACGCTGGACATGAGTTCGACGCTCTACTGGGTTCATGCCGGGGCCGCGAGCGAAGCGAACCCCTGGATGGCCTTCTGCTTGCAGCACGGGGACGGCGCGTTCTGCGCGGTCAAGATGCTCAGCTTCCTGCCCCTGCTGGCGTTTGCCGCCTATTACCGCGCCCGCCGTCCGCGCCTGATTGCCGTTTCCCTGCGCGGCACGGCGTTTTTGTATGTGGGGGTTTACATGGTGGCCGTCGGCTCTCAGTGGCTGCGCTGACGCGCGACTTACTGAGGGAAAGACTTGGAGTGCTTGATGACAGTCTTCGACGAGCGGCCCACCGTCCCGATCACCCGCCAGAAGCTCCGGCTAATCGCGCTTCCTCTTCTGATTGCCCTGGTCTGGGCCGGATTGGCCGTGTCCCGTCACCCGCACTCATTGCAGCAGACGTTAAAGGAGTTCCGGGGGGAAGCGCCGGCAGATGCCGGACCGAGCCGCTCCATGGACTCCTCGCTCGCCGTTCGCCGGTTTCTCCTGACGCACTCTTCCCCTAAACTCAGCGCCGGACAAAGCGCAGCGCTCCTTGCTTCGGTGGCGGGTCCCGCTGACGATCAGGCGCAAAGCGAGGCGCTGGACGTGCTGAGTCTGGCTCAGCGCACTCACGCCCTTAACGCATCGCAGTCCCGCCTGGCCCGTCTGGCGGCGCTCTCGGTCCTCCAGCAAAACCCCGGACCGATGGTGCGTTTGGAAGGTGCCCGGTTGCTCGGACATCTTGGCAACCAAAGCGGCACCCCTGCGCTCAGAATTTTGCAGCAGGACGCCGACCCGAAAGTACGGGAAGCGGCAGGGCAGGCACTTAAGCGGGTTCAAAGATAAGCTGCCATTCAGCATGGTGTGACGAAGCCACCGATTTTCGGTGGCTTTTTTGTGCTTGACATACCTCGGCGAACGATGTATAATTGGCGTATGAGTCAGCATCGTGATCTGCAAAAAGGAAACATCCAGACTCTTGTTCTGGCAGTCCTGTCTGACGCGCCTCGGCATGGCTACGCCATTGCCCGCGAGATTGAGCGCCGCAGCCGAAACGCTTTAAAGGCCGGGGAAGGCTCTCTATACCCGGCCCTTCATGCTCTGGAAAGCGATGGATTTATTACAGGAATCTGGGAAACTCAGCCCAGTGGTCCTGCCCGCAAGATTTACTCGATGACGGACGCGGGCCAGTCCGAGCTGGCGAAACGGGCCGCAGCCTGGAAAGACTATACAAATGTGGTTGGTCTCGTTCTGGAAGGAGCCTAAGCTTGGGATACTTGCAAAACATCAAGTCGCCGGACATGTACGTCAAGATGATGCGGACATTCATGTTCCGGATGCCCGAAGCAGAGCGCGACAATGCCTGCCAGGAAGTCCGCCAGCATCTCGCAGCGCTGGCAGAAGACTACCAGGCTGAAGGACACACAGAAGAAGAGTCGCTGTTGCTGGCGATTGAGCGCTTCGGGCAGCCATTTAAAATCGGAAGCGAAATTGCGCGGAAGTGGGAAATCAAGCGGCAGCGCTTCATCCAAATCACGCAGCCGGAGGCCGCGCGGAGATTGAAGTGGTTCCGTAATTGCTACTCGTTCTTTAGCGCAGGTCTACCAGTGCTGTTTGTGATGCACTATCACTCTATACTGTTGATTTTAGTTGTGGCCGCAGTACATGGCCTTCTCGCAAGCATCTTGGCACACTGGCTGCAAAGTGTAGAAGCAGAAGTCGCCGCGCCAAATATACGACCGGCGGAGCAAACATTGTCCGAGGCTTGGGCAAGTTCTCAGTCTGAGAATAAAGAGCTTTGGAAAGAAAGACTGCCCCAAATCGATAATCAGCTAAAACAGAGTAAAAGCTTGTGGGGTCGCCTTAATCTTTACGCTGCTCAGTGGTTTGGCAGACGAGCTATCAACAGGGATAGGAGCGTGAGGTCAAATTCTTCGGGTTTACTACGAAAGCTGATATGGCAGATGCTGGGATTAGTTTATCTCGTTCTTCTAATTTTGTGGCCCACCGGAACAGACCCAAACTTGATAAACATGAGAGGTTTGCTGATATTCTTGTATGCTTCAATCCGAATACAATCTGTCAGCCGCAGTTATTTAGACAAGCAATTCAGGGCAAGCGGTACGCCTCAGATATAGTACATGAGCGCTTCAACGGCCTCATCGGTGCGCTTGGGATCTGCCGCTGCGCCTTCGGCAAGCACTTCAATGGAGGTGCTTTCTAGGATGTCCCGAATGGCATCGCGGACACGGCGCAGGACGCGGGCAAGCTCCGACGAGTCGCTTGCGCTGTCATCGGCCCAGGTCGGGATGGGCATGAGCAGGCCTTCCAGATGGCGCAGCGCTTCGGCAAGCGAAACATCCTGCGGGGCGCGGTTCAAGCGGTAGCCGCCGTGCTGGCCGCGCTTGCTTTCCAGAATGCCGGCGTGAGACAGCGGCAGCAGGACTTGTTCCAGGTACTTTTGCGACGTTTCACAGCGCACGGCAAGCTCGCCGACCTGCTTATAGCCGTTGCCGTTCTCGCGCCAGTTTTGGATCAAATCGCCCAGAACGCGCAGGCCATACTGGCTTTTTGTAGTGAGACGCATAAGATTAGTCTGACAAACGTAGGGGCGGGGCTTGCCCCCGCCCTCTTATTTTGGTCTTCTCGAAAAAGATCTACGGCGGGCAGACTTTGCCGCCGGCATCCGTACCAGGAACCGTCGTGACTTCACGCTCAATGGGCGCACCGATGATCGAACCCCACTCGGTCCAGGAACCGTCATAGTTCTTCGCGTTCTCAAATCCCAGCAGATTGTACAGCGCGAACCAGGTGTGCGAGGACCGCTCCCCGATCCGGCAGTACGCAATGACATCTTTGCCCTCGGTGACGCCTTTGCCGGCGTAGAATGCTTTCAGCTCGTCGGCGGATTTGAACGTGCCGTCTTCTTTAACGGCATTAAGCCACGGGGCCGACTGTGCACCGGGGATATGGCCGCCGCGCTGGGCGGACTCGCTCATGCCGGGAGGCGCAATAACTTTGCCGGAGAACTCATCGGGCGAGCGCACGTCAATCAGCGTCACATTGGGGTCGCCCAGCTTTTGCAGGACTTCGTCCCGGAACGCCCGCAGCTCCCAGTTCGGCTCCGACGCCGTGTAGGTTGCTGGGGCCGGTGCGGGGACTTCAGTGGTCATCTCGCGGCCCTCGGCGATCCACTTTTTGCGCCCGCCGTTGATCAGCTTCAGCTTGGCGCGGTCATGGCCATAGATGAGAAAAAGCCAGTAGCCAAACGTCGCAAACCAGTTGTTGTTGTCGCCGTACAAGACCAGCGTGTCGGAGTTTGTGATGCCGGAGCGGCTGAGCAGCGCTTCCCACTGAGACTTGTCGGGAACATCGCGCCGCAGCGTGTCTTCCAGCTCTGTCTGCCAGTTGAAGCCAAGCGCTCCCGGAATATGTCCCTGGGCGTAGGCATCGGTGTCTACGTCAATTTCAATCAACTTGGATGCGCCGGAGTTCATCTCGGCAGCGACTTGATCGGTTTCCATTAAAACTTCGGGATGTGCATAATTGCTGTCTGCCATCGTCACGGTTCTCCTTTGATACGCGATTAGTATCCCTGCACTTCGTCCACCCCGATAAAGCCGACGCCGACGCCGAACGCTTTCCAAAACGCAATGCTGTCGTCTATCTGCTTGTCGGTTCCTGTCAGTTCCAGCATGATGTAGCCGCCGGTCTGAGGTTCCACCTGTGCCCGGCGGATGTCAGCACTGACGCCGAAGTTTTTGATGGCCTGTGCCAGCAGGGGCTGGTCGACCCGGTCCACGGGAAACGTCAAGTTGAGGCGCACTTTCTGCAAGCTCTCGGCGTCGGTGATGCTCATAATTGTTTGTTGACTTTGTTTAGCGATTTACAGGACATTACGGCTCTGTGTGAGGCGACTATACCCGGTGCATTAAAAGAGTGTCAAGGGGAAGTAAGACCCCCACCCCCGCCGCTTCGCGTCGACCCCTGCCCCCACTGCGTGGGAGAGGGGTAAAACTTTAGGAAAAGACTTTAGAGAAGCACCCCGCCGCCATGTCCTAATCTTCACCCCTCTCCCACGCAGTGGGGGCAGGGGTCGACGCGAAGCGGCGGGGGTGGGGGCCGCTCTTAATACTTCGGCACGCTTGGGTCAACATCGTCCGACCAGGCCAGAATGCCGCCCTGCAGGTTTTGCAGCTTCTTGAACCCGGCCTGCTTGAATACTTGCAGCGCTTCCGACGACCGCTTGCCGGACTTGCAGTGCAGCACAATCTCGTCCGAGGTATCAAACTCGTGCAGGCGCTCTTTGACCGTGCCGAGCGGCACGAGCTTGGAGCCGGGGATATGGCCGATGGCGTACTCATACGGTTCTCGGACGTCAATCAGCGTAAACCTGTCGCCGCTATCCATCTTGGCTTTCAGCTCTGTCGCCGTGATCGCTTCGCTCGTTGTCAGCGCGGGACCTTCGTCACCGCGTCCGACACCGCAGAACTCGTCATAGTCAATCAAGTGGGTGATCGTCGGATGCTCGCCGCAGATCGGGCACTTTGGGTCTTTGCGAACTTTGAACTCTCGAAAGGACATCTTGAGGGCATTGAACATCAAGAGACGCCCAATCAGGGTCTGACCTTCACTTAAAATCAGCTTGACGACTTCAATCGCTTGAATGACGCCGATGATGCCGGGCAGGACGCCTAAAACGCCGCCTTCCGCGCAGCTTGGCACCATGCCGGGCGGGGGCGGCTCGGGGTACTGGCAGCGGTAGCAGGGGCCATCTTTGGCAAAGAAGACGGAAGCCTGGCCCTCAAACCGGAAGATGGAGCCGTAGACGTTCGGCTTGCCCAAGAGAACGCAGGCATCGTTGACCAAGTAACGGGTCTGGAAATTGTCCGTGCCGTCGGCGATCACATCGTAGTCTTTGAGAATGTCTAAAGCGTTCTCGGACGTCAGCATGACTTCATGCTTGACAATGCTGACATAGGGATTAATTTCTTTCAGCGTCCGCTCCGCGCTGTCAATCTTCGGCAACCCGACCGCGCTTTCGCGGTGGACAATCTGCCGTTGCAGGTTGGTCACGTCCACCGTGTCAAAGTCTACCAGCCCAATCGTGCCGACGCCTGCCGCCGCGAGGTACATAGTCAGCGGAGCGCCCAGACCACCGGTGCCGATACACAGCACTTTTGCCGCTTTGAGCCGTTTCTGGCCTTCCATCGTCACTTCCGGCATGATCAGATGCCGCGAGTAGCGCAGCACTTCATCATTGGACAGCGTCTCGGCGTCAGGATCGCTTGCCAGATGAAACGACGGTGCGCCGCCGGTCCCGACCGCGTCCAGGCCGCCTGCGATGCTCGGAACGATGGTCAGCGTGTCGCCGTCTTTGACCGGCGTTGCCCCACCCTGCAAGTGCCGGCTGTCTTCGTCGTTAACGTAGATATTGACAAACGCCCGCAGCGAGCCGTCGTCGTTAAACAAGTGCTTCTTAATGTCGGGATAATTCTCCGACAGGTGCTGCAGGGCATGGTCCACGGTCGCGCCGCCGACTTCCACTTCGTCACGGTTCATCGTGTACCGCTGCATCGGGGTAGGAACGATTATCTTCACGGGCATTAGCTTGTCTCCTCAGTAGTCATAGTGATTTCTTCTTCCTCGAACGCTTGGTGGTCCTCGCGCAGCCGCCAAGACCGCATCTCACGCGGCTGACCTGCCTGAACCGAAACAATGACGTAACAATACCCGGCCCAGGCATGTTCCCGGTCAAACTCCGACGGCCTCGCCGGTGCATCGGGATGGCTGTGGTAGAACCCGACCACGCCTAAACCTTCCGCCCGCGCCGCTCTATCGGTCTTAACCAGATCCCCCGGATCAATCTCAAACCGATTGTGCGGCGAGTCATCCCGCGTGTTCGCCGCCGGAACAGTCCGCACCAAATGCACTAAATTGCCTTTGGCACGCCCGACGAGAAATCCGCAGCATTCGTGCGGATAATCGGCAGCGGCATGAGCGCGGACTGCGGCGTCGTGTTCGGTTGTAATTTGGAGCAATGACCTACCTCCTTGTTCTCTTCGTTCACAGGTTCCTCCCTAAAGGGAAGATTAGGAGGGCGGAAATAAGCCCACCCCTAATGTCTTTCATTTCAATCCTCCCTTTAAGGAGGACCACAGCGAAGCGGTGCGGTAGGTCTCAGAAGAAGTCCCGCAGAAAGCAGATGTGTGGCGGCAGCAGGCGCGACAGCAGAGTGTACTGCGCTTCGTCAGTGACGGTGACGCGCCCGGACGCTTGCAGCCAGTCGAGTGACGGCTGGCCCCAATACGCCTGCGAAAGTGTTTGGATGTCCAGCGTGATGCCCGGCGCGTCTTGGGACGCTGTGACTATCACTCGGCCCGCGTCCAGCATCACGACGAAGACGTGGTTATTCCAGTCGCACTGAGCGTCGGAGACTTGCAGCACGATCTTTCCAGCTAAACCCGCGTCAGGATGCAGGGCGGTCAAGGCCGCGCCCACATCCACGACGCGGCCCATGAACAGCGGCCTCAGCTTGGTTTCCAAATCCCAGTGCATCAGATAAAGCGCCAGCGGATCATCCATAGGGGCGCTCCACGCGACTTTCTCAACTTGGACGCCGTAGTAGTGCAGCACGGAAAGCAGACCACGGTAAGCGGCCGGCGTATTCGCGTAAAACTCGCCGATCTGGCCTGTATCTCCGTCTTCCGGGTAGCAAAATGTCAGGTAGCCCTCGGCCTCTCCTGTCGCCGGATCAGAGTACATCTGCACATAAGTTGTGCGGTTGTCCCGGTGATCCAGCGCCCGCTTCCACCAGTGCGGCACAGCTTCGGCGGACGCGGTTTCGGTTCTGAGGCCCATTCCGTAGTGCCGCCGGGCGAACTGGTTGTACACGGGCCGCACGATTTCCAGCGCGTCCAGGCCTTCATACGCGGTCAAACAGCGGCCTTCGGGACCGGCTTTCAGCTCAGAGGTCGGAACGGAATACTGCTTCTGCTCCCCCACCCATTCCCAGCCGTAGCGCCGGTAGAACGCGAATGAGAACGGGTACAGGCCGCTGAGATACTGGCCAGTTTCGTGCATTGTCCGCAGCGCCTCTTCCAGCAGGCGTCCGACATGACCACGCCCGCGCTGATCGGTTGTGCAAGCCACCGCGCCGATGCCTCCCAGCGGCGCGTCAGCTTCGCCCCAGGCGAGCTGCATGCCTTCAACAATTGTATACGCGACAAGGCGCGGCCCTTCAAACACGCCGAGCCGTGTTCTCGGCAGAGTCGGCGTGTCCGCTTGAGGCGTTCCAGTTTCCGGCTCGGGACGAGTGCCCCGGCCAAATGCCTCCGCCATGAGTTTTCCGATGGCCGGCTTGTCTTCCGGCGTCAGCAGTCGAAGTTCCAATGTTTGTGCCTATTCTGGCGGAAGGAGCGCGTGGGATTAGAATCTTACGCCCTCCGAGCTGTCTCTAAATCTGCGGGTGCGGTTCGTCGGCGGGGTCTTCCCAGAAGCGCTCGGAGAGGTAGCGGTCTGCACCGTCGCACAGCACGGTGACGATGACGCTGCCGGGCGGGGCGGTACTGGCGACTTCTAAGGCACTGTGGACGTTGCCGCCGGCGGAGATGCCGACCAGTAAACCCTCTTCGCGGGCTAGGCGCTTGACCATGACGTAAGCGTCTTCGGTGCGGCATTCGATGTTTTCGTCGGCGACGGTCGAGTCGTAGATTGGTGGGACAATGGCGGTTTCTAAATGCTTTAGCCCCTCTAATCCATTAAACGGCGAGTCGGGCTGCATGGCAACAAGCTTGATGTCGGGGTTGACCGAGTGCAGGTAACGGCCTACGCCCATCATCGTGCCAGTGGTGCCGAGGCCGGCGACAAAGTGAGTGATGCGGCCTTCGGTCTGCTGCCAGATTTCCGGGCCGGTAGTTTTGTAGTGCGCCTGCCAATTGGCGTCGTTTGCGTATTGGTCCGGGTAGAAGTAAAAATCGGGATTTTCGGCGTAGAGCTGCTTGACGACCCGAATAGCGCCGTCGGACTGCTCGGCAGGCGGCGTGTAGACAATCTCCGCCCCGTAGGCCGACAGGATTTTCTTGCGCTCCGGCGTGACATTCTTCGGCAGGCACAGGCGGACTTTGTAGCCCCGCGCCGCGCCGATCATGGCATACGCGATGCCGGTGTTTCCTGAAGTGGCGTCCAGGATGATCTTGCCGGGCCTGAGTGCTCCCGACTTCTCGCCTTCCAAAATCATGTTCATCGCGGGCCGGTCTTTCACCGAGCCGCCGGGGTTAAAAAACTCCGCTTTGCCGTAGATCTCGACGCCGGGAACTTCTTTTTCGATTTTGCAGAGACGCACCAGCGGCGTATTGCCGATCAAATCTTCTAAACGATGAGCAGACGGTTCAGGCATTTGTCTTTTCCATAAATCTTTTCCTAGCGGCTTACTAGGGATTATTATACCCACAACTCTTGCTTCCTCGGTTTCAGGGTCGGAACTGCGGGGAACACCGAAGACATCCAGCAAGGAGAAATCAATGGCAACCAGTTATTCACAAGACCCGAACCCGAAAGATCCCAATTCAGACCCTAATCCCGAGAACCAGCAGAAGGGCCAGGACGTTGTCGCAAAGAACGCGGCGGCCCGGCGTGCCCTGCCCTGGATCATCGCCGGCATCGTCCTCGTTGCGCTGATCGCCTGGGGCGCAACCAGTCACATGCGCGGCAACAACGCAAACTCGACCAGCAATGACTCCAGCGGCGCGGCGTCTACGCCGGGGACCGCGCCTGCCCCAAGCGGAGCGAGCAGCGCCGGCGGCGGCAGCACCGTCGGGCCGGAAGGCGGAACCAGTGCCAGCACGCCCGCTAATGGGGCCAGCGCCAGCGGGTCCGGTGCGGCAAGCCCTGCCGGTTCCACCGGCGGACAGGCAGGCGGCAGTGCGTCCGGCACAAGCGCATCAAGCACAGGCTCCGGCGCAAGCGCATCAAGCACAGGCTCCGGCGCAAGCGCTGCGGGCGGCGCAGGAGTGAGCGGCGCGACAGGCGCAAGCAGCGCAGGTGGAACCGGCGGCTCGGTCAGCCCGTCTTCTGCACCCGGCACGTCAGCGCAGGGAGGCGGAGCGCAGGCAGGCTCGACTGCTGCGGGCGGCTCCGGCATGAGCAGCGGCACAGCAGGTACGGCAGGCGCGGCTGGAGCTGGCGGCGCAACCGGGGCCAGCAGCAGCGGCGCGGGCGGCTCGGCAGGTGGCGCGGGCGGCTCGGCGGGCGCAGCCGGAAGCGGCGGCGGCGCGGGAGCTTCGGGTGCAGGGGCAGGAGGCGGTGGCGGAGCCTCCGGCGGCGGAGGCGGTGCAGGGGGCGGTTAAGCTTAGCATTCCCCAGCAGCCGGCGCAGACTTCCAAGAGGCCCGTTTGAGCGTGACAGTGGTTCCCGTTCAAGCGGGCCTTTTCATCGGGTACAATTTGGGGCATGAAAGTCACTGTTCTCGGCTGCGGCACGTCCCACGGAGTTCCAATGATTGGCTGCGACTGCGCGGTCTGCACTTCTCCTGATCCCCACAACAAGCGCCTGCGCCCAGCAATCTTAGTCACCGCAGACGACGGCGCGAATATCCTGGTAGACACGCCGCCGGAGATGCGGCTGGCATTTCTGGCAAACCATGTGCGGCGGCTGGACGCGATCTTCTACACCCATTCCCACGCCGACCACATCTTTGGGCTGGACGACGTTCGCACGTTCAATTACCGTTCGGGCCTGCCGATGCCGGTCTATGCCGAAGCGGGCGTTCTGGACGATCTGCGGCGCATCTACAAATATATTTTTGTGGAAACGCAGGCCGGCGGCGGCAAGCCGCAGGTAACGCTGTCGCCTACTCGACCCGGCGACGCGCTCACGCTGCATGGCATTGATATTCTGCCTCTGCGCGTCTGCCACGGACGCCTGCCGATTTTAGCCTACAAGTTCGGCCCGCGCTTTGCGTATGTCA
>JAABUQ010005095.1_pt1 | contig 21446 bp, 18 predicted proteins | sample 5560001 | NCBI WGS metagenome assembly JAABUQ01 (sample SAMN10711888, study PRJNA513371) | rock metagenome | isolation source: Antarctica rocks | place: Antarctica: Victoria Land, Finger Mt nord | collected 2015-12-18
CTGACCGATCACTGCTGGACGATAGGGGAACTGCTGACCTTCCCGGTGCCGCTCCCGGCGGTGAAACATCGGGGCCGACCGCCAACGTGGCTGCGGGAAATTACCCATGCAGCCTGACCACGCTTTATAAGAATTCACGTTTCCCGGTGACAGGAGGGGCAAGCATATTGCCCACCCCTCCAATATCCCCAACACACCGTGCCTGCTATTCGCCTAGCACCTCGTCCACCGCGTCGCGCACTGCGGTAATCAGGGTATCTACCTCGTCCGGGGTGATGACGAGTGGGGGCGAGAGGGCGATGCCGGTGTCGTTGCAGCGGGCGATGATGCCGCGTGCGCGCGTCGCGGCTTGCAGTTTGGTTCCCACGTCCTGCGCGGCGGTGTACTTGGTTTTGGCGTGCTTGTCCGCGACGATCTCCACAATGGTCATCAAGCCCTTGCCGCGCACATCGCCGACGTGCGGGTGCGACTGCAACTCTTCGCGCAGGCCCGAAAGCAGTTGGTCGCCACGCGCCGCCGCGTTTGCGGGCAGGTTTTCGCGCTCGATGATGGCGATGTTTGTAATTGCCACGGCACAGGCGACGGGGTGCCCGGAGTACGTGAAGCCATGCATGAACACGGTATCCGGCACCGTCAGGGCATCGTTAATCACGTCCGTGACGCCAACCGCGCCGAGGGGCACGTAACCGGAGGTGATGCCCTTTGCCATCGCCATGATGTCCGGCTGCACGCCGTACTGCTGCACGCCAAACAGCGTGCCCGTGCGCCCGAAGCCGTTGATGACTTCATCGGCGATAAAGAGGATGTCGTGCTTCTTGAGTACGGCGGTGATCGCGGGCCAGTACCCCTGCGGCGGGGGCACGACGCCGCCCGCGCCCTGCACCGGCTCACCGATAAAGGCGGCAATCGTGTCCGCGCCCTCGGTCTCGATGGTCTCTTCCAACTCCTTCACGAGGGACGCGACGAACGCATCTTCGCTCATGTCCGGCCCCATGCCGCGATAGGCATACGGCGCGGAGACGTGGAGAAAGCCGGGGGTGCGCGGGCCGAAGTGTTCCCAGTACGCGGGAATTCCCGTCGCTGCGAGCGCGCCCATCGCAATGCCGTGATAACCCATCAGGCGCGAGATGATCTTCACCTTGGCGGGCTTGCCCGTGATGCTCCAGTAGTACCGCGCGATCTTAAAGGCGGTCTCGTTCGATTCCGCCCCGCCCGACGTGAACTGAAAGTGGTTCAGGTCGCCCGGCACGATTTCCGCGAGCTTGGTCGCCAGTTCGATGACAGGTGGCGTGGCGAGGCCGAAAAAGGTGGGCTGAAAGGCGAGCCGCGCCATCTGCTCCCGCGCGACCTCCGCCAGGTCCGCCCGTCCGTGGCCGACATTGACGTTCCACAGCCCCGCGAAACCGTCGAGGTATTCGCGTCCGTCGGTGTCCCACAGGCGGCTGCCCTCACCGCGTGCGAACACGAGCGGCCCCGTTTGCGCGTGGCGGTGCAGGTTGGTCACGGGGTGCAGCATGTGCGCAATGTCCTGCTCGATCAGCGCAGTCGTATTCCAGGTCTCGATCATGGCAATTTCCCTCTCGTATGTGGAGCAGCATCGCGCCCCGCCTCAATCTCTGGTCTCTCAATCCAGCAGACGGTACCCCGGCAGGGTAAGGAACTCCACGAAGTCCGGGCTGGTCGTGATCTCGTCCACGAGCGCGGCGGCGCGGGTGTACTTTCCCTCGGCGTACCGCTCCGCGCCGATGATCGCCTCGATCTTCGCCAACTCCTCCGCCAGCAGTTGCCGGAACAGTTCGGTCGTCACCTTGCGTCCATCGGCGAGCTTGCCATCGGGGTGGCGAATCCACTGCCAGACCTGCGACCGGCTGATCTCGGCGGTGGCGGCATCCTCCATCAGGTTGAAGATCGGCACGGCGCCCTGTCCGCGCAACCACGCTTCCAGGTACTGCACGGCGACGCTGATGTTCAGCCGCACGCCCGCCTCGGTGATGTGGCCCCGCCCGTCGGGAAAGCCGAGCACCTCACTCGCGCCGACATGCACATCCTCACGCTTGCGGTCAATCTGGTTCGGCCCTGGCATCGCCGCGAACGCCTCCTGCGCCGTGGCGACGAGGCCGGGGTGCGCGACCCAGGTGCCGTCGTGCCCATCACCGACCTCGCGCTCCTTGTCTGCCTTCACTTTGGCGAAGGCTTCGGCATTCGCCGTCGCGTCGTTGCGGATGGGGATTTGCGCTGCCATGCCGCCCATCGCATGGATGCCGCGCCGGTGGCAGGTCTGGATCGTCAGCAGCGAGTACGACCGCATGAAGGGTGTGGCCATCGTCACGGCGGCGCGGTCCGGCAGCAGGAAATCTGGGCGGTTGCGGAACTTCTTGATGCAACTGAAGATGTAGTCCCACCGCCCGCAGTTGAGGCCCGCCGAGTGGTCGCGCAGTTCGTAGAGGATTTCGTCCATCTCAAAGGTAGCGAGAATCGTCTCGATCAGCACCGTGGCGCGCACCGAACCCTGGGGGATACCGAGTGCGTTCTGCGCCATCACAAAGGCGTCGTTCCATAGCCGCGCCTCGATGTGACCTTCGAGCTTGGGCAGGTAAAAGTACGGCCCACTGCCGCGCGCCAGCAACTCCTTCGCGTTATGGTACATGTACAGTCCGAAATCGAACAGGCCGCCGGAGACCGGCACGCCATCTACCAGGACGTGCTTTTCATCGAGGTGCCAGCCGCGCGCCCGCACGATCAGCGTCGCGGTCTGCGGGTTGAGGGCGTAGTGCCGCCCGTCCGCCTGGTCAAAGGTGATCGTGCGGCGGATAGCGTCGCGCAGGTTGATCTGGCCCTCGATGTTGTTGTGCCAGCCGGGGGAGTTCGCGTCCTCGAAGTCCGCCATAAACACATTCGCGCCGCTATTGAGCGCGTTAATGATCATCTTGCGGTCTACCGGGCCGGTGATCTCGACGCGGCGCTCCTGCAAGTCCGCCGGGATCGGCGCGACCGTCCAGGTCCCGGTGCGGATGTGCGCGGTTTCGGGCAGGAAATCGGGCATCTCGCCCGCGTCGAGGCGAGCCTGCCGCACGGCGCGGGCCGCGAGCAATTCCGCGCGGCGCGGGTTGAGGGCACGATGCAGCGACGCCACGAGGCCTAGCGCCTCCGGCGTGAGAATCGCCTCGTACCCCGGCCGCATCTGCCCCGTGACTTCCACGCCCGCCACCGATACCACACTCGTCATCTTTACCCTCCATCTGTTGAGACATTACAGGTAGTCGTTTTCTCGCACGCCTGTATTGCCAATTAGCGTACCGCCTGTACGGGAAGCGCCTCTTTACCGAGACGCATTTATCCGACTGGCTCGCCGACCAACTACTTCGCTAGCCAACTGCTTCGCAATCAATCCGCCGCGCCTTTCGTCTGTTCTCGGACAAGCACGGTGAGATTGAACGGTGTGAGTTGGGTACGTAGGATCGGTTGCTCCGGCAACCCCGCGAGGTTGACGCCCTTGCTGACGTAGAGGAATTCCAACCCCCACGGGTTCGCCGTCAACCGCGTAATCAATATTCCGGTAGTCGTCCACAATTTCCATGGGTGACCAGGGCGCATCGCGGAGCCATACATACGCGGCGTCGGCTTCCGGGTCATAGGTCGCATGGGGAAACATCATTTGTGCGTTCATCGCGTCACCTTTACCGTTATCACGCGCGGCGGGGTTGAGCCGCGCGAGGAAAACCGGGCCTGCTCCGTGAGAATCAGTTTCAACCGATTGCCGCTTTCTCAGTTTACCATTCTCGTCCCAGCGCGGCGATTATCGCATACGACCGGGCGAGGGTGCGCGTAATCCTTCGGGGCAGGGTATCGTGTACTCTGCGTACAATAGAACGACGATTGTTAGAAGGAGAAACGCACGATGACCGTCACACAGCAGGTACCGACGCGGGCCGAGGCCCCGGCTCCGTACACCTGGGACCTCACGATCATGTACGCGGATGATGCCGCGTGGGAAGCGGACATCGCCCGCCTCGATGCGACGACGCAGGAGCTTGTCACGCTGGCGGGGAGCGTCGGCGAGAGCGCGACAAGCTTGCTGCGAGCTTTGCGCCTGCGGGACGTGGTGGCGGAACGGCTCTACCAGATTTACGTTTACGCCAGTATGCGCAAGGACACCGACCAGTCGGACGCCACCGGGCAGGCGCTGGACGAGCGCGCGGGGTCATTGATCGCGCGCACGAGCGCCGCCATCGCCTTTGTGGAGCCGGAAATCCTCGCGGTGCCCGAAGCGACGCTGCGCGCGTGGCTCGACGCGGAGCCGGAACTGGCGGTCTACCGGTACGACCTCGCCAAGTTGCAGCGGCAACGGGCGCACGTCCGCTCGGCGGAAGTGGAGGCGGTGCTCGCCGCCTATGGCGACATTGCCCGCGCGCCGAACGACATCTTCGACATCCTCACGAATGCCGACCTGCCCTTCCCGACGATCAGCGACGAGGCGGGGGCGACGGTGCAGCTCTCGCACGCGCGCTATGGGCGGTACATGGAGTCACCCGACCGCCGCGTGCGCCACGACGCCTTTACCGGCATGTACGGCGCGTTCCGCACTGTGCGCAGCACGCTCGGCACCACGCTTTCGGCGAGTACGCGCGCCCACGCCCTCAATGCTCGCGTGCGTGGCTACGCGAGCAGCCTCGATGCGGCCCTCTACCCCAACGAAATCCCCACCGCCGTGTACCACAACCTGATCGCCACGATCAATAATCACCTGCCGCTGCTGCACCGCTACATGGCGCTGCGCAAGCGCATTCTCGGCCTGGACGAACTGCACCCGTATGACCTGTATACCTCACTCGTGCCCGAAGTCGAGTTGAACGTGCCATACGACGAGGGGCGCGAGATGGTGCGGGCGGCGTTTATTCCCCTCGGCGACGACTACGCGGCGGCCCTGCAACGCGCGTTCGGCGAGCGGTGGATTGACGTGTACGAAAACGTCGGCAAGCGCAGCGGCGCGTACAGTGGCGGCGCGTACACCACGCCACCGTATGTGTTGCTGAATTATCAGGACCGCCTCACGGACGTGTTCACGCTCGCGCATGAACTGGGGCACGCGATGCACTCGTACTTCACGCGGCACACGCAGCCCTTCGTCTACGGCGATTACACGCTGTTCGTTGCAGAAGTCGCCAGCACCTGCAACGAGGCCTTGCTGACCGATTACCTGCTGCACTCGCGGGACGACGCGGCCCTGCGGCGGCGGCTGATCGTGCAGCAACTGGACGACATCCGCACGACGATCTTCCGCCAGACGATGTTCGCGGAGTTCGAGCGCGACATCCACACGCGCGCCGACGCGGGCGAACCACTCCCCGCCGAGGGATTGACGGAGCGGTACTACGACCTCGTGCAGCGGTATCACGGCCCCGCCTTCACCGCCGACCCGGAGATCGGCTACGAGTGGGCGCGCGTGCCGCATTTTTACTACAACTTCTACGTCTACCAGTACGCCACGGGCCTCTCGGCGGCGCTCGCTCTCAGCCGGGGCATCCTCACCGAAGGGCAACCGGCAGTAGACCGCTACCTGCGCTTTCTCTCCGGTGGCTCGTCACGCTCCTCGATTGACCTGCTCAAAGAGGCCGGGGTGGACATGACCACGCCCGCCCCTATTGAGGCCGCGATGGCCGTGTTCGCGGGGCTGCTCGACGAACTGGAAGCGAGCAACCGGTAAGACGGGAAATGCAAACGCAAAGAACGCGAAGAACGCAAAGGGAAATGGTGGGGGGAACGCGCGACGGTGTGGGGTGAAGGCATCATCATACGCTGCCGCTTCACCGTTATCTCTGTTTTCTCCGTTTCCCCTCCGCGTTCTTTGCGTTCTTTGCGTTTCTCTCCGCCCTTTTCACCGCGCACCACATTCTGCACTACTCACCGCGCATGTGCGGTGAAGGCGCGAACGGACATGGAATTGGAAGCGGAATAGGCGTCGGGCGGCGATGTTGCACTACTGCGGTACAGGAAAAGGTGGCCGGCGGCGCATAGGAAGCTGACCGCCGGAGACACAGTACGTACCGCAGCCGACGAACGGGCAGTGCCCGCCCGCGCAATAATTGGAGAGGATTCATCGTCATGGTCGCGAGCCAAAACGGCATCGTACCCGCTGCGCACACGCATGGCACCCTGTTAACAACACCCGTGGACAAGCCCCGCATTCAGGAGGCGGTGCGCGAGATCATTGACGCCATCGGCGAAAACCCGGAGCGTGAGGGATTGCGCGAGACCCCGCGCCGCATCGCCGATATGTACGAAGAAATCTTCGCCGGCCTGCGCATGGACCCGTACAAGTTCCTCGAAGTGACCTTTGATGAGGCATACTCCGAGATGGTCGTCCTGAAGGACATTCCCTTTTACTCGATGTGCGAGCATCACTTCGCCCCCTTTCACGGCGTCGCGCATGTCGCGTACATCCCGCACGGGCGCGTGGTCGGCCTTTCCAAGCTCGCCCGCGTGGTGGAGGCGTTCGCGCGCCGCCCACAGGTGCAGGAACGGCTCACCGCGCAGATCGTGGAAACGATTATGGAGGGCTTACAGCCCAAAGGCGCGGCGGTGGTGATTCAGGCGGAGCATCTCTGCCTGACGATGCGCGGTATCAAAAAGCCGGGGGCGAAGATGGTCACGAGCGCCGTGCGCGGCATCTTCAAGGACAACGCCCCCACCCGTGCCGAGTTCCAGTCCATCCTGCGCGGCGACTCCTTCGGCGGCCTGGGGGACTGAGGTGGCCGACGTGTTCGAGGTGTTCGAGGTCGCGCTAGCAATCGGGGGCAATCTGGGCGACCGCGTGGCGACGTTGCGGGAGGCGGTGCGGCGGCTCGTGGCGGGAGGCGTGACGATCACCGCCGTTTCCGCGCTCTATGAGACGCCGCCGTGGGGATACACTGAACAGCCGAAGTTCCTCAACGGTGCGGTGCGCGGCACGACGGCCCTCGCGCCGCTCGACCTGCTGCACCTCGCAAAGGAAATCGAACACGATCTGGGGCGCACGCCGTCCTTTCGCAACGGCCCCCGCCCCGTAGACCTCGATATCGCCCTCTATGGTGACACCGCCATCGCGTACGACGCCCACGACTTGTATGTGCCGCACCGAGGCCTGCCGGAACGCGCCTTCGTGCTCGTGCCCCTCGCGGAGATCGCGCCCGCGTGGCGGCACCCCCTGTTGGGGCACACAATGGCGGAGCTGCGCGCCGCCCTCGGCCCCGCCGCCGACGTGGTGCGTTACCTGCCCGCGAGCGAATGGTGGAACGCGGGCAGGGCGAGCCACGAGTAACGCGATCACCGCCGCAGGGCGGCCTGTCACTCTCGTCTGTTACCTTGCGAACGGAGCACGTTTCCATGCCCGACCGTCTGCCCGACACCGCAACTCATCCCCGTTACAACGCCCGCGTGCTTGCGCTGCACCGCGACGAGGAAATCCGCGACGAACTCGCGCGCCTCGGTGTAGCGCACGAGGCGGCGGCGGATTTTGCCGATGAAACAGGGCGCGTGATCGTGCAGGTGAACAACGTGTCGATGGGGACTGGCTCCGGCGCGGCAACGATTGCCGAAGCGGCGGGGTGCCGGGTGATCGTCTCTGATCCGGCGCATCACGCTTTTCTCATTACGGGCACGGCGGGCGAGTTGGAGCGGGCTACCCGTGCCCTCGGCGCGGTGCGCGAGCCGGGGATGTGGGCCGTCGGCGAAGCAGTGCGCCTCGCTGTCGCGCGAGACGCTGCCGCGCCCGCTCCCATCACCGTGGGGGCGCACACCTTTGACTGGGCACGCCGGGTGTATGTAATGGGCATCCTCAACGCGACGCCGGACTCGTTTTCCGACGCCGGGAAGTATTTCCAATTTGACGCCGCCCTGCGTCGTGCGCACGAGATGGCGGCGGAAGGCGCGGACATGATCGAGGTCGGCGGGCAAACGGCCCAACCGGGCGAAGTTATCTCTGTGGACGAGGAGCTATCACGCATCACGCCGCTTCTGGAACGGTTGCGCGCCGAGATCGGCCTGCTCCTGGCAGTGGATACATGGCGCGTGGGTGTGGCGCGTGGGGCGGTGGCGGCGGGGGTTGTCTACCTCAACGACATCGGGGGCGGCGCAACGGAGGACGACGGCATGGCCCGCCTCGCCGCCGAAACGGGCGTCTTGCTCGGTATCATGCACCTGCGCGGCAAGCCGCGAGAAAAGCAGTGGGACCCCGAATACGAGAGCGTGATGAACGAAGTGACGGACTTCCTGCACGAGCGGGTCGGGCGGGCGGTGGGCCTCGGCGTAGCGCGCGAGCGGATCGTGATAGACCCCGGCCTCGGTTTTGGCAAGGAAGCGCCGCACGACCTCGACCTGATGCACCGCTTCGCGGAGTTGCGCTCCTTTGGCCTGCCGATCTTGCTCGCCACCAGCCGCAAAAACTATCTCTCAGACACCACCGGCGGCACCGTGCGCGATCTCCTGCCCGAAACGGCGGCAGCGGTCGCCTATGGTATCACGCAAGGCGCGCACATCATCCGCGTGCATGACGTCGCCTTCATGGCCCGCATCGCCCGCCTGCTGCCCGATCTCCTGCAACACGAACCGCATTCCTTCACGCCCTCTCCCCGTTCGTAGGCACATCATCACCCCTCGATGAGCCAGAGGTTCTCGTCACTTTCTAGCAGATCAAGTAAATCCCAGTATCGCTGTTGATTCCAGATGCCGGGGTAAGGATGGACGTAGTCGCGTACCCATGCCCGTGCCGCCGCGAGGTCCTTTGGACGCTCGAACAGATAGACCGTGAACGGGAGCGCCTCCCGAAATGGAAATCCACCCCGCTCTTCCAGACGCTGCTCAAGGGATTCGATCGAATGCATCACACCCGTCCACCGTTGCGCTTCAGCCAGCGCGTCCGGGGTAGCGATGATCTTAAAAACCGCGTTTCGCGCGTTTAGCCATGCAACGAAGTCAATGTCTTCACGATGCCGGTAGCTATCGAAGCGTTCATCACGGAGGTGATACCAATTGAAGTGTTCGTCTCCATGAAGGGTATCCTGTTTAGACTGACCAAGATCACAGAGAATAAGGTTCAGGCCCATCTCAGCGTTCCTCTCGTTTGCTCACGAACGCCATATCTTTTCATCATCCCCCTACTCGGTGTAACCGAAGGTCGGCGGGGCCGATGGGAGAGCAGGATCGCTGCCCGTCTCGCGGCGTAGCCATGCCCGGATGTCCGGCTCGTGGTCGGTGTGCAGATGAGTGAACGAGTACCCCAGCACGGCAGGGCCGATGGGAAGATTGCCCAGCCATGCGAAGCGGCCGGGCGTCAGGAGGTCGGCGGCGGGCATTGCCGCCACTGCTGCACCCATCGCGTCGAACTGCGCCGCGCTCTCCGCGAGCACTGCGGCAGCGGGCCGGTCATGATCACGCACGAGGAACCAGCCGTTGATAGCGTCCGTGTCCGGGCCTTCTTCCAGCCCCGCAGGCCACGGGTGGGTGGGCGGTCCCGCTCCCCGACGGGCGGCTTCCAGACGGGCCATGGTCAACCCGCGCCAGCCATTGAGGTGCGCCGCCATGTCCTTGAACGTCCACGGCCCGCTATTGACGCCGGGGCGCTCCATCAGCCCCGCTTCCTTCACCGTCGCAACGAGGGCGTCCCAGAAGCGCCGCTCCATTGCGATAGCAGTGAGCAGGTCGTCTTTCGTCGGTGGTGTGTCCAGCATTGCTTCCTCCCTTCGCGTGCGATATGACCAACGCATAGGGTGCAAGGCGCGTGCCAGATGCGGGCCGCAATGCCGGATGTTTTGTTAGTCTATTGCGCCGGTTGCAGCGAGGCCGTAGCGCGCGGCGGGTTGCTGGCCGTTGCGGATGAGGTTCTGGCCGACTGCGCTCTGCGCCGCCTCGAACTGCACGAGCAGGTCAGGGTCGGTGAGGCCGGGGATGCAGACGATTTCCCCTCGTTCAAGCCCGATCAGTGAGGCGTCTACTAACGCTTCCGGTTCCATGATCGCCGTTGCCGGGACGCGCGCGAGGTCGGTGCCCGACCGTGTGTGGAAATCCGTGCGCGTGATGCCGGGTACGAGCAACTGCACCCGCACGCCTCGCTCCGCCACTTCCATATGCAATATGCGGGTAAAGTTGTTGACGTATGCTTTCGTGCCGCTGTACGCCCCGCGCGTCGGCGCGAGGCCGAAGGACAGACCCGACGAGACATTGATGATCGCGCCACTGTTACGGGCGAGCATCGCGGGTAGGGCGGCATGGGTGAGCCGCGTCAGGGCGATCACGTTCAGTTGAATCATCTCCGTCATCACCGCAGAGTCGCTTTCCGCGATCGGCCCATAGACCGCGAACCCGGCATTGTTGACCAGCAAATCGAGGGGATCGCCCCCGGTGATGTACGCCTCGACAGCGCGCATCCCGGCCTCTTGTGCGAGGTCGGCATCGAGCACTTCGACCGTGGCGCCGTTCTCCGTCCGTAGACGGGCAGCGACCGCTTCCAACTGTGCGCGGCGGCGCGCGACGAGCACGAGGTTGTAGCCATCCCGCGCCAGACGGGCGGCAAATGCCGCGCCAATACCCGCAGACGCGCCGGTGATGAGTGCGCGGCGCGGCGTTACCTCGGAGTTGTCGTTCACTGTTTTCCCCTATCCATCGGTTGTTGTGGCATGATTGTCGTGCGCAATCATCGCCCGTTCGTTGTATCACATGGTTGGTGTGGGCGCACTGCGGGCATGGCAAGGCACCGCTACCATGAAACACGATCACTATCACGGTGGAAGCCACGGAACATAGGAGGCAACGGGATGGCAGAGAAACGCACCTTCAAAATCGCGGTGGTTCCGGGAGACGGCATCGGCACGGAAGTCGTGCCGGAGGGAGTGCGCGTGCTGGACGCGCTCGCTGCCATGCCGGATGCGCCCTTTGCCTTTGTGTACGACACCTTTCCCTGGGGGTGCCGCTACTACCTCGACCACGGCACGATGCTGCCGCCGGACGGCCTCGACACGCTACGGGGATACGACGCCATCTACTTCGGCGCGGTCGGCTGGCCGGGAGTGCCCGACCACATCAGCCTGTGGGGGTTGCGGCTGGCGATCTGCCAGGGGTTCGACCAGTACGCGAACATCCGCCCCGTGCGCCTGCTCGCCGGGGTGCAAAGCCCCCTGCGGCACGCGACGCGCGAGAACATGGATTGGGTCGTCGTGCGCGAGAACACCGAGGGGGAGTACGCCGGCGTCGGCGGGCGCAACTTCGTCGGGCGCGGCGTGGGCAAGGAGATCGCGGTGCAAGCGGGCCTGTTCACCGCCGAGGGATGCGAGCGCATCATCCGCTACGCCTTCGATCTCGCCCGCACCCGCGCCCGCCGCAAGGTGACGAGCGTGACGAAAAGCAACGCCCAGCAGTACGGCATGACCCTCTGGGACGAGACCTTCGCCCGCGTCGCCCGCGACTACCCGGACGTTGAGACCGAGCAATGGCTGGTGGACGCGATGGCGGCGCGCTTCGTGCTGCGCCCGGACACGCTCTCCGTGGTCGTCGCCTCCAACCTCTTCGCGGACATCCTGTCCGACCTGGGTAGCGCCCTCGCGGGGCGCCTGGGCATCGCGGCGAGCGCGAACCTCGACCCCCAGCGCCGTTACCCCAGCATGTTTGAGCCGGTACATGGCTCCGCCCCGGACATCGCGGGGCAGGGCATCGCCAACCCCATCGGCGCGATCTGGTCTGCCGCGCTGATGCTTGACCACTTAGGCTATCCCGACGGTGCGACGCGCGTGGTGGACGCCATCGAAGCTGCCACTGCCGCCGGCCGCACCACCCCCGACCTCGGCGGCCCCTGCACGACCCGCGAAGCCACCGACGCCATCCTCGCCTCGGTTAATGCAGGTGTGACCCGCCGTTGATGTCGAGCGTAACGCCCGTGAGGTACCCCGCGTCGTCGGAAAGCAGGAACAGGATGCCGCGCACCACATCGTCCGTGACTCCCAAACGGCCCACGAGGGCGGCAGCGGCGGATGCGTTGCGCGCGTTTTCGGGGAAGCGGCCACCGGAGATTTCGGTGTCAATCATCGAGGGCGCGACGCAGTTGACACGGACGCCCTGCGGGGTGAGTTCGCGGGCAAGTGCCTTGGTCAGTCCCATGATACCGGCTTTCGCGGCGCTGTAGTGCGATGAACCGAACACGCCGCCGCCCCGCTGCCCGGATACCGACGAGAGCGAGCAGACCGCCCCGCCCCCACGCGCCAGCATCGCGGGCACGACCGCTTGCGTGGTGAGAAACGCGCCTTTGAGGTTCACGTCTAAAACGAGGTCGTATTCGTCCTCAGAGATGTCGAGAAAGGTCGTGGGCCGCGTCAGCCCCGCGTTGTTCACAAGCAGGTCTATGCCGCCGAACTGCGCCGTGGCTTTTTCGACCACGCGTATCATATCCGCCTTGCGGCGCACATCCGCCACCTCGCCGAGCGCGTCCGTGTGTGCGCGCAACTCTTCCGCGACATGCGCCACGCCCTCCGCCGCGATATCGGTGACGACGACCTTCGCCCCCTCCGCTGCAAGCGCGAGCGCCGTGGCCCGCCCGATACCCTTGGGCGATCCCGCCCCCGTAATCAACGCTACCTTGCCATCGAACCGCGCCATACATTCCCTCCCTTACAAAGCCGTCCGGCCCGCAGGGTATGCGGGCGGGGGCAGGGCGTCAAGCGCAGCCGACAACGGGGGGAGCGGTCGGCACGGGAATGGGGTGAACCTGATCCCTCCCCTCTGCTATCGGGTCTACTTTCCCTGTCGCTTTGCTTCGCGCCATTTTGGGTGTATACTCATCGCACTTCATTGCGGGGACTTACTCGACAATAACACATGCGGCACGGGGGAACGCCCATGCCTGCCATAACCGTGACCACGGGAACCGCACGACGGTGGACCCACATTGCTGTTCCTGCCCTCGTGCTCGCCCTGCTCATCGCATCGCTTGCCCTCGCGCCCCCGGCAACCGTGGTGCGCGCCGCGCCCACCGTCAGCAGTTGCGCCGATAGCGGCACGGGCAGCCTGCGCGATGCCCTCGCAAACGCGGCGGCGGGCGATACGATCACCTTCACCGTTGATTGCACGGACGGGACGCACGGCTCGATTCAGCTAAAGAGCGCGCTCACGGTGAGCAAAAACGTGACCATTGACGCTACCGCCGCCACCCCGCCGCACGCCGTCACCATCACCATCGACCCCACGATCATCATCGGCATGACGACCAACATCGGCCTGTTCGTCGTCAATAGCGGCATCTCCCTCTCGCTCGCGGGCATCACCCTCACGGGCGGTAACACGACGACGAATGGCGGCGCGATCGCCAACAATGGCGGCACGGTGCATCTCAGCGACACCACATTCACCGCCAACGCCGCACCCAGTGGTGGCGCGATCGCCAACAACGGCGGCGCCGTGACGATGGTCAATACGACCTTTGCCGCCAACAGCGCGACCAATCAGGGCGGCGCGATCTATAACACGGGCGCTGGCGGCACGGTGCAGGCCACCGGCACCACCTTCTCCACCAACAGCGCGACTAATCAGGGGGGCGCGATCTATAACAGTGGGAGCACGGTGACGCTGTCGCTCTCGGTCGTGGCGGGCAACACGGTGGGCAACAGCGGCACCGGCCCCGACCTCTTTGGCAGCGCGGTCAGCGGCACGGGTGGTGGCAATGTACTGGGAAACCCGATGGGCAGTAGCGGCATCACCAATGGCACGAACAATGACAAGGTCGGCACCGCCGCCATCCCTCTCAATCCCCTCCTCGACCCCCTCGCCGATAACGGCGCACGCAACGGCATCCAGACCTTTGCCCTTCAGGTCGGGTCCCCCGCCCTCGATATCGTCACCTGCTCCGCCGGTCTCACGCTCGACGCCCGCCTCGTCCCCCGCCCGCAACCCGTGGGCGCGGGGAGCAAGTGCGACGCGGGCAGCTACGAGGCGATCTTTAGCCCGCAGAGCTACATCGTCAACCGCTTCGCCGACGACGCCCCCGATGCCGGTTGCAACCCCTCCCCCGGCACCTGCACCCTGCGGCAGGCGATGAACCTCTCGAACCTCACCACCGGCCCCGGCACGAACACGATCACCTTCAGCGCGAACGGCACGACGGTCCTCGCCATCGGCACCACCCTCAGCACGGCCTTTGGTTCCCTCATCCCCACACGCAACGTGACGATTGACGCCACCGTGAGCGCACGCGCCGTGACGATCACCGTTCCCGGCGGCGGGATGAGCTACTACCCCCTGTTCTCCGTGAACTCCGGCGTCACCCTCTCGCTCTCCGGCCTCACGCTCTCCGGGACCACCAACGGCGCGATAAGCAACCAAGGCATCCTTTTCGCCACCGCCTGCACCTTCTCCGGCAACGGCGCGCAACTTGGCGGCGCAATCGAGAATGGCGGCACCGCCACGATCACCGCCAGCATCTTCACCGACAACACCGCGCTCTTCGGTGGCGGCGCGCTCCGTAATGGCAACACGATGACGGTGATCGGCAGCGCCTTCTCCGGCAACAGCGTAGCCAACGGCGGTGATGGCGGCGCAATCGAGAACGCCAACTCCCTCATGGTCAGCAATAGCTCCTTTTTCGGCAACAGCGCCGACGACGGCGGCGCGATCAACCACGATGGCGGCATGACGACGATCACCGGCTCTACCTTCTCCGGCAACAGTGCGAGGGTGATCGGTGGTGCGATTGCTATTCAGGGCAGCAATAACCCCCTGTTCACGCTCTCGCTCTCGCTTGTGGCGGGCAATACCGTCGCCGCCAATGGCTTTTGTTGCCCCGATATCAGCGGCCTCCCGGGGGGAAACACCGGCCCGGTGGTCACCGATGGCGGCGGCAATGTCGTCGGCATCACCGATAGCAGCATCGGCTTTACCGCCGCCACGGACCGCACTGGCACCGTCGCCGCGCCCCTCGCGCCCTTCATCACCCCGCTCGCCCTCCACGGCGGCACCGTGCCGACCTTCGCCCTGCTCCCCGGTTCCCCCGCGATTGACCGCGCCCCCTGCCCCGGCGGTCTCACTACCGATGCGCGCGGCGTGAGCAGGCCACAACCCGTGGGCGGCACCTGCGACGCGGGCAGCTTCGAGGCACGCCCCTTCACGACAAGCGCCCCCACCGGCAACGGGCAGAGCGCCAGCCCCGGCGCCGCGTTCGCCAGCCCCGTGGGTTTCACCGTGGCAGGCGCCGGGGGCGATCCCGTGATCGGTGGGCAAGTCACCTTCACGATCACCCCCGGCACCGGCGGCGCGTCCGCGACCTTCCCGGCGGCGAACACGGCGACGTGCAGCCGCACGAGCGCAACGGTGTTCGTCTGCACCATTCCCATGAGCGGGATCGTCACCAGCCCCACCTTCACCGCCAACGGCACGGCGGGTGGCTTCACCATCGTCGCCACCGTGAGCGGTGCGCCGACAACCACCTTCACCGAGACGAACGGCATGGCCCCCGCACCACAGCCCCCCACGCACCCCGCCGCCGCCACCTCGCCGGCAGGCCCGCCCGCCCCCGACGCATACCCCCACTGCCACCGCAATCGGCGGCACCCCCCTGCCCCAGCCCATCCGCCATCCCTGACGCACCCCGTTTCCCCTCCCCTTGCAGGTAGCGGCGGGCAAGGGGAGGGGAAACGGGGCAAGATCGAGATGTTGGAGTACGTCTCGCCATTGCAACATTCCCCTCCCCCTTAGCTGACGCATGGGAGAGGGGCGGGGGTGGGGTTTCCCAACCCGCCTCAGTACCGTCGGCTGGGCGGGCGCGGGGTGGGCAGGGTGTAGCCGGTTTGCCGCTGGCGGTAGTCTTCCGCGTTCATGTGGTAGTGGCGCACCATGCGGACGTCCGAGAGACGCGACACGATGCGCTCGTCCACACCGCCGAAGAGGTAGCGGCCCGTGGTCTTATCGTGACGCACGTTGTTCGTCGTCACCACGAGGGGCAGTTTTTCGTTCATACGGTAGTTGATAATCTGGTACAGCTTTTCGCGCGCCCAGTCGGTGGTGTTTTCCGTGCCCAAATCATCCAGCACGAGCATCCCGACCTCCCGAATCGCGTTGAAACGGTCGTCAAAGGAGGTCTCGGTATTGGGCGCGTAGGCGGCGCGCAGGGTATCGAGCAGATCGGGCACCACGGCGAAAAGCACCGTGAGGCGGTCGAGCGAGGCATTGGCGATGGCGGCGGCGAGGTGCGTCTTGCCGCAGCCACAGGCACCACTGAGCACCAGCCAGGGCGGCTCCCACCCCTCGTTGTATTGAAGGGCGCCGAGGTAGGCGTCTCGCGTGCCAGGCACATCCGGGTCAAAGGTCGAGAAGGCGCTCGTCCCAAATTGGCGTAGGTTCGAGAGGCGTTGCAACTCCTCGTACTTGCGGTTGTCGTCCTCGCGCTCGCGGCGCGGGCAACGTACGCTGCGCCCGAACTGCGGGTGGCCCACCGGCACGTCACGGCGCATGTAGCCAATGCCGCCGCAGATCGGCGATTCCCCACAGAGGGCGCACACACTCGGTGTCGGGGGGGCAATTGCCGCCACGCTCTCCGCATCCGCGCTCTCCGCGTCGGACGCGCGCCCTTCCACGTATGCCGCGAGCCGCGAGCGCAGAATCACGTCCCGGATATTCTGCATTGGCCCCCTCCTTCAACCCCATCAGTCACACGGCCGTTGGTTATTCCGCCGGATGGTACACTTCCAGATCGGTGAAGCGCGTCAACGCCTCAAAAAAGCGCAGGTTCACCGTGCCCACCGGGCCGTTGCGGTGCTTAGCGATGTGGATTTCCGCGATGCCCTTTTTTTCCGTGTCGGGATCGTACAGCTCTTCGCGGTAGATGAACATCACGATGTCCGCGTCCTGCTCGATAGAGCCGGACTCGCGCAAGTCCGAGAGCACGGGCACCTTCACGGTGCGCGATTCCACCGCACGGCTCAACTGTGCGCACGCCATCACGGGGATGTTCAAGTCACGCGCGATTTCCTTCAGGGAGCGCGAAATCTCCGAGACTTCCTGCTGGCGGTTATCGCCCTTGCCCCCGCCGCGCATCAGTTGCAGGTAGTCCACAATCAGCATGTCCACGCCGGCCTCGGCTTGCAGGTGGCGCGCTTTGGAACGCAGCTCGGCGATGCTGATCGCCGGGGTATCGTCAATGTAGATCGGGGCATTGGCGAGCTTGCCCAGGGCGCGGGAGATCGCCGGCCACTCGTTGTCGTCCACGTAGCCCAGGCGCAACCGCTGCGAGTCCACGCCCGTTTCCATCGCCAGCACGCGCTGCACGAGTTGCTCGCCGCTCATTTCCAGGCTGAAAATGCCGACGTGTCGCCCGTGCGTGATCGCGGCGTTGTAGGCCATCGAAAGCACGAAACTTGTCTTGCCGACGCCGGGCCGGGCCGCGAGAATGATCAGGTCGCTCTGCTGCAAGCCGCCCGTCATCTTGTCGAGATCGGCGAACCCCGTGGGCACCCCGACGAGTTCGCCCCGATGCCGCTGCACGAAGTCAATGCGCTCGAAAAAGGCATCGAGGTAGTGGCTGATCGGCTTGAAGTCCCGCACGACGCGCGATTGCGAGATGTCGAACAGCAGCCGCTCGCTCTTATCGAGGGCGTCCGCCACCTCCATGCCATCGTCGTAGCCGAGGCGAACGATGTTGCTCCCAACAAGGATCAGCTTGCGCCGGGTGGACTCGCGCCGCACGATGTCGGCGTACGACTCCACATGAGCGGCGGTCGGGGTCAGGGTTGGCAAGTCGTAGAGGTAGGCGATGCCGCCAATCGGTTCTAACTGCTCGCGGCGTTCCAGTTCGTCCGCCACGGCGACCTGGTCAGGGGCGACGCGGCGGTCGTACAGATCAACAATCGCCGCGTAGATTTCCCGGTGCGCCGGGCGGAGAAAATCTTCCGGTTGCAGCGTGGCGCGCACGCGAATGATCGCCTCGCGGTCCACGAATAATGCGCCGAGCACGGAACGTTCCGCCTCAAGATTGTGTGGAAGCTCCGTGTCCGTGGCCTGTGTTTGCAGCATCGCTGACCCTTCCCCCATCCACCCACCAAGTACCAGGTACCGAGCACCAAGCGTCGCTTCCGCGATTCACCGATCGGCATGGTGCGTTCACGCACCGCTGAAGCACGATCAGGGCGTTACCGGGCGACGAGAGCGTGCAACCGGCATCGCCGGTCGGCACGCGGTACTTCGGCACTCGGCACCGTTCAGAGAACGGGCGCGGGCTGGTCGGGCTGGTCCGTTTCCGACTCGGAAGGGGGCGCTTCGCCATTCGCGGCGGCGGTGGCGGCAAGCGATTCGACGGTCTCGCCATTCTCACCCACGACCTCCACCGTCACTTCCGGCACGAGCCGCCCGACGAGCCGCACCGGCACCCGATGTGTGCCAATCGTGCGGATCGGCTCATCCAGCGTCACCTTGCGGCGGTCCACCTCTTCGCCGACGACGCGCGAGAGTTCCGTGGCGATGTCCGTTGCCGTGATCGAGCCGAAGAGCCGCCCCTGCCCACCGACGCGGGCCTCAAAATGCAGCGACGTGGCGGCGATCTTCTCGGCGAGACCGCGCAGTTGGTCTTCCTGCTTGCGGATGCGCCGCTCCGCCGCATCGGTTTTCTCCTGAACCTGCTTGATCGCCCCCGGTGTGGCGATGGTCGCCAGCTTCTTCGGCAACAGGTAGTTGCGCGCGTAGCCTTCCTTCACCGTTTGCACCGTGCCCGCCACCCCAAGAAACTCCACGTCCTGTATCAATACGACTTTCGTTGCCATCGCGCGTGCCACTCCTTTAAGCCCTTTTAACCAAAACACAAAGTAGCGGCACACGCGGGGCGTTTGCCGCTACAGCGGCGAACAGTATACCCGCTGAGAGCATCTTCGCGCAAGCGGCATGTACGTACAATACATTCGTACGCACCTACTGTCAAGGGGAAGGGTCAAAGACGCAGCGCGACACCTACTAGCGAGGCGAGGGCTTGACCCGCCAAATGCAACGTGTTATCTTCTGAATGAACAATCATTCATCACGATGAGCGGTCATTCATAGGAGGAGCTATCATGCAAGACGCAATACAGGAGCAATTGATCGCCATGCGGCGCGCCCGCATTCTCGATGCCGCCGCCACGGTGTTTGCCGCGAAAGGCTTTCACCCCACCACGATCCGAGATGTCGCGCGCGCGGCAGGGGTTGCGGATGGCACCATCTATAACTACTTCGAGAACAAAACGGCTCTGTTACTTGGCATTCTCGACCGGATGCGCGCCGCCGCCCGGCCCGATCAAGACTTCTCGGCGTTCACCGAAGGGGACTTTCGCGGCTTTCTCAAAGCCTGGTTGCGGCACCCGTTGCTGGTACCGAAAGCGGACGACTTCGCGCTGTTCCGGGTGGTCATTTCGGAGGTCCTCGTCAACAAAGAGTTGTGCGCGGTGTACTACGAAAAGATTCTCGAACCGACGCTGGCGATGGCGGAAGCATATTTCGGCCAGTGGGCGGCGCAACACGCGATCAAGCCTGCCAATATTCCCCTGATGACGCGGGCGATCTCCGGCATGGTGCTTGGCCTCATCGTGGAACACATCATGGGCGACCAGATACTGGAATCGCAGTGGGAAGCGCTACCCGATTTTCTCGCCGACCTGATTATGGACGGAATCGGCAGTGATACATCGTGATGACGAACCGAACTGCCATCGCACCCACACCCATACGATCAATGATGCCTATAGATAAGGAAGCCAGCCATGACAATGACGAACATACCTGTGCAACCCATCACGCCAGTTGACGTGACCAACGCGAAGTTCAAGGCAGACCCGTTCCCGTTTTACGCCCGGCTCCGCGCCGAGGCACCCGTGTTCCCGGTGACGCTGCCAACAAAGCAACGTGCCTGGCTAGTAACGCGCTATGACGATGCGCTCACGGTATTGATTGACGAACGTTTCGCCAAAGACCGCCACAACGCGATGTCACCGGCACAATTGAACAAGGCGCCGTGGGTGCCGCCGATGTTTACGCCGCTTGAGCGGAACTTGCTCGGCCTCGACAGCCCCGACCATACGCGGCTACGCGCGCTCGTCCACAAGGCATTCACGCCGCGCCGGGTCGAGCAGATGCGCGAGCAGATACAGGCGGTGACCGATGCATTGCTGGATGCGGCGGCGCCAAATCGCGGCATGGACGTGATCGCCGATTTCGCGCTGCCGCTGCCGCTCACGGTGATCGGGCGTATTCTGGGGGTGCCCGCCGAAGACAACGCTAAGTTCCATCGCTGGACGCGGACGTTCGTTTCGGCGGGCACGAACCGAAACCCCGTGGTGCTCATTCCTGCCCTCACCCGTTTCATGGCGTACCTGAAGCGGCTCATTCGGGAGCGGCGCGCGCGGCCTGCGGACGACCTGATTACGGCGCTGGTACAGGCCAAGGAAGGCAGCGACCAACTGAGCGACGATGAAATCCTGGCGATGATCTTTCTCCTGCTGAGCGCGGGCCATGAGACCACTGTGAACCTAATCGGCAGTGGCGTGCTCGCGCTACTGGAACACCCCGACCAGTTGGCAAAACTGCGCGACGAACCAGCGCTGATCGGGAGTGCGGTGGAAGAACTGCTGCGTTTTGTCTGCCCGGTCGAGATGGCAACCGAGCGTTATGCCCGTGACGAGGTCACGATTGCGGGCACGACGATTCCGCGCGGCGAATTGGTTCTCGCAGTGATTGCATCAGCAAACCGGGACGCGAACTACTTCGCCGATCCCGATGTGCTGGACATCACACGCGCCCCCAACAGGCACCTTGCATTCGGCCACGGCGCGCACTATTGTGTGGGCGCGCCACTGGCCCGGCTCGAAGGGCAAATCGCCATTAACACGCTACTTCAGCGAATGCCCGATCTACGTTTGCGCATCGCACCGGAGCAACTACGCTGGCGCGGCGGGTTCATTCTGCGTGGATTAGAGGTCCTGCCGGTGGCGTTTTAGCCCAAATTGTGGTGGGGATGGCCCGTGGATGCGCCGAATCCTCCTAACCCCCGGCCCCTTCGGGAAAGGGAAGGGGAGTGAGACGTGGCAAGGTGACGATGTTCCCCCATCGCTTCGATATTCCAGCGGCACACTTCCCTTCCCTTCGCCCGAAGGGGCCGGGGGTTAGGAAAACCGGGCCAATCCCACCGTAATCCGCTCCAGGACGTGTCGTTCCCAGACACGCCCCGATACTGGAGATAAATGATGCGCCGTTACGGTGTGGTGCGCGTGCCGCTCGTGCTGCCACCCGTCGTGCCGCTGCCACTGCCCGTGGTGTTTGTGGTGCCCGTGCCGTTGTTGCTGATCGTGCCCGCACCGTTGCCCATGTTCCCTGAGATGCTCCCCGTGTTCGCGCCCGTTGGCCCACCCGACGGAAAGCCTTGCCCCGCTCCAATGTTCGCGCTCCCCGTGTTCGGCCCGACACCCATCGTGCCTGCACCA
>JAABUQ010005096.1_pt1 | contig 21440 bp, 20 predicted proteins | sample 5560001 | NCBI WGS metagenome assembly JAABUQ01 (sample SAMN10711888, study PRJNA513371) | rock metagenome | isolation source: Antarctica rocks | place: Antarctica: Victoria Land, Finger Mt nord | collected 2015-12-18
GTCGCTCCCACTTGCTTTGTACCCGCTACCTTGCATCAATCGACGTGTTGCCGTGGACGCGCTTGCGAAGCACGGCATCGCTTGGCACGTTGCGTTCACTTGTCCCAGCCCGGACGGCATCGAGGCCGCCTTGCGGTCCGGCCTTGCCGTCAGCGTTCTCGATCGGTCGGAGCTGAAACCCGGCCTTCGCATTGTCGGAGGAGATTGCGGCCTGCCTTCATTGCCAAGAGGTACATTCCATCTTATTCGTTCCGCCGGCGGCAAGACCGAAGCTACTCAGGAACTTGAGCGCCTGATTTGCATTCGGCTGCACAGGCGATAGCAGGTTGAAGAACGCTGGCAGATAACTGGAACGCGGATATTCCAAGGCACGCCATTGCCATGCTGGATCGAGACCTCGCGCAAATGGCCGTGGCCGACGGCGTGACGCGGTATTCCGCCGAGCGCCGCGAGCGCGTCGGCCCGTTCGTGGACCGGCATTTCTCGCTAAGCGGCGCGCTGCGGCTGCATCGGGCGGCGCTGGGCTGGGACATCCTGAAAGCGCCGCTCAACCTGACGCTGGCCGGGCCGCAGATCGGGATGCGGCTTGTCGCCATCGCCGCGAGCCGGCTCAGGACGCCACGGCTGGCCCGCGTGTTCGACCGCTCGCTGCTGCTGGAGACCGCCGTCGCGCGCGAGGTCACCTGGCTGATCCACACCGAGCTGCTCGAACTCCCGTATCGGCAGGTGGCCCGCACATCCGACCGCGACGCGCTGGCGGAGAGCATCCTGGCGACCCCGCAACTGGAGGCGGCGATTGCCGAGGCGCTGGCGGAGATCGGCCGGCAGGGCGAGGACCCGGCGTTCCGCGAGCGGTTGCGGCAGGCGATGGCGGAATACACCGGCAGCCGGGCGGCGGCGGCGGAGATCACCACCGGGCTGCTCAGCCTCGGCGCCGGAGCGATGGCGCTGAACAAGCTGACGCCGGGCGCCGCCTCGCTCGGCCCGACGCTGGCCGGGATCATGGCGCAGCAGGCGGCGGTCACCTCGTTCCCGCTCGGCGGCTGGCTCGGCGGCATGTGGTACGGGGTGTTCCCGGCAGCGCCGTCGGCCGCGATGATCGCCGCGACCACCGGCAGCCTGATGCTGGTCGCCACCACCTTCGCGGCCTTTGCCGGCATCGTCGCCGACCCGATCCAGCGGGCGCTCGGCCTGCACCGCCGCCGCCTGCTGCGGATGCTGGCGGCGCTGGAGCGGCAGTTCCGCGACTCCGCCGCGCCGGGTTTCGCGGTCCACGACCATTATGTCGCGCGGCTGCTCGACCTGTTCGACATCATCGGCGCCGCGGTCCGCCTCACCCACCTCTGACGCCGCGGCGCACCCGCAGGCCGCTTCCCATTCGCCAAGCCACATGGCTATCCTCGCATCACGTTCACGGGAGAGTGCCGACATGCTGACGCGCCGCACCTTGCTCGCCGCCACCGCCGCCTCGCCGCTCGCCGTATCGCTCGGGGCCTTGCCGGCGTTCGCCGCCACGCCGCGCGAGGTCGTGGTGATGGCCATGCAGATCGACGACGTCATCAGCCTCGATCCCGGCGAGTCCTACGAGTTCACCGACAACGAGGTGTGCGGCAACGTTTATCGCAAGCTGGTGCTGCCGGACGAGACCGACGCGGCAAAGGTGGTCGGCGACCTCGCGAAGTCATGGGAGATCAGTGCCGACGGGCTGACCTTCACCTTCCACCTCGGCGACGACGCGCATTTCGCCTCGGGCAAACCGGTCACCGCCCAGGACGCCGCCTTCACGCTGCAGCGCCTGGTGAAGATGAACAAGGCGCCGGGCTTCATCATCGGCCAGTTCGGCTTCGACGCCGGCAACGTGGCCAAGCTGATCCGCGCCACCGACGACAAGACGCTGGTGATGACCCTGCCTTCGCAGCAAGCGCCCAGCTTCGTGCTCAACTGCCTCTCCGCCAGCGCCGCCAACGTCGTGGAGCAGGCGACGGTGATGGCGCACGAGGTCAACGGCGACTTCGGCAACGCCTGGCTCAAGACCAACAGCGCCGGGGCCGGCGCCTACAAGCTGACCTCGTGGGCGGCCAGCGACCATATTATCCTGGACCTCAACCCGCACTCCGGCATCGCGGTGCAGCCCCGGCGCATCATCCTGCGCCACGTCGCCGATCCCGCGGCGCAACTGCTGCTGCTGCAAAAGGGCGACGTCGACATCGCGCGCAACCTGACGCCGGACCAGATCAAGACCATCGCCGGCAACGCCGATTTCCACAGCACCTCCACGTTGCAGGCGACCTCGCTGTACATCGCCATGAACGAGGATGTGCCCGCGCTGGCCAAGCAGGGGGTGCGCCAGGCGATCAAGTGGGCGATCGGCTACGAAGCGATCGCGCAGAACATCACGCCGAACCTGTGGGGTGTCAGCCAGTCGTTCCTGCCGAAGGGCCTGCCGGCCGCGCTGCCCGACCAGCCGTTCCACAAGGACAGTGCCAAAGCCAAGCAGCTGCTGGCAGCGGCCGGCTACCCGAATGGCCTGACGCTGACCATGGACTTCATCACCGCCGCCCCATACGGCGACATCGCGCAGGCGGTGCAGGCCGATCTGGCGCAGGCCGGGATCACGCTGCAACTGCTGCCCGGCGAGCAGAAGCAGGTCATCACCAAAACCCGCAGCCGCACCCACCAGCTCGCCATGCTGTATTGGGGGTCGGACTACTTCGACCCGAACTCGAACGCGCAGGGATTCTGCGCCAACCCCGACGACTCGGCCGACAGCAAGCTCAAAATCCTCGCCTGGCGCAGCCACTTCGCCGACAAGCAGCTTACCGACGAGACGCTGGACGCCGCCAAGGAGCTGGATGCCGGACGCCGCATCGCGCTGTACCAGGAGATGCAGCGGCAGTTCTGGGACCGCGCGCCGTTCGCGGTCCTGCTGCAGCGCAGCGCCAACGCCACCATGCGCCAGAACGTCAGCGGCCTGTTCGTGGGGCCGATGCCCGACTTCACCAAGTACCAGCGCCTCGTGAAGACCTGAGCGCACGCCGCGTGCATCGCCTGCGCCTCGCCGGCTCCAGTCTCGGCAGCGTCGTGGTGACGCTGTTCGGGCTGGCGCTGGTGACGTTCTTCATCGGCCATGTCATGCCGATCGACCCGCTCATCGCTATCGTCGGCGACCACGCGCCGGCCGACGTGGTGGCGCGCACGCGGGTCGAACTCGGCCTCGACCGGCCGGTGGCGGTGCAGTTCGGCATCTATCTGTGGCGGCTGCTGCATGGCGACCTCGGCCGGTCCGTGATGACATCCAACCCGGTGACGTCGGACATCGCGCAGTATTTCCCGGCGACGCTCGAACTGGCGACGGCGGCGATGATCGTGGCGCTGGCCCTCGGCATCCCGCTCGGCGTGTTCGCGGCGGCGCGGCAGGGTTCGGCGCTCGACCATCTGGTGCGCGTGCTGAGCCTGATCGGGCAGTCGGTGCCGGTGTTCGTGCTGGCGCTGATCTGCCTGCTGGTGTTCTACACGAGACTCGGCTGGGCGCCCGGCACCGGGCAGCAGGGCGTGATGTTCGAGGGCCTGGTGACGCCGGTGACCGGCATGGTGGTGGTGGACGCGATGCTGGCCGGCGACTGGGACGCCACCGGCGACGCCTTGGCGCACCTGGCGCTGCCCGGATTGATCCTGGCGTTCTTCGTCATGGGCACCATCACCCGCATGACCCGCGCCTTCATGCTGGACGCGCTGCAGGGCGAGTACATCATCACCGCGCGCGCCAAGGGGCTGTCGGCGGCGCGCATTCTGTGGCGGCACGCGTTCGGCAACATCGCCGTGGCGCTGGTGACCGTCGTGGCGCTGGCGTATGCCAGCCTGCTGGAAGGCTCGGTGCTGACCGAGACCATCTTCAGCTGGCCCGGCCTCGGCCAGTACCTGACCATCTCGCTGCTGAACGCCGACATGAACGCGGTGCTGGGGGCGACGCTGGTGGTGGGAGCCGCGTATGTCGGGCTGAACCTGCTGGCCGATCTGTCGTACCGGCTGTTCGATCCGCGGGTGCGATGAGCGGGATCGCGCTGCCAACCCGCGCATGGCTGCTGACCGACACGCCGGCCTCGCTACGGCAGGCGGCCTGGGGGCAGGCATACCGGCGCTGGCTGCAGTTCCGCGGCAACGCGCTGGCGATGGCGGGCCTGCTCACGGTCATGGCGCTTATCGCGCTCGCGGTGGCGGCTCCGCTGGTGGCGCCGCAGAATCCGGGCGCGCAGGACCTCACGCACCGGCTCGCCCCGCCCTCGGCCGCGCATTGGCTGGGCACCGACGAGCTTGGCCGCGACCTGTTCTCGCGCGTGCTGTACGGCGGACGCATCACGCTGGGCATGGTGGTCGCGGTGGTGGCGCTGGTGGCGCCGCTGGGCCTGGCGGTGGGCAGCGTCGCCGGCTACGTTGGCGGCTGGGCCGACCGGGTGCTGATGCGGGTCACCGACATCTTCCTGGCGTTCCCCCGGCTGGTGCTGGCGCTGGCGTTCGTGGCGGCGCTGCGGCCCGGCATCGGCAGCGCCGTCGTCGCCATCGCGCTGACCGCCTGGCCGCCGTATGCGCGCATCGCCCGCGCCGACACGCTCACCATCCGCCACGCCGACTACATCGCGGTGGTGCGGCTGACCGGCGCCTCGGCGTCACGCATCATCTGGCGGCATGTCGTGCCGCTGTGCCTGCCCAGCATCGTCGTGCGGGTGACGCTGGACATGAGCGGCATCATCCTCACCGCCGCCGGGCTGGGCTTCCTCGGCATGGGCGCGCAGCCGCCGACACCGGAATGGGGCACCATGATCTCCGCCTCGCGCGGCTATATCCTAAGCCAGTGGTGGGTGCCGGCGGTGCCGGGCGTCGCCATCTTCATCGCCTCGCTGGCGTTCAACCTGCTGGGCGACGGCCTGCGCGACGTGCTCGACCCGAAGCAGGGCTGATGCTTTTACTAAGGCACAGCCGATGCTTGTAGATGTCCGAAACCTGCATGTGGGCTTCGCCACGCCGCAGGGCGTGACGCAGGCGGTATGCGGCGTATCGCTCTCGCTCGGGGCGGAGAAGCTGGGCATCGTCGGCGAGAGCGGGTCGGGCAAGTCGCTCACCGCCCGCTCCATCCTGCGGCTGCTGCCGCGCGGAGCACGGCTGACCGCCGACGCGCTGACCTTCGACGGCATCGACGTGCTGCGGGCCAGCGAGCGCACCCTGCGCGGCATCCGTGGCCGCCGCGCAGGGCTGATCCTGCAGGACCCGAAGTTCTCGCTGAACCCGGTGATGACGGCGGGCGCCCAGGTTGCCGAGGCATGGCGCGCGCATCGTCGCGGAACCAGCCGGCGCGAGGCGGCGGCGGCGGCCACCGACCTGCTTGCCCAGGTGAAGATCCGGGACCCGTCGCACGTCGCCGGCCAATACCCGCACGAGTTGTCGGGCGGCATGGGCCAGCGGGTGATGATCGCCATGATGCTGGCGCCCGACCCCGAACTGCTGATCGCCGACGAGCCGACCAGCGCGCTCGATGCCACGGTGCAGGCGGACATCCTGCGGCTGATCGAGGAGGTGGCGTCGCGGCGCGGCATGGGCCTCATCCTCATCAGCCACGACCTGCCGCTGGTCAGCCATTTCTGCGACCGCGTCGCCGTCATGTACGCCGGGCGCATCGTCGAGGAACTGCGCGGCGCGGACCTGCACCAGGCGAGGCATCCATACACGCGCGGCCTGATCGCCTGCCTGCCCTCGCTGGTCACGCCTGCCCGCACGCTGCCGGTGCTGCGGCGCGATCCCGCCTGGAGCGAGGCATGATCGAGGTGGCTGGTCTGACGGTCCGCTTCGGCCAGACCGAGGCGGTGCGCGGGGTGACGTTCGCGGTGGCGCGGGGCAGCAGCTTTGGCCTGGTGGGCGAGAGCGGCTCGGGCAAGTCGAGCGTGCTGCGGGCGCTGGCCGGGCTGAACCGCGACTGGTCGGGCCGCATGGCGGTGGCCGGCACGGCGCTCGGTCCGGTGCGCGACCGCGCCTCGCTGCGCCGGATGCAGATGGTGTTCCAGGACCCGTATGGATCGCTGCACCCGCGCCAGACCGTGCATCAGGCGCTGGCCGAGCCGCTGTTGGTGCATCGCATCGGCGACATCGACGCGCGCATTGGCCGCGCCCTGGCGGAGGTGGCGCTGCCGGCCGCGATGCGCTTCCGCTACCCGCACCAGCTCTCCGGCGGCCAGCGGCAGCGCGTCGCCATTGCCCGCGCGCTGATCGTCGAGCCCGAGGTGCTGCTGCTGGACGAGCCGACCAGCGCGCTCGACGTCTCGGTGCAGGCGGAGGTGCTGAACCTGCTGGCCGAACTGCAGCGGGCGCGCGGCCTGACCTACGTGCTGGTCGGCCACAACCTCGCGGTGGTGACGCATCTGTGCGCCACGATCGGCGTCATGCAGGCCGGCGAACTGGTCGAGACGCTCTCGGCCGAGGACCTGCGCGCCGGCCGCATCCGCCACCCGCACGCCGCGGCGCTGCGCGCGCTAAGCCTGGAGCTGGAAAACCCGGGCTGAGCGCTATTCGCCGGACAGATGTTCCTCGAGGGCGTCGCGCGCCGCTTCTGCCTCCTCATCCATCGGCTCCGGCTCTTCGACCGCGACGCCCGGCGGCACGGCATCGCCGGGATCGATCTCGCGCCGGCGCGATTTGGGCGCAGGGCTGGCAGGCTTCAGGCTGGCATGCTTCGTGGGCTTAGCTCGCTTGGCCGCCGCCGCCGCGCGCTCTGCCTGCGCCTGCAACTGCGCTACCTCCGCCTCCAGTTCGGCGATGCGAACGTTTGCCGCCTTCGCGGCCCGGCCCATGTCGCGGCTTTTGGCGCGCAGCGTGGCGTGGGCGAGTTCGAACTTCTCGACCTGCGCGCGCAACTCGTCCTTGCTCACCTTCGCCACCGGAACGGCTGCGACGGCCTTACGTGCGGCCGCTGCCTTGGGTGCAGGCCCAGCCTTGGATGCAGGCCCGGCCTTGGACGCAGCTGCCGGCTTGCGGGCGCCGGTCGCAGGCTTGCCTGCAGGAATGGTCTTCGATGGTCGTGCCAAGTCTTTAACTCCGCTACAGCGCGCTGTAATGAATGCGATGTGAGTATGGCGTCAAGCAAAGCCCACTCCCGACGCCGTTTTCTTCGCAGCCTCGCATCGCTGGCCGGCAGGTCCGGCACGAAACGACACTCTAGGTATATTCCGAGGCTTTCCCCCGCCACGCCGGGCGCTGACTATGTTGTGTTGTCCGCAGCCTTGGTATGATGCGGATCGAGAAGGATCGCACATGCTCAAAGTCTTGATCGCCGAAGACAACCTGATGATCGCCGACCTCACCGAGGAGTTCCTGCTGGAACATGGCTACGAGGTCTGCGGCATTGCCCGCACGGTGGCCGAAGGAGTCGCACTGGCACGGCTGCATGAACCCGACCTCGCGGTCATCGACCTCAGGCTCGCCGAAGGCGGGCTCGGGACCGACATCGCCGCCCAACTGCAGGACTTCACCCATCTCGGCTTTCTGTATGCCAGCGGCAACTCCGGCAACGTCATGCTGACGGCCACCAACGGCCATGCCTGCCTGACCAAGCCATACCGCTCGCAGGATTTGCTGCGCAGCCTGCAGATCGTCGCCGGCATGGTTAGCACCGGTACCGCCACGCCGCCGTTCCCCCGCGGCTTTCAGGTGCTGCCGTCGGCACTCATTCCATGCTGAGCGATCTGTTATGAGCGATGATGCGGCGAGGGTCCGCAAGCTCCTCAACCAACAGGCGGCGATCGCCAGTTTCGGGAGCTTTGCGCTTCGCCAGACCGACCTGCTGAAGGTTTTGACCGAGGCGGCCCGGGTCTGCGCGAAAGGCCTCGACGCGCCTTTCTGCAAGGTGTGCCGATATCGCGAGGTGGAAAACGACCTGCTCATCGAAGCCGGCTACGGCTGGCACGAGGGGGTCATCGGCTACGTCGTGTCACGCGCCGACGCGAGTTCGCCGCAGGGCCGTGCCTTCGTCACCGGGAAGCCGTCGATCTGCAACGACTTGCGTGAGGACAAGCAGTTCGAGTTGCCGCCGTTCTATGCCGACCATGGCATCGTCTCGACGATCGACGTCATCATCAAAGGCAGCGACCAGCCTTACGGCGTGCTGGAAATCGACAACAACAAGCAGAACAACTACGACCAGCATGACGTCGCTTTCCTGACCGGCTTTGCCAACGTGCTGGCCGAAGCCGTGGCCACTTCGGCGCGCACGGCAGTCCTGCAAGCGACCATCACGCAGATGCGGACGCTTGTCGAAGAAAAGGACCGCCTGCTCGACCAGAAGCGGGTGCTGGCCGAAGAGCTGCAGCATCGGGTCCGTAACAATCTACAGCTAGTTTACGGGATGCTGAGCAAACAACTCGAGGAAACCGAAGACCGGCTTGGGCAAAGGGGCCTCAAGGCCATCGCGCGCCGCGTCTCCACCCTGGCGCAGGTGTACGACCATCTGCTCGGCGCCGAGATGACCCGAACCACGGATTTCGGCAGCTACGTAAAATCGCTTTGCCTGAGTCTTTCGGAGATCCAGGCGGCGCCGAACGGTGCCATCACGTTGACTTGCGACAGCGAGAAAATCCTGCTCGACCTCGACGTGGTGACGGCGTTGGGCATCGTCGTCGCCGAGTTGGTGACCAACAGCTACGACCACGCGTTCCCCGATGGGCAGGGCGCCACCTCGGTGACGGTGTCGCGCGATGCCGGCGACGGCCGCATGGCAACCATGACCGTCAGCGACAACGGCACCGGCTTCATACCCAAGGCTGGAAGCAAGCGGCATGGCGTCGGCCTGGTGCGTCGGCTTATCGAACAGATCGGCGGGACGGTGATGGTCGCTTCCGACCATGGCACCCTGTGGACCATCGGGTTTCCAGCAGTCTAGCGACCCTCCGAAGACGGGCCGGCCCGCAGCAGCTCGAATCCTTCCACGATCGAGCGACGCTTTACCTTGCTGGCATCGCCGCGCAGCACCGTGACCGTGGTATCGCCTTGCGAGCCCTCGAACCGGATATCGAAAATTTCCTTGCCGATCCGCAGGTCGTACAGCGTGACGTCGGGAAGCCAGGCCGGCAGCCAGGGGTCGAGATACAATATGCCCAGGTGAGCCTCGGGCTGGAACCCGAGCATGGCCTGCAGCAGCATGAAGGACGTGCCGGCGGCCCAGGCCTGTGGCACGTTCGCTCCGACATACTGGACCGGGAAGTTGATGCCATCCTTTGCCACGCCCGCGTAAAGCTCGGGCAACTGGTGCAGCATGAAGTAGCTCGCCGCCCCGCTGATGTCGCGCGCGACCTGCGCCGCCTCCGCATGGAAGCTGTAACGCTTGAAGCCGAAGGCGATCAGGCCGTTGTCGTGCGGCCAGACCGACCCGTTTTGATAAGAGAACGGGTTGAACGAGGGATGCTCGGCCGATAGCGTGCGTATGCCCCAGCCCGACCACATGTCGGGCTGCATAAGGCGGCGCACCACGCGCGGCGCACGCTCCGCGGGCACGATGCCGCTCAACAGCAGATGGCCCGGGTTTGACGCGACGGTGAGCACCTTCGCCTTGTTGCCGTCGAGGCAATAGGCATAGAACCCGCTGGCTTCGTCCCAGAACGCCTCGTTGAACCGGCGATGCAACTCCGCGGCCTTCCGCCGCAGCCGTCGCGCATCGCCCGGCCGGTCCAGCACGTCGTATATCTCGGCCATGCGGTTCCAGGCGTCGTACACATAGCCCTGCAACTCGCACAGCGCCTTCGGTCCGCTTACCGGCGAGCCGTCGGTGTTCATCACGGAGTCGCCGGCGTCCTTCCAGCCCTGGTTCTCGGCGCCGGCCGGCGAGCGCGTCTGGTATTCCTGGAAGCCGTCGCCGTCGCGGTCGCCGTAGTCGTCGATCCAGGCCAGGCAACGCTCGGCGGTCGGGAGGTGGCGCTCCAGGAGTCCGCGGTCGCCGATGTAGCGCCACGCCACATGCAGCGTGATGAGGTAGAGCGGCGTCGCGTCGGCGGTGCCGTAATACGGGCTGTGCGGGACCTTGTTCAGCCGCGCCAGTTCGCCTTGGCGAAGCTCGTGCAGGATCTTGCCCGGCTCCGCGTCACGGTAGTCGTCAACCTCGGTCGCCTGCAGCTCGCCCAGCACCTCCAGCGCGCCGGCGGCGAACTCGGGGTACACGAACACACTCTGCAGCGCCGCGATCAGGCTGTCGCGGCCGAACAGGGCAACGAACCACGGCACTCCGGCGGCAGGGACGAAGCGCAAATGGTCGGTGCCTTCGATGGGCAGCCGCAGCGCCGCCATGTCCTGAACCGACTGGCGGAAGAAACGGTAGAACTCCTCGTTGCTGGTGCCGATCTTCAACACCGTGTCCTGCCACGCGGTCAGCGCCTCCCCCAGCTCCGACTTGGTTCCATGGGCGAAGCACTCGTCCGGCGGTTCGTAGGCGCGGCCACCGTCCTTGAGCGTGTAGCGCAAGCATGTATGCCAGCCCTTTCCCGGCGCCAGCTCGACGTTGAAGGTGATCCGGCCGTTGGCCTGGTGGCACGGAGCGGTGCAGTTGCGCACCCTGATGATGAGCGTGCGGCTAAAGTCGCCGTTGACGAAGCATGACGTGAGCGTCGCTTCGTCCTGGTCCCACTCCGTCGTGACCTGGCCGCGCCGTACCGGGTGCTTGCCCTTGACGTCGAACAGGTCGGCGAAGTCGCTGCGGATCATCACTTCGAACTCGAACCTGATCGTGTCCGGACCGTAGTTCGTCAGGTCAAGGTCCTCATGTACGCCATTGTCGACCGTGCGGCTGACGATGAGGCCCAGCGTTCCCGCTGGAATGCTGCCGCGCTCCGTCGCGATGGCTGGATTGATGAGGAAGCTGCGGGCGGCATAGTAGTAGATCGATGCGGCGTTCAGCAGGTCGAACGGCACGCCGTTGGCGAAGATGCGATACACGCTGACCATCCGCGTATCGAAGAAGTACAGGCCCTTGTCGCCGTCTGGCTGCATTTGCCCATCCGGCTGGCAGCTGAATACGGTGTGGCCCCGGTTGATCGACAGCAGCGGTGGGCCGACGGTGATTTCGAGGCTCATAAGCAGTTCCTGCAAGGGTGCCGCCACGCGCCTGAAACGGCGTGTTTCGCTGGCCTGGAAAGCCCGTTGTGGCGAAAGAGTTTCCCCGGACGTCGCCTGGAGCCTCTGCGGCCGTCTGCCCGGTTTACGCGGCAGGCGAAGCCGGCTCCTCCTCGGCCAGCACCCGCGACGGCGCTGCCGGCTGCAACTGCCAGGGCACGCCGACCACCGCGATGTCCGCGCCGCCGTTGCGCAGCAATGTCGTGCGCAGCCGACGCTCACGGTGGGTGTGCAGCAGCGTCTCCCACCACCGCCCTTCGACCAATTGCGGCAGCAGCACCGCAATCGCCCGTCCGGGATGCCCGCCCTGCAGATCCGCGATGGTGCGCAGCAGCGGGCCGATCACGCTGCGGTACGGCGAGGGCACCACCAGCAGCTTCGGCGCCGGCAAGCCAGCCTCGCGCGCCGGCTGCTCGACGAAGCTGGCCCAGTCCTCGCGGATGCGGGCGGTCTGCTCGTCGGCGTCCGGCCCCTCCAGGTCGATGCAATGCAGCGCGGTGATGTCCGGCGACAGATGGAAGGCGTAGGCCACCGCCTTGCGGCTGATGTGGTCCCAGCGCCCGACCGGAATCACCACCAGGGCCGGCGCGTGGTCGCGCAACGACAGCCGGCGCTGGCCGCCGCTCAGCAGTTGCCGGTCCAGGCCCTGGTAGTAGCGATGCACCAGGCGCAGCAGCATCAGGGTGGCCGGGATCACCAGCAGGGTGAGCCAGGCGCCCTCGGCGAACTTGGCGACCAGGATGATAACCAGTGCCACGCCGGTGGCGACCGCGCCGATGCCGTTGATGGCCAGCCGCGCCCGGTTGGCGCTGCCCTGGCCGGCCCGCCGCCAATGCAGCGCCATGCCCGCCTGCGACATGGTGAACGACAGGAAGGCGCCGACCGCAAACAGCGGGATCAGCCGGTCGGTGATGCCGCCGAACGCGATCAGCAGCAGGCCGGCGCCCGCCGTGAGGAACAGGATGCCGGCGGTATAAACCAGCCGCCGGCCGGGCAGCGCGAACGCGGTGGGCAGGAACCCGTCGTGCGCCACCTGCCGGCACAGCCGCGGGAAGCCCACGAAACTGGTGTTGGCCGACAGGCACAGCACCGCCAGCACGCTCGCGATGGTCACATAGTAAACCCAGTCCCGCCCCCACACGGCGGCAACCAGTTGCGACAGCACGCTTTGGTAGCCGGGCTGCGTCTGGTCCATCGCCATGATGCCGAAGGTCCGGGTGACATAGGCGATGCCGAGCAGCAGCACGCCTAGCACCATGACGATCGCCGTCAGCGTGCCGTGCGCGTAGCGGGCGCGCGGCTCCTTGAACGCGCTGACGCCGTTGCTGACCGCCTCCACCCCGGTCATCGCGGTGCAACCGGCGGCAAAGGTGCGCAGCAGCAGCCACAACGTCACCGCGCCGGCGGCTTTCGGGACGGCCGGCGGCGTCACGACGGGATGCGGGTGGCCGCCGCCAGTCCACGCGGCCCAGGCGCCCACCACCAGGATGAAGCACAGGCTGGCGATGAACACGTAGGTTGGGCCAGCGAAGACCAAGCCGCTCTCGCGGGTACCGCGCAGGTTGATGAGGGTGATCGCCGCCAGCACCACCAGGCATAGCGGCAGGGTGTAGGAATGCAGCGCCGGCGCCGCCGACGTGAGCGCCCCGATCCCGGCCGAGATGCCGACCGCCACGTTCAGCATGTAGTCCACCATCAGCGCGGCGGCGGCGAGCAGGCCGGCATTGGCGCCGAGGTTCTCGCGCGCCACGGTGTAGGAGCCACCGTTGTTCGGATAGGCCGAGATGGTCTGCCAGTATGAGAAGAACAGCACCGCCAGCAGCACCAGGATCACCCAGGTGATTGGCCCGATGCTCGCCAAGCCCGCCGCGCCGAGTGGGGCCAACACCGTCAGCGCCGCTTCGGGGCCGTAGGCGGCCGATCCCAAGCCGTCCAGGCCCATCGCCGGCAGGCCCTCGAACACGCCGATCTTGCGCGTCTCGGCTTCCTTGTTGGCCAGCGGGCGGCCAATCAGGAAACTGGTTATCGACATGAGCGGGCTCCGCTGCGGCTGGCGCTTGCGACGCTTCATCGGGCGCGGAGTTGCGGGCGCGTTCCCAAGTGTTGAAGCCGGTCCGGGCATCCGGCAGTCTCCGCCGCATGAGCCTGCGCGCCGCGGAAGCGACCCCGACCCCGAACACCGTCCTCACCCTTGCGGACGACCTGGCGGCGCTTGGGTTGCGGCCGGGCGAGGTGGTCCTGGTGCACGCTTCGTTGCGCTCGCTGGGCTGGGTCTGCGGCGGCGCGGTTGCGGTGATCGAGGCGTTGCTGACGGTAATCGGGCCGGCTGGCACCCTGGTCATGCCGGCGCAGTCGGGCGACCTGAGCGACCCGGCGGAGTGGACCTCGCCGCCGGTGCCCCCGGCATGGCTGGACACCATCCGCTCGACGATGCCGGCCTACGACCCGGCCAGGACTCCGACCCGCGGCATGGGAGTGGTGGCGGAGCTGTTTCGTACCTGGCCCGGAGTGGAGCGCAGCCTGCACCCGCTCGCCTCGTTCGCGGCGCTGGGTCCGCAAGCCTCGCGCATCGTCGCCGGACATGCGCTCGAGTCGCCGTTCGGGGAGGCGTCGCCGCTGGCAAGGCTGTACGACCTGGATGCGGCGATCCTGCTGCTGGGCGTGGGCTACGACAAATGCACCGCCCTGCATCTGTCGGAGTGCCGCGCAACGCCGCCGCCAAGGCGGGTGCCGGCGAGCGCGCCGGTCATGGTCGAGGGGGTGCGCCGCTGGGTCCGCTACGAGGCTCCTGCCGCCGACCCTGAGGACTTCCCGCGAATTGGCGCAGCCTTGGTGGCGCAGGCGATCCCGCGGGTGGGGCGAGTGGGCGCCGCGAGCAGCCAGTGCCTGCCGCTGCGCCGCGCCGTCGACCTCGGCGTGGAATGGCGCAGCTCGGCAAGAACCAGCGGCGCCTGAGCGGTCTCTCAGTGGGCGCGCGGCAGCCGCAGCGTGATCCGGGTGCCCTGTCCGGGCGCGCTCTCGATATCCAGGCGGCCACCCGACTGCTCGGCGAATCCGGCCACCATCGACAGGCCGAGGCCGCGGCCCTTGCCGCTCGGCTTGGTCGTGAAAAACGGCTCGACCGCCCGGTGCGCCACCTCCGGCGTCATGCCGATCCCGGTGTCGGTCACCGTCAAGGCGATCCATTGGCCGGCCGCCTCGCCATCCGGCACCGCGGTCCGCACCGCCAGCCGCCCGCCGGCAGGCATCGCATCCACCGCATTGCGCACCAGGTTGCCCAGCGCCAGTTCGAGTTGCCCGGCGTCCAGCAGCACCGGCAGCGGGCTTGGCGTGAGGTCGAGGGCAAGGTGAGCGTCCCCACCGGGGAGCTTGGCCAAGCCGGTGCCCATCGCCTCCACCAGGCGGTTGAGGTCGGCCAGCTTGGGGTTGTGGAACTGCCGCCGCGCGAACGACAGCATCTGCTGCGTCAGCCGCCCGGCGCTGCGGGCCGCGGCTTCGACGCGGTCAAGCTGCCGGCGCTGGCGCTCGTCCACTACCCTCGCTATCGCCTGCTGCACGCTGCCGATTACCACCGTGAGCAGGCCGTTGAACTCATGCGCGACGCCCGACGCCATGCTGCCGACCGCCTCCATGCGCTGCGCCTGCAGCAAGGCCGCTTCAGCCTGCTTGCGCTGAGTTATATCGAGCTGGCTGGCAAAGAAGTATCGCAACTGCCCCGGCGGGTCGAACACCGGGCTGATGTACAAGGCGTTCCAGAACAGCGTCCCGTCACGTCGGTAGTTGACCAGCTCGACCATGACGTCGCAGTGGGCCGCGATGGCTTCGCGCAACTGCTGCACCGCGGCGGGGTCGGTCGCCTCGCCCTGCATGAAACGACAGTTGCGGCCGAGCAGCTCCGCTTCGTCGTAGCCGGTCAGATGCTGGAAGGCCTCGTTGACGAACACCAGCGGCAAGTCGGGCCGGTTCGGGTCGGTCAGGCACATCGGCAGCCGCGACATCTGCAATGCCGCGAAGAAGATGTCCTTGCCGCTTGTCTCTGATGTTCTCTCCACACCGGTTGCAACAATGCAGCGGCAGATGTGTTCCCTCCCAACCGGCACTCATCGCCGGGTAGAAGACGGTGCAGCAGGAGGCGTGAGTGATTGGCAAGCGTGTCCTACTTGTCGAAGACGAAGCTCTGGTTCGGCTGATCCTGGCGGAAAGCCTGGAGGATTTCGGATTTCAGGTGGTCGAGGCCAGCACCGGCGACGAGGCCGCTCAACTGATCGAGGCTGGTGACGCCTTTGATCTGGTAGTGACCGACATCCAGATGCCCGGCCGCCTCGACGGCATCGCGGTGGCCCGGCACGCGCGGCATTACCATGCCGACATCCCGGTCATCTACGTCACCGGACGCCCTGAAAGCATGTCAGGAGTTGGCGCGCTCGGACCGTGCGACGCCCTCGTGCTCAAGCCATATGGGCCGCGCGACGTCATGACCGCGATCACGCGGCTGCTGTGCCAAAGCGGTTGATGCGTCGCCGCAAGCAGCGCAGCCGGTCCAACAAGGTCGCTTGCGTCACCTGCAACGCGGCTGGGCTGCCTAAATCAACTCCTTGATCCGCTTGGCCAGCAGGCCGATCGCGAACGGCTTGGTCAGCACGTGCATCCCGGGGTCGAGATGGCCATGGTTGAGCACGGCGGCTTCCGCATAGCCGGTGATGAACAACACCTTCAAGCCGGGCCGCATCTTGCGCCCGGCATCCGCCACCTGACGCCCGTTCAGGCCGCCGGGCAGGCCGACATCGGTGATAAGCAGATCGAAGCGGGCGTCGGACTGCAGCACCTTCAAGCCGGCCGCGCCATCCGCCGCCTCGATTGCGATGTAGCCAAGACTCTCCAGCACTTCGGCCACCAGCATCCGCACGGTCGGCTCGTCGTCGACCACGAGCACTGCCTGACCCGGCTGGGCGGCGAGCGGCGCCGCCTGCTCGACCGGCTCGTCCGCAATGTCGTCCGCGCCAAGATGCCGCGGCAGATAGAGGCACACCATGGCGCCCTGCCCAGGCTCCGAGTAGATGCGGGCCAGTCCGCCGGATTGCCGCACGAAGCCATAGATCATCGACAGGCCGAGGCCGGTGCCCTCGCCCAACGGCTTGGTGGTGAAAAACGGGTCGAACGCCCGCGCGATGACCTCCGCCGACATGCCGGTGCCGCTGTCGCTGACGCACAGCGAGACATACTGCCCCGGCGACAGGTCGTGGTCGCAGGCGGCGCGCGCATCGAGTTGTTTGTTGCCGGTCTCGATGGTCAGCCGACCACCCCCCGGCATGGCGTCACGGGCGTTGATGCACAGGTTCAATAGCGCGTTTTCAAGCTGGTTCGGGTCGACCAGGGTGTTCCACAAGCCGTCGGCAGGCGCCACCTCGACCACGATCGCCTGCCCCACCGTTTGGCGGACCAGTTCCTCCATGCCGGCGATCAGCCGGTTGGCGTCGATCGACTTGGGCTCCAGCGTTTGCCGGCGCGAGAACGCCAGCAGCCGGTGGGTCAGCGCCGCCGCTCGCCTGGAGGCGCCCTGGGCCGCGTTGATGTAGCGCTTGACATCGTCCAGGCGGCCCTGCGCCAGTCGCGTTTCCAACAGTTCCAGGCTGCCGGTGATGCCGGTGAGCAGGTTGTTGAAGTCGTGCGCCAATCCGCCGGTCAATTGCCCAACCGCCTCCATCTTCTGCGCCTGACGCAGTTCGTCCTCGACTTTCGCCTGCTCGGTCAGGGCCGCCGCAACCCGTTGCTCCAGCGTGTCCTTGGCCTCGCGCAGCGCCTCCTCGGCCCTCGCCCGCTCCACCGTGTCCCAGGTCCGCACCGCGACGTTCTCGATCAGCGCCACCTCGTCCGGCTGCCAGGCGCGCGGCGCGCGGAAGTTGACATAGAGCGAGGCGCTGAAGCGGCCGTCGCGGACCAGCGGCACCGACACGAACGCCCGAGTGTCGATCGCGGCCCAACTCGCCGCATCCTCGCCCGAGCCGGCGGCGACGTCGTCACAGGCAACCGTCAGCCCCCGCCGCTGGCGCGCGAGATAGCCGGCGCCGAATGACTCCAGCTGGTGCGTCCCGCCCAGCGGCGTCACTCCGTTGGCGTAGCTGGTCTCCAACTCAATCGTCTCGCCGCCCTCCAGCACCTCACCGTAGCCAACGCGGTTGGCGCCCAAATGCTCGCCGAGCATCTCCACCGCAGTCGCCATGATGGCGCGGGGATTGCTCTGCACCCGCAATCGGTCGGTCAGGCGCAGCAGGAAGGCCTGCTGGATTTCGGCCTGCTTGCTCGTCGTGATGTCGCGGCCCACCGAGACCAGCCGGTCCGGCTTGCCGTCCTGGTCGAGCAGCGGCGAGATCATCACGTCCCACCACTTTGGCCGCCCGGCATGGCTCGGGCAGAAACCCTGAAAACGGCCAAAGCCGCCCGCCCGCGCGGCTTCCACCGCCGCCTGCGCCGCTTCCCGGTCCACTCCATGCCAGACCCGCAGCCATGACAAGCCAAGGATGGCCTCCACATCGGCGATCTCCATGCTCTCGATCCCGCCGGGGCTCACGAACCGCGTGCGTCCTTCGAGGTCGAGCACCACGATGCAGTCGCGGCTGGAGTTCAGGATCGGCGTGTTCAGGCCACGCGCCTCAAGCAACGCCTGCTCGGCGCGCTGGGCGGCGGTGATGTCGCGCGAGATGGCGAGCAGCCGCTCCGGCCGTCCGTCAAGGTCCAAAAGCGGGCTGACCTGCACCTCCCACCATCTGGGCGTGCCCGCGAAGGTGTCGGCCCGACCCCGGAAGGTGCCGGTGCCGCCGGCCCGCGCGGTCGCCAGCGCGGCCAGGGCATGTAGATTTCCCAAGTCCTGCCAGAAATCGGACCAGGGACATCCCAGGATGGCATCGATGTCGCTCACCTCCATGACACGCCGTCCACCCTCGCTCATGAACAGCAGGTTGCCGTCGAGGTCGAGCAGCTTGATGCAGTCGCCCGACGCCGCAAGCAGCGCCTGGAGCAGCCTGTCGCCAGTGTCCTGTGCAAATCCGGCGGCGGGATGGGGCGGCTGGGCAGTCTCAGCCACGTTCGCCAGCGTCTGCGTCCTCGGCTCCGGTATAGTCTGAGCCATCGAAAGCACTCCCTTGATCCCCCCGGCCCGAAACCCTGCCGGGTCTTAGCACTCATTCCGGGTTGCTTGTGTCAGCGGGGTTAAACTCGCATGGCGACTTCAAGGTTGCCGGTGGACAACGCTGGCGATCCGGCGTGCTTTGGCCGGCAACCTGGAGTTCGCACATGGCCGCGCGATCAAAGAGACGTGTGACATCCGCAGCAGGCGTTGCGGACGGGAAGCAGGCAGTGCTCGGCCGGGCGATCCACGCGCCCGATGCGGTCGAAATCCTGCCGCACGCCCTCATCGTCATCGATGCCGTCGGCGACATCGTGGCAGTGGAGGCCCGCATGGCGCCGGACGATCCACACGTCGCCGCCTTCCGTGACGCCGGCTGCCTGACCGAGTTGTCCGGCGACCAGATCCTGCTGCCCGGCTTGGTCGACCTGCACGTCCACGCGCCGCAGTTCCCGCAACTCGGCACCGCGCTCGACCTGCCGCTGGAGGATTGGCTGCAGGCGCGCACCTTTCCGCTGGAAAGCCGCTACGCCGATCTCGCCTTCGTCGGCGAGGTCTACGCACGGCTGGTCGGGACGCTGCTGGCGAACGGCACCACGACCGCGCTGTATTTCGCCACCATCCATTTGCCCGCCACGCGGCTGCTGGCGGAGATCTGCCTCGCACTCGGCCAGCGGGCGCTGGTCGGGCGGGTCAGCATGGATCATCCCGGACAATGCCCCGCGCACTACCGCGACGCCTCCGCCGCGAGCGCCACCGCCGACACCCGCGCCTTCATTGAGTTCGTCCGCTCGATGCCCGGCAACGCTGCGGGGCTGGTGCGGCCGGTGGTCACCCCGCTTCGTGCCGGCCTGCACCGACGCGCTGCTGGACAGCCTCGGCGCGCTCGCCCGCGAGACCGGCTGCCATGTCCAGACGCATTGCTCCGAGAGCGACTGGGAGCACGGCCATGTGCGCCAGCGGTTCGGGCGCAGCGACGCGCAGGTACTGGACGACGCCGGCCTGCTCGGCCGGCGCAGCATCGTGGCGCACGGCAATTTCCTGGAGCCGGCGGATGTGTCGTTGCTTTGCGAGCGCGGCGCCGCGGTGGCGCACTGCCCGATGTCGAACATCTATTTCGCCGGCGCGGTGTTGCCGTTGCGCGCGATGCTGGAGGCCGGGCTGCGGATCGGCCTCGGCCTCGGCACCGACATCGCGGGCGGCGCCAGCGCCTCGCTGTTCGAGGCGGCTAGGCAGGCGGTGGCCTGCTCGCGGCTGCTGGAGAGCGGCACCGACCCACGGCGGGCGGCTGCCGCGCGGGGACGGCCGCACAGCCGCATCGACTTCCGCACCGCCTTCCGGCTGGCGACCGCGGCGGGCGGCGAGGCACTGGATTTGCCGGTCGGCCTGTTCCGGACCGGCTACGCCTTCGATGCGATCGTCATCCAATCCGGGCTGCCGGACGGCAACGTCGTCTTCGCAAGCGACGAGGATGCCGACACGATGCTGCAGAAGATCGTCATGGGCGCCGGCCGCGCCGACATTGCCCGCGTTTGGGTGGGCGGCCGGGTGGTGCGGCAACGCTGAACGTTGGAACTACTAATGTCTGAACTACTCAGGCCATCCATGCCGAACGGGCGCACTTTGCGCATGACTTTGCGGCCAACCGCGGGGAGTGCCTTCCGGCAGCCCCGCCGCGGCCTGTCCTCAAGCGGCCTTGGCTTGCGATTTTTTAAAGGTGACGAGCCTGATCACTTCACCGGCCGTGATGCGGCCCACGGCGTTGGTGGAGTAGATCGCGTTCAGGATTGAACCATCGGGCGCCAGAATGAAGTCGGTCGGCTGCAGGTAATGAGGTTCATCATTGGTGAAAGCGCCGGTCGCCGCCGCAATCTGGTCGGCGTTCGCGCTGTGCCCGACCGGGAAGGTCAGGTGATGCTCCTGGACCAGCGCGGCTCCGGTAGCCTCGTCGTCGACGGAGAGGGCCACGACTTTGACGCCCAAGCCATCAAGCTCTGGCTTGGCGGCAGCATACCCCGCCAACTGTTCTCTGCAGAGAGGACACCAAGCCCCACGGTAAATCAGCACGACGCCGAACGATCCCGCCAACTCTTGCGGCAGATCGATGGCGCCGCCGCCGACCGCCCGCAGCTTCAGTTCGGGAAACTTCTGACCGTTACTCAACAGGGGCATCCGGGATCTCCGCATTTCGCTGGACCAATCGTCCATAGCGCCGACATCGCCCTCCGAAACTGGACTTGCAAGTCCATTCGCGCTAACGCCCGGCGATGAAGACGACTGACTCCGGAAGCGCCGCGTCTCGCCCCTTAACCGCCCGCGGCAAAGCCACCCGCACGCGCATCGTGCAGGCCGCAGCCAAACGCGTCTATGCGCAGGGGGCTCGCGCCACGAGCCTGGACGAAGTCATGGAGGACAGCAGGACCAGCAAGTCCCAGCTCTACCACTACTTCGCCAACAAAGACGCGCTGCTTCATGCGGTGATCGAGCTTCAGACCAGCCGGGTAATGGAGAGTCAAAGCCCGTACATTCACCGACTCGACTCGATGGAAGGCTTATGGCGCTGGCGCGATGTCGTGGTGGCATTTAGCGAATCGACGCAAGGGGTCGGCGGCTGCCCGATCGGGTCGCTGGCCAGCGAGCTTTCGGACCGGTCCGAAAGCGCGCGCTTACTGCTGGTGGGGAGCTTCAAGGCTTGGGAAGGCCATCTCTTGAGCGGCCTAAGCGCCATGCGTGACCGGGGCGTGCTCGCCGCGGACGCGGACATCCACGATCTCGGGACCGCCGCCATGAGCGCGCTCCAAGGCGGAATACTTCTGGCGCAGACCCAAAGGACGGCCCGGCCGCTCAGGCTCGCTCTCGACATGGCGATCAACAACATCGCCCGCCACGTGAGAGTGCCTGCTGCATGAAGGTAGCGGTCGGCAAAACCGACATCACCCAATATTGCGATTTCGCCAACAGATCAACCGCGCGCGGGGCGCGCACCATCATGGCGAGGAAATGGAGTGCTGCATTGTCGGCCGGCGGGCGGCGCTCCATCTCCGTCCCGGTGGCCGCATTGAGGCTGACGGATACTGCTTAGGTTCAACTGGTCGTCGCAACGGTCATCTGGGCCAATCGCAGGTACTCGTCAAACGCTTCGGCAGGTGTCTTCCAGCTCAGGGTCTTGCGCGGCCTG
>JAABUQ010005097.1_pt1 | contig 21438 bp, 18 predicted proteins | sample 5560001 | NCBI WGS metagenome assembly JAABUQ01 (sample SAMN10711888, study PRJNA513371) | rock metagenome | isolation source: Antarctica rocks | place: Antarctica: Victoria Land, Finger Mt nord | collected 2015-12-18
CCCGTCACGTTCGTCGACACGGTGAACGTCAAACGGAGCGGCAGCCGCTATCTGCGCTCGGTCGCAACGGTCCGCGCGGGACGGCCGTTCGGTCGCCCCTACCCTGCGCCGTTCACCTATCCAGCGTGACACGAGCTCCAAGAGCTTGGGAACAATGCCTACACGACAGCCACCACAAACAGCGCCACGGTGAGCTCTGGGACCGCGGCGCCAGTATGCATGAAGCGCCTCGCGGTCGCGCGCCCCGCCAACGAGAATCAGCAGGAGGCTAAGCGCGTAGCGCGAACAAAGGCAAGATCCTAAGCAGGTGGAGCTCAGATGATCGGAAACAAGCAAGTCTTATGACCACCTGCTTAGGACGCCGTCCGGGCATCTGCTACGATCGCAAGGCCGTGCTGGTGGAGAAAACTGTCGCCATCCCCGCCGCGCTCGAGGAGACGCGCATCGTCGCCATCCTGCGCCACACCGACCCGGACCTGGCCGTCCAGACCGTCCAGGCGTTGCTCGACGGCGGCGTGCGCGCGATCGAAGTCACGTTCAACAGCCGGGGCGTCCGCGACATGCTGCGCGCTATCGAGGCCGCCTTCGGCGAGCGCGTGCTGCTCGGGGCGGGCACGGTCCTGGACAGGGACTCGGCCGATGCCGCTCTCGACCTGGGCGCCCGCTACATCGTCTCCCCGCACACCGACCCGGACCTCGTCTCCTACGTCGCCGGCCGCGGTGTGGCCTGCATGCCGGGCGCCTTCTCGGCCACCGAAGTGCTGACGGCGTGGCGCGCCGGGGCGGCGGTCGTCAAGCTCTTCCCGGCCGGCGGCGCGGGGCCGGCCTACCTCAAAGACCTACGTGGTCCCTTGGGCCACATCCCGCTGCTGCCGACGGGCGGCGTGTCGCTCGACAACGCCGCCGCATTCGTGCGCGCCGGCGCCTGGGGGCTGGGCGTCGGCTCGGCGCTGGCCGACGCCACCCTGATCCGCGAGCGCCGCTTCGAGGAGCTGCGAGCGCGCGCCGCCGCCTTCGCCGCCGCCGCCGTCGGGGCAAAGGCGACGTAGTTTTCAGCCTTCAGCTTTCAGCTGTCAGCTGTCAGGGTCGTCCAGCGGCCCAGCTCGACCAGGCGGAAGAAGTCGCGCGTCGCCTCGTTGAACGCCTCGGGCTCCTCGAGGTTGACGGTGTGGCCCGTCTGCGGCAGGACCAGCAGTCCGGCGCCCGGGATCGTCCGCTTCATGAACACGGCCGGCTCGACGCACGGCTCGTCCTCGTCGCCGACCACTATCAGCGCCGGCACAGTCAGCCTTCTGAGCCGCTCCTCCAGGGCAAAGATCGTCGGCCGGCGCAGCATGACGCCGCGCTGGGTCAGGGCCGATCCGACCGCCGAGTGCTCGTTGAACCCGTCGACGAAGCGCTGCCAGCCCCGCGGGTCCTTGCGCTGGTACGTGACGCGGGTGGGCCCCACCGTGTAGGCCGGGGTGAACGCCGCCATGCCGCCCTGCATGAGGGTGGTCGCGTTCTGCTCGACGTCCCGCTCGAACTGCTCCCGGTGGATGCTGCCTGTCCCCGTCCCAGCGACGACGATGCCGCGGCACAGCTCGGGGTACCGAAGGGCGAAGTTGAGGACGACGTTGCCGCCGAGCGACAGCCCGACGAGGTGGGCCTGGTCGATGCCGAGGTGCCGCAGCAGACCGCGGAGATCCTCGATCAACAGGTCCTGCGAGTAGGCGTCGAGCGCCTGCGGAACCGCCGATGGCGGAAAGCCGCGGTGGTTGTAGGTGATGCACCTGTACCAGCGGTCGAAGAAGGCGACCTGGGGTGCCCAGCTGCGGGAGTCGCCGCCGAACTCGTGACTGAAGATGACCGGGAACCCGTCACCGGCGGTCTCGTAAAAGAGCCCGACTCCGTTGACCTCGACGTGCGGCACACTGAGCCTCCTGTTTGGAGCATGGTACCGGCGATCCACCCGCGACCGCGCGCGCCGCTACGAGAGGCTACGATGAGAGGGTGAAGGCATGCCAGACGCGCCGCGACCGCTGATCGCCGTCTCCTTCGGCCCGAAGACGATGGCCGAAGCCGCGGCCGGCCTGGCGCGGGTCGCCGTCGACGCGGATCTGGTGGAGCTTCGGCTCGACCTGCTTCAGGAGCCGTACGACCTGCCAGCGCTGCTGCGCGAGCGGCCCTCGCTGCCACTGCTGGTCACGCTGCGGCCGGTCGACCAGGGCGGCCAGAGCCAGGCGAGCGGCGCGGACCGCCTGGCGGTGCTAGTACGCGCGGCCGAGCTCGGCGCCGAGTACGTCGACCTGGAGTGGGACGCGGCCGACGCGGCCGCGGTCGCCGCGCTCAAGTCGGCGGGCGCCCGGGTCGTCGTCTCGCGCCACGACTTCTCTGGGATGCCGGATGATCTCGCCACGGGCTGGTGGCCGGACCTGGCGGGGCGCGGTGCCGACGTCGTCAAGATCGTCGGCTTCGCCAGGGACGTCCGCGACTGCCTGCCGGTGGTGCGGGCGCTGCGCCAGGCCGATCGACCCACCATCGCCATCGCCATGGGGGAAGCGGGGCTGCCGACGCGGGTTCTGGCGCTCCGGGAGCCGAGCTGCTTCCTCACCTACGCCAACCCGAGCTCGGGCGACCCCGTGGCCCCCGGCCAGCTGCCCATCGCGGACATGCTCACCGTGTACCGCTCGCGCGACCTGGGCCCCGAGACCGCCGCCTTCGGGCTGCTGTCGCCGCACCAGGAGCGCGCCATGGCCGAGCGCTACAACTCCTGGTTCGCCAACACCGGGGTCGACGCTGTCGCTGTCCCGTTTGTGGCGCGCGAGGACTCGGCCGACATCGTGAGCGCCTTCCGCGAGCTGCCGATCGCCGGCTGGCACATCCACGGCGCGGGGCTCCAGGAGACGGTCGGGCAGGCCATGGACGACCTCACGCCGCGCGCCTGCCGCCAGGGCAAGGTCAACGCGATAGTCGCCCGCGACGGCGCCCTCCTGGGCGACTGGGTGGAGTCGCCGGAGGAGCAGTTCATCCAGTGGACCAGCCGCATGCCCCCGGTCGCCACCCCGACCTAGACGCTTAGTACTTAGTACACCGTCCGGAAGCTCCGAGTCCCATCCGCCCGCTCATGGTGAGCCTGTCGCGCTGCGCTGCGGCCTGCGGCCTGTCGAACCATGAGCGGGAAGCGCATCTCGTCCTTCGACAGGCTCAGGACGAGCGGTTGGTTAGTAGCGCGCGAAAGGGTGGCGGAACCTTCGAAGTTTAGTAGTTGGCTTAGAGGTTGGGGTTAAAAATTGAACTGGTCGATGTTGTCGGCGTTGAACACCTGGGGTGGGCCGAGCACCACGACGCTCTTGGGGCCGACGGTGTAGTCGCCCAGCGTCGGCACGCTGAACGCTTCGCCGGGCGTGCCCTTGATCTCACTACTCACCAGTTTGGCGGCAACGTAGTAGGTCAGGTAGCCCAGGTTCTCGACATTCCACAGCGCGAACTCTTTGATCGTGCCGTCCTTGGTGTACGCCTTGAGCGAGTTAGGCGTGCCGAGCCCGGTCAGCTGCACCTTGCCAGCATTGCCGGTGTCCTCGAGGACTTTGGCGGCCGAGGCAATGCCGACCGACGTTGGCGCCACGATTACCGCCAGGTTCGGGTGCGCCTGGAGGAGCCCCTGCGCCTGCTGCTGGCTGGTCTGGTCGTCGTCGTTGCCGTACACCGTGTCCACCAGGTTCAGTCCGCTGTACTGCGCCTGCTGGAGTGTCTGCTGCATAACCGCTATCCAGGCGTTCTGGTTCGTCGCCGTCGAGGTCGCCGACAGAATGGCGATGTCGCCGGCGCAATTGGGGGCCTCGTCACACGCCATCTGGACCAGCGATTCGCCGATGCCCTGCGTATCGGCCTGGTTCACGAAGACGTCGTAGGCGCCTTCGGCCGGGCTGGAGTCGTACCCCACGATCTTGATGCCCGCCGCGCGGGCGGCGCGGAGGGCGGGCGCGATGGCGTCAGGATCGTCGGCCGAGACCGCGATGGCGCTGACCTTCTGGGTCGTCAGATCCTGGATGAAAGGCACCTGGGCCGCGCCCGTTGCTTCGGATGGGCCGACCTGCTTGAACGATCCGCCCAGCTCGCCGGCGGCCTTCTGCGAGCCACGCGCGGCAGTATCAAAGTACGGGTTGTTGACTGCCTTGGGCAGGAACGCCACGTTGAGTCTCGCCTGGGCGGCCGGACTCGCCGCGACCACCGACGTCATCAGCGCCGCGACGGCCAGGCTGAGCGACGTGGTCAGGGCCAACGCCCGCTGCCACGTGTGGCGCTTCGACTGGAGACGCATCATCCCGATGTCCATGTCCATGTCCATGTCCATAGTGCACTCCCTCTCGCCTATGCTCTATAAGGCAGGTGTGTAGGGCGGAACGCGCTCGGGCGCACCGCGGGTCGGATTCTTCTCAGCTCGCGCTCGTTGCAGGAGGCGCGCGAGCTGGCGCGCCAGATTCGGGACCACCACCGACACGATCAGCAGCAGCCCCACCGAGATACTTTGCAGCTCTGTGGCAATGTCGGCCAGACGCAGGGCGTTCTGCAACACGGCCAGGGTGAACACTGCCAGGACCACGCCGAGCATCGTGCCTGAGCCGCCGAAGATGTTGACGCCGCCCAGCAGCACGGCCGTCACCACCGCCAGCGTCATACCCGTCCCCGCGTCGGACCGCGCGCTCGACAGCCGTGACGTCAGGATCACACCAGCCAGCGCGGATAGCAGCCCCGACAGCATGAACAGCCCCACTTTCAAGCGTACCACCGGCACGCCCGAGTACCGCGCTGCCCCCTGGTTCTTGCCAACGGCGAAGACCTGGCGGCCGAACCAGGTGCGGTGCAGCACCACGCCGACGACGGCGGCCAGCACGGCGAACACCACCAGCGGCCACGGCACCGGGGTCCCTGGCACGTTGCCGAAGCCAAAAGCCGTGAACGCGGCCGGGAAATTGCTGATCGCCCGCGGGCCCAGGACCACTGACGCCAGGCCACGGAACAACGCCAGCGTGCCGAGCGTGACCACCAGCGACGGCAGGCCGGCGCGCATGACCAGAACGCCGTTCAGCAGGCCGCCGAGCAGGCCCATGACCAGAACGACCGGGATGCCGACCGCGAGCGGCACACCGGCCGCCCACAGAAAGCCGAGGACGGCGCTCGCCAGGCCGACCATCGATTCCACCGACAGGTCGATCTCGCCGCCGATGATGATCAGCGTCATCGGCACGGCGATGATGGCGATCTCCATCTCGGCGACCGTCAGGTTCGAGAAGTTCCCCGGCGACAGGAAGACGGGCGACAGCCGCGTTCCCAGCCACACCAGCAGGACCAGGATGACGATGAGCAGGACCTCCCAGCGCGCCAGCGCGCGCGGCTGCATCGGCCCTTTCATCCTTTCATCCCTTTATCCTGTCAGCGCCGGCGACCCGCCGCAGCTGCTCGCTGGAGCCGCCGCACGATCGCCGAGTCGGCGGCGACGGCGAGCAGGATGACGCCCCCGTAGATGGCCTGCAGCCAGAACTGCGACAGGTGCAGCAGCGTCAGGGCGTTGGCGATCAGGCCGAGGAACAGCGCGCCGAGCGCGGCCCCGTAGATCGTGCCCGAGCCGCCAAAGATGTTCACGCCGCCAACCACCACCGCGGCCACCACTTGCAGCACCACGCCGTTGGCCGCCGTGGCGTTGATGGTGCCAAACCGGGCGCCCCACAGCACGCCGGCCACGCCCGCCAGCATGCCGCAGAGCGCGAACACCAGGAAGCCGACCAGGCGCGACCGGATGCCGAGAATCGCCGCTGCTTCCGGGTTGCTGCCCACGGCATACACCTGGCGCCCGAAGCGCGTCTGCTGCAAGACGAGGGTGACGACCACGACGATGGCCACGGCCACGACCACGTACAGCGGCACGCCGAACACCGCGGCGCGCGCCAGGTTGATGTACTCCGGTGGTAAGTCCGACAGGCTTACCTGGCGGCCACCGGCCAGGAAGAACGTGAACCCGCGGTAGACGCTCATGGTGCCCAGCGTGGCCACGATGGCGGGCACGCGGAACAGGCTCACGATGGCGCCGTTGACGATCCCGAGCGCCAGGCCCAGAGCCACCCCGTACGTCATCGCCAGCGGCAGCGACAGCGCGTGCGTGCGCAGGATGTCGGCAACGCTGAAGGCGACCACGCCGATCATCGCATCGACCGACAGGTCCACGTTGCGCGTGAGTATGACCAGCGCCTGGCCGGTGGCGGCGATGGCGATGATCGCCGCCACAATAGCGACCTGCGACAGGTTCGATGCCGACAGGAACTGCGGCGCCTGGGAGAAGACGAACGCGCCCAGGGCGACCATCACGATCACCAGGCTCAACTCGCGCTGCCGCCCCAGGGCGACCAGGAAGCCGAAGCGCGTGGCCCCGGCTGGCCGTGGCCGCGCCACCACCGCGTCAGCCACCGGTGCCCCCGGACAGCCGCTCGCCGCCGGCCGCGCTGGCCACCTGGCCGGTCGCGGCGAACATGACCCGCTCCTCGGTCGCCTCCGCCCGACTGAGCTCCGCTGTCAGCCGGCCCTCGTGCATGACCAGAACACGGTCCGACATGGCCAGCACTTCGGGCAGGTCGCTGGAGATGAGGATGATGCCCAGGCCGCCGCCGGCGAGCTCCGAGATGATCCGGTGGACCTCCACCTTGGCGCCGATGTCGATGCCGCGCGTCGGCTCGTCCAGGATCAGCACGCGCGGCTGCGTCGCCAGCCATTTGGCGATCACGACCTTCTGCTGATTGCCGCCGGAGAGCGCGGAGACCAGCTGGTCGACGTTGGTCATGCGCACCCGGAACTGCGCTGCGTAGCGCTCGGCCAGCGTCCGTTCCGCGGGCCGGTCGATGAAGAAGCGCGGGAACAGCCGCGACAGAATGGGCAAACTGACGTTGGCGGCGATCGGAAAATCGAGCACCAGACCTTGCTGGTGGCGGTCCTCCGGCACGTAAGCGACGCCCGCGCGCAGCGCCGCGGCCGGCGAGTCGAACTCCACCGGCCGCCCCTGGAGGAGCACCTCGCCGCTGTCCGCGCGGTCGATGCCGAACAGGACCCGGGCCACCTCGGTGCGCCCGGCGCCGATGAGCCCGGCGAAGCCGACGATCTCGCCGGCGCGGACGCTGAAGCTGACGTCCTGGAACGTGTCCCCGCGCGTCAATCCGCGCGTCTCCAGCAGGACGTCGCCGGGCGCGGTGGCTGCCTGCGGGAACAGGCTGACGTCGCGGCCCACCATGTGGCGGATCAGGTCGGCCGTGGTGAGCTGGCTGATCGGCGCGGTGACCACGTGCTTGCCGTCCCGCAGCACGGTGGCCCGCTCGCACAGGTCGAACACTTCTTCGAGCCGATGGCTGACGAACAGCACGGCCAGGCCGCGGTCACGCAGCGGGCGGACGATCGCGAACAGGCGCTCCACCTCGTGCAGCGAGAGCGACGCGGTCGGCTCGTCCATGATCAGGACGCGCGCGTCCAGCGACAGCGCCTTGGCGATCTCGACCAGCTGCTGATCGGCCATCGAGAGACCGCGGACGGGCGAGTCCGGCGCTATCCAGACATCGAGCTCGTCGAACAGACGGGCGGCATCGCGCCGCATCCTGGCCCAGTCGATGCTACCCACATGGGTGGTCGGCTGATGTCCCAGGAACACGTTCTCCGCGACCGACAGGTCGGGGAAGAGCCTCGGCTCCTGGTGGATGACTGCGATGCCGAGCTCGCGTGCGTGCGCCGGGCCGCGGATCTGCACCAGGGCACCGCCGAGCTCGATGCGGCCGGCATCGGGCTGATGGACGCCGGCCAGGATCTTGACCAGCGTGCTCTTGCCAGCGCCGTTCTCGCCAACGAGGGCGTGCGCCTCAGCGGGCAGGAGCTCGAGCGAAACGCCGTCCAGCGCCTGCGTGGCGCCGAAGCGCTTCGTTATCCCCTCGAGCCTGGCTGATGGGTTGCTCCCCGTCGGCACCCCGCCCCCCAGGCCCGCGCGCCCCCCATCCATCAGCTGGAAGATACACTCCCGCCCACGGTTGCCCGAAGGCCCGGTCCTCGGACGTTGGCTGAGCGCCCGGGCTGGCCGGAGTCTCGGTCGTGAGTGTGAGCTATGGTGCTCCCGTGTCTCCCCACGTCAACGGCACGAGCACCCCCCTGACAGCGGCCTGTGCTGAGCTCGCGCGGCTGCATGCCTAGGGATCGCAAGTTCGTCGCGGCGCTGTCCGCGCTCTCCATGGTGTCCGTGCTGTCGGCCCTGGACCAGACGGTCGTCGCGACAGCGCTGCCCCACATTCTGAGCTCGTTGTCCGGCGCCCAGCTTCTCGGTTGGGTCTTCACCGCGTACTTCCTGGGCGCCACCGCGACAGTTGCCGTCGTCGGCAAGCTGGCCGACCTCTTCGGGCGACGACCCCTCTTCATCGCGTCCATCGCGCTGTTCTGTCTCGGTTCGCTCCTGTGCGGCATCGCCACGAGCATGCCCCTGCTGGTGGCGTGCCGCGGGCTCCAGGGCATCGGCGCTGGCGGGATCGGGACGTGCTCGCTGATAGTCATGGGCGACCTGTTCCCGCCGCGCGAGCGCGGCAAGTGGCAGGTCATCAACAGCATCGGCTTTGCAACTGCCAGCGCCATCGGCCCGTCGGTCGGAGGCGTCCTGTCCGACAACGTCTCGTGGCGCTGGATCTTCTTGCTCAACGTGCCGGTGTGCCTGGCGACCGTCGCCACCCTGCTGTACAGCCTGCCGGACGTCCGCGGGCGGGAGACCCGGCCCAGCATCGACTGGGCTGGTGGCGTCTGGAGCATGGTCGTGGTGACCGCGCTGCTGCTGGCGCTCACCTGGGCGGGCCGGGAGTACGCGTGGACGTCGCCGCAGATCCTGGTGCTGGCTGCCGTCGTCGCCGTCGCCGGCGCGCTGCTCTACCGCGCGGAGCGCCGGGCTGTCGAGCCCGTGATACCCGGCAGTCTGCTGCGCGGCAACGTGCTATCGCTCAGCACCATCGCGTCCTTCGGCAACAGCCTCGTCTGGTTTGGGCTCATTTTCCTCGTGCCGGTGCGGCTGCAGATGGTCCTGGGCGAGAGCGCCACCGTCGCCGGCGCGCTGCTGACCCCCGGCATCGTGCTCGGCCCGGTCTCGGCCTTCATCGCCGGCCAGATCATGAGCCGGACCGGGCGCTATCGGTTCACGAGCCTGACCGCCGGCGTGTTCCAGATCACCGGCCTGTCTCTGCTCCTGTGGGCGCCGACGAGCAGCCCGGTCCTGGTGACGTTCTTCTTCCTACTTGCCGCCATCGGGACCGGCTTCGGCGGGCCGACGTTCCTGATCGTCTACCAGAACGCCATCCCGCACAGGCAGCTGGGCGCCGGGACGGGCTTGCTCTCGCTGTTCAGGCAATTCGGCGCCGCGGTTGGCACCGCCCTGGCCGGGTCGATCGTGGGCGTGGGCGCCGCCGCGGGAGGCGGCTCGGCGGTCGCCCAGGCCGTGCAGCAGGCTTTCATCGCGCCGTTCGCGGCAGCGGTGGCCATCACGCTCGCGGCCTGGCTGACGGTGAATCGCCCGCTGCGCATGACGTTCCACGAGACCGCTGGCGACCAGGCGGCGGACGCGAGGCCGCTGGTGAGCGAGGGGGTAGTGTAGTGCGGACACCGCTCAGCCTCTCGAGGCGACCTCAGGCAACTATGGAGGTCGATGCACCGCCGCGCACTGGGCGGGCGCCAGGGACGTGCCGCCTCACAGCCCGGCTTGCAGCTCGTTGCGCGCCTGGGCGGCGGCCCGCGCGGCCGCATCCTGCTCCGCTAGAACATCGTCGGGCACGGGGTTCTCCACGAGCGCCGCCAGAGGCTGCTCGGCCGTCTGTGGCTGGCCGGCCAAACCGGCGCCGCCGCGGCGGGCCCGCCCAGCGACCGACCGCGCCGTGGCCGTCGCCCGGTCTTTCACCCGCGGTGGCAGCGGCGTCGCGTCGACCAGGCTTGCCGCGCGCTCGGCCCCGGTCGCGGCCGCCGCTGCCAGGACCCCGGATCCCTGCCGTAGGGGCGCCGGGGCGGCCGCGAGGCGGTCCCGCACCTGGTTGCGCGTCTCCTCCGAGCGGTACAGCCAGGCGGCCAGCCCGCCAACTACAACGCCAAAGATCAGTCTCAGCACGGTGTGCCTCCTTGGGCTACGCGGCCGGCAAGGGCAGTCTCCATGCCAGAACAGGAGGCCAGCTCGCCGTGGCCCCAGCGCCCTGGCGCCGCTTGTGGGATCGCGCCGGACTCTTGCGCCCCCGCGGCGGAGAAAACGGGACATTGAGGCATCTCTGGAGTCTGTCGGTGCGCCCAGCCGCGCCCCGGCTAGAGCTAGAGCTAGACTAGCCGCCGTGGACGCATTCAGGTTGGACGGGCGGGTGGCGCTCATCACGGGCGCCGGCTCGCCGCGCGGTATCGGCCGGGCCATCGCGCTGCTCTTCGCCCGGGCCGGCGCGGCTGTCGCGCTGGTCGACCTGGACGAGGGCGGTGTCCAGGCCAACGTCCGGGCCATCGCTGGGAAGGGGGAGGGGGAGGGAGAGGCGGCCGCCCGCGCCTTCGGTACCACCGCCCACGTCGCCGACCCCGCGTCGGTCCGCCACGCCGTGGCGGCGGTCGAGCAGGCTCTCGGCCCGGTCGACATCCTGGTCAACGCCGCCGGCATCACCCGCGGCACGCCTCTCTGGGAGACGAGCCTGGAGGATTTCGACCGCATCATGAGCATCAACGTGCGCGGTGGCTACATCTGCCTGCAGGCGGTCGTGCGCGGCATGATGGAGCGGCGGCGCGGCCGCATCATCTGGCTCAGCAGCGTCGCCGGCAAGCAGGGCGGCGGCGTTTTTGGCAGCAGCCACTACGCCGCGAGCAAGGCGGCGGTCATCGGCCTGTGTCAGGGCGCGGCGCGCGAGCTGGGCGCCTACGGCATCACCAGCAACGCCATCGCGCCCGGCCTGGTGCTGACCGGGCTCATCGCCAGGAGCAGCAGCCAGGAGCGAGAAGACGAGATCCGCGACCGGATCACCGCCAGCGTGCCGCTGCGGCGCGCCGCCGAGGCCGAGGACGTCGCCCACGCGGCCCTGTACCTGGCCTCGGACGCGGCGAGCTACGTGACCGGCGAGATCCTGGACGTCAACGGCGGGGCCTACTTCGACTGACCGGTGACAGGGTCTGGGCAGCGATGTGACCGCCACGCGCCGCGGCTTGTGATCCGGCCTCGGGACCTCGGCCCTCTCCGCGGGCGCCTGCGTCCCGCCGGGCGATCGTCGTGCATGATGCATCATGGATTAGGCATTAAGTTTCGCCGCGGGGCTGGTACTGCATGGCCTCGGCCAGGTGCGCGGGCTGGATCGCGTCGCACGCGGCGACGTCAGCGATGGTTCGGGCGACTTTGAGCACCCGGTGGTACGCCCGGGCGCTCAGCCCGAGCCGTTGGACGCCGGCCCGCATCAGCGCCGCCCCGGCCGCGTCCAGCGCGCAGTGCCGGCCGAGCTCAGCCAGGCCCATCTCGGCGTTGCTCGCCAGACCCGTTCCGTTGAAGCGCCGCCACTGGCGCTCGCGCGCCGCCACCACCCGCTGCCGCACGGTTGCCGACGCCTCGCCGCGGTGGCCGTCGACCAGCCTCTCGTAGTCGACGCGCGGCATCTCCAGCTGCAGGTCGATACGGTCGAGAATGGGGCCGCTGAGCCGCTTCCTGTAGCGGCTCACCACAGCTGCTGGGCAGGAGCAGGCCCGCTCGCTGTCGCCGTTGAAACCGCAAGGGCATCCGTGCGAGCGCTAACGCCAGCCCAATTCGAGTTCAGTTCGCCTAGAGCCGGGCGGGAATTTCGCCCGTTTCGGCCCGATTTTGCCCCATTCTGGCCCCCGTCCGGCGACCTTGCTTGAAATTTTGCGGGAATTTTCAGGGGCGCCACGGAGCCATCCGTCGCCCCGTCAGCAGGCGTGATCAGCAGCGGATACAGGGGCACGTGCAGCTCCAGGGCGCCCCCGCGAACGACGACCCGGTTCAGGCACGTTCCGAGCAGCCGCCGCCTGTCGGCGATATCGACCAGCTCGTCATACACGTCGGCCACGTGTTTGAGGCTGCTGGCCAGGGCCCCCATGTCTATCTGTGACGACGAGCGGGCAGTGAGCTCGGCGTCGAGCTGGCCAAGCTCCGCCTCGGCAGCGACGCACTCACTCTCCAGGCGCGCCCGCCGCGCGGTGAACTCCTCCTTCGAGATAAGGCGATCCTCGGCCAGCTCCAGGAGCGCGGCGCTCTTCGCCCGAACACGGTCCAGCCGGTGCCTCGCCGCCTCCTGCTGTTCGCGCAGTGGCTGCACATCGGCTTCGAACGTCGCCTGAGCGTCGCCGACCAGCGACCGTACGCGCTCAGGCTGGAGGGCTAGCAGTCTCATCTGATCCCTGATCAGCGGTTCGATCACCGCGGCCGGCATCTGCTTCGATCCGCATGTCCCGGAATGGCTGGCGCGACGGCACCGGTAATACATCAGCGGGTAGCGACCGCCTTTCGTGTTGACGTAGTTCCTGATCCCGTACATGCGCGTCCCACACGCGCAGTAGACGAGTCCTGAGAGCAGGTGCGGGCTGCCCTTGGTGCGCGATGGCGTGCTCTCCATCTCGCTGGCGACCCGCAGCAGCTCGTCCATCTCCTCGTGGCTGAAGATCGGCTCGCAGTACTCCGGGACCACGATGTGCTCGTCGTCGGGCCGAGCCACGATCGTCCGCCCGCTGGCGTCGCGGCGGTTGTAGACGAGCGTGCCTTCGTTGATCCGCTGCAGCAAGACGCGCTTGATCGACCAGGGCGTCCACTCACCCGGCGCATGGCCCTTCCGGACAACGCGGCCCTGCCGTTCGACAGGCTCCCAGCCCCGGGTACGGACCCCTTCGCGATTGAGCGTAACGGCGACGCCGCGCCAGGTCCGTTTGTCCAGCAGCAACGTGCGCATGCGATGCAGCACAGCGCCCTCCTCCGGGAGGATAAGCAGCTTCCCGTCGTCGATCCGCCGGCCGTACGGTGCGAGTCCACCGTTCCACTTCCCGCGTTGGGCGCGCAGCTTCATATCTTCGGCGACCCGCTCGGCGGTGATGCCGCGCTCCAGTTCGGCGATGGCCCCCAGAATGTGCAGCATGAAGCGGCCGACGGGACCCGACGTGTCGATATTGTCCCGGAGCGAGATGAACTTCACTCCGTGCTCTTCGAACTCCGCCATGAGGTCGAGCAGGTCCCTCAGCGAGCGACTGATCCGATCCAGCTTGGTGACGATGACGGAGCGGACACGGCCTGCTCGCACGTCGGCGAGCAGTTCCTGCAGTTTCGGTCGCTCCGTATCCTTCGCTGAAACCCCTTCCTCGCGATAGAGGCGCAAGCTCAGCCCGTGGAGTTTGGCGTACAGGTCGAGAGCCTGCTCCTGGTTTGCGAGCGAATCTCGCTCCATCTGGATGTCGGTCGACACGCGCGGGTACCCCGCGTCCCACTGTTCGGCCGACCCTTTCGGTCCCGTCTTTCTCACTTCACGACCCTCGCACCCTCCACCACGGCGCTACGCCGGCACCAGGCTCATGGTAGCCAATGAAGGCGCGAATTCAGGAGCCGACGCCACCAACGACGGGCGGCAGCACCTCCAGGGCCGACGCGCTGAAGCCAGGCCCGTCGCCGTGGCGGAGCACCGTTTGAAGACGTGCGCGCACCAGAGCGCGGGCCAGCTCGCACGGCCCCACAGACGGCATAACAGGGACAGATGTGGGCGCCACCGCCACGTGGCGTCCTTCACACGGCCGGTTCGCAATCCTTCCCTTCGGTCCGTTGGGGCCGTCCACTCGGGCCACGCCTCCTCGGAATGTGGCCGTGCACGGTGCGCTCCAACCGCTCGCGGACAGCGTTCGTCGCGGGCAGTGTCCTTTCCGTTTCCGTCTCCGGCGGGGGACCGGGAGTCGCCATGGATGCCGTCAGGCGCGCGGCGCGAAGGCACAGCGCCTTGACAATCAAGCGTCGCAGCTCGCCTTCACGTCGACACAGCTCGTCGCGAACTGGTGTAACGCTGGACGGACCTGCCGTCGTGGCAGTATCCGCTGCCATCGTCGATCCGTCCGGAGACACCGGCTCAGTCGAGATCGGCACGGAAAGACCTTCCGCATGCTCTATCCGCGCAGTTGGCTGTTGGATCGTTCGCACCATGTCCTCGTCGCGGGGAGGCGTCATCGACGCGGATGCTGGCCCCGGTCACGAGAGCGCTGAGAACCGCGATATCCATCCGACGGCAGCGTCGCCAGGGAGTCGACGCGACCGATGCCACGAAAGCGGTTGTCTCCCTGGTTGGCCAGCCCATGAGCCTGCCGATTTCACGCACACCTAATGACGTCGCATGGTCTACTGCTCGTACGCCTGGAGCTTTATTCATCTGGCTAACTCCGTACCTTGTTCCGCACTTCGGCTTGGTAAACAGTTGTCGTTGTTACCAGGACTGTAAAAGTCGTCGTCTTGATCGAAATATATGAACCTACCATTACTGCCAACCTGGAAGCCAAAAGAAGGAGCGTAAAGACCGCCATGCGCTCCAAAAGGACGCGTACACCAGGCGAAGCAGCGCCTGCTGCGCACGCATGTACCGCTCGGTGAGACGCAGATCCACTGAGATCGGCTCGGCGTCGAGCAGGTCAGCTGCGCCGTCCTCATCACGCTGGCAGACTACCAGTGCATGACGGCTGCCATGGCGAGTACCCGTAACTCGGCGCGGGGGCGCTCCCGATGGTTCGCGATGACGTTGCCGATGCTCACCAGGACGGGGTAAAGGCTGCTGTGGCCGAGTCGACCGCGCGAAAGCCGCCGCCCGCGGACGACGACGGCCACCTCGGCGCGGACCACCGGAAGCTGATCGAACAGGGTGATGAGCGGATGGGTGGTCACTCACGAAGCGGCCTGCGAGCGGCGAAGAGAAACGGAACTAGCGGCCGGTAGAAACACACAGTGGCGGCTCTTTACCTCTGCCAGCGGTGTGAGGCGCTGGGGTGACGGCGATGACATGTCGCCAGTCTGTCCCGCCGAGCGTTCCCCGCGCGTTCCATGGGCGTTCTGCACGCGTGCCGGAGCGTCCGCCTGGCAGAATCGCCTCACTTTGTGACCTGGGGCGCGTGCAGCCGCCGTGGCACACGCCCTGACTCCCCTTGCAGACGGAGACACGGGATGTCGTTGTCGGCGTGTGCGGCTGATTCTCCTGGCGCATCATGACGAGCGCCTGATACTGAAGTGCGAAGCCTGCCACGCGCGTGGACAACCAGGGAGCCGCTTCGCCATACCACGGCCGCCGACGTCCTGTGAGCAGCGCGCCCAACAGCCGCGCGTGGGACTGAGCCTCGTGAGCCAGGCAATACCCGATGGGATTTGGCGGCTCTTACCTCCCCTTGACCTCGGTTTTCCGACAACGTCGGGGTGGCGGCACCAGTGAGGGAGCGCGGGGTACCCTGGCGAGCAATGGCTGAGGCGCCCGCGGGCGGGGTGCTCTTCAAGAACGCGGCCGTGCTCGACACCCGCGTGCCCGCGCTGCTCGACGCGCAGAACGTGCTGGTGCAGGGCGAGCGGGTGGTCGAGATTGGCGCCGGGCTGCGGCCGCCGGACGCGGCCCGTGTCATCGACTTGCGCGGCCGGACCCTGATGCCGGGCCTGATCGACTGCCACGTCCACGTGACCGCCGCCTCGGCCGACCTGGCGCTGCTGGCCGACTGGGCGCCCACGTACGTCGCGGCGCGGGCGAGCGACATCCTGGGCGGCATGCTCCGGCGCGGCTTCACCACAGTCCGCGACGCTGGCGGCGCCGACTTCGGCCTGTCCGCCGCGGTTGAGGAAGGCTACTTCGCGGGCCCGCGCCTACGGTTCGGCGGCAAGGCGCTGAGCCAGACCGGCGGCCATGCCGACATGCGGCCGGCCGGCCGAGCGGTGCTCGACCCCAGCTACAGCTGCCCCAGTTTCGGCACCGTGTGTGACGGCGAGGCCGAGCTGCGCCGCGCCGCCCGCGAGGAGCTGCGCCGCGGCGCGCACCACCTCAAGCTGATGCTCAGCGGCGGCGTCGCTTCCCCCACCGACCGCATCGACAGCACGCAGTTCTCGTTGGCCGAGATCCGCGCCGTCGTCGAGGAGGCCGAGGCCGCCAACCGCCACGTCCTCGGCCACGCCTACACCTCGCGGGCCATCAACCGCGGGCTGGCGTGCGGGGTGCGCAGCATCGAGCACGGCAACCTGATGGACCCGTCCAGCATCCCGCTGTTTCGCGAGCACGGCGCGTTCTACGTGCCCACGCTCGTCACCTACTGGGCGATGGCCGAGCACGGCCGCGCCAGCGGCCTGCCGGTGGCGAGCCAGGGCAAGGTGGCCGACGTGCTGAACGCTGGCCTGCACGCCCTGGAGCTCGCTCACCGCGGTGGGGTGCCGATCGCCTTCGGCACGGACCTGCTGGGCGCCATGCACCAGTACCAGACACGCGAGTTCCGGATTCGCGCCGAGGTGCAGTCGGCAGCCGACATCATTCAGTCCGCGACCGTCGTGGGGGCCCGCCTGCTCGACCTGGAGGACGAGGCCGGGGTCGTCGCGCCCGGCGCGCGCGCCGACCTGCTGGTGCTGGACGGCGACCCTCTCCGGAACGTGGGCCTGCTCGCCGAGCCAGACGACCACCCACGGCTCGTCATGCAGAGCGGACGGGTGATCGTGGATACGCTCGGGTTGGGCAGTCGAGTACGGTAGAGGTTGACCATGACGACTCTCGAACGCCGACCGCTCGGCCGCACCGACCTGACTGTGACGCGCCTTGGCTACGGGGCCATGGAGGTCCGCGGCGAGCGGATCTGGAGCGGCCGTCCTGTCACCGACACTCAGGCCGATACCATCCTGTCCGCCGTGCTGGACGCGGGCATCACCTTCGTCGACACTTCCAGTGACTACGGCCGCAGCGAGGCGTACATCGGCCAGTTTCTCGCCCCACGGCGGCGCGACTACGCGCTGGCCACCAAGGTCGGCTGCAAGATGGTGCCGGCCGGTGACCACGATGAGACGCCGCACGAGTGGACGCGCGACCATCTGCTCTGGAACATAGACGACAGCCTGGGCAAGCTGCGCGCGGACCAGGTGGACCTGCTGCAGTTGCACAACGCCACTGTCGAGCAGGCTGAGCAAGGCCGACTGGTCGATACGCTCAACGAGATCCGTCAGGCTGGCAAGACCCGCTGGATCGGCGCGTCCTCCGCCGCGCCGCACCTGGCCACATTCGTCGACTGGGGCGTGTTCGACACATTCCAGATGCCGTACTCGGCGCTGGAGCGGACCCATGAGCACCTCATCCAGCGTGCCCACGACGCTGGCGCGGGTACCATCGTGCGCGGCGGCGTCGCCAAGGGCGAGCCGGGCGTCGGTCGCGGGGCGACGGAGCGCTGGCAGATATGGGAGCGGGCCGGCCTGGACGAGCTGGTCGAGGAAGGCCAGACCCGCACCCAGTGGCTGCTGCGCTTCACCCTCAGCCATCCTGGCGTGGACACGGTGATCGTCGGCACGCTCAGCCCCGAGCACCTGCGCGAGAATGTCAGCGCCGCGGAAGCCGGGCCGCTGCCGGCGGACGTGTACGCCGAGGCCAAGCGGCGGCTCGACGCCGCTGGCGAGCGCCCGCTGGAAGGCTAAGGCGGTACTCGCGTCAGCTCGTGCGCTGGCGCGGATCGAGCAGGTCGCGCAGGCCGTCGCCGAGCAGGTTGAAACCGAGCACGGTGACCATAATCGCCAGGCCCGGGAAGGTCGCCAGCCACGGAGCCTGGCGCAGGAACTGGAGGCCGAACGTGAGCGTGCCGCCCCAGCTTGGCGTGGGCGGCTGTGCGCCCAGGCCGAGGAAGGACAGCGCGGCCTCGGAGGTGATCGCCACACCCAGCCCCAGTGTGGCCACGACGATCACTGGCCCGATCAGGTTCGGTAGGACGTGGCGTAGCAGGATGCGCGTCGTGCCAGCGCCCAGCACCCGCGCGCTCTGCACGTACTCCTGGTCGCGCAGCGCCAGGGCGCTGGCACGGACGAGCCGGGCGTAGGTCGTCCAGAAGGTGAGCGCCAGGGCGATGGCCACGTTCTGCTCGTTGGGGCCAAGCGCGGCGACGAACGTTAGCGCCAGCAAAATGGCCGGGAATGCCAGGAACACGTCCACCAGGCGCATCAGCAGCAGATCGACCAGGCCGCCGGTGTAGCCCGAAACGAGGCCGACCGTGACGCCCACGACCAGCGCCATGGCCACCGACGACAGTCCGACTGCCAGCGACACGCGCGCCCCCCAGACCAGGCGGCTGAGTAGATCGCGACCGAAGTCGTCAGTGCCGAGCGGGTGGGCGGCGGAGGGCGGCCGTAGACGAGCCACCATGTCCATGCCGTAGGGGTCGGTGGGCGCGATCAGCGGCGCCGTCAGCGCTGCCAGGCAGAGCAGTATCACGACCGCCGCGCCAAGCATGGCCGAGTGGTTCCGCGTGAAGCGCTGCGCCGCCCGCCGGCGCGGCGTGTCAGCGACGCGCGGCGGCCGCGGAGCCGCCGCCGGCGCGCTAGCCCCGAGCGCCGAAGCGGATGCGCGGGTTGACGTAGGCATACGACAGGTCGACAGCCAGGTTGACCAGGCTGAAGGCCACGGCGAGCACCAGCACGCTGCCCTGGACCAGCGGAAAGTCGCGCTGGTTGATCGCCTGGACCACCACCCGGCCAACGCCCGGCCAGGAGAAGATCGTCTCGGTGATCACCGCCCCGCCAAGCAGTTGGCCGAACTGCACGCCGACGATGGTGATGACCGGCAGCAGGGCGTTGGGCAGCGCGTGGCGCGCGACTACGCCGCCGGCGCCCAGGCCTTTGGCGCGCGCGGTGCGCACGTAGTCCTGGCCGAGCACATCGAGCATCGAGGCGCGGGTCACGCGGGCCACCAGGCCCATGGCGTTCATGCCCAGCGCCACAGCCGGCAGCGCCAGGTGCTTGAGGCTATCGAGGAGCGGGCCGGAGTCGCCGCGCGTCGTCAGCACGCCCACGCCGTTGAGGAGCGGCTGGCCGCGTCCGAACGGTGGCAGCACCTGCAGCTGGAGCGAGAACACCAGGATCAGCAGAATGCCGAGCCAGAACAGCGGCGTCGATACGCCCACCAGGGCGAGAACCATGCTCAGGTGGTCGACCCAGGAGTTCTGGCGCACGGCCGAGACGATTCCCACCGGGATTGCTACTGTCAGCGCCAGCGACAGGGCTGCCAGCGCCAGCTCAATGGTCGCCGGTAGCGCGGCGCCGAGCACGTTGCGCACTGGCGCGTTCTGGCGCACCGACGTGCCGAGGTCACCGCGCAGCGCCTGGGTCAGGAAGTCGAGGTACTGGAGCAGCATGGGGCGGTCGAGGCCCAGCACGTGGCGCAAGCGCTCCATCTCCGACGGGCTAGCCTCCATGCCGAGCATGACGCGCACCGGGTCGCCCGGCAGGAGGCGCAGCGCCAGGAAAACGACCAGCGACACCCCGATGAGCACCGGGATGAGCAGCAGGACGCGGGTTACGACGTAGCGGGTCACGCGGAGCGCCGGGCCAGGGGGCAGGTGGCGTCAGGCCAGCCAGGCTTTCTCGATGCCTTTGATGCTCTGGCTGGGGTTGACCACGTATCCCTGGACGTTGTCGCGGGTCATCGCCACATAGCCCTGATAGGTCACATAGATGTAGGGCGAGTCGTCGAGGATAAGCTTCGCCGCGTCGGCGTAGCCCTTCTTGCGCGTCGCCTGGTCCGACTTCTGGCGGGCATCCTGGAGCAGGTTGTCCACCTGGTCGTTGGCGTACTTGCCCCAGTTCGAGTCGCCCTTGGTCGAGAACTGGCGGTACATCGCGCGGTCCGGATCGACCAGCAGCAGCCAGCCGATGATGGACGCCTGGTACTTGCCGTTCTGGACCGCGTCTATGAATGGCGGCCACTCGGTGTATGAGGCGTTGACGTCGACGCCGGCCTGACGCCAGGAGTTCTGCAGGAACTGCAGCAACTGCATGCGGTTGGGGTCGTTGTAGGTGGTCAGGTTGAGCTGGAAGCGCTGGCCGCCCTTTTGCAGGATGCCGTCCGAACCCGGCGCCCAGCCGGCGTCCTGGAGCAGCGTCTTGGCCTTGGCCGGGTCGTAGCCGTAGCCCTGGACCGAGTCGTCGGCGAACCAGGTGCCCGGCAATAGCGACGACTTGCCGGGCTGATCCATGTTGCCGTAGATCGTGCTGGCGATCGTGTCGCGGTCGGTCAGCCAGGCCAGCGCCTGGCGCACGCGCTTGTCACGCAGCAGCGGGTCGCCGGTATTCAGGTTGATGTACGTGATGCCCAGGCCGGTGGTCTGCGAGGTCTTGATCTTGGCATTCGTCTTGAGGCGATTGACGTCCTCGGCGTTGAGCGGTGACTGGATAAGATCGAGTGAGCCGGACTCTATGCCGACGGCACGCACGCCGTTGTCGGGAATGATCTGGAGCACCACACCGTCGAGGTTGGGCCGACCAGCGTGGTACCCGTCGAAAGCTCCCAGGATGATGCGGTTGCCCTTCTCCCAGCTCGTGAACTTGAAAGGGCCGGTGCCCATGGGCGCCTCGGACAAGGTGTTGCCGGGCTGCCCCGCCGTGGCCTTTGAGACGATGCCGACGTCCATGTACGACAGCAGCGGCGCGTACGGCTGGCTGAGGGTGAACTTGGCGGTCTGCGGGTCGACGACTTCGACGCTCTGGACCGGCGCGTAGAGCGAGCGGCGCGGTGACTTGAAGGCCGGGTCGACCATCGTCTCGAACGTGTATTTGACATCCTCGGCGGTCAGCGGGCTGCCGTCGTGGAAGGTGACTCCCTGGCGCAAATGGAAGATGTACGTGGTCGGGTCGGGCGTCTCCCAGGACGTGGCCAGGTCAGGCTGCGGGGTGATGTTGGCGTCGATGACGACCAGGCCGTTGTAACAGAGGTCATTGATGTTGGCGGCCGAGGTGTCGTTCTGGAGGCGCGTATCCATTGTGCCGGGGTCGACCGGCAGGCCGACGTTGAGCGTGCCGCCGCGCCTGGGCTGGCTCGCGGCCGCCGGAGCAACAGCCGCGGCGGTCGGTGCGGCGGCGCCCTGGGCTGGCGCAGTGGCACCACGGGTGGCGGCCGGGCTGGTGCTCGAGCTCGGGGTCGCCTGGCAGGCCTGCAGCAGTGAGGTGACCGCGGCGATGGCGGCGGTAGCCCCGAGGCCGCGCAGCAGGTGGCGACGCGAAAAGCGTGAGGGTGGTTCGACGTCAGAGCTCAAGCCTGGCATGCGGTCCTTCAATGTCTGCACACCACGATGATAAGCGGACGCGGTAAGGAGCCGCGCACGAATAAGCCTGCCAGAGGCAGGCATGGCAGCATGGTGGAATGGACGGCGAAAGGGCCCTGGCAGAGAAGCTCGCAGCGATCCTGCCGTGGCTGAATGAGAAGCAGCGGCGTG
>JAABUQ010005098.1_pt1 | contig 21436 bp, 13 predicted proteins | sample 5560001 | NCBI WGS metagenome assembly JAABUQ01 (sample SAMN10711888, study PRJNA513371) | rock metagenome | isolation source: Antarctica rocks | place: Antarctica: Victoria Land, Finger Mt nord | collected 2015-12-18
GGAGGGGGGTTAGGATGTGCCGGATGGATGGGGTGAGGGGGGCGAAGGGGAGGGAGCGGGTTAGATTTGTCAGGAGAGCGAGGGTGGAGAGGAGGGGGGTGAGGGAGGGGGAGCGGGTGGTTGTTGGGGGGCGGCGGAGGAGGGAGGACGTGGTGGTCAGGAGGTGGGTGAGTGCTGATTTAGGGGGGAATGCGGTGGTGTCGGGTTCTGAAGGGTTGCTGTCGGTTTCGTCTGCGTCGTTTACTTGTTCGGGGGTGGGTAAGGGGTTCTGTAGCCAGGGCATCGATGTTTGGGCCATGATCTTGCCGAGGAAGGCGAGATTGCGGACGGATTGGTTTGCGATGTTTTCGCTGAGGTTGGGGGCTTTGAGGAGGTTCAGGGATGCGTGCGTGACTTCTGTGATTTCGTCCGAGCCGAGGCGGAGATTGCCTGAGCCTTTGAGGGGCAGGGTTGTGCTTGGAGCGTTGGCGTTTGTTTTTGCAAAGTCGCCGAAGTAGAATCCGAGTATTTTGGCTGCTGAGAGCTTGACCCAGGCGTGGGGGTAGAAGAGGCATTGACGGATGCTGACCCAGAGTGGAGCTGTGTCTGCGGCAAAAGCTGAGGCTGGGAATAATTGGCAGATTTTGGCAAATGTTTGCAAGCCGAAATATAGGAGCTCCCAGTCGGCGTTCGAAGGATCTTTGAGACTGCCTTTCAATACCTGCGCCAAAGCTGATTGCAGTAACGGGATCTCTTTCTGGGCCTTTGCGCCGTTGGTATCAAGAAAGATGCCATACACCTGATATGCCACTCTGGCCAACAGCGGTTCATCCGACTGACTCAGCCAAGCTCGGAGGAGAGCCAAGAATAATTGTGTCCGCTCGACATCGGCGCGCGCGAAATATGTTTTGATGAGTGCGCCTGCCATCTCTCTGCATTCATTGGACTCGTCATTGACAATGACCATGACCAATGGAACGAAAAGAGCGCCCAAAATTTCCTGAACAAGATTATCCCCAATTTTGGTGACGAGAAGATGAATAGCTTCCATGACTGACTGGCGGCCTTCTTGGTGTTTGTATTCGAGGTTCTTGACAAGGAAGGCTAGCTGCTTTGCGAATCGGTCTTTGCTCTGTGGGTAGTCCATGATGAATTGGATGTATGCGCCTCGTGCGAGATCACGCGCGCTTTTCGTCTGATTGGTCACCATGATCACGGAGACCGCGTCGAGGACCTCGTAGATTTCTGTGATCACAATCTTGCGCATCATGATGGCCTTGAGGAAGTTGAATGCTATACCCTGTTTGTCAGGCTCTTCTAGGTCGGGTATGAGACGCTTGAGAAGGTAAGCAAGGTCTTTTTCCTGTATCTCAATTGTACGCCTTTCGCGGAGGATCGCAGACACCAACTTCAGCGCCGCTTGAGCGAGCTCGACGTTCGTTGACGTAGAGGCCTTGACAATTTTCACGCATTCGGCTACATAAACTGGAGCATTATCGTCAATTGCTTTCAATGGGACTTTGATGACCGTGGTAAGAAGACGAAGTCCAGAGGTCTGGATCTCCTCGTTGGCCTGAACAATTGCATCGCCTATGATTGGTACAAAGCCGTGCATGTTCGAAGGAGTTTGTAGACCCTCGTATTTGTGTAGCACCGCTCGCAACGTATCCATTGCAAAACGAGCAAGTTTGTACTTGTGCGAAGAAGTACTGCCACGGTTTCCCGTCTTCTTAGCTCCTTTGTGTTTGATCAGGAACCTCTTCGTTCGGTAGCCTTCTTTCCCACTCTTTTCGCCAGAAGGACCGTCCATTTTATACACATCTCGAATGATCTCATGACAGAAAACGAGTGTCTCTTGGTCTTGAATAGCTTCGTTCCGTAAAAGCCCCACACCGATACGCCTCAGAAGCTCATCAATCTTCTTTACCATGCGCAGATCGACCTTTTCATCTAGCAGACCCTGTAGTGGTCGAATAAGATGTACTATGTTACTGACGGTCGCAGTCTTTGCCACAAGCTCCATAGAATCGTAGCTTTTGCTACTCTTCACTTCCCTCATCTTGCTGATGTACTCCTCGGCGTCCTTCTCTTGTCCAGTAGCACCAAAAATATCGTCCATGATTATCGTCGTAATCATAGGGAGACAATGATCGATATCACCTGGCTTGAATATGGATGAAGTTGCGACGAGCATGGAATGTACGGTATAGGACAAGACATGCAGCTGATATCCTCTTGCTAGAGCACCACGCAGCTCCTTCAGCATAAATTCGAAGTATGTCGGGCCGATCAAGGTCGCTATTTCAACTAGTGTCTTCCGTGTCAGGTCTCTCGATTCTTGTGCTCGACTTCGGAGGATGTTTGACAAGTCCGTAAGGACAGGTGGTAAGCGCTCACGAAAGAGGGTTGGAGGAAGCAATTTGAGCAGTTTGACAACAAAAACAGTGGCAGACACTCGAAGACTAACATTAGATTCATCTTTCTCGTGAAGGTATTTGACAAGCGGTGGCAGAATGTGACTGGACACGTCATCTGCGAATTTCTCTTCCCTCGGCATCGTCAACATAAGTGTACTCCGGATTCTTCGTTTTTCACCATCCAAGCCAGCTTTATTCGGGTCAATAAGATAGTCGGATGGAACATCCTTCTCTTGTGCTGCATCACTTAAACTGTTGACTATAGCGCTAAGGAGTTTGATCACAGGTTTTACAATACCTGGTTTGCTTTGAATATAGCCGCTAAATCTTCGAAGCATGGCCCTGAACTGTGGCCACTCCAGAGATGAAGCGAGGGCACCGATCGTCGTTACCGTTTCGGCGCCGAGATTATGTGCACCCTCGTCGTCGGCTCTGTCGAATATGAAATGCTCAATTAGCGGTATGAGGAAATGGGCAACATTACCACTCCGTAGTTGGCCTTTGTCAGCCTCTGTTGCCAATCGGCGAAGAGCTCGCAGCCTCCTATGTTGCTGAATATGCAGAATATTGGCAAAGAAGGATGCTTCTTGATCGTCGTCTACAAGTAGTGTAGACATGTCATTGATTTCCTGCCACCCACGATTATGACGGACGAGATGAGCTATGATACTGAGATACTCCGTTCGAACGAGCTCGGAGGACTCGGTGGCGCCTATACGAAGAGCTGGCAAAAGTACGGTTCTGACCAGGGTCGAAGAGTCTGATTGCAAGTTCTCGAGGTCAACGATGTTTGTCTCCACGAAACGCCTTAGGGCGAAGGAAGAATTGGACCTGATCGCTAGCTCTTCTTGATCCTTGACAAAGTATAGCATGTTGTATATCAGCGGGCGCCATTGCTTCGTTGAAAAACTACCAAAGTCTTCTTCGTTGATAGTATTGAAGGCCTTTAAGCGTTCTTCGAAGTCTGGCTCGTCGAGCTTTTGGGCAGAGAATGAATTGAGACTTGCACAAAGAGACGCAATTTTGCGAAGCTCTAGGTCTTCCTCAGCCAGAACAGCTAATACCTGCGACAGCCGTAGGCGATTCTCTCGGTCTCTGAAATACCCAAAGAGAGAGGATGTGGTATGGAAGATGCGGGTCAGGAGATCTGCCGACATTTGACTTCTAGCCATAGGTATGAAGTTTTGCAGGATCCGCAATAATTCGCCCTTCGACCTAGGGTTCACACGCTGGGGCGCTTGGTTGAGGAGGAACGCAGATATGTCGAGTAGCACTTTCGTCTCTGACGAGCTCTCGATCAGTGGTGCCATCATCGAAACAAGCTGTATGGCTGATTCTAAGATTTCTTTGCTTGGAGTTCTCCGAAGAAGGGTTCCCACCCTGACAAGGATACTCTCCGCATTGGGATTTAAGATTTTCTCTTTCCACGTCTCATCGGGAGCAGACGACTGCATGTCAATGCTATGAGTAGGGCTCGGGCTTGAATGATTAATTATCCCCTTGAGAGTTTCAAGAACGAACAACTTGACCTCATGTTTCGCTGAAAGGACACCTAGACAATCCGCAATGCATTTGACAGTGCGTGAATCGTAGTCCACGAGGAACGACACGGTTTCTCGCATAGATGCCCAAGTTGAGAAGATCTGTAGTGTTCCGGATATAGACTGCGCTGTGTTTATGGAAAGATCTTCCATTCGTGGGCTCAATAATTCGGTAAAGATCGAAGGTAGAAAGGGTAGCATCACACCTGGAGGAAAGTGTATGAATTGGAGATTGAGGCATTGCATTCCCGTTTGGCGAATTCCCTTGAGTAGCGACTTTTCTGAGCCCTTTCCAGCTTCATTATCTTCCGTAAGTAGATCTCTCTCCGACCACATGAGACAGTATAGTAAAGCTTTGGTCAAACCTGCGGCCAGCGGCGAAAGACGGCTACCGAGAACTTCGAGCAAGCTCTTCATCATTTTGACCAACCCGAGCTGTTTACGGGCGCTTATTCTGTCCGGGTTCATCTCCACTGCGTCCGAGTTCTGCCCATGATCTATACAATTCAAGCGTCCAAGAGCAATACCAACAAAATCGCGAAGATGATTATCTTCAAAACGAGAGATCGCCTCTAGGACAGCTCTTCTCTTACCAAGCTGTCCATTTCTTCCGCTTCTTGAGCCCTCTCTTGATATAGCCTTGCCATAAAGCAGTCTCATAACTACTGGCATCAGTATAGCTCGATGATCGTCTTGAATTACTGGGGTTTCCACATCAGTGTGAAGAAAGGTAGATATTTCATCCCGAAATCGAGCATCGTCCAGGAGGTTCAGCAGATGCTCTTCATAGGCCCTTATCTCAGGAATTTTCCAAGTGAAGAGCGCATTCAGAGATGATCTCTGGATTTCCACATCGCCATTGGTCAGCAGAGCCATAACAGCACTGAGAACATCCATAGATTTGTAGAGCACTTTGGGATTTTCGAATTGCCCAAAGAGATCGATTAATCCCTTTCGGTCATTTTGTTTCAATGTGTGTATGTTCATGCTCGGCGAACCCGTCTTTGGAGTCTCTTCCTCGATTTCTGTGGTTAACAGTTGATCTGTATCATCCGTCGCCCACAATATCAGCTTTGGTACAATATAGCGAGAGCGCTTCTCAGCAAGCAGAGGCACTGCAGAAAGGACTTTTAATGCCAAGGTGGGTGCTCCGACCACATCTCGCGTAAGGAAAGTATGAACGGCATCAAAGTTCTGCCGTAGATGATCAACAGCTTCAGTCAGTTCTGCGGAGGTACCATTGATCAGAGCTTCGACATGCTTTAGGTTTGAACATTGGAACTCAGTTAGCGCCTGCTTTGGTGGTGCTGGTCCAAAATCTGATTTCCTGTGAACCGCTAGATTTTGTGGTTGCTTCTCCAACCATTCGAGAGCAAGGCTACAAACAATCTCTTCCCCAATTTTCGATGTACAAATCTCCTTCAATGCCGTAATGGCGTCCTCCCACACTTGGGAGAGCTTAAAGGTAAGAAGCCCGAAACAGAAGTGTGGAATTGCTTTTCGCAGCCATTGATGAGACGATGCCACTTCGTAATCTGAAGCCAGCCTTCGAATGTGCATGGATATTGAACGTGCTGACTGTAGATTCAATTGACTATCTTCGATTACAAGAGCTGTGGATAGGACGCTGGCAGTCTCATCCTCGTATCTCAAATAGAGTTGGTCCAGTATCTGCAGTGAAAGCTTGCGAAGTAGATGGGAAGCAGAGTGTAGATTTTCAATCAGGGTGTCCACTAGGAGATCCGATTCGTTTATGGGAAGCTGAATGTTGTTGGACTTGTGGTTACTATATTCGACTAAAGAAAGAGTAGCTTCGAGGAATGGAGGAACAGTCCCATACATCGCTACTTTTTCGCATATGAGAGGCCACCATTCTTCCAATTGACCCCTATGATCCGTTTTGGTGGAGCAGCGTGCAAAATATTCCATCCCTGCCCCTAAGGTGAATGTGCTCCAAGTATCAATAGATGAGTTCTGTAAGCAGTCAGAGATGTTCTCGCCTAACGCACTCAATACGTCCTCGTCCGATGCGGAAGCCATGTCCAAAGACCGGAGAGCTTCAAGATGACTAAAACATTCGACGACGTAGTCATGTTGTTTACCTGGAGTCCTCAGCTTCCTCACCAAATGCGCTTGCCACTCTTTCGGGCACGTGATCTTCTCCCCACATTTTCCAAGGATTCTAGAAACAGAAAGACACGTCTGAAGCTCATTCTCGTGCCACTTTGACACAACAAATCTTGAGAAATATGGGAATAGCAGAATTTTGAAGCGGTCGTGATCAAGGTCGCTAAAATAGCAGCAGAATGGTAGAAAAAGGCTCTGGTTGCCTTCGCTAGCAACTGTATCCATGATGGGACCGAATTTGGAAAGAACAAGCTCTAAAGGCGATGACTGCAGGCTCACGGCCACCAATTGGTAGATTTCTGCAGTTGGCTGATCACCAGAAAGATTACCCAAGGCCAGTATTTTTGAAGTAGCGTCGAGCACATGGGACCACTCCTGTATCCTTGATCCTTTGCGCACTGTGGCAATCAGCAGGAGTAAACGTCCAACGATGGCGATGCTGGTGAACTTCGATTCGTTGTTGAGTTTATCCGCGTACTCCATTATGATATCAACGATTGGCTTGAGGCCTGCCGTATCAGTGTGATGTACCAAAGCTATGGTGACACCCTGAAGAACATCCTGGAGCTGGCTCGTGGACTTGTCCGCACCAGACAGGAGTCGATCAATCAAGGAACGATAGACATGTGCCCCACAGGAGTGTAATTGCCGTTCGACACCTTTGATCGAGTTGACAAACAGACTCATCAGACCGAATTGGTACATATCAACATTAGCTCCAGGTCCTGGATCATTGTCACATCGCAAAAGATCATCCGCCACAGCGTCAATGAAATTCATCAGCGGTCGAGGATCTTTTTGGTGTCCCAAAGCCGCTTTCCTGACCAAGAAGGACATTGATTCTGCTGCGAACCTTGTGATATGGACCTTCTGTGGAGTTGTTCCGAGAAGCGGCGTCATTATTTGGAACAGCGGACGTAGATTAGGAACCAGCAAACGCGACAGGTATTTGAAAAGCCATGCTAGGCAAGTGAAGCTCCACTCTACGACCTCGACGCTCGTACTTCTTGCAGCCAAAGAGGCCACCAGCCTCACAGCTCGTGGAAAGTGCTCCTCGAATCTCACACCCAAATCATGAGCGAAGTTGCTCAATAGGTCCAATAAAGGCTCGAGAGATACAGGATCCCCTTTCTCGATATACGCTGTGAGATGATTGGATATGGTCTGGTTGTGATGAAGGACTTGTGGTAGGCTGTTGCATAGCGGCTGGACTTCCCGGACAAAGTTCGTAAAATGCTCTGAGAGGTTAAGGTCTTTCCAACGATTCAACGAGGTCTCAAAAAAAGACGCCGAGCCTTGCGCGTCATCTTTCTCTGCTCCACCCCTGCGACGCCTGCGAATTGGATCGATGCTGAGTTTTGCGATGCGCTGGTTGAAGGACTGGAAGCGGTGTTTTCTGGATGTTTCTGTGCCTCCTTTGGCCAGCTTCCTGGGACGACGCTGCAGTTCTGCTGACATGTCTGCTGACAGCCATCAATGTGAGCCCACTGGGTGAGGTTGAGAGACTGTCTTCGAACTCCAAACATCATGAGAAGTCAAATTTTTGTGAGCTCGAATTCTCAATATTTCTCGGGCCGACAATAATCCTAGCTTCTATCCTAGTGCCTGTTCCAATATCCGAGGGATCCGAGGGATCGATGAAAATCTCCAGATTCGAACTTTGAGTTCACTCTTCATCCAACTCATCCCATTCCCCAAACAATCATTTGGTATTTTGTTTCTTTCCGAGGGCTTCTTCCATCATTTAACCTTCATTTGCTTCTCTTTGGACTGATATACGATCATTATGGCATCGAAGATGTGAGTAATTGAGTTTCGTTTCTGAATTCATCTTTTCACCCTTCTCGTGAGCACGAAGTCTGGATTATACTTCCCCTCTGATTGAAATACCCTCTCTTTTACGCGAACGATTGCCCTTTCGAACTCAGACTGAGAACTCGTACAGAGTGGTCATCGGCTCTATTCGCGGGCAATTTGCAGTTTTTGAGAAACTTTCGAAATTACACGCAAAGAACTCCTTCTCACTTGCTCTGATCGTTGGTGATCTGTTTGCGAACCCCACCGAGCAGATATCAGAGGATGAAGAGTTACTTGCTTCGCTCTTGAACGGCGAAATCAGCATTTCGTTACCGACATATTTTACACTCGGAACACAACCTCTACCTCAGTCAGTCCAGGACAAACTCGAGACGGCAGACGGAGAGATATGCCCCAACCTTTACTTTCTAGGCAAGCGCGCAACAACCAAGACCTCCGAGGGTCTTCGAATCGTGACACTCGGCGGTTCCTTGGACGCAGAGTCTTCAGCAGGATTGTCCAAGGACAAGTTCCTTCCTTTCCACACTGAAGGGGATGCGAAGGCTCTTCACGGCGCCAAGAGCGCAGACATTCTGATCACCGGCTGTTGGCCCAAATCAGTGCGATCCAGATCTAATGTCAAATTACCTGAAGGAACGGACGAGCCCGAATCTGAACAATGCATTGCGGAACTCTGCTCAGCCCTGAAACCTCGCTACCATTTCAGCAGCTTGTCCGATGCTTTCTACGAACGCGAGCCATTCTTCCACCCTAATGACGAAGACCATAAAGACACTTCAGCCATAACTCGGTTTATAAACCTAGCTAGCGCTCTCAACCCCAGGAAGCAGAAGTGGCTCTACGCGTTCACCCTCGACACATCTGCCACCCCATCTATCCCCTCAGGCGCGACAAGCACCCCTTTTCCCCCTTCGAAAAAACGCCAATACCTCCCGGACCAAGCGCAATCATACTCCCGCTTCTCCCAGGGCAACGGCCATCACCGCCCTTATAAACGATCCCGGCACAAATCCCCACCTCCGGGGGCCCAAAAATGTTTCTTCTGCCTCTCCAACCCGAACCTAGCTACACATCTCATCACTTCAATCGGGGATGACAGCTACCTTACCACAGCCAAAGGCCCGTTGAGCACTGCTAGCACGTTTCCCTCCCTCCCCTTTCCCGCTCACATACTCTTGATACCATTATCGCACTCCCCTACCATCGCCAGCATCACCCCCACTGAGACGAAGATCTCTACCTATAAGGAAATGCAACGTTATCGGTGCACTCTGCACTCCCTACTGCAATCAACATCCAAGGGCGCGTTGGGATCGGTGACCTGGGAGGTCAGTCGGGCGGAGGGAATACACATCCACTGGCAATTCCTCCCCGTACCCATGGATCTCATAAGACGCGGTCTAGTTGAGGGCGGGTTCAAAGTCGAGGCCGAAAACGAGAAGTATCCGCCGTTCAAAGCCGAAGACATCGGCGATGGCTCTGGGGAAAAAGGCGACTACTTCCGATTATGGATATGGTCGCCAGAGGACGGTGCTGGGACTATAACAGCTGGGGATGGGGACGTACAGGGTGAAAAGGTCAAGGAGACTAGTCTTGTGTTGCCCCTGGAAGATAGTTTCAGGTTCGATTTGCAGTTTGGCCGAAGGGTGATGGCGAAATTGCTGGGGTTGGAAGGGAGGGTACAGTGGCGGGATTGTGAGCAAGGGAATGATGAGGAAAAGGCGGAGGCGGAGGGTTTCAAGGATGCTCTCAAGCCGTTTGATTTTTCGCTGGAGTAGTGATACCCCATGGAGAGGCGCAGGGTCTGATAGTTAGAAACAAATTCTCAGCAGATGCCGATCGCGAAGGATGCACTTGGCTTTCCCGTGCTTTTTCCTACTAACAATCTGCACGTGTTGAAGTGCTAGGTACGGACGAATGCGAGGGACAATGCGGCCTGCAGGGTTTTCGGACGGTCACACAACGTGGATCTATCCTTCTCCAAAGCCAGGAGATCGACATTTCCAAGGCGAAGGAATATTCTGCAGATTACAAGTGCTAACACTGTGAACCACCTCAAAAAGCCACCCTCCCTGCCTACCCGGATATCGACCATCCGGACGGCCGACCAGATGGTCAATGGGGGAGCAGCTTTATGGAAAACTAATGCAAACTGTTTACCACTAGCTCGTGCGCCTTCCCTCTTTAAGCCCGCAGCCCTATGATGTTCCACTATAAGTCTGCAAATGTTCTAGCGTATTGAACCCCGCTCAACAAAAAAGTCTCAAAGCGGGGCGCATTTTCAGATCTTTTTCCTCTTCCGTCCACACCGACGAGCTGACAGCCTAGAAGTGGTATAGTTGCTGGATAGCTGCTGATGTTTGCTGCATCCATGGATCATGATCCATCAGTCCAGACGCATGCTTCATGCAGAGTTTTTTTGAACGTTGATACTAATCGAAACTACTACGATCTTGCTCGTCCTCTGACTGGTTAGCTACTACAGCTGTAAGAATAGCAGACGCAGATTGGTTATCGACGTGGACCCTTAGATGCCTCTTTACATCATTGTGAAGCACATGCCCTGGAAGAGCCAGCCTAGCTCCTTGGACACGATTCGAGGAAGTTCCGGACATGGGTGAGAGATCGAGCGGGCATGCGCGGAGGAAGAGAATGGAGGGGCACAAACGCTCTTCTTAAGAAGGCGCAGGGCCCCCTTCGCTGTCTCAAGGCTTCCAAAGAAAGACTTCCACTCAGAAAGACATCATATCCTGATTCCAATTTCTCAACTCCTAGCAAGAATCAAAAATGCTGTCCTTTGCGTCCTTCGCCGCTGGCCTTACCCTCCTCCAAGCTTTCACGTCCGCTGTCCCTATCGCCAAACGCGCAGTCACCGACCTTGACGTCCTTCAATATGCTCTCACACTCGAGCACCTCGAAAATGTTTTCTACAAGGGCGGCATAAGCAAGTTTCCCGAGTCCGAATTCCTCGCAGCAGGCTTCAGCAGCGACTATTACAACAACCTGAAATACATCATCCACGACGAGGAACAGCACGTCCTGTACCTGACCAGTGCTATCATGGCGGCTGGAGCCACACCCGTCGCGGCATGCACATACAACTTCCCATACACAGACCCCAAGACCTTCGTCACCCTGGCCTCCGTGCTCGAGGGCGTTGGCACATCGGCTTATCTCGGCGGCGCAGGCTTGATCACCAGCAAGGCGTACCTTGGCGTCGCGGGCTCAATCCTCGTCACCGAGAGCATACACACTGCCATCCATCGCTTCAGCTTGGGCGAGGTTGCTCCCGCAAACCCATACGGTACCGCGCTTGGCTTGAATGAGGTCTACACCCTTGCCTCCGCGTTCATCGTGTCTTGCCCGGCGTCCAACCCAAAGCTCCCACTCATGGCCTTCCCTACCTTGACTGCCACCCAGGGCATTCCCGCCATGGAGGGTATCCCATTCACCTTCACCGCCAAGGTTGCGTTGCCAGCCACCTTCTATTTGGTGTTCGTGAGCGGCCTGGATACCACCTCCCAGCCTGCCACCGAGATGAATGGTATGATCAGCGCAATCATTCCAGCGACAACTATGGGACAGTCATATGTGTTCCTCTCGAAGTCGATGACCAATGGATCAATCACAGATAACATGGTCTTGGCCGGTCCCGCTATCATCGAGGTCACGCCACCGCCGCCGACCTTCAACATTACTCAAATGAAGTAGTAAGCAGCGAGGATGGATCGAGTGCGGTAATGCCGATGATGGACACGGAGTTTCTTGACAGGGGGAGAGGGAACGGAATGGCATGAGGATCCTGAAATTGTACCTATCGTATCAGCAGAGTCGGGAATGCAGATAATGTCTAGTCGTTGACTCGTCTTCGGTCGTAGTTGATCCCTGAGGCTGCTTACCGCCTCTCTTTCTTAGCCTTTTGATTTTGTCAGATATTTAAGCTTGAATGCTACTGTCGTCTTTTCGCAATTATAAGGTACTTTTAAGTTGCTAGTTTGTTTTCCCATTTCACTTTTTTTACGCGATGTCGAGTCACGCCCAACGGAGAAAGAACTTGTCTACAACCGAAGCATAGAGAATAGAAGAGCAAGTTAGATGTATAAGAAGCGAGGGAAATTGCCTCTCCAATACCCTTTCGTGCCCCCTAGTATACAAATAGAAAAAGAGATATATGGCATGATGAAGGGACCCACCAATTGACGTTCAGGGCTGCTTAGAGGGTCTGGAGGATCCAAAAAGGCATAGCGTTCTCAACCACGGTTTGTGGCTGTGGACTCTCATCTCCCCCCCCAAGAGGCCCAGAGAAAAGAAAGGCTATGGTACAGAGTTGTGAGAGTACAGTGGTATGAATCCTCACATTAGCCAGACCCAGTCTCTTACATCACATTCTTAGCATGTTTGTCGCACTGAACATAGTGATAGAATTGAAACAACCCTGAAACCCCTCCTTCAGACCGACTGCAGATGTCCGTTGGCCGCGGCGCCTCCTCTCCCGCTTTCCCGCATCAAGAGTATCGACTGGCACGCATGGAAACAATGCGCTACCTCACCACTTCCCACGTCCGGGCCTATCCTATGCGCAGGTAGGCTACCGACCTGTCTCCAACTCCGCCGAGGTCGATGATGACCAAGAAGGACAACTCGAAGGAGAAAAATGGATTAGATAGGCCTGGGAAGAGAGATGTTGGCTCGCACGACAGGAGGATGGGCGTCCCGGAAGCGAGCTCGAGGAAAGCTCACACACCGCATCGAAGTGGGCGGAAGGACTTGTGAGTTACGCTTTCAGTCCATTATGTTGCCGTCCGTTGCCTGGTCTGCCTTGCGCATGCTCGAGGTGCAAGCTGCCTGCCCAACCATTCGGGGCTCTTGCTCTCAATTGGGCTTCGACATGCGTCGTCGATTTGATGTCAAGACATCAAGATGCGAAATGACGAAAGCAAGAGGGGGGAGAACTAAGATGGTCTGGAAAACCTATCTGCAACATGCAGAAAGGAGAAATACCAGTGGCAGCAATAAGATATGCGAATGACTTGGGAGGCATTAGCGCGAGCATGTGGATTAGCAGCTGGCTGATATTGTGTCTATAGGCCTGTGAACGATCCTTCAGGCTTATTGAGTGGCGGAAGCTTCTCCGCTGATAGGCCCGAGGATGATTTCTCAAGAGAGGGAATGAAGCGTACATACCTAGACTACCACCAAGATGGGGGAATAAACACAGGCACTTCAGCCCCCAAGCATGGCCTGCCTGCAGAGGCACCGAGTGCCCAGGTGGCGCCCTGGTTGAGCGATGGCCCTCCAGCACTCAAAACGTATGACCTCAACTTTCCTAATAATGGAGCTGGCAAGCCCCCGAAGTCCCCATCGTCTTCACCACATATCGGGCAAGACAGCGAGTACCCAGATCCCCTCTTCCATAACGATTGCCAGCGGCCTTCCAATGAGCGCCAGATCTCGGATGACCGGCGGCCTTCGGTTGTCAGCGAGACTACCGTCAGCAGTCAGAACTCCGTGTCAAAGGCAAGCACCACGATAGGGAGTGCGAACAAAAAATTACATGGCATCTTTGGGGGTGAAGGCCGGCAATCATCAAGAAGCTCAGAAACAAGCATACCAAGTGCCCTTACACGAGAGCACACAAACTCATCACAGCAAGGCTCTATCCATTCCACCTACAATGATGGCCGTCCGTTGTCGCCTGGAAGCTCGAGGCCAAGAACGCCATTGCCTTCAAGTGAGGTGACCCCTTGGCTTTTCCAGGATTTTAAGGTGAGAAACCACCTTCTATTCAAATGTTTATTCGACACCACTTGTTGAACAGCGTACTAATCCCCCTTGTCCCGCGAACTTTGAGATCTGATAAAGACGCAATACCACGGCTGCATGTTGCGTCTCTAGGTTTGGGTATGGCTGCAGCTACCGAGCACATGGTGTTTGTACTCATGTTCGATGCAGCTGGCCAGCTTGTAGCAATTCCATTCATTGTTTGTTTATGCGATCTTATCTTGCTCCGAGACGGAGGAAACAGCGCATCATTGTGCTTTTTGTTTGGAGAAACTGCGACTTGCGCTAATGAACCCATTCACAGGATTTATCGCAATACGGGGACGCTCCTGTAAGGCAGGCGCCATCGGGCCCTGACAAACAGCGCTATGCCGCAGGAGACGAAACTTCATCTCCCCACCATCCTCATCATCATCACCACCGCCTTCATTTGCCTGGTCATCGGCATACCCGGAGTAGAGAAGAGGCCCCTAAACCTCCCCCGAAAGAAACTGGGAAAAACCACCTTCAGCGGCCTTTGACAGGAAGGCAAGAATCCCCTGGGGATCCTCATTTACTGTCTCCGGTGGCATCACGAACCACACTTCCCATACGTGCGACAAGTCCGACACCAAGCGCAACACCAAGCAGCAGCAGTTCAATGAGCAGGGCCGAGACTATGCCTGGCCAAAGGTCACCGTCGGACCATCCTTCCAATGGCAAACGAACACTTCTTGATAAACTTCGCCGGCATAAAGGAGACCGCCACCATAATGATACGCTCAACCATCTCCCCGGATCATCAAACTCCTTGCAACACACTTCTACCGGGAGTAATAAAAATTTCAGATCGGAACTAGCTTCTCTGAAACAGTCAGGTCGCCAAGGAAGCATAGCTACTTTCGACAGCGGGTCCACCGCCCGAGCTTCCGACTATACAAGCGGTGACCTTGACGCGCAGCTTTCGAAAAAGGAAAGTGCATCATCAAAGATACTGCACAGTCATCCGAAATTCCCGAAACCAAAGCGAGGTTTCAGCTACGAGAGCCACCACAGCAACCAAAGCGAAAAGGCTCGGAATGCATCCGTAACGAAGCCTTCGCTCTTCGACTTGGATACTAACTTGGAGGACATGGAGGGTATTATCGATCCGTATGCTGGTGCTTCGACCGCCAATAATGGTGGGATATTTACTGGAGATCCTATCATCGAGGAGCCTCGCAAGGAGCTGAAAGAAGTCGATGCTTTTGACGGCAAGGGTGCGTGGGACGCACCTGATTCCTGGGCGGTCAAGAAGGTGGGCGACGAAAATCTGGGACGATTGAGAGAGATTGACGAGGCTGGGATCCCCCGAAAATTGAAGGACGATGGAACCCCTCACTGTGTTCGCATTTTCCGAATTGATTCTACCTTTGCCACGTTATCCCAGAACATAAACACCACAGCAGCGGAGATTCTGCAAATGCTCGGCAGGAAGTCTTTCTTACAGGACGATCTCGATAACTACCAGATCATTATGCGAAAACATGACCTCCACAGACAGCTTGCGCCTGGCGAGCGACCGATTGCAATTCAGAAAAAGCTCTTGGAGCAAGCCGGCTACCACGATTCGGATAGGATCGAAGAAATTGGACGCGAGGATAACAGCTACCTTGTTCGTTTCACATTCGTGCCGACGAAGCTCAGTGGGTACTACAGTCTCGAAAAAGAGCCTGGACATGGCAAGATGCAGAAATTCAGCCACATTGACCTACAGGGCCGTAGCCTGGTCACAATACCCATAACGCTTTATCAGAAAGCTACCGAAATTATCTCCCTGAATCTTTCCCGCAATCTGGCCCTTGACGTGCCCAAAGACTTTATATCAAGCTGTGTCAATCTCCGAGAGATTCGATACATCAGCAATGAAGCCTGGCAACTTCCAGCCAGCATCAGTCTAGCCTCCCGGCTAACTGTACTTGATATATCGAACAATCGTCTCGAACAGCTCGATCATGCGGAACTGGACAAGTTGCTAAATCTTTTGAGCATCAAGATGTCCAACAATAAATTGAGGTCCCTGCCGCCTTACTTCGGCCATTTCAGATCCCTCAGAAGTCTGAATCTGTCGTCGAACTACATAGAATCATTTCCGGATTTCTTGTGCGATCTGAAATCTTTAGTTGACCTCGACATAAGCTTCAATTTTGTCAAGGCATTACCGAAGATTGGACAGCTTACGACTTTAGAGAGATTATGGGCTACCAACAACATGCTCCAAGGATCATTCGAAACTTGTAAGGAATTGAGAAACCTCAAAGAAGTCGATCTACGGTTCAACATGCTTTCGAGTATCGATGTCTTTGCGACGTTGCCGAAGCTCGAGCAACTCATGGTTGGACATAACCAGCTCTCAAAGTTCGAAGGCAGCTTTGAGAGGATACGAATGCTCCATCTAGATCATAACCCGATAACGCGATTCGATTTCAAGGCTCCTGTCCCAAGCCTCACCTCCCTGAATCTTGCCTCTTGCAAGATCGCTCAACTAGACGATAGCATCTTTGAGAGGATGCGCAATCTCCAGAAACTTAGTCTGGATAAGAACCACTTCTCCACGCTCTCGCCTCAACTTTCCCGCCTTCATAGATTGGAATATCTTAGCATTGCCAAGAACCCACTGAGTAGTCTTCCGGCAACCATTGGTGCTCTTGGTGAATTGCGTTTCATCGATATTCGAGAATGTAACCTTAAGAAGCTACCCTCAGAGTTGTGGCTCTGTTCCCAGCTAGACACACTCAACGTCTCGTCGAACGTTTTGGAGACCTTCCCCAAACCTCCAGCCACTCAAACATCCTCTCAGCCCGTAACAGAAGCCAGCAGCGTACACGGATCAGGTGAATCAACTCCTGTGCATGCATCAACCCCAGAGGTAGAAGAAGTAGGAAGACTCGCAGATTTCAAGGACCGAAGGCCGAGCCAAACTTCCGGGGGCTTATTGAGCGTTGGTAGCTCGCCCTCCACTGGAGCCCGCGAGGGCTCGATTGTTTCTGTTTATGGTCCAGGTGGACGGAAGGCATCTGTGGTCTCTAGGACGACTACGAGCGGCACTATGACCCCGATCAGTCGCAAAGATTCCAATATACAGCCAAAGGTTATGAACACTTTTGCCTGTTCTCTCAGGCATCTTTACCTAGCAGACAATAGGCTGACTGACGACATCTTTGACGAAATTACGCTGTTACCAGGCATCCGCATCCTGAATCTATCCTACAATGAATTGCTAGATATACCGCCACGATCTCTACGAAAATGGCCAGAGCTGAACGAGCTCTACTTATCTGGCAATGAATTGACATCGCTCCCTTCAGACGACTTTGAAGAAGTCAAGTCACTCAAAGTTCTTCACATCAACGGAAACAAATTCCAGGTGCTGCCTGCAGAGCTCGGCAAGGTTCACAAACTCGCTGTCTTGGATATTGGGAGTAATGCATTGAAGTACAATGTCTCTAACTGGCCCTATGATTGGAATTGGAATTGGAACAGGAATCTAAAGTACCTCAACTTTTCGGGGAACAAGCGTCTCGAGATCAAGCCGAGCCGGTCTTTTGCCACTAATGGCGGAAGAGACGAAGGTACTGACCTAACTAATTTCAACACCTTGCATCACCTCAGAGTCCTTGGGTTGATGGATGTTACGTTGACGATCCCTTCCGTCCCAGAGCAGACCGACGATCGAAGAGTACGGACGTCTGGCTCCTTGGCCGGAGCAATGGCATACGGTATGGCTGATTGCCTGGGGAGGCATGAACATCTGTCAACAATCGACATGGTCATACCAAGATTCAGGGGCAGTGAGACGGAAACACTTCTCGGAATGTTTGATGGCCAGGCTTTGTCAAACGGTGGCTCAAGACTTGCGAAATATCTTCATGAGAATTTCAGCTTCCATTTTACGGAAGAATTAAGTAGGCTCAAGAAGGGGGATACACCCGGGGATGGTCTTCGAAGGACCTTTCTGGCTCTCAACAAAGATCTAGCTACTCTAGCAAGCCAGACCCTTGATGAGAAGGAGCATCGCATGCCACAGATGTCACACCGCGGATCGAACGCAGCACAGACGTTGAGCGCAGATGACATGAATTCAGGAGGGGTGGCTACCGTTGCATACCTTGATAACATGGAGCTCTATCTTGCCAATGTGGGAGATGCTCAAGCAATGCTTGTACAGTCGGACGGGGGTCATAAGATACTAACGCAAAAGCACGAGCCCGCAAGCAAAGAAGAGCGGGAACGCATCCGTGAAGCTGGAGGCTACGTATCGCGACATGGAAGATTGAACGATATGCTGGAAGTCTCGCGCGCTTTTGGCTATATTCAGATGATGCCGGCTGTCATGGCAGCGCCGAACGTCACTCGCCGTACGCTGAAGGATTCGGACGAAATGATGCTAATTGCTTCCAAAGAGCTGTGGGACTACATGAGTCTTGACATGGTTGTCGATGTTGCAAGGTCTGAGCGCAATGACTTGATGCGCGCTGCCCAAAAGCTGCGAGATCTCGCGATGGCTTTTGGAGCTACAGGCAAAATCATGGTCATGATGATCAGAATCAGTGACCTCAAAAAGCGACAGCGCAGGCAACCAGGCCAGACTCTATCAATGATTCAAACACAGATGCAGGATGAGGTTCTTTCTACCAAGCGCGCCAAGAAGCCTCGAGATCGTCCGGACGATTCGACACTCCAGAGGTTAGACCCTGAAGTCGAGGCTCCGACGGGAGAGCTTGCAATGATCTTCACAGATATCAAGAATTCCACTACGCTCTGGGAAACGCGTCCTGTCGCTATGAGGTCTGCCATCAAGTCCCACAACGAGGTGATGAGACGACAGCTCAGAGTCATTGGTGGATATGAAGTCAAGACAGAAGGAGACGCTTTCATGGTGTCATTCCCAACTGCAACATCGGCTCTGCTTTGGTGCTTTGTTGTGCAACAACACCTGCTCGATGTCGACTGGCCACCGGAGATCTTGAACAGCGTCCACTGCCAGGAGGTTCTGGATGCAGATGAAAATAGGATCTACCGTGGTTTGTCGGTCCGCATGGGTATGCATTGGGGTGCTCCCGTGTGCGAACCTGACCCCATCACCGGGCGAATGGATTATTTTGGTCCGATGGTAAATCGAACAGCTCGTATATCTGGTGCGGCAGATGGTGGTGAAATTTATGTGTCTTCAGACTTCATTGCTGAGGTCCATCGTACGTTGGAGGCGTACGCAGATGATGATCGTAACGGCTCGATAAGCTCCCAGGATACCAGCGAGGACAATCTCATTGAACAGAATGTCCGCAGAGAGCTCAGAGCTCTCAGCTCTCAGGGGTTCGAAATCAAGGATATGGGAACCCAGAAGCTAAAGGGTCTTGAGAATCCCGAGATTCTCTATTTGATGTTCCCGCACGCTTTGTCTGGGCGTCTGATCGCGCAGCAGCAGCAAAAGGATGCCGCTGCCGCCACTGCTTCCAACGAGCCAGCCAGCCTTGCTCCAGGCAGCGCGGCTGAAGTTGACACGCAATACGTTTGGGATATATGGAATGTTAGTCTGCGGTTAGAAATGTTGTGCAGTGCGCTGGAGAGTCCTGGATCGACTGGCCTAAAGCCACCGGAGAAGAGTGTGCTGGAGAGAATGAAGAATCGAGGTGGAGAAGTAACGGAACGCTTCTTGATTAGCTTGTTGGAGCATCAGATTACGAGGATCGAGGTCAGTTCATCGAGATACCGCTGCCCAGAGAGTGCCACTGACAGTTTCATAGACATGTATATCTACACTTGCATTGAGGAATATGGTCACGCCGTTCCGCACGGACCGTAATCTTCTGGAGCAGGCATGTCCAATGAACGATATTCTGGGACACATATCGGCACAATTGACGGAATTCAAGGCGTTGAAGGCGAAGAAAAATGGATCGAACGCACAGATGACTGTACAGACACGCAGATGATGCTGCGTTGTTAAGAGTGTGTATCCGACTGCTGGTTTTAACGGCGCTGAGAGTACTTTCGAATTTATGCGCAAAGGTCTGTTATGGCGGTTACATGCTACAAACGGTTCGATTCTGGAAATGGCATTGGGAGGCACGGTGAAGGCTTGACAAAGCCGGGCACGAGACACGTGAGCATGACTGGGTTTTGCAGCGGGATCTGGCAAACATGTCAGCTTCCATTTGTGGTATTAGTCGATGTTTTTTGGTCAGATGGTCGGGCTAAGAGCAATTCGTTTCTTGTACAAAGGCGCCATTCGCATAGCCTACGATAGCATAATAGTTTTGAAGAAATATAGCTGTGCCATACACGCATTCGGGCCATCTCACACACCAGTGATCACCAGCCCCATCACCAGCCTCATCACTAGCCCCCAGTGTGTGGCGCAACTCTGGGAACCCCTGCAGATCCCAAACCCAACTCTTGAAACAAAGACCACAGTTAGTCCGTAATGCGCCAACATCATCCCTCACCCTATTCTCTACTGCGTCAGTCCTTTTTCATTGTTCCACCAATCCTCGAATCTTCTACTCATCACCGCGACTCGGACCTCTCGTCTGCGACCCTTGCGACCTCTTCTTTCCGCTGCCCATCCTTTCACCAAGCCACGACGTCGTGTCTATCTCTGCCTCTCCAATGCTGACCCCTTGAACCCCAACCACGCCCCAAAAAGACAATGGCCCTCCTCTACCCCCGCCAGTCCGGCCACTCCTTCTCCACAATCCAAGAACGTCCCCAGCAGGGATGGGATTACTGCATGACCAAAGCCTACTGCAAGCACGTCTCCCCATTCTTTCCCCATCCCCCCATACTCCCTTTCCCTTTAATAAACTTCCAGACTGACTCTCTTCTAGATGGCCAGTCATTGCCGGCATAATAATCGCCGTCCTAGTCTTCCTACTCAGTCTCTACTGCTGCCTCCGCTGCTGCAATTGCTGCAATCTCGGCCGCCGCCGCTCCGGCCCCGGCAAAAACCCCCAACCCATGTTCGGGGGCCCTCCCCTCCCCTACCAAGGCTACCAACCCGCCAACGCAAACATGCCCCCGCCCTACGAAGGCGCTCCCCACAACCAATACGCCCAATTCGACGCCCCCAGCCAAAGCGGCTACCGCGGCACAGCCAAGGGCGGCGACGACAGCCTCCCCCCCATGCCCAGCTGGAGCGGCGCAAGCACCAAGCGCATGGAGCAAGAAGACGGCGTCGAAATGAACCACCTCCCTCCGCCATCCCCAGCCGCGAAATCAGGCTTCCCCTCTCCAGCCCCACCGCCCTCCGCCTTCCCAGAAGCAGACTCCAAAGCCGTCGACGGCCCCTACGAAATCGGCGCCCCCTCCATCCACCAACCCTACACGGGCCCAGACTTCGGCGTCGCAGACACGAGCTATGCTGGCGCTAATGCCGCTTACGCCGGGGCGCCCCAGCACGAGAAATACATCGGCCCGGATTTCCTAGGTGGGTCACCGCAGCATACGGGTGTAAGCTCGGCATATCAGACACCGCAGCACATAGCGGGGGGGTACTCGGCTTACACGCCTAGCGAGAGCACGGTGTATGAGCCGTCGGAGGGTGGGGTCGGGATGGGAACTCAGAGTCATTCGGGTGCGCTGGGGGGGGGTGCGCCCGGTATTCTGCAGGCGGGCAGAGGCGGGGGCCAGGGGCAAGGGCAGGGGCAGGGGGGCTGGAGAGATGTGTAAAGAGGGGAGGGGATGGGGTGGGGCTGTGACTTTATAAGGGGGGGGGGGAGGGGGGAAAAGGGGATGGAGTATGGGAGTGGGATG
>JAABUQ010005099.1_pt1 | contig 21425 bp, 18 predicted proteins | sample 5560001 | NCBI WGS metagenome assembly JAABUQ01 (sample SAMN10711888, study PRJNA513371) | rock metagenome | isolation source: Antarctica rocks | place: Antarctica: Victoria Land, Finger Mt nord | collected 2015-12-18
CGCCATACTCTTCAGCCAGCCAGTTCGACCGCCAGAAACCGCCTCAGCGCCACCCAGCGACGTATGACTAGCCTGGGCACGCAAAAACGCTCGCAAACTCACTCCGACAGGCTGCTAGAGGTGAGCATCCCATAGACAAGCCTGTGACGCCTTGAGGGAGGTCGTCATGGAAACACATGGAAACCTGCTGAGCCAGAACTTCGCCAGCTCGTTCAACTGCTGGTTCAACTCCGGTCTCATTGACGTAAGCGATCGTGCCGAGGCGATCAGCCTAGCTGGGACGGTGGTGGCCGACCTGATGCAGAAGGGCACGCCGGCGCAGGAGATCATCGGGCCGTTGACCGAGGCGCTCGCGCATGGGGGGCCGGCAGTCGTGGACGAGTTCAGCAACGCCGGCGATGGCGACTGGTCCGTCAATGCGGATGCGGAGACCTTGCTGAGGGACATCGTGCGAGAGATGATTGTGGCCGCGCGCCGCCGAGAAGAGCAAGCGACCGCCCTGAAGCTTGGGGATGGGCAAGCAATTTGATGGCTCAGTCTTGGTGTCGGGTGAGAATACGTGCTCCACGCCGTTCGCAATGCGTATGTTGACGGGCTGGGCCAGCCCGGTCTGAAAACCCGCTATGCCGCCGAGCAGCATGACGCCCTCAGGGAGTTGGAGGGTGAGAAGCCATGACACGTCGAGGCTTGGCCAGCCTGGGCTTCGCTGTTTGGGCGGCGGCGTTGGCCCTTTCGACCTCCGCCTCCCACGCGCAATCCTACGAGCAGTGTCGGGCGGAGGCGGACTGGATCATCCCGAGTCTCAAAGCTTGTGACGCTGCCGAGCTGGGTCGCCGCGAGGCGGTGCTGAACAGGCTCTACAAGCAACTTCTCCATGCCGTCCGCCCCGGGCGTCAGGCCGGGTTGCGCAGGGCCGAGCGCGCCTGGGTGGCCTTTGCCGACAACGAGTGCGACTTCCGCATGTCGGGGGAGGTCGGCGGCACGGACGCGCCGTTGGTTTACAACGCTTGCCGCCTGGAGCTGATCGCACGCCGCACCGACGATCTGCGAAGGGCGCTCGAGATCGAACAGTTCCTAGGGGCCACTTCACGGTAGGCAGGTCGGAAGCATGAGGCACGCCCTTGCGTCCCTCACCGTCACCCTAGTGGCAACAGCGCTGACACCGGCCTGCTGGTCGGCCGAACTTATGCCGCGGAGTGGATGAAGGGCGTAGTGATGATGAAGGGCGTCGCGCTGGCGGCAGGGCTCATCGCAGTGCTGGCGGCCTACCCAAGCGCCGCTCCGGCTCGGCCCAAGCCGGCCGGCTCCCTTTGCCGGGCGCCGGGGGCGGTCCTGTCCATCTGCGACATAGGAGCCAAGACGGTGTCGACCTGCGGCCAGGAACGGGGCGGGGCCGTCTACGGCTTCGGGCGCCCGAGCCGTGTCGAGCTCGAAGCCACCGACCTACGTCTCGCTTATAGAGGCTGGTCGGGCGGCGGCGAGACGCAGGTGTGTGCCGACACCCCGACGCGCCGCTACATCGTTTACAACCAGATGGTCAGGACTGGGTTCGGCGCTGACGGGCATCACGACCCGAAAGAAACGTCCAGCTTGGTGGTGCGGAGCAAGGGGCGAACGGTCTCAAGCCGGGAGTGCTCGGCGCTGCCGGCAACCTTCGAACAGCTCACCGAGACGCTGGCGCCGGCGGGCGACTACGTGCCCACTGAGCGCCGCCGCGGCGAGCCGGTGGGGAGGCCCCCTGTCCGTGCGGCCCGGCAACGGCGTGCTGGCGACGCAACCACAGGTCCATCCAACATCTCTGTTGCAGGCCGCAAAAGTGCAAGCCAGTCCCACCGGTTGCAGCCTCAGGAGCGCCAGGCACAAGCTGGCCGCATCCAACAGTCTCATCAGGCGTGAGCCGGTTCAGGCTGACAAACACACGCCCGATCACGGGTGGGTGCAAGCCGCCACAGCTAGGCGGAGTTCCGCATCAGCCGGCCCGACATCTCCGGATTCTGCGCCCGGTGCCGCAACATGTGGTCCGCCAGCACGCACGCCACCATCGCCTCGCCGACGGGAACCGCGCGGATGCCAACGCAAGGGTCGTGCCGGCCGCGCGTCATCACCTCGACCGGCTCGCCCCGGCGGTCGAGGCTGCGGCGCGGCTGCAAGATCGAGCTAGTCGGCTTGACGGCGAAGCGGGCGACGATGGCCTGCCCCGTGCTGATGCCGCCGAGCACGCCGCCCGCATGGTTGGAGCCGAACCGCACCTGGCCGTCCTCCGCCCACATCTCGTCCGCGTTCTCCTCGCCGCGCAGCTCCGCGGAGGCGAATCCGTCGCCGATCTCCACGCCCTTGACCGCGTTGATCCCCATCAGCGCCGCCGCGATGTCGGCGTCCAGCTTGCCGTAGATCGGCGCCCCCTGCCCCGGCGACACGCCCTCGCACACCACCTCGATCACCGCGCCGATTGAGGAGCCGGCCTTGCGCACCGCCGTCAACTCCTCGGCCCAGGCGTCCGCGGTCTCCTTGTCCGGGCAGAAGAACGGGTTGCGGCCCACCTCGTCCCAGTCCCACCGCGCCCGCTCGACCCGGTGCGACCCCATCTGCACCATCGCGCCGCGGACCTGCACCTGGCTGCCAATGACGAGCCGGGCGACCGCGCCGGCCGCGACGCGCATCGCCGTCTCGCGCGCCGAGCTGCGCCCGCCGCCACGGTGGTCCCGCACGCCGTATTTCAGCTCGTAGGCGACATCCGCATGGCCGGGGCGGAAGCGCTCGGCGATGTCGCCATAGTCGCGCGAGCGCTGGTCCATGTTGGCGATCTCCAGCGCGATGGGCGTGCCGGTCGTCTGGCCCTCGAACACGCCGGAGAGGATGCGGACCTGGTCCGGCTCCTGCCGCTGCGTCGTGAAGCTGGACTGGCCGGGGCGGCGCTTGTCGAGCCAAGGCTGGATGTCGGCCTCCGACAAGGGCAGGCGCGGCGGGCAGCCGTCCACGACGCAGCCGATCGCCGGACCATGGCTCTCGCCCCAGGTGGTCACACGGAACAAATGGCCGAACGTGTTGTGGCTCATACGGTCTCCTGCTTGCGGCTGCTTAGGCTGCTGCCCGCGGCTGCGCCGGAGAATACATGGTCCAACACGAGGTTTTTGAAACCGGTCGCCGCGACCGCCGCCCCCGCAGCCGGCATCAGCTCCGGCGTGTCGGAGATGACGAGCGGCCCATCCAACGGGTCGTCGGTCAGCAGCCCGTGCGAGCCTTTGACCAGCGCCGTGCCGCTGATCGGGATCACGTCGAGCAGGGCGCGCTGGCCGAGCTTGCGGCTCAGCAGCTTCACGGCGAGCCGCAGCTTTGCCGCCGGGAGCTTCGGGTCGATGAACAATTCCATCGGGTCGTAGCCGGGCTTGCGGTGGATATCGACGGTGCGGGCGTAGTCCGGCGCTCGTCTGTCGTCGTCCCACCAATAGTAGCTGAACCAGCGGTCCGGCGCGGAGAGGGCGATCAACTCGCCCGACCGCGGATGGTCCAAGCCGTGCGCCCGCTTGCCGTCCCCGTCGAGGACAGTGGCAACGCCGTCCAGGTTCTCCAGGGCGCGCCGGGCCGCCGGCAGGTCGCCAGCGTCCCGCACGTAGACATGGGCCATCTGGTGGTCGGCCAACGCAAAGGCGCGGCTGGCGCCGGCGTCGAGCAGCTCGCGCCCCATCTCGACCCGCACCCGCACCAACCCGGCGGCCCGCAGCGCCCGGTTGACGTGAACCGCCTCGCGCACCGGCACGATGCCGTATTCGGACACGACGACGACGCGGCAGCCCTCCGTATGCGCCGCGTCGATCAGCGTGCCGCACAGCGCGTCGACTTCGCGCAGGTCCTTGGCGATGCGCGGGTCATCGGGGTTCGGCCCCCACTTCTGCAGCCCGTAATCGAGGTGCGGCAGGTAGCTGAGCGTGAGCGTCGGACGCCGGGTGCGCAGCACGTGCTCGGTGGAGCGGGCGATCCAGCGGCTGCTGGAAATATCCGTCGCCGGTCCCCAGAAGCGGAACAGCGGGAACGTGCCGAGCAGCCCGTCCAGCTCGTCGTGCAGCTCCGGCGGCTCGGCGTAGTGGTCGGGAATTTTCCGGCCGTCGGCCGGGTACATCGGCCGCGGCGTGGCGCTGAAATCGGCGCTGGAGTACATGTTGTACCACCAGAACATCTTGGCGCAGGTAAAGGCCGGGTCGCGCTGGCGTCCGGCCTCCCAGATTTTCTCGCCGGCCACCAAGTGGTTCGACTGCCGCCACAGGTGGACCTCGGCCTGGTCGCGGAAGTACCAGCCGTTGGCGACGATGCCGTGCCCACTCGGCTCAAGGCCGGTGACAAGGCTGGACTGCACCGAGCAGGTTACGGCCGGCAGCACCGTGCGCAGCGGGCGCATTGCGCCGGCCTGGGCTAGCGCTACCAGGTTCGGAGTGTGCTCGCCAATCAGCTTAGGCGTCAGCCCGACAACCAGCAGAACAACGGTGCGGTGCATTTCCTGGCTGCTCATGCACGCCGGGCGACGGCTTCGGGCGTCTCGATCCGTGGCGTCTGGCCGCCGCGCAGCACCGAGTTGCCCATGTACAGCGTGCGCTGATCGATTGGCGCCGGGTCGAGCCAGTCCGCCTCGCGCATCTGCCCGTTGCGCCCATAGGCCGCGAGCGCGTTGCCGTAGGTCACTTGGCGTATCGCGTCCTCGCCGATGCCGCCGCGGCGCAGCAGTTCGGCGGTCCGCGGCACCGCTAGCGGGTCGGACACGCCCCAGTCGCAGGCGGAGTCGATCAGGATGCGCTCCGGCCCGTAGCGGCGCACGATCTCGACCATCCGCTCGCTGCCCATCTTGGTGCCGGGATAGATCGAGAACCCGGCCCAGAAGCCGCGGTCCAGCACCTCCTGCGCCGTCTCCTCGTTGTTGTGATCGATCACCACCCAGGCCGGGTCGACGCCCTGCTCGACCACCACGTCCATCGAGCGCGTCGTACCGCGTTTCTTGTCGCGGTGCGGGGTGTGGACCATCACCGGCATCTCCAGCTCGCGCGCGAGGTCGAGCTGCTGGCGGAAGTAGCGATCCTCCAGTTCTGTTTGCTCGTCGTAGCCGATCTCGCCGATGGCCACGACGCCCTCCTTCAAGGCGAAGCGCGGCAGGATTTCCATGACCGCCTCGGCCAGCTCCTCGTTGTTGGCCTCCTTGCTGTTCAGCCCGATGGTGCAGTAGTGCCGCATGCCGAACTGCCCGGCGCGAAACCGCTCCCAGCCAACGATGGTGGACAGGTAGTCGATGTAGCTGCCGACGTTGGTGCGCGGCTGGCCGAGCCAGAACGCCGGCTCGATGCATGCGACGATCCCGGCCGCCGCCATCCGCTCGTAGTCGTCGGTGATGCGCGAGATCATGTGGGTGTGAGTGTCGATGAACATGCTTTTTCCTTAGTCGCGCTGCCCGGCCACCGAAGCGGCGTCAGCAGCGTTTTCTTATCGCCTACCCAGCGTCCAGCGCCGCACGCGCGGCCAGCCGTTCCGCCTCGTCGCCAGTCCGCAGCACATGGGCGAGGTCCTCGCGCGCCGCGGCGTCGGCCCAAGGCCCCACGCAGCGCCACAGCTCGGGGCTGACTTTGCGCCCGGCCGCCCAGCGCTCATGCGCGTAGTCGCACAGCATGCGCATCAGCGTCGGGTTGGACCGGCGGTCAAGGCCCTGGATCGGCGCCAGCGTCGTCTCGATAAACAGGGCCTTGAGCACAAGCTGATTCCAGCCGGCCTCGTCGAATACCTTCGCCGGGTAGGGGTTGGCGTGGGCGACGGCCTCGAAGATCGGGCGCATGGCGGTGCGGGCGCCCTCGCGGGCTTGCATCAGGTGCAACGCGGGACCGGGGTAAAGCGGCAGGCCGCGCAGCAGGGTGATCGTCTCGGCCAGGTCGGCCGTAGCGAGCAGCCCGCGCAGCCGCGCGTTGAACGCCGGGCCGTCGCCCCCCTGAGCCAGCAGGAGCACCAGGCGGCCAGCCTGGTCGACGCTCCAGCCGCGCGGGTCCCAACCCGGCCGTGCCCGCTCGGCGGCGGCGAGGTCTTCAGGTCCAAGCGCCAGGTCGGCCTTGCCCAACCGGCGTGGCGCCAGGCTGATTGCCAGGTTGAAATCGCGCTCGGACACACCGGCTCGCAGCCGCCCGCGTTGCGCCAGCAGCCAGTCCGCCGCCTCGGCCGGCAACTGCCGCTGCAGCCAGGTGGCCATAAGCTCTTCCGCAGTCATGTTCCGCTGATCCAACGTTGCAGCGTGAGTGTCGCGGCGAAACAGGCGAAGGCCACCACCACGGCGCCAGGCCATCCGGCAACGGCGAGAAACAAGGCGTCGACCAACGAAATCCCAGCAATGAGTGACACCACTGCACGGGGAATATCGCCGGGCCGGCGGCGGCGCAACAGCCAAAGTGCCACGCCGATCCATCCGGCCAGCGCGAGCAGCACCAACTGGCCAGTTGCTTTGTTGGCCAGCAGGAGGCCGTAGGCGAGCGGTGCCGCCAGGAACAGCAGCGGCCAAAGGTTGCCGATGCGCCCGAGCATCTCCCGCTTGGCGACGTAGGTGAGGCCGATCAGGTAGCACAGCGATACCCCGGCAGCGGCAAGCAACGGTCCCGGCATCGCAGCCGTCGCGGCCAGCCCTGCCGCGACATAGGCCAGCAGGCGGCAGGCCCCCATCGCCAGCGGGCTGAGCGGGTTGCCTTTGTGACGCCAGTTGTAGCCGATGATGGCGCCGCCGAGCGCCAGGCCGGCGAGCACCACGCCGCCGGGCGCCGCATCGAAGCCGCGGGCCGCCGTCAGCAGCGCCGCCACGGCGGCAAGCAGCAGGCCGAAGCCCAAGGCGAACACGGTGTTGGCGTCGACAGCGCCGGACGGGATGGGCCGGGAGGGCCGCTCGCGCGCATCGATCCCGCGGTCGAAGGCGTCGTTGAGGTACATGCCGCCGAGGTAGGCCAGCGACAGGCCGAGCGCTGCGGGCAAGGTCGCCCATTGCCAGGGCGAGGCGCCGGCGAGGGCGACGCCTGCCAGGGTGTTGGTCCAGACTGTCGGCAGGTTCGATACGCGGCCAAGCCGCAGGGCAACCCCAGGCGTCATGCCGCCAGGCGGTCCCGCACCCAGGCCAGCTCACGCGAGATGGCCGCGTCCAGGCTGCCCACGCGAAGCTCCGGCGGCAGCACGTCCCAAGTGTAGGTCTCGACTTCGAGGTGCGGGCTGATCCCGTCCTCGCGCTGCCGGGCGAGCATGTCGAGCAGCGTCGGCTGGGTGGTGGCGAAACGGTCGAGCAGCCGGTCGTGGAACACCGGCACATGGCAGTGCACGCGCCATTCACGTCCCTCGTTGACGCCCTCGTCCCAGCCAGCCAACGCTTGCGGCAGGTCGAGGTAGCGCGTCAAGCCGTTCGGTCCCCGTTCGACGACCTGGTGCAGGTACACCCCGTCGTCGAAGCGGCGCAGCGCTTCGGCAGCCGCGCGGTCCATCCTTGGCATCACCAGGGCCGAGGAGAGCTGAAGCTTCATTACGGCAACGCCGGCGGCGCGCAGCAGCGAGAGGCTGTCTGCCGGCGCCTCGAACTCCACGGCGGCGTGGCAGACATCGAGGCACAAGCCGAGGTGGCGGCGCAGCAGCGGTTCCGCCGCCGCCGGGACGCGGCCGGACAGCGCGGCGAACCGCGTAACGGCCTGTGCCGAAAACAGGTGGTCCTCGAAGAAGCTGACCGCTTCTGCCGTGGTTTCCAGCAGGCACATCGGCTCGGGCTCAAGCGCCAAGGTGATGCGGCGGCCTGTTTGGTCTTCGAGGGCGGCGAGACGGGCCGCGTGTCGCAGCAATGCCTCCGCGATGGCCGGGCGGGCATTGGGGCTGGTCGCAGCAGCCAGGAACGCGCCTGGGACGGTGCTGACGCTGCCGGTCAGGTCCGGCTGGTCGTCGGGCAGCAACGACGCGAGCAGCCGCGCCAGCCGGTCCGTGTAGGCGAGCCGCTCAGGAGTGCGCCAATCCGGCGCGTAGACTTGCTCCTTGACGCGCTTGCCGTGAAAGGGCCCGTAAGGGAAACCGTTGACCGTGAAGACGTAGAGACCTTCTCGGACCAGGAAATCACGCAAGGCGTCGAGTTGGAAAAGGTCATCCAAAGCTTCGGCAGCGACCGCGGAGAGGCGGAGGCCGACACCCATTGCTGCGTGGGGGGAGACTTGCCGCTTCACCATTGGCAGGTGCCTCTGCAGGGCGGCAAAGATGTCCACCCAGGTCTCGCCTGGGTGGACGTTCGTGCAGTAGGTCAGGTGCGCTAAGCCAGAAGGGAGGCTTATCTTCATGCGAGTTCGGCGGACAAGCAGAACCTGGACCGTTGGCGCTGCATGGTTCCACCTTGCCCTAGTTTGACGCTGGATGGAAAAAGGCCGGCAACGCGAGTGGCCACGTTGCCGGCTTGATCGGTGTTAGGCCGTCGGAACGATCATCTGGGTGGCTGAGGCGCCACTTGGAATCTGCGTTCCAGCAGCGACCGAGGCACCGAACTCGCTGCTGCCCGGACTGCCGGCGGCGGGAACGCTGCCGAACGGGTTGTTGGGTCCGCCAAGGCCTATCAAAGCGGCAAAGTTGTTGCCGCCGCTCAGACCGGCCAACAAGCTGGACGCATCAACGCCCGGCAGGCTGAGCAGGGGACCAAACGGGCTCATTGCGAGGAAGGAGGCCGCGTCTCCACTGCTCATGTCACCGAAGCCGCCCGCCCCAGAAGAGGCGATGGTGCTGGCAGCGGCGGCACTTGAGTCGGCAGGCGAGGCACTTGCGCCACTTGCAGCGCCGCCTGCACTGGGAGCCGCCATTGCCGTGCCGCTTCCCGACGAACCGCTACCGGCAACGCCGGCGAAGGGGTTGTTGGCCCCGCCGAGGCTGGCGAAGGGATTGCTGTCGCCAAGGCCGGCCAACAACATGGACGCATCGATGTTCGGCAGGCTGAGCAGCGGAGCAAACGGGCTTGCCGCGAGCAAAGCGGTAGCGTCGCCCTCGCTCAACAGGACGCCGTTCGACGCCGGGGCGGCGCTGCTGGAGTCGCTGCTGTCGCTGGAAGCCGGCATGCTCCCAAGGCTGGAAATCGCGGTCGGAGAGCTGCTGCTTCCAGTGATGCTGGCAAAGGGATTTGCAGCGCCGGCGGCGAATTGGTCGTAGATGGACTGCACGCTGTCGCCCGCTTGACCGAGTTCAGACGCGAATGGGCTGTTGGCAAGCAGGGTGTTGAGTTGGTCATCGCTCAAGGGTGCGCTGGTCATCGGAGCACTGGGAGCACTGCTGGCCGGGGCGCCACCGCCGCTGGCTGCTGGCGCGGGATTGCCGCTGCCTGCGAAGGGGTTGCCATTGCCATTCGGCGCACCGCCGCCAGCCATGGCGCCGGCGCTAGGCGCAGCACCGCCACCCGCGAAGGGGTTGCCGCCGCCGCTTGGCGCACCGCCGCTGGCCGCAGCACCGGCGCTGGGCGCACCACTGCCGCCCGCAGCACTGCCATCTGCGAAGGGGTTGCCACCGCCACTCGGCGCACTGTCGCCGGCCGCAGCGCCGGCGCCGGGCGCACCACCACCACTGGTCGCACCGGAGAAGATGCTGCTGGTGCCAGGATAGTTGGCGAACGGGTTGCTGCCGGGGGACGCACCAGCGAAGGGGTTGCCGCCGAGGCTGGCATAGTCGTTCGGGTTGACGTTGGCGAACAAGCTTTGCGGCGTGACACCCGGCAGGTTGAGCAAGGCGCCGAAGGGGCTCTGCTGTAACAACGCGCCGAGGTCGCTGCTGTCGCCAGGCGGACCACCGCTGGCCGCGCCGGGACCGGATGCCGCGCCAGGACCGGATGCCGCTGCGGAACTGGAACTCATGCTAGTGCCTCCTGAAGTGTTGGCCCCGCCTGATGCGGCAAAGGGATTGCCGCCGCCTGAACCGGCAAAGGGGTTGCCCCCGCCGCTCGAACCCGCAGCCGGGCTGGCGCCGCCATTGGTGCTGGCGAACGGGTTGCCGCCGCCGCTCGAAGAGTCGCCGCCGGCCTGCGAGGACGCCCCGTACGAAACGACGAACTGGTTGTTGTCGCCGCCGACGTTGACCATGCTGCCGCTCGACGCCGCATCGGGCGACGGGCCGCTATAGGTGTAGACGAACATGTTGTTGCCGCCCTTGACGTTCAGGTCGTTGGCCGCGGGGCTGCCGCTGCTGAACGCCGAATAGTCGTCAACCACGACGAACTGGTTGTTGCCGCCGTCGATGACGACGTTGTTGCCGCCGCTGTTGGTGGCGTCGCCGTTCGCCGTCGAAGCGGGCGCGTACTTGACGACGAACTGGTTGTTGCCGCCCTCGACGTGGACCGTGTTGCCGCCTGTGCTCATGGAGCCGTCAGTGGGCGATGGCACGCTGTAGTCGATGACGAACATCCCGTTGCCGCCGCTGAGGGTGACATCGGAATTGCCGGGCGTGATCACGCCGACGTTGCTCTGCTGTCCCGCGCCGCTCTGGCTGGCGCCGCCTTGGCTGGAGCCGCTCGCCGCAAGGGCGTCGCTGCCGGCGGTGCCGCTGGCGGGGTTGATGTTGACGCTGGCGTTGCCGGGCGTGATCACGCCGGCGTTGCTGGTTTGGCTCGAACCGCCGCCGATAAGGCTGGGAGGCGCAGCGCCTGTCGAGGCGGGGGCAGCAAAGCTGCCGGTGCTAGAACCTGACATGTATTCTAATCCTTCAATTGAGCGCGGCGCCGTCCTGACGACCACACGGTTGTTAGTCGGATGAGCGGCCTGCCACGCAAAAGGGCAACGGAATTTGTCGAAGCCGCAGTCCCAGAATTATGCCCACGAGCGCGGCAGGCCGTATATCAATGATTTTCCTAGGAACTACTACCCTGATACAGGTAAAGTATCCGTAATCACCCTACATCTTATTATATAATAAACGAAACAGAGTATATATACTTCTGATAGTCCTTTTGTTGTTTAATGAACGTTCAGCAAGGGAGTTCAGCCGAACGTACGACTCAGCAGCCGTTGGGCATCGCCACGCTGGTATTTGCCGTTGGGGATGCGCTTGTAGGCCTGCCCGGCACGGACCACCTCGCGGCGGACAGCCTGCGCGCTCTCGAACCGCTCGAACAGGGCATCCGCCTCGTCCCAGCGGATCGCGCGCTGCAACGCCATCAAGTCCTCGATGTAGCAGCCCACGACCTCAAGCACCGCCGCCTTGTTGTGCAGGAACACGTCCCGCCACATCGTCGGGTCCGAGGCAGCGATCCGGGTGAAATCGGTGAACCCCCCCGCTGCGTACTTGAGCACTTCGCCCTTCAGCACGCCTTCGAAGTCGTCCGCCGTGTTGACGATGTTGTAGGCGAGCAAATGCGGCAGGTGCGACGTGATGGCGAGCACCTTGTCATGGTGCAGCGGGTCCATCCGCTCGACCCTCGACCCCACCGCGTCCCAAAGCGCCGCCACCCGGTCGGTCGCCGCCGGGTCTGTGCCGTCCTGCGGCGTCAGGATGCACCAGCGGCCCTCGAACAGCCGGTCTATCGCCGCGCCAGGCCCCGACTCCTCCGTGCCGGCAACCGGATGGCCAGGGACGAAGCGCCGCACGTCCAGGTACGGCGCAACCAGCTCGATCACCCTGGCCTTCACCGAACCGACATCCGTGACGATCGCATCGGGACGCAGGCCTGGCGCCATGGCACGCGCCGCGTCGCCGCTGGCGCCAACCGGCACGCCGAGCACCACGAGGTCGGCGTCCCGCACCGCCTCGGCGGTGTCCGTCGTCGCTTCGTCCACCAGCCCCAGCATGCAAGCCTCGTCGAGGGTCGACTGCCGGCGTGCGGTCCCCACCAGCCGCTCGGCCAGGCCGAGGCGGCGTATGTCGCGGGCCAGGGACCCGTTGATCAGCCCAGTGCCGACGAAAGTGACCTGCCCGAACAGCGGCGTCGTGTTTGAAGGGAGCGGGCTGCCATCCGGCATGTTCAGGTTCTCCGTATCGAAGCCAAGCTTATCCAAGTCAGGCCCATCCAAGCCGGGCCTATCCAAGTCGGGCGTCACTTGGCATGCAGCCCAACCGCCGTCCGAGGCTGACGCGCCGCCTTGAGGCTTTCGGCGAGCAGGAACGCCAGTTCCAGGCTCTGTTGCGCGTTGAGGCGAGGGTCACAGTGGGTGTGGTAGCGCTCCGACAAAGCGGCGTCGGTGATGGCCTGGGCGCCGCCGGTGCATTCGGTGACGTTTTGCCCCGTCATCTCGATGTGGATGCCGCCGGGGTGGGTGCCCTCGGCGCGATGCACGGCGAAGAAGCCCTCGACCTCGCTCATGATGCGGTCGAACGGGCGCGTCTTGTAGCCGGATGCCGCCTTGACCGTGTTCCCGTGCATGGGGTCGCACGACCAGACCACCGACCGGCCCTCGCGCTGCACGGCACGGACCAGCGCCGGCAGGTGCTTGCCGACCTTCTCGTGCCCCATGCGCACGATCACCGTCATGCGCCCGGCCTCGTTGCGCGGGTCGAGCACATCGAGCAGGGTGAGCAGCTCGTCAGGTGTCATGCTCGGTCCGGCCTTGAGGCCAATCGGGTTGCTCAGGCCGCGCATGTACTCGACATGGGCGCCTTTGGGGTCGCGGGTGCGGTCGCCGATCCAAACGAAGTGCGCGGCCGTGTTGTAGAAGTTGCCGGTCATCGAATCGACCCGCGTCATCGCCTCCTCGTAGCCGAGCAGCAGGGCCTCGTGGGACGTGTAGAGCGTGGTGCGCCCCATAGCGGGCGTGGTCAGGTCCGACACGCCGCATGCCGCCATAAAGTCGAGCGCCTCGGAGATGCGGTTGGTCAGGTCTGCGTAGCGCGCACCCTGCGCCGAGTTGGCGACGAAGTTCAGGTTCCATTCGTGCATGTGGGCGAGGCTGGCGTAGCCGCCGCCGGTGAACGCGCGCAGCAGGTTCAGCGTCGCCGCCGCCTGCGCGTAGGCGCGGATTTGCCGCTCCGGGTCGGGCCGCCGGGCCTCGGCCGTGAACTCAAGCCCGTTGACGATGTCGCCGCGGTAGCTCGGCAGCTCCGCGTCGCCCTGGCGCTCGACATCGGACGAGCGCGGCTTGGCGAACTGCCCGGCCAGGCGGCCGAGCTTGAGCACCGGCATGCCGGCGCCGAACTTGAGCACGACCGCCATCTGCAGCAGCACGCGCAGGCTGTCGCGGATGTTGTCGGCGTGGAACTCGGCAAAGCTCTCGGTGCAATCCCCGCCTTGCAGCAGGAAACCACGGCCAGCGGCCACCTCGCCGAGCTTGCGGCGGAGCTCGCGCATTTCGCCGGCGAACACCAAGGGCGGCGACTGGCGCAGCCGGGCCTCGACGTCGGCGAGTTGGCCGGCATCGGAGTACGCCGGCAACTGCTGGACTGGAAGTGCGCGCCATGACGACGGGGACCAAAGTCCCGAGTAAGTCGCTGCGCCCAAGGACGCGATCTCTTCTGCTTCGAGATGCCCGAAGTCATCCATAAAGGACACCTATGTTTAAAAGGTTGAAACTGGGCAGCATCAATCAGCCATCCCGTATTCGGCGTGGTGGTCGAGCCCGGTCCGCATGAGGCGCAACGCCTCCTCCGCCGCGCGCAACAAGGCTTGGGCCTTGTTGTAAGACTCGCGGTACTCGGCTTCTGGGTCGGAGTCCGCGACGACGCCGCCGCCTGCCTGGACATACAACATGCCGGATTTCACCAGGCCGGTGCGCAGGCCAATGCAGGTATCCAGGTTGCCGTCCGCGCCGATGTAGCCGATCCCACCGGCGTAGAAGCTGCGCCGGACCGGTTCAAGCTCGTCGATGATCTCCATCGCCCGGATTTTCGGGGCGCCCGACACCGTGCCGGCCGGGAAGCCCGCGCACAGCACATCGAGCAGGTCGGCACGTGCCGGGTCGAGTTCGCCCTCGACGTTCGAGACAATGTGCATAACGTGCGAGTAGCGCTCGACGATCATCTTCTCCGTCACCCGCACCGAGCCGACCTTGGCGACCCGGCCCACGTCGTTGCGGCCGAGGTCGAGCAGCATGAGGTGCTCGGCCAGCTCTTTCGGGTCCGCGAGCAGGTCCTCCTCAAGCTGCATGTCCTCTGCGCGCGTGCGTCCCCGCGGACGTGTCCCGGCGATCGGCCGGACGGTGACGGTCCCGTTGCGCAGCCGCACCAGGATTTCTGGCGAGGAGCCGACAAGGGCAAAATCGCCAAGGTTCAAATAAAATGAGAACGGCGAGGGGTTAAGCCGCCGCAACGACCGGTAGAGCGCAAGCGGCGGCAAATCAAACGGCAATGAAAAGCGCTGCGAGGGAACAACCTGAAAGGCGTCGCCCGCCCGTATGTAGTCTTTCGCCTGCTCGACCATCTCATGGTAGCGCGCCCTGGTGACGTTCGACACCGGCGTTGGACTCTCGGCCGGCCCAGTCGACACGCCCTGCTGCGGCACGCTGCGCCGGAGGTCGGCAGCCGCGCCGGCCAGGCGTTCACAAGCATGGTCATAGGCCGCCGCCGCGGAAAGGCCCGGCGCCGGGTAGACCGGCGTCACGATCGTCATGCGGTCGAGCACGTTGTCGAACACCACGACGACGGTCGGGCGCATCAGCATCGCATCCGGCAGGCCCAGCTCGTCCGGGTTGGCCGAGGGCAGCCGCTCGATCAGCCGCACGAAGTCGTAGGCGAAAAAGCCGATCAGGCTGGCGCTGCCGGGCGGCAAGCTGGGCGGCAGTTCGATGCGGCACTCTTCGATCAGTGCGCGCAGGCTGGCGAGCGACGGCAGAGGCGACGGCTCATACTGTTCCCCGCCGAGCAGCACGGTGCGGTTGACCTCGGCGCGCTCCCCGTAGCAGCGCCAGATCAGGTCCGGCCGCAACCCGATATACGAGTAGCGGCCACGCACTGCCCCACCCTCGATCGACTCAAGCAAGAAGCCGTAGGGCTGGCCCTCGGCGAGCTTGATCATCGCGGCGACCGGGGTTTCGAGGTCGGCGACCAAAGTGGTCCAGACAACCTGCGACTGACCGTTGTCGTAGGCGTCGGTGAACGAATTTCGTTGCGTCAAGACGTGCACTATAGTTCCTCGCGTATCGGGGCGGGCTTAATGCTTGGTGGATGCGGAGCGCTCTGCTGGGCAGCCGCTCACGCCGGCACCCGGCCCAGCAGCGCCGCCGTCGCCGCGGCGACGTCGGGCTGGCGCATCAGGCTCTCGCCGACCAAGAAGCAGGACGCGCCAACCTCGCGCATCCGGGCGATGTCCGCGTGCGACCCAATGCCGCTTTCGCAAACCAGCAGGCGGCCCTCAGGCAACAGGCGGGCCAGCCGCTCAGTCGTGCCAAGGTCAACCTCAAGCGTCTTCAGGTTGCGGTTGTTGACCCCGATCAACGGCGAACGCAGCCGGGACGCCCGTTCGAGTTCCGCCTCGTCATGCACCTCGATCAGCACGTCGAGGCCAAAGCCGTGCGCCGCCACTTCCAGTTCCGCCGCCTGCGCATCGCTGAGCGCCGCCATGATCAGCAGCACCGCATCCGCGCCGGCCACGCGCGCTTCGACCACTTGATAGGCGTCAAGCGTAAAGTCCTTCCTGAGCGCCGGCAACGCAACAACCGCCCGTGCCGAAACAAGGTGTTCGACTTCCCCTTGGAAGTATGGAGCATCGGTCAGCACGGACAAGCAGGCTGCCCCACCCGCGGCATAGGCGCGGGCCAGCGCTGGCGGGTCGAAATCAGCGCGGATCAGCCCCTTGCTCGGACTGGCCCGCTTGATCTCGGCGATCAGCCCAGGCCGTCCCGCCGCCACCTCGGCCCGCAGCGCGCGTATGAAGCCGCGTGGCGCCTCAACAGGCAAGGCCGCCTCAAGCTCCCGCAGTGGCCGCCGGGCCTGGCACTCCGCCACATGTGCACGCTTGGCCGTGCAGATCTCCACGAGTTTGTCGCTCATGCGGGCACTCCGTTGGTGGCGCGCACGACCGCTTCCAGCCGTGCCTCGGCAGCGCCCGTGTCGATCGAACTGCGCGCAAGCTCGGCACCGTCCCGCAGGCTGTCGGCCCTGCCGGCCACGACCAGCGCCGCGGCGGCGTTCAGCACCACGATGTCCCGGTACGGGTCCGCCCGTCCGCGCAGCAACGCCCGGAGCGCGGCAGCATTGTGCTGCGCGTCGCCGCCCTTGAGGTCGTCGAGGGTGGCACGCGCAACGCCGGCCTCCTCTGGCACGACCTCAAAGCGGGTCACTGTGCCGAAACGCAGCTCGGCGACGGATGAATGCGTGGTCGTGGTAAGTTCGTCCAGGCCGTCCCCGCCATGCACCACCCAGGCGCGCTCGGTGCCGAGGGCGCCCAGCACCTCGGCGAGCGGCGTCAGCCACTGCGGCGCGAACACGCCGAGCAACTGCAGCCGTGTCCCAGCCGGGTTCGACAACGGGCCGAGCAGGTTGAAGATCGTGCGCGTGCCGAGTTCGCGCCGGCTCGGGCCGACATGGCGCATTGCTCCATGGTGCTGGGGCGCAAACAGGAAGCCGACGTTCGCCTCCTGGAACGCGCGGCCAATGGCGTCCGCCGGTGCCTCGACGTTGACCCCCAGGGCCTCTAGCACATCGGCCGCGCCAGACTTCGACGACAACGCCCGGTTGCCGTGCTTGGCGACCGGCACGCCGCAGCCGGCAACCACAAATGCCACCGCAGTCGAAATGTTCAGCGTCTGCGCTCCGTCGCCGCCCGTGCCGCAGGTGTCAATTGCCCCTTCAGGAGCCTGCACCCGTGCCATGCGCGCCCGCATGGCCCGCGTGGCGCCGACGATCTCCTCGACCGTCTCGCCGCGCACCCGCATCGCCATCAGCAGGCCGCCGATCTGGGACGGCGTAGCGGCGCCCTCCATCATCAGGTCGAACGCCGTCTCGGCCTGCTCAGCGGTGAGCCGCGCGCCACTGCCTAGAAGGCCCAGGATGGGCCGGAGCGCATCGGTCATGCCAACGCCCGGCGCGGCACAAGGGCGAGGAAGTTGCGCAGCATCGAGTGCCCGGCCGTCGTCTCGATGCTCTCGGGATGAAACTGCACCCCATGCACCGGCAAGCTCTCATGGCGCAGGCCCATGATCAGCCCGTCGTCGGTCCAGGCATTGACAACCAGTTCCGCCGGCAGGCTTTCCCGCTCGACAATCAGGCTGTGGTAGCGGGTGGCTGGGAACGGATTGGGCAGTCCGGCAAACAGCCCGGTGCCGTCATGGTGGATCAGGCTGACCTTGCCGTGCATCGGCGCTGGGGCGCGGATAACCTTGCCGCCGAACACCTGGCCGATCGCCTGGTGGCCCAGGCACACGCCGAGCACCGGGCACACCGGCACCGCCTGCTCGATCAGCGCCAGCGAGATGCCGGCACGGTCGGGGTCGCACGGCCCCGGCGAGATCACTACAGCATCATGCCCCAGGGCCAGCGCCTCGTCCGGCGTGAGCGCATCGTTGCGGTAGACCTTTGCTTCAGCGCCAAGCTCGCCGAGACGGTGGAACAGGTTGAACGTGAAGCTGTCGTAGTTGTCGAGTAGGAACAGCGTCCGCGTGACCGCCGAGTTGGACCCGTGCCATTCCTCTTCGTGCTGCGGATCGGCCTGCTTGGAGCGGCCGGCGGCCCAGTCCAAAGTATGCTCCGCCAACAAGCCCTCGTTTCCGCCCATCCCAGGCCCACGGGCCGCGCTGTCGGACAGCCCGGCCCCGCCGCTGGCGGCGCTCATGCCGCGGCCTCGGAGATGTAGCTCATCCCGCGCCCGAACGACGTGAGGTTGCCCGCCTTGTTCTCCAACACGCGCTTGAGGCTCATGCTCTCGGCGCCGTAATCCTCGATTTGCAGCTTGCCGTGTGCCGGCAGGGCATTCTTCTCGAAAAAGGCAACGCGGTGCTGGACGATGCCGCGGGCGTCCGGGTTGCCGAAAGCGTAGGAGCAGGGCACCAGCACCATGCAACTGCGCTGTGTGTAGTTGAAACTGCGGTAGTTGTGCTCAAACTCGACGATCGCGTAGTTGCCCAAATCATGCTTGCGGATCACCACGTCGACGTGCTGGCCGTACTCGTCGGTGAAGCTGCCCTCGGTGGCGCTGGGAGACCCGTTCGGCCGGAGGCCGAACCCCCACTCACCCATATTGTTCAGGTCGCCGAGGTACTCGACCGCCATCTCCTGCGGCGCGTCGACGAAAATCGAGCTGGTCTTGATCTCGAAACGGCCCTGCGCCGCCCGGTCAAGGCCCGCTTTGCGCTCAAGCGCACCCTTGAGCGACCGAATTTCGGCCGTATGCACCAGATGGATGCCCTGCATGATCATCGGGGTGCGGCGCTCGGGGCCGACGAAGCTCAGCCAGTGGAAATAGACGCCAGGCTCGTCCGAGCCGACATACGATGCCGGGAACAGGAACGTCGGGTAGCACTGGAAGTACTTGCCGTACTCGTAGCCGCAGTGCCACTCCACGCCGCGGAACATCGGCGTTTCGATAGGGCGAACGTGGTAGTACAAGTCGTGCTGGTAGCCTGACGCGGTGCCGCGCCAGGTGTTCTCGTCCATCTGCTCCAGCATGCGGCTGTAAAGCGTCCATTCATCGAGGTTCCGCAGCTCGCGAAGGTAGGCGAACGCCTTCTCCTCCGAGGTGTCGATGTAGGTGGAGGTGGCGAAGGTGTTGCTTTCCATGACGATCTGTCTCCGCGCTGGTTAGAGGACTATGACGGGGAAGCTGAGCCCCTCTTGGCGCTTGATCGTCCGCGCGGGGCGGAGGCCCTCGTTGCGTCCGTTGGTCGGCGCGATCCTGTCGGCGTCGATCAGCACGTCGAGCACAAACGGCCCCGGTGCGGCGAGCGCCTGCGCAAGGCCCGCCTCCAGGCCGTCCTCGTCCTCCACGCGGGCGCCATCGGCACCCATGGCGCGGGCAAGCATCGCGAAGTCCGTCGGAGGGAAGCAGGCGTCCGCGACATCGGCCATGTCGAGCGCAGCCATGCCTTGGTAGCACATGTTGTAGCGCCCGTCGTTGAGCACGATCCACAACACAGGCAGTTGCTGCTTGACGGCGGTGTTCACCTCCATGTTCATGAGCATCGCGCCGTCGCCCACGATCGCCACGGCCTTGCCGGCGCGTCCGAGTGCAGAACCCAGCACGCCGGTTCCCGCGTGGCCCATGGAGCCGAGGTTGGTGCTGACGCGGTACCGCCCCGGCTGCGCGAAACGGAGGTAGTGCGTCGCCCAGGTGAAGGCATTGCCCGACTCTGCCAGCACCACGGCATCGGTACTGTCCACGATGGTGCGCTGGATGGCCGACATCAGCGCGTCCGGGCGAACACGGCCTAGGCCGGCCGCCGTGGGGTGCTCCGGATGCGGCCGTGGCAGGGAGGGCGCTGGTTTGGCCTGCGCCGCCGGCCAAGCGGCGAGCAGCTCTGCAAGGAAATCGCCGACGTCTGCCTGCACCGCAAAAGTCTCGGCGTGCGGATAGGCCACGCCGGGCACCGCAGGGTCGATGTCGACGTGAACGAAGCCGCCCTCCGGGACCAGTCCTGGGTTCCAGAACGATGTCGGTTCGCCCAGCCGCGTCCCCAACACTAGCACCCGCTGCGGCGCGTGCTCGCGCATGTATGCGACAGCCGCCGCAGTGTGCCCGCCCATGCCGGTCACGCCGACGAACAACGGATGCTGCTCGGGGAAAATACCTTTTGCCCGCGGCGAGCACATGACCGGCGCATTCGCCCGCTCGGCAAGCTCAAGCAGCGCCGGCGCGGCCTCACGGGCGCCGAAACCGGCCCAGATTGCAAATGGCTCGTTGGCCAGCAGCTCGACGCAGCGTGCGACCGCGGCGCGGTTCACGCCGGGACGGGACAGGGTGCTGACGCCGGGCGAAGCGTCGCGGGCCGTCAGCCGCGGCAACGGTTGGGTCAGCAGCGCGCCCTGCACGGCGTTGGGAATACTTAAATGGGCGACGTAGCCGCCCGGACGCCGCAGCCCGGCCGCTATGCGCCGCAGGGCCTGCGGCAACTGTTCCGGCGTGTCCAGCACCAGGGCGTCGTCGAACCACGCGCCGGCCTCGAACAGCCCGGTTGTCGGCATGGTGTAGCCGCTGGTCTCCTGGATGCCGCCGCGGCCACGCTGTGGGGCGGAGGCGTAGGCCGAAACCAGGATCACCTTGGCGCCCTCGCTCCGTGCGGCGAGCATGCCTGTCAGGGCGTTGGTGATGCCAGGACCGGTGGTCGTGAAGGCGACGACAGGGCGTCCACTGGTGAAGTAGGCTTCGGTGGCTGCGAAGGCGGCGCCGCTCTCATGCCTGAAATGCAATACGTCGAGATGCTTTGAGAATGCGGCCCAGAGCAGCGCCTGCGCGCCGCCGCACACGCCAAGGGCGTGCGTCACTCCAAGGGCGCACAACGATGTCGCCAGGCCTTCCGCCACTGTGGGCAGGGCCGAGGCGGGCGTGGCGAGATCCGAGGCCTCATCGATCTCTAAAAGATCGCCGCCGATCTCTGCGATATTTTCGTCCATCATATCATAGGTCTCCGTGCGGTCGGCCCAGCTCTGGATCGTCCGGGCATAAACATTCAGGTCTTGCCGCCTCGACGAGCTGCGCTGCTGCAACAAACCCTGTAGAAGTCGATGGCGGCGCGGGACCTTGCCCTCTGAAGCCGCCTTCGATGCGCTGGTTTCCAGCAGTTTCCTTCTGTTCGCCGGAGGTGGCAGCCCGGAGGCCGCCACCTTGCCCATTCTTACGAGGGCTTGCAGGCGATACTCACCAAACCGCCGTTAGGCCGTGAGGGTGCTGCGCGCTGTCTGGGCGATGAGCGCTTGACCCAATGCCGTCGGGTCGAAGTAGGGGTCGAGGAACAGCGAACCGTGCTCGACCTGCGGGTCCTGGCCGACGATGGCCGGGTTGTAGACCGGAGTTGTGCCGGCATTAGGCGTGCTAACGAGTACAGGCTGAGTGATGTTGGTGAAGCCGTAGGCAGCAGGGTCGTTCACAACCCCCTCAAAAAGCTTGTGCAGGTCCAAAGTCTTCACGTCCAAGCCGGTCGAGGCCTGGAAGCTTTTCAGTCCGGCAGCAAGCTCAGTGTTGAACTCGTTCACAAGGCCCTGGAACAGGGCCGGCGTCGCTCCAGTGGCAGCCTGGAACCCCGGATCACTGAACAGCGGCGCAATCGAGATGTCTGGCAGGTTGGAAACCAAGAAGTGCTTGGCCCCCAAGTCAGCCAGTTGCCCAAGTCCAGAGATGATCGCGTTGACGCTCGCAGTGACACCCTGATCCGGTGGCAAGTCGCCCGGGAGCGAGATGTCGTTGCCGCCGAACGTCACCGAGACCACGTCGTTCGAGTTGAATGACCCATCCTGCGCCTTGAATTGCTGGATTTGCCCGCCAAAGGTGGCGAGGTTGGTCTTGCTTGCGTTGGGAGCAAACGGGTCAGGAACACCAAGCGGCCGGCCTGTGGCGTTTTCGAAGGCGAAGTTTT
>JAABUQ010005100.1_pt1 | contig 21423 bp, 12 predicted proteins | sample 5560001 | NCBI WGS metagenome assembly JAABUQ01 (sample SAMN10711888, study PRJNA513371) | rock metagenome | isolation source: Antarctica rocks | place: Antarctica: Victoria Land, Finger Mt nord | collected 2015-12-18
AGACGGGCAATAAACTATACATGGTCTGGTCGGGTCAGCCGTCTGGAGGAGGGAAAACGAACATCTATATCGCATTAATGAGCGATCCCACGCACATTCAGGGCGACCGTGTAATGATCTCAACTCCTATGCAGAGCTGGGAAACAAATGGAGCACCAATTAACGAGGGGCCAGTGGCACATGTTCGTAATGGCATCCTCTACATCACATACTCTGCCAGTTCCAGTCTGGGTGATGATTATGCCGTTGGCGTACTCATAAACAGATCGGGTAATGTCCTTGATCCAGCATCCTGGAGCAAGGTTGGTCCTATTCTACAGAGGGGAAACGGTGTTTTTGGTCCTGGTAGCTTCCAATGGGTGCCATCTGAGGATGGGAGCGAGGATTGGTTCCTCTACCATGCTACAGATATGCCTTCGTTCTTTTGTGGCAGCGGCTTCTGGACATGCCGGACCATACGCCTGCAAAAGATGAGCTGGAACAGCGATGGGACGCCTAATCTCGGTTCACCGATCCCCTCCGGCTCACCAATTCCTGTGCCTGCCGGGGAGTAGCGTCTTTCATTGCATCGGCAAGGTGGCTCGTAGAAACCGATTGATGGGGTTAATGTGTTCCCACACCCGATCAATTGGTCTCTATGGGGGATCAAGTCGTAGGTGACCTTGACCCACTTTTGGAGGGTTGGAGAAGAGAAATTTGGTACAATAGAAACAGGAGGGTTCTCTGGGCAAATCTCAACTAACCTACACGCGAGAATTCAAGCAACAGGCGGTTCAGTTATTTGAAACCAGCGGGAAAAACAAAACGCAAATAGCCAGAGATCTTGGTATCTCTGATAGTGCTTTAAGTAAATGGTGTAAGGAATTTGGAGAACAAGGCGAGGAAGCGTTTCCAGGGAAAGGGCATCAAAGCACAATAGAAGAGGAAAATAGAAAACTGAGGAGAGAAAATGAAGTTCTGAGGCAAGAAAGGGTGGAGTACACTGAAAGAAGAAGGGATTGGTCAAAGAATCTATCACACCCAGGAAGAGGCAAAAACAGCATTTACCAGCAGGCGCGGAAGGAAGGTTTAGCGAAATCTAATTCAGTCTCGCCAGCGTCTCGCGTGTCGTTTTGATCTGGTTGAGGATCTCGTAGCGATCCTCGGCCTGGGGCGCAAGTTCCAGATAGGTCGTCAAGTCGTGGATCGCACGCGAGTAGTGCTTGAGCTGAAGGTGAATGAGTCCACGATCACGTTGTTCGCTGGCTACTCCAGGCAGGAGCAGCACGATCAGATCGCTGATAGTAAGCGTACGCTCATAATCTTCTTTGTCGATATAGATGCGTTTAAGGTTATTGAGGATGCGAGCCAGGAGCTGCCGGTGGGTAACCGGCTCGAACAGGTGGGAATGGATCTTCATCCTGCGCTGAGTGATGCGGTGAATACGGTCCCGGCAGCCCTGTTCGCTCATTAACAGGCCACCCTCGTACGGATCGATATAGATATTCTCCTGGGATAGGCTGCACCGTACAACGAAATGGAAAGGGAGGCCAATACCATCAATCTGGATACCGACGCGCCGACCGATCTCCATGTAGAGCAGCGAGAGGGTGATCGGGATGCCAGTGTGGTTCTCCAGTACTTTATTGAGAAAGCTGTTCTCGGGATTGTAGTAGTCTTCCTTGTTGCCATGAAAGTGCTCTTCGTCAAAGAGCACCTTATTCATTGCGTCGATCACGGCAAAGACCTCTGTGTCGTTTGTCGGGTGAGGGAGAGCATCCGGCTCAGGAAGGGCGAGTACGCCGCGTACGCGTTGCGCCAGCGCGTCAAGGTGTGCGAGAGAGGGGGCTATAGCGAGATGCGGGTATTCGCTCTGCGCGATGAGCAGGGCAGCCTGTGCTAGATCAATGCTGTCGTCTTCGCCTGCAACCATTGTTTCAAATGCTCGATATGCGCGCTGTTGTGCCGTCTCTTTCGAGAATCTATCGGCCATGATGCTCCTGGCAATGTAATATGTGTCTTTTTCCGGGCCATGTGTAGTATCGTACATGGGGATACGTTCGTCAAGCGTTTCCCGCGCGTGGATGCGGGCGTATTAAATGCTCGGATGCGCGAAGGAAATTTTCCTCTGAGTGAGTATTGCGCATGATATACTTATTTTCATTGAAGACAAAATCATCAGGATGTTTCGCATTTCTGCCATCTTTCGAGGAAAAGAGAGATCGATATGAAAAAGTCATTAGCTCTCTTTAGAAGAAGATGTTGGCGTGTCTGGCCTGAATATTTTTAAAACAGGATAATTGTGATCGTAGAGAGCAGGAAAAAAGACGTATGCATATCCCTGTCAATTTTGACCCCAAAAGCTGGCAAGACTTTGAGCCCCATTACCAGGCACTCTTGCGTGTAACCCTTACTCCCGCAAATCTCTCTGAATGGCTTCGTCGAGGAAGCCAGCTTGAGAAATATGTCTGGGAGATACACGCCGGATGCAAACGCGCCCGCTCATGGAATTTTGAGGATGAGAGTGTGCGACAGAGCTATCAACGCTTTATAGACGAGATCTTTGTCCCCTTTCAGGAGATCAGTCACGCCCTTCAGACCAAGTTACTGCATGAGATGACCTGGGAAGCGGATGCAGAATATGTTGAGATGATCCGTCGCTTTCAGCAGGCAGTTGACGCTTATCAGGTGAAAAATGTGCCGCTGGAGCGAGACATTGCTGAGCTGATGGATCGCTACCTCCTCATCACTCGCTCCATTGAGCATCGCTGTGAGGAAGCCACCCCACAGCAGTGCTCCAAGGAAGAGCGCTGGCGCATCCATCAGACGTATTGGCATCAGGAGCGCGATAAAATCGACGAGATTTTTCTCGCTATGCTTTCCAAACGCCGCCAGCTTGCGCGCCAGGCTGGTTTCCCTAGTTATACCCTCTACCGGTGGAAACAGCTAAGCCGCTCCGATTACACTCCAGCAGAGGCGCTGGCTTTTCACCAGACACTTGCGGCTTCAATCTCGCCTGTCAAAACAGCATTACAACAGTCCTACGCGCAGGATCATCAACAACGGCCCTGGGAGGTTGGGCAGGCACCACGCGAGCTAATGTCCCCCTTATCCTTTCAGAGAAATGCTGACTTTGAAGCTGCCATGGCGCAGGTCTTCTCGCATCTGGATTCAGAGATGGGCACGATGTTTGAGCGTATGCGTGTAGGTTTCCTGGACCTGGATGCACGCTCTGGAAAGCTGCCCGGCAGCGAAGAGTGGTTCTTCCCGATTTCAGGGCTGCCATGTGTTCGTGTTTTCTCCAATGGCACCGACGAAGATGTCCAGTTACTCATGCATGAGTGTGGGCATGCGTGGCACGACTTTTTGTCCTTCGCTCATCAAGAACTCACCTGGCAATGCGACGTCCCTGGTGAGTTTCAGGAGTTTGCGGCGATCAGTATGACCTATCTGGCGACTCCTTTCCTTTTCCAGGATCAAGGGGGCTTCTATCCCGTCTCCGAGCGTGCGCGGTTTCAGGCATTCCTCTTATATGAGCCGCTGCGCTGGCTCCCCTACATTGCCCGCTTCGATGTTTTCGAGCACTGGTTATATACCGAAGCACCGGAAGCGGTCTCAGCAGCCCAGCTCGATGCCAAATGGATGGAGTTGTCACAACAGTTTGAGCCAGATGTGAACTGGAGTAAGTATGAGTATGAATGCGCTCATGGCTGGCAGCAAGACGGACGCATTTTTGGACAACCATTCTATATGCTTGAGTATGCTCTGGCTCATATGGGAGCGCTGCAACTTTATCAGAACGCCTGTATTGATCACCGCGCTGCCTGGCAGGTCTATCGGGAGGCGCTTGCTCTGGGAGGAACACGACGACTGCCGGACCTGTTTCAAGCAGCGGGAGTAGATTTCCCTTTACTGCCAGGGGTTGTGAAGAGCGTTACTGATTTTCTGGCCGCTACACTAGAGAACTAACTATGTTTCTTTTCTTTGCAGCTACTCAATCTTGAGTAGCTGCATTGTGTCTCTTTTGACTACTTAGTAGTATAAGATGTGAGGGAAAGAGCGTTTCCCAGGTACCCTTCATAGCGAAAGCTAGTCCTCTGCTGGCAGTAAGAGTGCCAATAGATGTGCATGGTCATGATAGACGCTCTGTGTGGCGATGAGCATCTTCGTTGCCGACGCCAATGGCTTGCCAGTCCCCAGGTTGGCCTGCTGACATTGTGCTATCTGCGCTAAATAAAGATCGTTATGTGCCAGGCTCAACGTGTAAGCCTCGCTAAACGCCTCGTCAGCCGCTCCGCCATGCCCACTCAGACTGTGGACTGTCCCCTGGTTAAGCGCGATGAAGCTGTGCAGGCTGGAGCGATCGCCCGCGAGATGCTCTAGCGCCAGGTGTGTGAGCTCTGTCCCTTGCCGCATGTCGCCTTTAGTCGCGGCAATAATAGCGCGCAGCGTTGTTATGTCGGCGGCGAATGGGGCATTTCCCGCTAGTTCCGCTAAAACATGCTCGGCGGCATCGACCTTGCCTATCGAGAGAAGTACCCGGGCGCGCAACAGATTTAGCCGAGGGTGAAGACCGAGTTGTGCTGCTGGCAACGCCTCGAACCAGCCGAGCAGTGTGTGAAGCTCTCTACGCTCAATCATCGTGTCCGCCGCTCTCTCAATCAGGGCAAGTGCCAGGGTGAAATCGTGTGCCGCCAGTGCGTGTTCCACTGCCTGAATGCTCAGCCCGTTCTGTTCATACCACGCGCTGGCGCGCAGGTGTAGATCGGCAATGACGGTGGGGGGTGTACGCTGCAAACAGGTGACGAGGAAGTCGCGAAAAAGCTGGTGATAGCGATACCAGTGGCGTGTGCTATCCAGTTGCACGATAAAAAGATTATGTTGTTCGAGCAGCTCTAAAATAGTCTGCGCATCGTCTCTGTGCAGCAGGGCGTTACACAGCGGGGCGCTCAGCCGCGCCAAAATAGCTGTAGAGAGCAAAAAGGTTTGTATGTACTCTGGTTGCTTGCTAAGTACCTCGGAGAAAAAATAGTCAGCGACGTAGTGGTGGTCGCCGGCGAAGGCGCTGATGAGATCTGTGATGTCGTTGTGCCTGCTGCATGAAAGCGCGGCGAGCTTAAGGCCCGTAATCCAACCCTCAGTGCAGGTCTCCAGGGTATTCACCTCGTCGTTTGAAAGTGAAAGACCAGCTATGTGCGATAGGAACAGCGCAGCCTCGTCCCGAGTAAAACGCAGGTCTTCCTGATCTAATTGGTGGAGCTGACCCCGTGCGCGCAGCCGCGCCAGGGGTAAGTTCGGCTCCTCCCAACTGGAGATGAACAGGTGTATATGTGGTGGCAGATATGCTAGCAGGGAGGTGAGCACCTCTGTAATGGCCGGTGTAGTGATCTCGTGGTAATCGTCGAGGACAAGGACACAGGAACCGGGAATATGTGTGAGCATGTGAATAAGCTGTGCCAGAGCGGATTCTGCCAGTGCTGGCTGCGTGGAGGAGAGTAGGACCGCATCCACCTCTGCAATCTCCGAGCGTAGTGTAGCCAGAGCCGCGACAACATAGCGCCAGAAACGAACAGGATCGTTATCGCCCTTATCGAGGGAGACCCAGGTTACCTGAACTTCAACCTGTTCCAGGGATGTGTACCACGTGCTGAGCAGGGTCGTTTTGCCCGCCCCCGCCGGGGCGGTGATAAGCGTCAATCTGTGGTGCAGTCCCTCGTTGAGGAGTTCGATCAGGCGTGCACGAGGGACAAGGGGAGATTGTGCTGCCGGGCAGGAGAACTTTGTCATGAGCAATGTGCTTAGTTGTATGTTTGCGGAGGTGTTCATGGCATCCTTCTTTGTTATGCTGATATTATCTACTATTGTAAAGCATGGAAAGAAGAGATGACCATTGAAAACGTGACTAAGCCGTAGATTTAAGATAGACTATGAATGAAATAAGAGAACTGACTGTAAATAGAAGCGTGGCAAACCCATATTTTCTTTTTTTACCTGTCTCCTACTTCTTTTTTCTTGCGGGAGGCAAGAAAAAAGAAGTAGGAGACAGGTAAAACTATTGCAGCGCCTGCGGCGCTGGAGTAGGAAATTGAGCGGCTACAAAAGGAACCGAGCGCTGTAAATTCTTTATTGTCACAATCTGAATTAACGAATATTTAACAAATTATTTACTTGTAAATAGCGTATTGGTATTTGATATATGTTATAATCGCCTTAGTTAAATTGTATATTGAAGATAAAAGCATTTGAAGTGCATTCAGGAACAAAGTCGGCAGGCAAAATTTGTATTCTGTAACAGGCCAGGCAAAGTGAGGGGAAGTGGTCTCCTCGCATTGTCACTTGAACAGAAGATAGACAGATTTTTATAGATAGTTTGTCTGTAGGACGCATACGTGTTTTCTGGGGGGAAAATGAATCAACTAGAGACTGCTTTGTCCTCGTCAAGCCTGAAAGAAGAGCGGGGGATGTTGGATGATATGGAGCAAGAACAAAAAGGGGAAAAAACTCACGGTGTTATTTTTCTACGAGGGATACTTGAGATTATTGCCGGTCTGGGTATTATCGAGCTTGTGGGCTGGTTCCTGCCGCAAAAGTGGGGAGCGCCGCACATCCTTTTTTGCGCTTTTTTCCTGCTTATCTTCGCGATTGCTCTACGGCATGAACGGAATGTAGCATATAGTGCTGGTTTGTTGGCTGCCATTGGATATAGTGTCTTACTATGGCAGTACACAAGGCCAGCTCTTCTTTTTACCAATGCATTTTTTCTGCTCGAACCATTTTCGTTACTGTTGGGCAGTATCCTGATGGCTGATCTGTTTCATGCGCACCAGCAAAAAGTACAGGAAGTCGAAGACCAGCATGCCCAGACGCTGCAAACGCTAAAGGGACTTCATGAACGCTATGAGAGGGCCATTGAGCAAAACGCAGCACTGGAACAGCAGGGCGGAGTAGAGACGCTTCCTGATGCCGTCCTGTGCGAAAAGATTTCGCAGTTGTGGAAAAAGCATGGACGTGAGCAAGATGAAACGGCCCTGGACCTGATTATTTCTGCTACGGGCGCGCAAGCGTGTGCCATTTACTACAAGCACGGAGAACAGATGGAGCGGCAGGCGTTAAGCAGAAAAGGCAAAAGTGCAGGCGGCTCAGGGTCTATATTGAATACAATTGATCCAGTCGTCAAGCGAGCGATGGAACTATGTCAGGTCAGTACCATTCAGGATATACGCCAGAAGCCAGACACAATCCCCCAGGAAACAGTTGTTATGGCGGGTCCCCTGCTAGACCGTGAGCAGCAGATTGTAGGCATGGTCGTGATTGAGACGATGCCATTGCGTAAATTTACCTCTACCACGATAAATCTCTTCAGTGCCCTCTTGCATGTTATATCAGTCGCAGCTCAGGCTTCAACCCCTCTATCACATATAGATACGGTTGAGATCGCGGCTGCTAAAAATGCTCTTCATCCAGAAGATGATACCACTATTCGTCTTCCCTCCCCCAAAAAAAGACCCGTCTCTCTTGCTAAACGTCGTTGACAGGTACTCTTCTCCTGCATACTGATGAAACTTGTAACATGCGTTTAGTGTAGATAGTTGTGTCTGTAAATATTTATGGCTATGAGGAGCTATATCAATAATGAAATACGTCATCTTTAGTGAAAAGCCTTATTGGCAATGGCAAAGATATGCAGGCGTTCTTCTATTTCTATTGGGACTTACGATTGACTGTTTTATTGGTAGTCTGCTTTTGTACCATATGACCTTGTCGTTGTGCCTTTTTCACATCGGGGCAGTCCTCATATGGGTGTCGGGTTTGATACTGTTAGGGCAAGGAAAGGAGGTTCGGCAAGTAGCGCTCCCATCTGGTGTGCAAAAATGGAGTATTGCTGCCTTGCTGATGGGCCTCTGTTTTTTCCCAGGGCTAGGACCACTTGCCTATAGCCTTGCCCTTGTGGTCACAACGCTTCTGCGGCAGAAGGTCAGGCTGGTATCTTTTACGACGAGTATTAAAATACCGGCCCTACCAACAATCAAATCCCCAGAGACCCGGCAGCATCAACTGATGGAGGCGCTCTATAGTACAGATCTCGAAGTAAGGCGTACCACCCTTGCTGTCCTGGGACGACAGGTCAATGCGCAGAGCGCGCGAATTCTACGCCAGCTCCTGGTTGATCCACAGGCGGAGATACGCAGCGATGCCTCCATTCTGCTGGCACGGCTTGAGGAGCAGCTTTCACAAGAGCTGCATGTAGCGCAGGCGCAATGGGAAGTCGCGCCCACGAAAGAGCATACACGCGATCTCATTCAAGAGTACTATCAATATGCCGCCAGCAACGTCCTGGATGAGGCAAGTCAGCATTTTTATTATGTCAGAGCTCGTGCTCTGCTCCTCCCGCTGCTTGAAGAGTATGACAGAGAGGCTGAGAACTGGCTCTTGTTGGCCACTATTTGCCAGTGTCTGGGTGAAATGCGAGAAGCACTCCATGCCGCACTGCTCACGTTAGACCTGCAACCAGGTTTAGCCGCAGCGCATACGCTGGCGAAGGAGCTTGCTTTTCAGCTACACGATTGGGTAACGCTTGATCAACTTAAATCTGTAGAACAAACGTTATCTCTCCCAATTGTCAGTAGCTCCAGTCATACGGAGTTAGCTTCAACAAGTGGGCAACTGGTCGGAGGGAGTACTCGTGGCTGATATCTGTATCCTGGTGGAAGGGGCCTACCCATATGTCACTGGCGGCGTCTCAAGCTGGCTGCATGCCCTGATCACCAATTTAACAGACCTGACGTTTGCCCTGGTCCACGTTGGCGCGCGGCCCGATCCGCAGCGTAAACCTCGCTATACCCTGCCGAAAAACGTCGTGGAGTATCGCGAAGTGTTTACAAGCGACATCACTGGTATCAAGAAGAGCGGGCTGACGCGACGGCCGCGCGAGAGTGAGCAAACGTTTTTGCTCCCCCACGAAGCTATCGCATTGGGAAAACCATATAAGAAAGAACAGCTTTATACTCTTTTACAGCAGCCGGGCCTGGCCGGGTTGACGAGTGCAGACCTGCTCTATGGGGCCAGAAGCTGGGATTTTCTCATTGAGCTCTATAAGACATATGCGCCGCAGCAGGCATTTGTCGATTTCTTCTGGACATTTCGCCAGACCTACCTGCCTATTTTTCGCCTGGCTGAAGTTGTCTTGCCTGAAGCTGATGTCTATCACGCGGTAAGTACCGGTTTCTGCGGCCTGTTGGGGGCGTTGGTTAAGCTACGTCATGACCGCCCCTTTCTGATCACCGAGCACGGCATCTATACGCGTGAGCGTGAGATCGAAATTTCACAATCGCTCTGGCTGGAGCAACTGGGCGAAAACCAGCGTGACCAGCTCCAGCGTATGAACTTCTTCCAGGCGTGGTGGTTGAATATCTATCGTTTCATGGAGCTCATTGCGTACGATATGGCCGATAGCGTCATCTCAATCACAGGAGTGAATCAGCACTATCAGGTAGCGCACGGGGCTGACGCAAGCAAATTGCGCCTGATACCAAATGGGATTGACATCGCCCGGCTGGATGGTCTACGCCTGGAGCAAGGAGAAGACGCGGAAACTTTCCAGGTTGGTTTTGTGGGCAGGATTGTCTCCATAAAAGATGTGAAGACAATGATTCGCGCCGCAAAAATTGCCAGTGAGACGATACCAGACTTACAGGTCTATCTCGTCGGACCTACAGACGAGGAGAAGGACTATTACCAGAAGTGCCAACAGCTTGTCTCCATGCTCAACCTGGAAAAAATTGTGCATTTTACTGGCTCCACTGATGTGAAAGCATACTATAAAAAAATTGATGTACTGGTATTAACCAGCCTGAGCGAAGGGCAGCCCCTGGTCATCCTGGAAGGAAACTGTGCTGGCATTCCCGTTGTGGCCAGCAATGTCGGGGCGTGTCGTGAACTGCTTGAAGGTGTGACAGCGGAAGATCAAGCCCTGGGTGCCAGCGGCCTGATTACTCCTGTTGCCAGTCCACAGGCGACTGCCCAGGCTATCATTCAATTATGGCGCGACAAAGACTTGCGTTTGCGCCTGGGGCAGGCAGGACGAGAGCGTGTACGGCGCTTCTATCGACAGGAACAACTGTACAGTACGTATACCGATCTCTATCAGCAGTATATTAATGGAAGGGAATGAGCGTCGATTATGGCAGGTATTGGATTTCGACTGCAGTCATTAATTAAAAAAGGCTCCTACCTGGATGCCACAACGGCCTATCTCTCATCGGCCGTTATCTCCTCCGGTCCGTGGATAGCCGGTGTTGTCGCGCTCGTCTTTCTTAACCAGAGCTCGCTATCTTACCTTCGTCCCGCTGATCATATCCTGTTGACTGCGACAATGATCACGGTCTTTGCCTTCAGTCTTCTGCTTGCCAGCGGGCCTCAACTGGTGATTACGCGCTATCTGGCGGACCGGCTGTATGTGAAAGAGAGAGAGAGCCTGGCGCCAACGTGTACTGGCGTGCTCTTGCTTCTGCTGCCATTCGCCTGTATCGCGGCGCCGTTTTTGTTCTTTGCCCCTTTCGAACTGCGCTATCGCTTTATTGTGTTCACCCTTTTTCTCACGCTCACGATGATCTGGATTATTATGATGTTTCTTTCAGCCGCCCGTGAGCATATGCAGATTTTGCTGGCATTTCTGCTCTCCTATGCACTGGGGGCCGTAGCTACCGCCATGCTTGGCCACCAGTATGGGCTTATTGGTTGCCTGGCTGGCTTTACGCTGGGCCAGATGTTCTGCCTCTCATTGCTCATTATGCTGATCTATCGTGTGTTTCCCTCGGAGCAGCAGATCAGCCTGGCCTATCTCCGTTATTTTCTGCGGCACTGGGATCTGGCGCTTATCAGCCTGGTCTACACTGTGAGTATCTGGATTGATAGCGCTATCTTCTGGTTTTCTCCCCATGGGCAGACGATACAGGGGTTCTATCATCTCTTCCCTCCGCTTGATACTGCTAAGTTTGTGATGTATCTCTCAACAATTCCTACGAGCGCGCTCTTTATGATCCATATGGAAACAAATTTTTACCGCCATTATCGTCACTACTATCACTGGGTGCAGCATAAGGGCACGCTCAGTGACCTTACGCAGGCCAGGGAGGGGATGCAGGAGGCTATTCGTGTCGGAACAATACAATTGCTGAAGGTCCAGGGGCTCGTCGCCATCTTTCTCTGCCTGATCTCATCCGATCTGGCCGCCTGGCTTGGCCTGTCCACTAGATGGATACCACTGCTCTGTATCCAGATACTGGCGGGAATAGGACAGTTCTTTGTCTTTATTGCTATGCTCCTGCTCCTGTATATTGACAGGCGACGGGCTGCCCTGGCGCTTGTCTGTACCTATCTTGTAAGTATTGTTCTTCTCACCTTTCTTTCGCTTTCCCTGGGGGAAAGTTTCTATGGCACCGGTTTTCTAGGAGCCTCGCTGTTTGTGGCTATTCTCGGCTGGTTCCTGCTGCGCGGCCGTTTAAAGCGGCTTGAATTCCTGACCTTTATGCAACAACCCATGCTTTAAACACGTCTCTGCACATATGTTCTCGTGTGCACATTTTTGGTACTTTTTTTAGAATATGTGAAAGGATCAGTATGTTGAAATCACGTCGTAACCTGACTCTGTCCGCACTGGGAGTGATGTTTATCACCGGCCTGGTGCTTCTCGCCCTCCTTTTACCATCATCATTGGTAAATGCGGCAAAGCCACCCCCGCAGACGGGGAAACACAAGCATGCACACACCCATGTTTTCAAGCAGGGGCCAGCGGCACTGCCCAAAATGAAAACAGGGCCGCTCCACCCGCCTATAAATCCACCATCCATTGACACGTACAATCGCTCCCGTGGACTGGAAAAGGGACGCAATGGAACAATGAATACAGGACCGGCGCAAGTCAGAATTCCAATGAGTGCGACAATAACAACAAATACCACTGCCTGTACCTCCCCGACCATCGATCTGAAAATACTGGTGATCGCGTCGGATGGCAATGAGGCAGATTTAGCTGCTATCAAACAAACGTTGGACTACGTGGGCATCCCCTACACTGTCTATATCGCGGCTCAGACTCCCAATGGTCTCACCCCTGACAAACTCAGTTCCGGTTGCCACGGCTACTACCAGGGTGTTATTTTGACCAATGGCAGCCTGTCCTACTATAATGGCAGTGCCTGGGCCAGCGCTCTTTCTCAGCAGGAGTGGACAAACCTGTGGAGCTATGAGTCAACAATGGGCGTGCGTGAGATTAGCTGGTATACCTATCCGAACGCTGACTTTGGCTACCAGGCCCCTACCAGTGCGGTAGATACAACGACCAGCCCCGTCTCAGCGCAGCTTACCACGCAGGGACAGAGCGTCTTCCAGTACCTTAATCCTGGTGCGACTGTCTCGATCCAGAACGCGTATACCTACCTGGCACGGCCACTCACCGATGGGGCTACAACGCCATTATTGACCGATAGTAATGGTAATGCGCTTGTGGCTTCCCATACCTATGTGGATGGTCGCCAGGCCCTTTCCCTGACTTTCGATAGCAATCCCAACCTCATTCACACTATGGTCCTGTCGTATGGCCTGGTCAACTGGGTTACAAAGGGACTTTTCCTGGGCGAACGTCACGTCTATATGTCGCCACAGGTTGATGACCTGTTTATTGATGGGGCCGAATGGGTACCCAATACACCCTGTACGACGGCTGTGGATCAAACGGGGGTGGTATATCGCAATACCGGCGCTGATTGGCAGGCCACGACCAATTGGCAAAATGCCAGGCGCACATCCTCGTTAACGCCAAACCTTACGCTGACGATTGCCTTCAATGGCTATGGTACGACTGCCGACGCCGGCTATAATCCTGATACTCTGACTCCGGCCGTCATCGCGACACAGAATCAGTACTACTGGGTGAGCCATACCTATGATCACCTGAATCTGAATAATGTGGATGCTGCTACCGCCAATTCAGAGCTCACACTCAATAATCAGGTAGCGCAGAATACGCTCCACCTGACCAACTACACAACCGCCGCAATGGTAACACCTGATGTGTCTGGCCTGGCTAACCCCAACTTCTTGCAGGCGGCTGTCAACAATGGCATCAAGTACCTGGTAACCGATACATCTATCCCTGCCTTCAACAATCCTTCCCCCCAGGCTGGCATCTACAATAGCTACCAGCCGAGTGTACTGATGATTCCACGGCGACCCACGAATCTGTTCTACAATGTCTCCACGCCAGCCGAATGGGTAGCTGAATACAACTGCCACTACGCGAGCTATTGGGGACGCAATCTGAGTTACGCGGAGATCCTTGATAAGGAAAGCCAGGTTCTGCTTACCTACATGCTGAAGGGCGATATCGATCCCTGGATGTTCCATGTCGAGAATCTGCGTGCGTACGATGGCACCCATACGCTGCTGGGAGACCTGCTGGATGCGACGCTGCAAAAGTACTCTCAGTCCTATAATCTGCCAATTCAATTTTTCGCGATGGACGCTCTCGGGCAGAAGGTTGCCAATCGTATGCAGTATAACGCGTCAGGCGTTACGGCAAGCATTGTGCCAGGGGTATCCATTACGCTGACAGCGCAAAAAGCCGCGACAGTACCAGTAACGGGTTTGAATACGACAGGCGCTGAAACCTACGGGGGCCAGCACATCTCGTATGTGACGCTCGCGGCTGGTCAGTCTGTAACGCTACCGTTGTCGTAAGCAAAAGGGACATATGTATGTCAGAGCGCATACGGCTGTTTCTCACAAAACTACTCTTCGCCAGCATGCTTATGCTGGCGGGGAGTAGCTCTCTCTTCACAGCCTGTGCAGCCCCGCCACCTGCACAAAGGCCAGACGCAACACAGACAGGAATAGCAATGGACAAGACCAGAAAGCACGTGACTCCCTCTACGCCTACGATAGGTCCAACCGGTACAGCACCGGCCAGTACCAGCAGGCCAACCAGTACCGCACCGGTCGGTATTACGCCTGACAGGACAGCGCCCGCTGCACCGGCCAGTACCGAGCCAGGAGAAACTCCGCAGGCGTACGCTGCGACGAGGATACCCTGGAACAACATTCAAAACTGGGCGTACTGGCTGGACAACCCTGATCTTCAACAATTAGCGCCCAGTAATTTTCAACTCCTGGTGATCGACTATTCCGCCGATGGATCAGCGAAGCGGGCATTTACGGCAGCACAGATTAACCAACTGCGCCAGAGCGGGTGCCAGCAGCGCCGTGTCGTCTCCTATCTCAGCATCGGACAGGCCGAATCGTACAGAGGGTACTGGCAGAACGCGTGGCGTCCAGGAAGTCCCGCGTGGCTGGGAAGCGCCGATCCGCATTGGGATAGGAACTACTGGGTACACTTCTGGGACCCGGAGTGGCAGCATATTATCTACCACTATCTCGACAGTATCATCGCGGCCGGCTTTGATGGCGTGTACCTTGACCGTGTTGATGCCTATCAAGAAGACTTTGCGGCCGGGCACGAGGATGATATGGTGCAATTTGTGATGGATATTGCTCACTATGCCCGTGCGCATTCTCCTCTGGGGGAGGACTTTGGCATCATCGTACAAAATGCCGAAGATTTAGCCACCGATCATGATGCGTATGTGAGGACCGTGACCGGCATTGGTCGAGAAGAGGTCTATGTTCATGCGACTAATAAGCCAGCCAGTCCTGGCGAGCGCAGCCAGGCCGAGCAGCATCTTGACCTCTTCCGTCGCAACAGTCGTGGCCAACTTGTCCTCACTGTGGATTACGCGACCAGCGCCAATCTCGTCAGCAGCGCTTACCAGCAGGCACAGGCTAAAGGGTATGTGCCGTATGTCACCACCGTTGGACTCAATAGTCTGCGTGTTAATCCTGGCTACGAGCCGAAATGTGATGCCAGGCGGTAAACACCATTGTCTGCGATCGTAACCTGGATAGTGTTACAAGATCACAAGCGGGTAAGCGACGATGAAATGCCGAGCTCTCATCGTCGTTTACTGTAATACGCCCAGCTCTTTGGCGCGTGCAACCGCCTGGGTGCGGCTGTGAACGCCGAGCTTCGTAAAGATATTGTTCACGTGCGTCTTGACTGTGCTTACCTCAATAACCAGTTCATGCGCGATCGCCTGGTTAGACTTCCCGGCCGCAATGCAGCTCAGCACTTTGATTTCACGCTCGCTAAGTACGCTTTCTACGAGCGCTTCCTGGTCGGCTGGCGTATTTTTAAAAGCTGCCAGCAACTTGCGCGTGTAGATGGGGGTGATGCCGCGCGCGGCGGCTTGCTGGAGTAAGGCCGCCATCGGTTCTCCCTTATCAACATAGGTGCGGATAAAGCCTTCCGGCTCAGTGCGTGTCAGCACCCGTGCGAGTATGCTGAGTGCCTGCTCCCGTTGTCCTTGCAGGTGGAAGATGATGGCCTGGAGTAGCAGGCAATCGAGAGCCGGGCGCGTATCTTTTGTCGCTTCCGCGCTGGCTAACACTTGCTCAGTGATCTCATAAGCTCGTACCAGTTGATCCTGCGCGATAGAGAGCTCTGCCAGGAGGGCCATCTCATAATTGTGGAGGTGACCAGGAGATGTGTGTGTGCCGTGTTCAAGTGTGTGCGCCCATTGTGCCGTTGCTTCGCTATGACCTGTATGCAATTGGAGCCAGGCGTGGTATGTAGCAACCATGCCTGTAACATAGGGATGGGTGTAATTACGCACTTCGCGTTCAGCCTGCTGGATCAATGCGAGTGCTTCGGTGCTTTCTCCCCGTGCGTACTTCACATAGGCCAGGACGCCATAGCCCTGCGCCAGCATGCCGACATATCCCCAGTGATCTCCTACCCTGATGCCGTCCCGCGCGAAGCGCTCGGCCATCTCCAGTTCGTTCCACTCGTACAACAGCATGCCATAGAGCACATAGACCATGCTGACGACAGAGAACAGGCGTCCTCCCTGCCTGGTCCCGAAACGTATTGTCTGCTGGTAGAGAGCGGCGGCTTGCTGGAGATGTCCCTCGGTGGCCTGGAGATAGCCCTGGCACGCCATACTTGCCAGCACAACGTGGTAATTCTGCGTTGATTCGCCCAGGGTAATCGCCTGCTGAAAAGTCTCATAGGCTTTGTCAATTTCGCCGCTGAATAAATAAGCGCTCCCCAGCCCGGTGATGATTGTGCTGCGTGTAAAAAGGTTGTCGCTGGATAAAAGGTTAAGTGCTTGCTGGGAGAGTGCGATCGTCTGCGGCAGGTCGCCACGAAAGGCCGCGAGGACAGAAGCGCAGCCCAGCAGCTCACCTTCGATCTCTTGCAGCTCGGCCCGCTGGTCTTCTGTTATGTGCGCTGCCTGTTTTTGTCTTTCGAGCGTCTGTGAGACCTCCCGCACATATGCTTCGGCCTGGTCCAGTTGTCCAATAGAAAGTAGTGATGCGGCGAGAAAGATGAGCAGGCGTGGGTGGCTGTGAATGATAGCCGGGGGGAGCGCATCCAGCCAGCGTTTAAAGGTTATCACCTCTCCACGCATAAACATGATTGGCGCGAAGCGTTCCACGAGTTGAGCAACATGCTCCATATTTCTGGAGAGCAGCGCATGATCGACGGTCGTGGAGATCAACCCATACTGCTCATACCAGGCAGAAGCGCGTTTATGAAGTTCGGGGAGCAGTTCCGCGTGGAGCTGGCGCAGGCGATCACGCAAGAATGTGGCGAAGAGGTGGTGATAGCGATACCACTGTCTTTTTTCGTCCAATGGAATAAGAAAAAGATTGGCCCGTTCCAGCCACTCCAGCATCGTCTGCCCATCACTGCGCCCGGTCACGGTGTCACAGAGCTGCGCGTTCAGGCGCTCCAGGATGGAGGTTTGAAGCAAGAACTCGCGTACATGTGCTGGCTGGTTATTGAGCACCTCACCGGTGAGATAGTCCAGGATATAGCGGTGACTGCCGCTGAAGGACGAAATCACAGCAGATACATTGTTCTGACCCTGTATAGAAAGCGCCGCGAGCTGCAAGCCAGCTATCCAGCCTTCAGTCTGCTCATCAAGTGATGTAATCTCTTCAGGGGTGAGATTGAGCCCCATCGCCTGCGTGAGGAAAGTGGTTACTTCAGCGCTGGAGAAGCGCAGATCAGTCGCGTGAAATTCGCTTAGTTGGCCCTGAGCGCGCAATCGCGTACAGGGCAGCGGCGGCTCCGTGCGGCTGGCGACAACCAGGTGGACGTGTGGAGGCAGGTGAGCCAACAAAAATGTGAGGGCATCATGTATCTGTTGCTCTATAATGACATGGTAATCATCAAGTATGAGGGTGATGACACGCCCATCGACTGTGAGCACGTTGATCAGCATGGTCAGCATCGTCTCTACCGCAGGTGGGGAAGATGATTGCGCCAGCGGCACCACTTGTTCGCCAATCTCAGGACAGATGGGATCGAGAGCCGCGAGGACATAGGTCCAGAAGCGTACAGGATCGTTATCTTCCTTATCCAGGGAGAGCCAGGCGCAGGCGTGTCGCCTTTTCTGGATCTCGCACCATGTGCTCAGCAACGTTGACTTACCAAAACCTGCCGGCGCAGAAAGCAGGGTCAATTTGCAGTGCAGGCTTGCTTCAAGCCGCTCTATCAGGTGTGGACGCGGTACTGCATCAGGCCGCAGCGGCGGCGGGAAGAACCTTGTCATCAGTAGCAGGTTTCTGGTGTTGTGATCCGTCTGAGGATACTGCACTAGCAGCGTAGCAATTGTGCTTAAATGCGCCAGCTCTAGCTCTTCAGCTTTACCCAGATAGGCTTTATGCAGTTTGCCGTGCTCTTTGCGATAGGCATACCAGTACCAGCCGCTCCTCTTCCACTCGCGGCGCGCCGTAAAACTTCCCTGCTGATCGCTAAAACGAAATGTGGTAGTGCTATCGTTACTGAGCCATTGCCACCAGGAGGGACTCCCAACCGGGATCTGCTGCTCCTGGGCCATCTTCTGGAAAGTGAGCACACCGTTGCTCACCAGCGGAGTATTGTGGGCCATACTTGCCTCGTCGGTCTCTTTTTTCGTCTGCTCCTGCCGCAGTTACCCAATATTGATATAGCATGGATTGGGTAACTTTGCAAGGCGCAAACGTGCAGGCTTTTCTCAGCTAAAGCTCAAGTATGGTTTGCTAAAGTAAACCATTCCTTGCGTGGTACTCAAGCTGCTGATCTGCGCCAGCACGCGGCCGTCGGCGCTGATATACGCCTGAGGATTGGCCGCGATCCAGGTTTGATCGAGGTAGGGCAGAGCCTCCCATGTTGCTTTATCCCAGTTATAAAACAGCGCCCGCACAAAGCTGTTGCCCGTTGGAGAAACGGTTTTCCCAGTCAGCAGGTTTGGCATAGTCATGGTCAAGGTATTGATCGTCGTATTGAGACTATTGGGCAACGTAAACTCGAAGTTCATACTTCCTGTAGACATCGTATAGAGATCCGAGGAGACCATCTCCAATCCACTGCCCTGCGCGCCAACGACCTGTCCATTTAGCAAATTGGCTGGCACATTGAATGGGGGCGTAAGGTTTAACGCGATAGGTTCTTGCAGCAGCGTGTCGTGTGTGCCGCGTGGCACATTTCCATTGACTGTGATCGCGCCCGCGCCATCCAGCGATTGTGCCGCCCAACCCAGCAGTGTCGCCGGCGCGCCGTTTATCAAGAGTGGGTCTACGCCATTGGCAAGCTGCGTCTTTGGCGTACTGGTGTGAGAAGGGACGATGGTGCCTTTATTCACATTGACAATCGCATGTGTTATGCATGAACCGGCACACGGCAGGAACGAGAACCCCGCGCCGCTCAGGATAGAGAGTTGGGCGATATGGCGCTGAAATTCACTGCGCGGCTGCCCCTGGTCCTGGTAAGGGAAGTAAGACGCGGGAAGCCCGCTGCTTTCGGCTATCTGGTTAGCGAGTAAGGTGTTGGGGTTGTTGGCGAGGCTTTGCAGGGGCACGTTCACCTGGCGCGTCTCCCCCGCCGCCAGGTTGCCCAGGGCCGCGAAACTATGTGGTATCAGCACATAGACGTCATTCACAGGGGTTGCTAGCGTATTGTGGACTATACCTACCAGGCGTTCATTGTTTAACGAGAGTGTCGCATTAACCCTGCCATGCAATTGCAGGTCGTGCTCGAAGACAAACGGATGGTAGGTCCAGATGCCAGCATCCTCCAGCGTGATAGTGGTCTCATTTGTCCCATAGTTGATGGGGGTAGAGGAATCTTCGCCGGTCAATGCCACCTTTGACGAGTAAAGCGGGTTCGCAATCGCCTGCGCCTGACTTACGTTGGGAATATGTATTTTGAAGGTATCCTGGTTGGGGACAAATACGCCCATATAGGTTGTCACGTGCGCTGCCGAGCCGTCCTGGTTGACCCGGATGATCGAAAGGCTGTTCTCGGTGAGCGATGATGTTTTCTGATAGAAAATGACCCCGTAAGAGAGCAGAGAGAAAATGACGACGCTGCTCAACAGGATGCGCCAGTTCCAGTAGGCACGCCTCGCACGCCTGGTAATGAGCAGGCGTATGGGGCCAAGGATAGCAATGTAGGCGGAGAGCAGCAGGATAAACGTCAGCGGGATAAATGCAAGGCTCGGCTGGAGCGCTGGCAGGATCCCGCCGCGCAGGAGTAAGCCTCCCTGTCCGCTATTGTATCTGGGAGATTGATCGGAGATCAGCAGTTGATCGCCAAAAGCGCGCGTGAGTAATTGTGTCCAGAACGTTTTGTTCCCTTGCCAGTGCGAGAGTCGCGTTTCCGCGGGATCAAAGGCCAGGTAATAGACCAGCCCCTGTCCCTGGTGGGACTGAACGAGCATAGGCATGGCGTTGTAACTGAGCACTGCTGTGTTTGAAAATACCGCTCCCATGTTAGCTTGCGCGTTCAGCAGTGCATTACTAATCGTCACAGGGACCGTCAGCCTATCATTTGGTGCGCTCTTTCCACTCGCCTGTGGAGGACTGATCCCACTCTCAGAGAGCAAATGCGTCCCCACAGGCAGTTCTGAGGTGCCGGTAATAGTGACCGGGAGGAGATTAGCGGGGAGTGGGCTGAGCGTCCGCTGCCAATCGGGGCCGCCCACTTCGAGCAAGATACCACCTTGATTGACCCATGTTTGTAATGCCACTATCTGGTTGTGGCTGAGCGTGTTCGTAGCAAAATCGTCCAGAATGATCAGATCAAAATTTTCAAGCACACTTGTTTCCAGGGGAAATGTGTCAGCCGTAAGAAATGTCACGTAGGGTGAGTTGCTATGATAGGGAAGTGTCAGTTTATCCAACGTGCTAAAGCTTGCCTGGCGATCTGAGCGATCTGAGAAAACGCCAATGGAGAGATCCCCCTGGCTGAGGGGCGCATTGATATCTTTGGTTTTCGAATCCACAGACTGCCCATGATTATCCTGTAAAAACGCCAGGACGCCGTTTGGCACAACTGGTTCGGCATTGAACGGAATATTGAGCACCACGCGTTTGATAGAGCCATGTGGTACTGTGATTGCCTGGGTAAAAATTTGCGGCGAAGGCATACGTTGATCAAAGGCGCGTGGGTAGAGATAGTATGTGCTGATATTAATCGTGCCGCTGAAATCGCTCTTATCGGTATTTGTGACGCTGATAGAGACTGGCAGCCAGCCATTCAGCTTGACAAATGGCTGGCTGCCAAGACTCATAGTGAGGGTGATATTTTCAGACCGCGTTGTTCTCGTGGTTGCGGATAATGCGGTAGAGGAGCGAAAAGAAAAGAAGAAGATCAGCAGCATGAGGATGCTGCCCAGTATTCTCACTGTGCCATTAGCGAAACGCCTGGTGTCTTTACCGCTCTGCATGGTTCCCGAAGCTTTCCTGCAACCAAATTGAAATCGCACTCAGGGCACTTACAACTTCTTTTATAACGGTAACGCTGGGGTTTGCGGTTCATTAATGGTACGTTTTCCAGTATCAGAAAGTTACAGGCGATATCACCGTTCATCATGCGGCTGGTGCAGAGAGTTCTGTTGTGCTGGTGGCAGACCGCTGCCAACAACAGGGTTCAAGTAATGATCGAGGCTCATCCATAAACTGCGACTGTGGGGATAAAAAAGCAGTGGCAGGATGAAGGGCAAAGGCGCGCCCCACAGCAGAATCGATACAATTGGAATGCTCGGTGTCGCCGCCAGTGGGATTGCGACCGCCGTGACAATCAGTTCGCTCACAATGATGTTGATCGCCATCGCGCTGCTAAAGTAGCCCTCCTCTCGTTCAAAGGTAAAATGGCAGACGGGACACTGCTTATGCATGCTGAACCAGCCGCGAAACAGTTTCCCTCTACCACACACAGGGCAGCGTAACAGGAGGCCGCGCAGGACAAGCTCAAGAAATCTACTCGTCATCTATGTATCTTTCTTTGTCAACAGTGATGCGAAAAACCTTGTGTATGGTTGGGGCGATCCTTTACAACCGCCT
>JAABUQ010005103.1_pt1 | contig 21421 bp, 18 predicted proteins | sample 5560001 | NCBI WGS metagenome assembly JAABUQ01 (sample SAMN10711888, study PRJNA513371) | rock metagenome | isolation source: Antarctica rocks | place: Antarctica: Victoria Land, Finger Mt nord | collected 2015-12-18
ACCGCCGCGTTGTAATCGGTCACGGTGCGCCCGACCGCTGCCGCGTCGAGCCCGAGTTCCGTCGCGACCCCCTCTACGGTGTCGGCCCTGATCGCCGGATAGATCGACGGCATGAACAGCCGCACCGATTTCGCGTCGAACAGCGAATACGCGATCTGCCCCGGCTGTTGCGCGATCAGCCGCCCCCAGATGGCGTAACGCTTCGGCCAGACATCCTCGCCCTCGTCGTAGAACCGCTTGCCGTCGCGGTTCACCACGATGCTGAACGGCACGCTGTCGAGCCGGGTCGCGATACCGCCGTCGAACTTCGGCGCGCGTGCATCGAGTGCGACGGCATGACACTGCGTCGGATCGCCCACGGATGCCACACCCTGATCCAGCAGGCTCTTCAGGACGCGGCCGCGATTATAGGGCGTGCCGCGGATGACGAAATTGTCCACCGCCTCGCCCCAGTACTCGCGCATCCAGTCGAGATTGCCCTGGAAGCCGCCCGAGCTCGCCACCACGCAACGCGCTTGCACCGTCTCCGGATACCCGTTCTTGGTGAGCGACGCCGAACGGACGGCGCCGTCTTCCATGTGCAACGCGGTCACTTCGGTGTCGTACAGGATATCGACGCCGAGCTTCTCCGCCGTCACATAATAGGCGTTCACCAGCGCCTTGCCGCCGCCGAGAAAGAACGCGTTGGTGCGCGACAGATTGAGCGTCCCGGTCAACGAGGGCTGGAAATGCACCCCGGCGCGCTGCATGAAATCGAACACGCCCGACGAGGCGCGGATCGTCATGCGCGCGAGATGCTCGTCGGTGTTGCCGCCGGTGACGCGCAGCAGGTCGTCCCAGTACTCGTCCTCGAGGTAGGCGTCCGTCAGCACGCCTGTCGGGCGTTCGTGCATGGCGCGCAGATTGCGCGTGTGACGGCTGTTGCCGCCGCGAAACGCGCGGGGCGCGTGCTCGCATAGCAACACCGAACAGCCGGCCTGGCGCGCGGTGATGGCGGCGCAGAGTGCCGCGTTGCCGCCACCGGCCACCAGCACGTCATAAGTTCGCGTCAGATCCACCATGGCCAGCATATATCGGGGACGCTGGTGTTGCACAACGCAAGGGCGTCGCCCGCTTGCAACGCGGCATCACGAAGCATTCGAGGGACGCACGGCAGGGACCGCCGGAGCACCCGCATTGCTGCCTTGACGCGGACGGCGGGCGAGGATGGGCGCTTCGATCCAGCGCCAGGAAGCCCAGGACAGCACCCAGATCAGCGTCAGGGATGCCGCTATCGCGCCCCAGATCGGCATTTGCCAGCGCTCGCGATAGTAGCCGGTGAACTCAAGGATCGAGAGGTGGATCAGGTAGATCGCGTAGGACTGCGTGCTGATCGCCAGAACCACGGCGGCGGACGGTCGCGGCAGTCGTTGCAGCGCCGCGGCGGCCGGCAAGCAGAGCGCGAAACCGATTGAGCCGACATCGAACAGGAATGTCCGGCGCACATGCACGCTAAGCGGCACGATCCGGTCGAACCAGCCCGACCAGACGCCGGCAATCAGCAGCAGTCCGACAGCGAGAGCCGCAAGCGGATAGCGGAACAGCACGCCGCGACTTGCCTCCATCCATGCTACCGCGACACCGAATGCGATCGCGTCCAGGCGCAGCACCGCGACCTTGGTCAGCACCTCCCCGAAATCGACGCTATCCGGCACGCCCCAGCGCAAGGCCGCCGGCACGGCGAGAAAGATCGCGCACGCCGCCCAGAAGCCAGCCCGGCGGCCGAGCAACGCCACGGCTGCGAACAGCGCCGCCGAAAACGTGAGATAGAACCATTCCTCGACGGTGAGCGACCACGAGACGCCGAACCACCCGTCCGGCATCGGCCAAGCCAGGTTCTGGGTCAGTGTCGCGTAGCGCAGCGCATAACGCCCGGTGACCGCCCAATGCCCCGGTTCCCAGAAGCGCGGCGGCCAGAACGCGGCCAGGAAGGCCAGCCAGATCAGGTAGGCGGGGAGGGTGCGCATCCAGCGCCGCAGCATGAACACGCGCCAGGCATGCAAGCTCGGCCTCTCGGCGATGATACGGATCAGCAGGCGACCAATCAGGAGGCCGCTCAGCACGAAGAACAGCTCGACGCCGAAGAAGCCGGATATGCTCAGCCACCCAGGGGCCTGTCCGCCCTGCCAGACCGCGAAGGTATCGCCGCAGTGGCTCGCCAGCACCAACAGGATGGCCGCCGAGCGCACCAGGTCGAGCCCGGCGCTACGCGCCCCGCCCGTCGATCCAGGATCAGACCTCGATGACGACGTACTCGTCCTCGATGCTGACGGCGAAGGTCTCGGCCACGTATGGGCCAGCCACGACCGCCGCGCCCGGCTCGATTGCGACCGGATAGCTCCGGACGGCGATGCGCTCGGGCTCGCACCACGACTGGCCCGTGCGGAGGTCGAACTCCCAGCCGTGCCAGGGGCAGCGCAGGATCTCGCCCGCCCGCGAGTAGCGGTAGGTCCCCGGCTCGCTCGATTCGACCAGACCGCAGAGCGCGCCGTCGACCAGCGAACCGCCCTGGTGCGGGCAGCGGTTGAGCACGCCGAAGAACGCGCCGCCGATGTTGAACACCGCGATCGGCCGCCCCTTCACCGTCACCAGCTTTCGCCCGCCGGCCGGGATGTCCCGGACGGCAGCGACAACGTGCTTGCTCATCGCGCCGACGCTACAACCCGGCCGGAGAGGCGGCAACACGCTATCGGCTCGCCGTCGGGCCGGTACCTGGGGTAGTGTCGTCGCATGAAGCAGGCCCTCGCTCTCCATTACCCGTTCGCCGAGCCGCCGCCGGCGGGTACCGTCATCGATGTCGCGCCGGGCCTGCGCTGGATGCGGCTGCCGCTGCCGTATCGGCTGGATCACGTGAACATCTACCTTATCGAGGACGGCGGCGGATGGGCGGTACTGGACACCGGGCTTGGCACGGACGACTGCCGGGCGGGGTGGGAAGCGGCGCTGGAGGGGCCCCTAGCGGGGCAGCGCCTCACCCGGATGATCGTTACCCATTACCATCCCGACCATGTGGGCCTCGCCGGCTGGCTCGGCAAACGGTTCGACCTGCCGTTATCGATGCCGCGGCCCGAGTACCTGTACAGCCTGGCGCTGCAACACGCACCCGGCGATCTCGGCGCGGAGATGCACCGGCCCTTCTTTCTTCGGCATGGTCTGTCCTTGACGGTCACGGAGCTGGTCCTGAGCCGCGGCCACGAGTATCTGCTTCGAACCACGGGCGTGCCCACCACCTATCACCGGCTGCAGAACGGCGACGTGCTTCGCATCGGCAGCCGCGAGTTTCGCGTCATCACCGGTGGCGGGCACGCGCTGGAACAGGCCATGCTTTACTGCCCGACGGACAAGTTGTTCCTCGTCGCCGACCAGGTGATCGCGAAGATTTCGCCCAATGTCAGCGTCCACGCGATGGAGCCCGACCTCGACGCGCTGGGGATCTACCTGCGTTCCTTGCGGTCGCTGCGTGAGACGGTCGCGTCCGACGTGCTGGTGCTGCCCGGGCACGGGCTGCCGTTCCACGGGCTGCACACGCGGATCGACGCGCTGATCGCCCACCACGGCGAGCGTTGCGGTGTGATCGCCCGCGCCTGCCGCGAGCGGGCGCTGTCGGTGGCCGAGATCCTGCCCTTCGTGTTCGACCGCGCGCTCGACGAGCACCAAACCGGCTTCGCGTTCGGCGAGGTGCTCGCCCATGTCAACCATATGCTGTCGCGCGGTGAGTTGAAGGGTGAAACCGACACGGACGGGGTCGACCGGTTCCGGGCAACCTAGCTAGGGCGCGGTCTGCTCGAGCATCTCCGCTCGCTTATCCTCGAACTGGGAAAAGGTTTCGCCTTCGTCGGCAGCCAATACCACCTCGAAGTCGGCGGTCAGGATTTCTACCTCGACCTGCTGTTCTACCATCTTCGGCTGCGCTGCTTCGTCGTCACTGCCGTAGACGATACGGCGCGTCTCGCCGATGTCGAGGCGCAGAAACGGCGCCTGCGATGCGAGCGCCGCCTGGGCTCGCACCGCCGATGCTCTGGGCCGTGATCATGAAGTTCGAACGAAAGGCGCCGGATCGACGGCGCCGTCTTGCGGCGCCGCGCCCATGTCGATCTCCTCACTTCTTGACGAGCGGGCATTCGCTCTCGTTTAGCGGACGGTAAATATCGGCGGCGGGAATGTCGCGAATGACATGGTAGTAGTCCCACGGGTATTTGGAGTCGGCCGGGGATTTGACCTCGACATAGTGGAGGTCACGGATGACGCGGCCGTCCTCCCGGATCGTGCCGCCGTCGCCGAGCACGTCCTTGATCGGGTCCTGCTTCATCTGCCGCACGACGGCCAGGGCGTCCGTCGTGCCGGCGGCCTTGATCGCGCTCAGATAGTGCCACATCGCGCGATAGCCATCGACCTGCCACGCCGTCGGCATATGGTGCTCCGCCTCGAAGAAGCGCTTCGACCAGGCTCGGGTCTTGTCGTTCAGGTCCCAGTAGAACGAGTCGCTGAAGCGCGCGCCCTGCGCCTGTTCCAGCCCGACGCTGTGCACGTCCATGATGAGCATCAGCAGCGGCGTCAGCCGCATCTTCACGCCGAACTCGCGCGCCTGCTTGACCGCGTTCTCCATGTCCTGCCCGGCATCGGCGAACGCCAGCACCTGTGCTCCCGACGCGCCCGCCTGCACCAGGAAAGCCGAGAAGTCGGTGGTCCCATACGGGTGCTTGGCCGCGCCGACCACGGTTCCGCCGTGGGCCTTCACCACGTCGGATGCATCGCGTTCCAGCGCGTGCCCGAAGGCGTAGTCGACGGTGAGGAAATACCAACTCTTCCCGCCATCCTCCAGCGTCGGCAGCGCGACCCCGCGGGCCAGCGAGTAGGTGTCGGTCGCCCACTGCACGCTGTTGGGCGAACAGGCCTTGCCGGTCAGCAGCGAAGACGACGCACCGGTGATCAGGAACACGCGGTTCTGGTCGCGCGTGAGCTGCTGGATGCCGAGCGCGACGGCGGAGTTGTTGACGTCCATGATGGCGGCGACACCATCCTCGGTGTACCATTTCTTGGCGATCGACAATCCGATGTCGGGCTTGTTCTGGTGATCCGCGGTCAGCAGCTCGATCCGGCGCCCCAGCACGGAGCCGCCGAAATCCGCGATCGCCATGCGCGCCGCGGTGATGGCGCCAGGGCCGTCATCGATTGCGCTTGGACCCGACATGTCGGTCAGGAAGCCGACCCGCAGCGGCGCGGCGGTGTCGGCCGCGCTCGCCGGCCACGCGCCGAGGCCGCACATCGCGAACAGCAAGCCAAGCCGAACCAAAGTTCTCATGCCCATCTCCTCCCCGCCAGCTTTCCGCTGTTTTCGTGAGCAACCGATCTCGGGCGACCGGCTAAGCGATGAAGCCGCCGCCGTTCACGTCGAGGACGGCGCCGGTAATGAATGACGATTCCTCCGACGCGAGGAACGACACGGCGGAGGCGATATCCTCCGGTTGACCGAGCCGGCGCACCGGGATGCTCCGCAACGCCTCCTGCACGAGGTCGTCCGGCGTCTGCGCCGAGAGCGGCGTCACCACGCGCCCGGGGGCAATCGTGTTGGCGGTGATGCCGTGACGGCCGCCCTGGCCCGCCAGCGCGCGCGTGAGGCCGATCACGCCCGCCTTCGTCGCGTGGTACGGCACCCCCGCGCCGCGCACCAGCGTGCGCCCGGCGCGCGAGGCGATGTTGATGATCCTGCCCCACTTGTTGGCTTGCATGAGCGGAAACACGGCCTGCGACAGCAGGAACGGCGCCGTCATGTTCACCGCGATGACGAACTCCCATTCGTCCCGTCCGATGTCGAGAAACGACGGCTCCTTGCCGAAGGTGCGCGAAGCAACGCCGGCGTTGTTCAGCAGCACGTCGCACCGGCCGTAGCGGTCCTGCAGGAACGCCTTGGCCGTTCCGATGGTCGACGAATCGACGAGGTCGCCGACCAGGCTGTCCGCCCGCAGTCCCCGGCCACGCAGCGCCGCCGCCCGCTCCGTCACCTGCTCCGCGCGATCGAGCAGCACCACTGTGAACCCGTCCGCCGCGAGCCGTGCCGCGGAGGCCAGGCCGAGCCCGCTCGCCGCGCCGGTGATGACCGCTACTCTGCCTGCCTCCGTCATTTTTCTCTTCCCCCTGGACGATACGGCATCGGGTGTCAGTGCGGCCCCTTGTCGCGGGCCGCCGACCGTGCGGCATGGGCACGCAACCGCAGCAGCGTCAGCACGAGATCGATCGTCGGCGTCGCGATGCCGGCGATGTCGCGCATGGTCGTGATGGAGTCTGCGAGTGCATCGATTTCCAGCGGACGTCCGCGCTCCAGATCCTGCAGCATCGACATCTTGTGGCCGCCGGCGAGCTTCGTCCCCGCGATGCGCTTCTCGCGGCTGACCGGCAAGGTGACGCCGAGGGTGGCGGCTACCGCCTCCGCCTCGATCATCATGCGCCGCACGAGTTCGACCGCATCCGGTCGCTCGTGCACCTCGCCCAGCGTCGCGTGTCCCAGCGTCGCCACGGGGTTCCAGCACAGGCTGCTGATCATCTTGATCCACAGCCAGCCGCGAATATTGTCCGTCGTCGGCGCCTTCAGGCCCCCCTCGCGCATTGTGCCCGCCAGACGTTCGAGACGCGGCGAGGTCGTGCCGTCCGGCTCTCCAATCGGGAAGCTCGCGCCCATGCCGTCGTGACGGATGACGCCGGGCGCTTCGACCTCCGTCGCGATCCAGTAGACGCAGCCAAGCGCCCGCTCCGCTCCCAGGACGTCCCATTGCCGTCCGTCCGGATCGAGCGCGTCGAGCCGGCGGTTCGCGAACCGGCCGGTCTGGCCATGGAAGTACCAGTACGGGATGCCGGTGGTCGGCGGGATCACCGTGGTGCGCGGCCCGATCAGCGTGCGTATTCCATCGAGCGCCGGCGCGACCTGGTGCGATTTCAGAGTGATGAAGATGTAGTCCTGCGGCCCGAGCTCGTCCGGGCGATCCGTCGCGCGCAGCGTCGCGCTGAAGGCGGCGTCGGGGCCGACGATGCGCACGCCGTGCGCGCGAATGGCAGCTAGGTGAGATCCGCGGCCGACGACGCTGACATCGACGTTTGGGACGCGCGCCAGGTGCGCAGCGATGTAGCCGCCGATCGCGCCGGCCCCGAACACGCAGACCTTCACGGCGCCCCCGCCTGCGTCGTCTCGGTCCGGCGCTTTGATCGAGGCGCCGGCTGCGTCGGTTCGTCGCGGTAGCCGAGCTGCCGGGAGATCGCCAGCGAGCCGACGATCGCGGCCTGGGTGAGCGCGTCGAATTGCCCTTCGAGCTCCGCCGCCCGACCTCCCGCCGACAAGGCTGCGACGACAGCGCCGGTGTGGTCGCGGATCGGCGCGGCGACATGGCGCGAGTCGTGCAGCAGTTCGTGATCGTCCACCGCGAACCCGTTCCGCCGGATGATGTCGAGATCGTCCGCCAGGCCTTCGAAGGTGGTGATCGTTCGCGGCGTATACGGGTCCATCCGATGCCCTTCCAGCACGGCCGCCAGCTCCGCCGCTTCCATGTAGGCGAGCAGCAGCTTGCCCGACGCGCAGGCATGGACCGGATGCACGCACATCAGGCTGGAATCGCGCTGCAGGGTCTCGCTGGTGCGTCCCCGTATCATGATGATCTTGTTGCGGTACATGCGGCATAGGCTGCCGTAGGCCGGGAAGCGGCGCGACAGGTCGGCCAGCACCGGCAGCGCGATCTGATCGAGCTCGCGACGCCCGAGTGCCGCGTGTCCGAGCAGCGCAAGCCCCATGCCGAGATAGCAGCGGCCGCTTTCTTCGTCCTGGTCCACGAGACGGCTCATGCCGAGAGTCGTGACCAGCCGGGAGACGGCGCTGGGCGACATGTCCAGCCGGGCCGCGATGTCGCCGACCCGCAGGGCACGCCCGGACGCGTACAGCTCCTCAAGGATCGCGAGCGCCTTGCCGACCGACTTGATAAGATTGTTCTCGTCGTCCGCTTCACGCGCCGGTCGGCGTCGCGCCTTGGAGATAGGTTTGAAGGAGGCGGGCTTTCTTGTCATGACGGCGACAGCACCGAGCCGCCGCAGACCGAGATGCTCTGTCCGGTGACGTACGACGAAAGATCGGTAGCCAGGAACTCGAGCACGTTGGCGCAGTCTTCAACGGTTCCCAAACGACGCAGCGGAATCCGACGCGCGTCGTCGGCCCGCGCGATGCCGCGCGCGGCCGCTTGCGCCACCACGCGCGAGGTCTGGATCGGCCCGGGTGCGATGCAGTTCGCGCGGATACCATCCGGCCCCAGCTCCGCCGCCAGATATCGGGTGTATTGCGCCACGGCGGCCTTCGCCATGCCGTAATGCGCCAGCAAGCCGCGCCCGATCACCGTTGCCGCCGCCATCGTCGAGACATTGACGATCACGCCGCCGCCGTGCGCCCGCATCATCGGCGCCACCGCCTGGCAGCAATGGATGGCGCTCATCAGGTTCACGTCGAGGATCGTCCTGATGTCTTCCTCGGGCGCCACCGAAGCCGTGCTCCGCTCGCTCGGCGTGATCGCGCCGCCGGCGTTGTTCACCAACACGTCGACGCGGCCCAACACGGCGCAAGCGCGGGCGACGGCGTCGTGCGCCGCCTCGCGGCGGCCTAGATCGGCTTGCAGGCCGATCGACCGCCGACCCAGCGCGATGATCTCGTCCGGCACCGTCGGGGCGGAAAGGGCCTCGCCGAATTCCGCCGCCGAACCGAGGTCGATGTCGACCACCGCGACATCGGCGCCGAGCCGCGCGAGGCGCAGCGCATAGGCGCGCCCCAGCCCGCGCGCGGCGCCCGTCACGACGGCCACCTTGCCTTCGAGCCGCATTGCCGTGGTCTCCGCCAAGTCCGGGTCTATTCGGCCGCCTGGAGCTGTGCGGCGTTGTCCGGCGTCGCCGCCGCCTTCCACGCCTTCAGCGCCGGCAGGACGTCCGTTGCGAACAGGCGCATGGAGCGCTCGGCATCCTGGTACGGCATCCCGGCGAACGCGAAATGGGCGATGAAGGTGCCCATGTCGATGTATTGATCGATGGCGCGCAGTTTCTCCAGCACCTGGTCCGGCGTGCCCCAGGGCATCAGGTTGACGAACTTCTCCGTGACCCGCGCCTTGTCCTGCTGCACCGCCTTCGACATGGCGCTGTATTGCTCGTAGCCCTTGGTCTGGCCGAAATGGTCGCCGCCGATGTTGTAGTGCTTGATCACGCTCTCGTAGTAGCGCCCGATGTATCGGGTGGCGAGGTCCTTCGCGCGCCCGGGATCGCGGTCGACGACGCAGAAACCGACCAGCACCGATTGCGGCCGCGGAATTCCCGTGTGCACCCGCTCCCATTCCTCGCGGTGCATGCGGATGCCCTCGGCCACCTCGTCCCAGCGCTTCTGCGGCACGACCAGCATCCCGGCCCCGAGCCGCGCCATGATCGGCATGGAATCCGACGAGTTCCCCGCGCCATAGGTGCGACCGCGGAAGCTGCGAAACGGCGCGGGGCGGATAGCGCGGCGCGGTTGCTTCACGTGCTGCCCGTCATACTCGACGTAGCCCCGCTCCAGCCCGGTCAGCACCGCCTCGGCGCACTCCACGAAGCGGTCGCGCGACTGGTTCATGTCGAGCCGGAAGCCCTCGAACTCGATCGCGCCAAGCCCGCGGCCGATGCCGAGGATCATGCGCCCGTTCGACAGGACATCGAGCAGCGCCACCTCCTCGGCGACACGCATCGGGTCATGCCAGGGCAGCACGATGACCATCGTGCCGAGCTTCACCCGCTTGGTGCGCCCGGCCATGTAGGTGAGGAACTGCGTCGGGCTCGGGATCATCTCGTATTCGGTGAAATGATGCTCGGTGGTCCAGACCGAATCGAAGCCGAGCGGCTCGGCGAGGTCCGCCAGGCGGAGCTCCTCGGCGTAGACTTCCCGATCGGTGAGTTCGCCAGCGAGGTTCTGAAAGACCGGGCTGTAACCAATGTGCATCGGACGCTCCTGAATCGAGGATGCTTGGCATTTCCGCAACGGCGTTGCAGACGATGCACCGCAGGCCCGCCCCGGTCAACAACACCGGAGCCAGGCCTTTCGCTATCCGATTTGACGGAGCAGCCCTTCTAGGCTCCTACTGCGCAACGCCGTTGCACGTTGATCGGAACTCCAGGGAGAGTGCCGTGACCGAACCGACCACGAAACCGGCAGTCGACGGACCTATCCCGCGTCCCGCCGGCGCGCCGCTGGCGCTCGCCGGTATCCGCGTGGCGGATTTCAGCCATTTCCTCGCCGGCCCGGTCTGCACGATGATCCTCGGCGACCTGGGCGCCGACGTGATCAAGATCGAGAAGATCGACGGCGGCGACGATTTCCGTCGCGTTGGCCCGGCGGTCTCCGCCCAGGAGGGCGCGCCGTTCGTCTGGGGCAACCGCAACAAGCGCAGCATCGCGCTCGACCTCAGGCAACCCGACGGTGCGCGCATCGCCCGCGAGATCATCGAGAAATCCGACGTGCTGGTCGAGAATTTCTCGACCGGCGTCATGCAGCGGTTCGGCCTCGACCATGCCGCGATGTCGGCGACCAATCCCCGGCTGGTCTACTGTTCGGTGTCCGCCTATGGCCGCGACGGCCCGCTCAGCGACCGCATGGGCTTCGACCCGGTGGCGCAGGCCGAGAGCGGCTACATGTCGCTGAACGGCCATCCCGAGGAGGCCGGGATGCGCTCCGGTCCCTCCATCATCGACATGAGCACGGGCATGATGGCGAGCAACGCGGTGCTCGCCGCGCTGTTCGCCCGCGAACGGCTCGGCATCGGCCAGTTCATCGACTGCGCGCTGTTCGATCAGGCAGTCACGATGACCGGCTTTCACGCCATGAACTACCTGGTCAGCGGCGCGGTGCCGCCGCGCTTCGGCAACGACAGCCGCGACACCGTGCCGACCGCCGCGTTCCGGGCGTCGGACGGGCCGTTTTACATCACCTGCTCCAACGATCGCACCTACCAACGCCTCGCCGCGCAAGCCATCGGACGGCCCGAGCTCGCCGAGCATCCGGACTTCGCCACCAACCGGATGCGGGTGCAGAACCGCGATCGCCTTCTAGCGCTGCTTCGCGACATCTTCGTCACCGACACCCGTGCCAACTGGATGAGCAGGCTGCGCGCGGCCGGCGTGCCCGGCGGACCGATCAACACGCTCGCCGAGGCGTTCAACTCCGACGAGATGAAGGCCCGCGGGCTGGTCAGCACACTTCCCCATGCGTCCGGCGGTACAGTGCCGAACATCGCCCTGGCGTTTCGTATGTCAGGCACCCCGCTTGCCGATCCCATCGCCGCGCCGACCCTCGGGCAACACTCCGAGGAGATCCTGCGGGAACTCCTCGGCTACGGACCCACAGAGGTCGCCGCGCTGGCGGAGCGCGGAGTCATCCGTGCGTAGCGGACGCCGTTGCGATGCCCAGTCGCCACGGTGGGCTCGCATTCTGGAACGGGAGCGGATAGGGATGATTGTGCGCTTCCACGCGGCTGTCGCGCCCTGTGGCCTCGGCTGTGCCGCTCCATGACGCTTCGGGGCTTCCTTTCAGTGCCCTACCTCGTCGAGGCGGAGGCGGTCGAGACGTGTCCGGGGCGATGGGTGCGGCGCGTCTCTCATCCCGAGCTGCCCGATTGCCGGGTGGAGGGGTCCGACATCGTGGACGCGCTACGCGCGCTCGAGCGGCGGCGCATCGAGGTCGTCGTGCGGATGCTGCGACAGGGTGCGCCGCCGCCGGTGCCGCGGCCGCCGTTCGAGGGCGCGGACCCAGAGGGTTTGCTGGCGCGGCACGGACTGCACGCCGAACTGGCGCCGCTGCTCGACATGACGGCCGACGATTTCGCACGAAGCTAACCATCGGGTGACGCAGTAGCGTTCCGGCGGCGGTCGCGACCGGAGAGGAGATGTCGATGCTGTCGCATGGTGATAACGAAAGGCTGGTGCGGGTCGGCCCAGGCACGCCGATGGGCGAACTGATGCGCCTGTTCTGGATCCCGTTCTTTCCCTCCGCCGAATTGACGCCGGATGGCCAGCCGAAGCGCGTGAAGCTGCTGTGCGAGGACCTGGTCGCCTTCCGCGACTCGCAAGGCCGCATCGGCCTCGTCTCGAACGCCTGCGCGCATCGCGGCGCGCCGCTGATGTTCGGGCGGAACGAGGAATGCGGCCTCCGCTGCGTTTACCACGGCTGGAAGTTCGACGTGACCGGCGCCGTCACCGACATGCCCGCCGAGCCCGAGCACAGCCGGCTCAAGGAGAAGGTCAGGATCAAGGCCTATCCATGCCGCGAGCGGAACGGCATCGCCTGGACCTATATGGGGCCGGACCGCGAGAACCCGCCGCCGCTGCCCGACCTGGAATGGAACCTGGTGCCACCGGAGAATGTCCACCTGTCCTTCCGCGTGCAGGAGTGCAACTGGCTGCAGGCGCTCGAAGGCGAGATCGATTCGGCGCACGCCCCGATCCTGCACGGGCGGATCGACGCCAAGGGCGCGATCAACGACTGGATGGCGAAGCGCGACCTCCGGCCCACTTTTCAGAACGTGCAGCAGCCCTTCGGCGTCAGCATTGCCTCGCGGCGCCGCATCGACGACGACACGCCGTATTGGCGGGTGAACCAGTTCCTGCTGCCGTTCTACTCGCTCGTCCCGCCGCAATCGAAGTTTCCTGAGCTGAGCGGGCACGCCTGGGTGCCGATCGACGACGAGACCACGCTGGCGTTGATGTTCTCGTATCATCCGTCGCAGCCGCTCTACCCGCGCTCGCGTGAGCTGTTCGAGGCGGGGCACAACGGGCGCGAGACCGGCCATGCCAGCCGGGACTGCTACGCCGCGAAGTCGCCCGCGACGCCGTACGCGGATTTCTGGACCCGGTACAGCCCCGAGGCGGGATACGCGTTCGACTATGCGACCCAGCAGACGACCTGGTTCTCCGGCCTGCCGGGCCTCTGGGTGCAGGACGCCGCGTGCCAGTCGGGAATCGCGCCGGTCTACGACCGCACGCAGGAACATCTCTGCGTCAGCGACATGGGCATCGTGATGACGCGACGGTTCCTGCTGGACAGCGTCGCGGCCCACCAGGAGCGCGCGGTCAAGCCGCGCGGGGTGGACAGCCCCGATACGTTCATGGTGCGCGCCGTCTCCCTGACCCTGCCCGTCGGCACGCCGTGGGCGGAGGCCGGGCGCGACTTCATGCAGGCCCGGCTCGGCGCCGATTTCGGCTACGCTCCATGAGCGGGAGAGCCGTTTACCGCCTCGCGGATCTGCGCCGGCTCGTCGATCCGGCAAGCATCGCCGTGGTCGGCGCCTCGGAGACGCCGAGCTCGTTCGGGCAGCGCACGCTCGCCAACCTTGCGGGGTTTCGCGGCCGGGTGTTCGGGGTAAACCCGAAATACCGCGAGACCGTGGGCTTTCCCTGCGTGCCCACGCTCGCCGACCTGCCAGTGGCGCCGGACTGCGTCGTGATGTGCGTGGCGCGCCCGCTGGTGGAGCAGACGTTGCAGGACGCGATCGCGGCCGGCGCGGGCGGCGCGATCGTCTACGCGTCCGGCTTCGCGGAGACCGGCAAGGAGGAGCGGATCGCGGCACAGCTCCGGTTGGTCGAGATCGCCCGCGCCGGCGGTGTCCCCCTCGCCGGGCCCAACTGCGTCGGTCTGACGAATGTCGGCACCGGGGCGGCGATGAACTTCATGCCCGATTGCGGGGAGATGATCCGCAGGCATGGCGGGCACGTCGGCATCGTGTCGCAGAGCGGCGCGCTCGGCTACACCGTGCTGCAGGCGATGACGCGCGGCGTCGGGATCGGGCGCTATTACGCCGCCGGGAACGCGGCCGATGTGGACGTCGCCGACTTCGTAGCCGCCCTTGCCGACGATCCCGAGATCCGCTCGATCGTATGCCTGCTCGAAGGCGTGAAGGACGGCCGCCGCTTTTTGGCAGCGGGGCGCATCGCCGACGCCGCCGGCAAGCCGCTGATCGTCTACAAGGCGGGCAATACGGAGGCGAGCGGCAAGGCGGCGCTGTCGCATACCGGCACGCTGGTCGGCTCCGTCGCCGCCTATCGCGCCGCCTTCGACGAGGTCGGTGCGATCCAGACCGACGATCTCGAGGCGGTGCTGGAGCTCGCGAGCTTCTTCGCCAAGGCGCGTCCGCCCCGCGCCGGGCGCGGGGTAGGCATCATGGCGACCTCGGGGGGCGCCGGCGTCATCAATGCCGACAAGGCCGAGGCGAAGGGACTGGAACTACCGTCGCTGGCTCCCGCCACGCGGACCGCGCTCGACGCGGTGGTGCCGGATTTCGGTTCCGTCGCCAACCCGTCCGACCTCACGGCGGAGGTGCTGAAGACCTCGTCCACCTTCGCGCACTGTCTCGACGCGTTCGTCGCCGATCCGGGCTTCAGCGCCGTCGTGGTGCCGCTGGTCTTCGCGCATCCGGGTGCCACCGGGGCACGCGCGCCGGTGCTGTGCGACGTTGCGGCGCGCACCGATTGCGCGGTGGTCGCGGTGTGGATGAACGAGTGGCTGGAGGGCCCGGGCAGCGCGCTGCTCGACGCCGATCCCAACCTCATGCTGTTCCGCTCCGCCGGGCGCTGCTTCGACGCGCTGCGCGCATGGTGCGATTGGCACGAGCGGCGGGCGCGTCGCGTCGCCGAGGCGGAACGGCGCGCGCCGCCCGGCGCGGCCATCGCGGCGCGGGCGATCGTCGCGGCCGGGCGCGAGCGGGGTACCGCGCTCGGCGAGCACGAATCGAAGCGCCTGCTCGGTTCCTATGGCATTGCGGTGCCGCGCGAGGCGGTGGTGGCGACGGCGGCGGACGCCGCGGCAGCCGCGGCGGACATCGGCTTTCCCGTGGTGGTAAAGGTCGCCTCGCCCGACATCCCGCACAAGACCGAGGTGGGCGGCATCCGGCTCGGCCTGCGGGACGCCGCTGCGGTCGCGGAAGCCGCCTCCGAGGTGCTGCACTCGGCGCGTCGGCACCGGCCGCAGGCGCGGCTCGACGGCGTCAGCGTGCAGGCGATGGCGCCGCCCGGCATCGAGCTGGTGCTCGGGCTGCAACGCGACACGCAATTCGGCCCGCTCGTCATGGTGGGGCTCGGCGGCGTGCAAGTGGAGCTGCTGGGCGATGTCGCCACGGCTCTCGCGCCGATCACGCCCGACCGCGCTCGCCGGATGCTCCAATCGCTGCGCGGCTACAAGCTGCTGACCGGCTACCGCGCGCAGCCGGCCTACGACGTCGCGGCGGCGGTGGACACGCTCTGCCGCTTCTCGGAGCTGGCGGCCGACCTCGCCGGGCTGCTCGAGGAGGCCGACGTCAATCCGGTCATCGTCGGCACCGTGGGCGCGGTCGCCGCGGACGCGCTGTTCGTCCTCGCCCCGCCCGACGCACAGGGAGCCGCCACATGAGCCTTGTCGCAGCCCTGCTGGATGACGGGCAGCCCGCGGTCGAGGCCAAGAGGATGGGGCTCTGACGCGGATGCCGGCGGAGACGCGCGGGTTCGACTACGTCGTCGTGGGCGCGGGGTCGGCCGGCTGCGTCGTCGCCAACCGGCTCTCCGCCGACCCGGACGCACGGGTGGCGCTGATCGAGGCCGGCGCCTCGGATCGCAGCTTTCCGCTTAGCCTCAAGACGGCGCTGCCGATCGGCAACGTGTTCCTGCTTTCCGACATCCGTTACAACTGGAACTACACGTATACCGACCCCAAGGACAACACCGGGCGCGAGATCCCCTGTCCGCGCGGACGTCTGTTCGGCGGGTGCAGCTCGGTCAACGGCACCGTCTACATGCGCGGCCACCCGACCGACTACGACGACTGGCTCGCGGCCGGGAACGAGGGCTGGGGCTATGCCGATGTGTTGGCGGCCTACAAGGCGCAGGAGAACTGGCATGGGCCGGCTCCGTCGCCGTATCACGGTACCGGCGGCGAGCTCGACGTCGGCGGATTGCGTGCGCCGAACCCGATCGCGCCCGCGCTGGTGGACGCGGCGCGCCAGGCCGGCCATGCGCCGAACGAGGATTTCAACGGCGCGACGCAGGACGGTTTCGGCCTGCTTCCGCTTAACCAGCGTAACGGCGTCCGGCTGAGCGCGTCGCGCGCGTTCCTGCATCCGGCGCTGAACCGGCGCAACCTCACCGTGTTCGCCGACGCGATGGTCGAGCGGGTGGACCTGAAGGGCTCCCGCGCGGTCGGCCTCACCGTGGTGCGCGGCGGCGAGCGGATGAGCCTGACCGCGTCACGCGAGGTGATCCTGTCGGCCGGAACGGTGAACTCGCCGCAGATCCTGATGCTCTCCGGGATCGGTCCCGAACAGGCGTTGCGGCGGCACGGCATCCCGGTGCTGCACGATTTGCCCGGTGTCGGCCGCAACCTGCACGACCATCCGGCGGTGACCCTGGCGGTCGACGATCCTTCCTGCACCGCGTACGCGCTGTCCCGCCGGTCCTGGCCGCGTGTCGCGGCAAGCCCGCTGCGCTACGCGGTCGCCCGCAGCGGTCTGCTCGCCTCGAACGCCGCCGAGGCCGGCGGCTTTGTCCGCACCCTGCCGGGACTGACGCGGCCGGACGTGCAGATGACGCTGGTGGTCGGGCTCAAGCAGAGCGCGCGCGTCGTCCCGAAGCGGCACGGGTTCGTCCTGCTGGTCAACATCTGCCGGCCGCTCGGACGCGGCCATCTGGCACTCCGCTCCGCCGACCCGCGCGACCCGCCGCTGCTGCGGCACGGCTTCCTTGACCACGACGCAGACATCGCGACCCTGGTGCGCGGGCTGCGCGAGGCGCGCCGGATCGTCGCGCAGCCCGCCATGAGCCGCTTCGTCGGCGCCGAGATCGCGCCGGGCGCCGAACTCGCGTCGGACGAGGAACTGGCCGCGGCGGTGCGCGAGACCGTGGCGACCGTGTATCATCCCGTCGGCACCTGCAGGATGGGTCCGTCCAAGGACGGGCTCGCGGTGGTCGATGCCCGGCTGCGCGTGCACGGCATCGAGGGCCTGCGCGTGGCCGACGCCTCGATCATGCCGAGCATCGTCGGCGGCAACACCAGCGCGCCCGCGATGATGATCGGCGAACGTGCCGCCGCCTTCGCCCGCGCAGAGGCGGAGATGGCGGTTGCGTAACGGTGCCGCCCAGAGGACGATGCCGGCAAGCCGCCGCCGGATCGCAAGAAAGAAACAAGGAGGCTGTCCATGAACGTCCCGATGTTCGCCGACCATGTCTCGCGCGCCGCATCATTGCCGCTAGAGGCGATCGACCCGAGCGATCCCGCGCTCTACCAGCAGGACGCCTGGCAGCCCTACTTCGCGCGGCTGCGCCGGGAGGACCCGGTGCATTACGTGCCCGACAGCCCCTCCGGCCCTTACTGGGCGGTGACGAAGTACCAGGACATCATCCGCCTGGAGGTGAACCACAAGGTGTTCTCCTCGTCCTGGCAGCTCGGCGGGATCAAGATTGACGACATGCCGAAGGGCTACGAGCGCCCGAGCTTCATCTGGCGCGACCCGCCGGAGCACGGGCCGCAGCGGCTGGCGGTGACGCCCTCGGTCGCACCCGGCAACCTGGCCCGCATGGAGAGCCTGATCCGCGAGCGGACCCGCCTGGTGATTGACGGCCTGCCGCGCGGCGAGGCCTTCGACTGGGTGGACCGCGTTTCGATCGAGCTCACCTCGATGATGCTGGCGACGCTGTTCGACTACCCGGTCGAGGATCGTCGGCAGCTCATCCATTGGTCGGACGTGGCGATCGCCAACGTCGATGCGCCTGACTCGCCGGTGCGCAGCGAGGAGGAGCGATTCGCGATTCAGATGGATTTCACCCGTCAGCTCGGCGAACTCTGGGACAAACGCGCGAAGCAGCCGCCGCGCTTCGACCTTATCTCCCTGATGGCGCATGGCGAGACGACCAGGGACATGAGCGTACGCGACCGCATGGGGATGCTGATCCTGTTCCTTGTCGGTGGAAACGACACCACACGCAACTCGATGTCGGGCGGGATCTGGGGATTGAGCCGGTTTCCGGAGGAGATGCACAAGCTTCGTGCCAGGCCGGATATTATCCCGGGCGCAGTCTCCGACATCATTCGCTGGCAGACGCCGGTGATCCACATGCGCCGCACCGCGACCGAGGACACCGATTTCGGCGGCAAGGCGATCCGCAAGGGCGACAAGGTCGTGGTCTGGTATATCTCGGGCAACCGCGATGAGACGGTGATCGACCGGCCGGACGCGCTGGTGGTGGACCGGGCGCGGCCACGCGAACACCTCGCCTTCGGCTTCGGCATCCACCGCTGCCTTGGCAACCGCCTTGCGGAGCTGCAGGTGCGCGTGCTGCTCGAGGAGATCGTCGCGCGCGGCCTCGAGATCGAGGTGCTCGACCGGCCCGTCTATGCCTACTCGAACTTCCTCCGCACCATCCGCTCCCTCCCGGTGCGGATCGCCGCCTGAACCGTGCCCGGCGCCTTTGAAGTTGCTCCGCCTCGACCTCCTGCCTGCGGAGGGTCCGAGCCATCGGTTCGTCCGCCGCTCCGCGGTAGAACCGCACCGGCACCTGCTCGATCAGGAAGACGAAATGATGGCTCTCGTCGACCCGGCGTCGGCCTCGTGCGTGCCGCCACTTAGCGACGCATCGAACAGAGTGATCCGTTTGCCCGCCAACTCGGCCGTCATCGCCCGAGTCGCGTTCGGATCGCCGGTGGTCATATCCGCGATCAGGTTCCTGGCTAAGCCCAACGCCAGTCCGTCGGAGCCGAAGGTCGTGGTGCGGACGTCGTCCGAGGTGGGCAGGCGTCCACGGGTTCTGCGTCGGCCTGGCTCTGCCGGGGGAACAGGCTCGGCTCGGGATGCAGCCGTTCCAGAGTGCGAAGTATGAGCTGCGTGTCGCAGTAGATGTCGGCGCCTACTTGTAAGACGGGTGTCCGCCGGTAGCCGCCCGTCATCGGCGTCAGCTCCGGGCGTGGCGTCACAGGTGAGATCTGCACCGAACGCCAGGCAAGTTTCTTCAGCCCGAACGCCAGGCGAATTTTCTCCGAGTAAGGAGACATCGGGTAGTGGTGCAGGATGATTTCGGCCATCGCTACCTCCATGCACGGGCGCGGCTCGCTGCCCAGCAGGGCGGCGCAGTCGCACCCTCGGAATGGCTCCAGCCTAGTGCGCCGCTGTCAAATGGGCGGGCAGATTTGTAAGCAGCGGCGGCCTGGTTCGCGTGGCCGACAGGATGCTCAGCCTTGTCGCAACTTCGTTGATTTCGCGGCGCACGCGGACCGCAGCATCGCGAGCGGCCGGATGTTCGTCGGCGATCGGGGGGATGACGGCGTCGCTGGAATTGGTTGTGAACCTGGCGTAGTGCCGAGATTCCGACCGAGTTCGCGGTATCGGTCGGCGGCCTGTTTCTATAACCCTGTTCACGAGCGCGCGGTATGAACGAATTCGTCGAGCTGTTCTTGCAGACAGTCGTGGCCGGGGTGCTGACGGGCTGTATCTACGGCCTGATGTGCATCGGGCTGGCTTTCATCTTCGGCATCATGCGGGTCGTCAACTTCGCCCAAGGCGATCTGATGATGATCGGCATGTACGCCGCCATCTATCTGGCGGCGTTCGTCTTGCCCGCGACGGTGCTCGGCGCGGCACTCCCGGTCGCCGCGGCGCTCCTCGTCGGCCCGGTCCTGTTCGTCGTCGGCTACCTACTCAACCGGACTGTGATCTCGCGCGCGACCGGGCTCAACGCGGTGGGTGGAAGCGAAAGCGAGACGCATCAGACGCAACTCGTTCTCACCCTCGGGATCGCGCTGATCCTCGAGAACGGCGCGATGATCCTTCTCGGCTCGGCGCCCAAGTCGATGCTCAGCAAGCTGTCCTCGTCCGCCTGGGAGGTGCCGCTGCTCTACGACGAGTTCTCGGCCGTCTTCCTGAACAAGGGGCGCACGATCGGCGCGGTCGTCTCGGTGGTGATCTCTCTCGGCGTGTTCTGGTTCATCGCCAAGACCCGGCTGGGCAAGTCCTTGCGCGCCGCGGCGATCAATCCCGAAGCGGCGCTTTACATGGGGATCGACGTGACGACGGCCCACAACATCGCCTTCGGACTAGGGAGCGCCGTCGCGGGCATCGCCGGGGGACTGATCGCGATCTACTATCCGGCACAGCCGTTCGTGGGGAACGATTTTCTCATCATCATCTATGCCGGGGTGGTGCTCGGCGGGCTCGGGAGCCTCGTCGGCTCGTTCTGGGGCGGCGTCGTCATCGGGCTCATCCAGCAGCTCTCGACGTTGATCCTGCCCCTGCAATTGCAGAACGCGGCGATCTTCGTCGTCTTCGTCCTCATTCTCCTCTTCAGGCCGCAAGGATTGTTCGGCCGCGTGGCGGAGAGGGCGTGATCGTGCGGAGATCCCTGGCGGCCGAAATCGTCTTGATCGCCGCGATCCTCCTCGCCTGGGGGGCGCTCACCTTCGTCTTTACGAACCCGTACTATCGCCTCGTGCTTACCATCGTGCCGATCTGGGCCACCTTCGCCGTGGCGTGGAACATGTTCAGCGGATACAGCGGCCAGCTTTCGTTCGGCCATGCCGCGTTCTTCGGCCTGGGCGCGTTCACGGTGGCACTCGCCCTGCGGCACTTCAACCTCACGCCGTGGCTTGGCATCCCGCTCGCCTTCGTCATCGGCGCGGCGGCCGGGGTGGCGATAGGGTTGGTTACGCTCCGCCTGAGGGGCATCTATTTCTCACTGTCAATGCTCGCCTACCCCTTGGTCCTGGTCTACGTCTTCGACTGGATGGGTTTCCAGGAAGTCACGTTCCCGATCAAGCGGGACCACCCGTTCGCGTTCATGCAGTTCGGGGACTACCGGGTCTACGCCGCCCTGGCGCTTGCCCTCTTGTTTGCCGCCTTGCTTGTTTCAGTGTGGATGGAGCGGTCCCGCTTCGGCATGTCGCTGTTCGCGATCAAGCAGAACCAGCTCGCCGCCGAAGCGGCCGGGATCGATACGTTCCGTTGGCAGATGCGCGCCCTAACACTAAGCGGCGCCATTTCCGGGGCCGCGGGCGGCCTCTATGGCGCCGTCGTCCTGGTCATCACGCCGGAAAGCGTGTTTGGGCTGGTTACGTCCGCGCAAGCAGTCATCCTGACCTTGTTCGGCGGAGCGGGCATCCTTTGGGGTCCGCTGATCGGCGCCGCGATCTTCGTGCCGCTAGGCGAGATCCTGCAATCGGAACTCGGCAACGTGCTTCCGGGCATTCAGGGCGTGGTCTTCGGCGTAGCGATCGTGCTTGTCGTGTTGCTCGCACCGGAGGGCGTCTATTGGCGCGTGCGGGACGCGCTGGCGAGTCGGCGTCCAGTCTCCGGGCGTCCCGCCGCCGCCGTCGAGATCGCCGCCGAGGCGGGGCCGGCAT
>JAABUQ010005105.1_pt1 | contig 21414 bp, 20 predicted proteins | sample 5560001 | NCBI WGS metagenome assembly JAABUQ01 (sample SAMN10711888, study PRJNA513371) | rock metagenome | isolation source: Antarctica rocks | place: Antarctica: Victoria Land, Finger Mt nord | collected 2015-12-18
GAGCTCGACCCCAACCATCCGGTGCTGTACCGCGACGCGGAGGACGTCTATCTGGCCCCGTTGAAGGCCGCATTTGAGGCCACGGGGGTCCCGCGGCCATGGCTGGTGTACGGCGCCAACGTGTATTCGTCGAGTCGGCTGCAGGAGATCGTTGCCAGATGGCCCGCACAGTGGACCGGGGGCCCGCTGGTCATCTCCGAGTTCGGACCGAGTGGCGCGAGTCACGCTGACCGTCCACTGGGCTACCAGCAAGACTGGTCCGTCATTCGCAGTCGACCGGACTTCGTGCTCGGAGGTCTGGCCTACACCTGGGCGACGAACGGGCCCGAAGAGCTCGATCGAGTGTTCGGTCTCGTTGATCCGAGCGGAGTGCCGACCGATGGCTCGCTCACGGCGCTGAACTCAGCGTTTTTCCAGAGCCCGTGAGCGGCCGCGTCGAAGCTGGGTTGCTCAAGCCGAAGGAGCGAACCTCTAGGCTGCTGCGGCTGGCGTTTGGCGCCCTCGACCGCTTCTACCTTCTCCGATTCGACCGCCTCGTGGGGCTGCTCAGTCCGCTGGTGCTCGCCCGTCGCATTTCATCGTCGCGATGCGGATGGAACAGTCAGTGGAGCGTGGCGAGGTAGTCCGGTTTGCGCTTGAAGTTGTTGACCTCGGCGGGGAACCCTTCGATCGACAAGATCACGGAGTCCGAAATTACCTCCTGGATTACTCCCAGGGGTACGAAGAGGTGCTTGCCGAGTCCAAGCAATCCGGTCTTAACTTCGACGACCTCGTCCGCCAGGGCGACCGCCAGATCGAACAGCGTCGGTCGGGTGCGGCTGAGAATTTCTGCAGGCAACTGCTCGACCAGATCGATGCCGAACGGAATAACAAGCTGTCCCAGGGCCGCGCCCAGCGCGACAGCCAGCAGCATGCCCAGCGCGAGCGTCCCGAGGGCTCGTAGAACGGTCCGTGGCTCGCCATGCACAAGCCCCATTGCCACGCCGAGAATCGGCGTCATGAGTGGCGAGATCAGCATCGCCCCGATGATCACCGCACCACTGTCGAGCGCCAGGCCGAACGTAGCGATGGCGCACGACAGCACCACCATGAGCACGTAATCGCGCCCCAGCACTGTTCCTCGGCGAAGATCCTCTGAAACGTCTCTCCGACGGTCTTCCGAGATCGTGCCGAGGAGCCGAATCATGGCGCCCAAAGCGTAGCCATGGGTGCCTGCAGGGCTCTCACCCGGAGTGACTGAATCCTGCGCGGCGAAGGACCAATGGCAGCGTCAACCCCTGGACGACGAGGCTGAACAGGACCACGCCAAAGGCCATGGCGACCAGCAAGTCGCGCTGGGCAGTCTCTGGCGGCAAGCCTAGCGCGAGTATGATGGTAAGTGCCCCACGCAATCCACTCCAGGTAAGGACCACACGCTCAGCTGACGAGGTAATGAGTCGCCGTTCAGAAACCAGGAGCCGCGGCGCGGCGAGCAGCAACGCCCGCGCCACCAGCACGGCTACGACGGCCACGGCAACGGGCCACGCGTTCGCCATAAGGCTGCCAAGGTTGGTACTGAAGCCCACCAGCAGGAAAACAAACGCGTTGGCGACGAAACCCAGATACTCCCACAGATCATCCAGGAGCCGCCGCGTATTTTCGGACATGTCTATCCGCCGTTCGTAGCTACCATGGATAATGCCCGCGGCAACACACGCGAGGGGTCCCGACGCATGCACGGACTGCGCGCCGACGTAGCTTCCGTAGGCGAGCGCCGTTGACAAAGTCATCTCGATCAGGTGGTCGTCGATCGCACCCGTCAGACGTAAAACACAAACCCGAGAAGCGCTCCGATCGGTACACCGCGGAGTACTTCTCGGCCGAAACCAACGACAACCGTTGGGAAGTCTGCCGTTCCGGTCAAGGCCAAGCCGACCAGCGCTGTATACAGCGTGATCGCCATACCGTCGTTTATCAGACTTTCGCCCTCCGCGATCGCGGCCAGACGACCCGGCACACGCAGCGACTTGAACACGCCGATCACCGCGACTGGATCCGTCGCCGCGACGATTGCGCCGAACAGCAGCGCCAGTGCTACCGGCAGCTGCAGTACGAGGGAAACGAATAGTCCAACGACGACCGCCGTGATGAACGTGCCTGGCACTGCCAGCAGCACGATCGCTCGTCCGATGAGCCGCAGTTCCCTTACGTCCAGACGGAAGGCCGCGTCGAATAGCAGTGGCGGCAGAACACGAATAGAACGACGTTCGGCTCGAGGCGCGGTAAAGCCACAAAGTGGGTTTCTTCGACCACAACTGCCGCGACCACGAGCGCGACGGGGTACGCCACCCGCACCGCCACGCCAGCATGCCCACCAGGGCGGCCCCGAGCAGCAACCACGCTAACTCTCCAACGAGTGTTTCGATGGAGGCATCAGCCAACAGGGATGCAGCCACTCCGGCCAAAGACTGGGCACAGTCGGACACCAACCGCCAAGCTGGACCAGACGCCGGACGCGCCGCGGCCCGTACGCCTCATCGTGCTAGCCGCGGCACGCCGGGAACGGCAGACACGGTGGCTGAATGCCCCACGAGCCGCTGTCGTCGATGGCGGGCCCCACAAGGGAGCCAAAGATCCTGGTGAAGCCACAGTCACGCACATCGCCGTCCGCAACGCCTATGGCGGCGAAGTGGTCACTTCCCACGTCAACGAGTATGGACAGCGCCCGACCCGTGGCCTGCCCTGCGAGCCCGCCCACGGTGCCGTTGTCTTCGGTTAGGATCCCGCCTGCATAACCCGACGGTTCGATCGACAGCGTCACGTTCCCCTGCAAGACCATCCCGGTATTTGGGCCCTGAAATACCTGGGCATAGAACGGAAAGGTACAAATCGCCGAAGTTTGTGCAACGGCAACCGAAGGGCGGCTCGCCACCAGGAAAAGGGCGGCGGCAGCGATGACAACGAAACCTTGAGTGGCCTTGAGAATGATGTCCCGGCCGTACACATTGATCACGATCCCGCCCTTTCTGCTCGTCGGCCGACGATCTAGCTCCACACCCACCACCCCCGGGGCGGCACCCATCGGCGGCCAGGATCGCGGCGGACTTGATGCCTGCTCAGCGGTCGACTAACCCCCTTCGGCAATTCAACCCTCAAGATAGCCTTCGGCCATTGTAGCTGCCGGGGCAAAGCGCGATCAGCGGAGGCGGGTAGGGTGGACTCAATCGGAGTCTCGGTGACGGGCAGCGATCTCTCTTCCCCGATACCGGAAATGAAGGTCTCCACGACCTGGCGTCAGCTACGGCGCCGGGGCTGTCCGACTGTCGCACGCAGCAGAAGAAGGCTCAGCCTAAGCGTGCGGCCACCGTGGACGTACACTCGTTGTACCTTGAAATGACGGATGGGCCATTCGGTATCGTTCTCCAGAACGCCCAGGCCTCGCTTCGGGGACTGCTGGCTCAACTGCCGCTGATCATCGTCGCGGTCATCGCCCTGGCCGTTGGCCTGCTCATCGCCCGGCTGGCTCGGCGGGCCATCCGCACCGCGCTGCGCACTCAGGATCGTGCGCTCACGCGCATGGTGGCCCAGCTTGTCTTTGTCGGGGTCGTTGTCCTGAGCGGACTGATCGCGGTATGGATCGCGATACCCAGCGTAAAGTTTGGCGACTTCTTCGGGAGCCTGGGCGTCACCGGCCTGATCCTCGGCTTCGCCCTGAAGGACATGCTCGAGAACTTCGTGGCAGGCCTGCTCATCCTGTGGCGACGCCCGTTCGGACTTGATGATCTCATTCGGTCAGGTGCGTACGAGGGAACGGTGGAGGAGATCAACTTTCGCGCCACCGTGCTCAAAACGTATGACGGCATCAAAGTGTTCATTCCTAATGGCCGCGTGTTTACCGACCCGGTAGAAAATCTCACCTCGAACAGGGTGCGGCGAACCGTGATCGCCTTTGGCGTCGAGCAGAGTGCGCCCATCGATCGCGTCCGCGCGCTCATGCTCGACGTGCTTGCTCAAGTCGCCGGAGTCCTCACCCGTCCCGCGCCGACGATGCTTGTCGATGCGCTCGGCGACAGCACGATCGACCTGCACCTGCTGTACTGGACGGCGCCGCCGACGCGGCTGGTGGAGCTTGCTATCAAGTCGGCAGTGATTGAGCGCGTGTACGCTTCGCTGCGCGCAGCTGGTGTTCAGTTCCCGTATCCAACTCGCAGCATCCACCTCCTGAACGGACTACACGTGCCTAACGGGACCGCGCACGAGACGGTTCCGTCAACAGACGCGTCTCCACGAACCTGAGTGGACACGCCGCCCGCCTGGTCGCAGGCACACCACCTTTAGCTTAAGTAGGTCTGTCCTAGTGGGTCATGCCGTATATGGCCGGAGCTGGAGTGGTGGCCGGATACTTTGGGGAGAAGGGAGACCAGGGATGCCTACTCCACAGCGTGAACCGTTGCGAGCCATCAGCGGGTCAGAGCAGGCCGCATTGGAGCGCATCGTTAGCGCCGGCTGCGAGCGAGTGGATCGCGTCCGTCGGGCAACAGCTATCCTGGCGGTCGCGCAAGGAAGCCCGTTCATTCGAGCAGCGCGGTTGGCTGGCTTGCGGAGTGGGACGACCGTCGCTGACCTGGTCAAACGGTTCAATGGCCAGGGGTTGGCCGCGCTCGATATTGCTGCCGGCCGAGGACGCAAGCACAGGTATGTCCCGAGCGCTCGCGCGCGGATCGTCGCGACTGCCCAGCGATCACCCAACCGACGTGTGGACGGGACAGCGACGTGGTCACTGAGTACCTTGCAGCGGAAGTTGCGTCGAGGAGGCTTCCCCACCGTCGGCACGAGCACCATTCGGCGTGTGCTGCTCGACGCGGGGAGTTCGTACCAGCGCACGCGCACGTGGTGCCCAACTGGAACGGCGCAGCGGAAGCGCAAGGCGGGCGTGGTGACGGTGGTCGACCCACGGACGGAAGAAAAAAGGGGCTCATCGAACTTGCGTACCGCGTCGCTGAAGGCGTAGGTATTCCCGTGTGGTGTCAAGATGAGGCAGGTCCGTACCAGGCCATCCCGCAGCCTGGTCAATCCTGGCGACCTGAGGGCAAACCGGTTGGTCAGCCGCATGAGTATATCCGCGGCGGGACGGCCAAGCTGCTGACCTTGTTCCGTCCAGCCACCGGCGAGGTGCGCGGTAAGGGCGTGACCAACGCTCCCAACGTCGTGTTACATCCATGGCTGCAGAACGAGCTGCTGCAGGTCCTGGCTGACCTGCCAGACGCCCCGACGGAGGATGTGGAGCTACCACCAGCCCAGTGGCCACCTGGTTGGGGCACCTAACCCACTTGCCACTGCCACCACTCCGCCTCATTCTTATTTGGGACAATCTGGCCGGACACTTGAGTTCCTCGATGGTCGTCTGGCTGTTCGCGCACGGCGTGATGCCGCTGTACACACCTTTGAGCGGATCATGGTTGAACATGGCCGAGTCCGTCCAGCGCATCCTGTGTGGTCGGGCGCTTAATGGCCAACATCCGCAGAGCTCCAAAGAGATCATCACCTGGTTGGAGGACACGGTGGCCGGCTGGAACGCAGCTCCAACCCCTTTCGTGTGGGACGGCAAACGCCGAGAACGACGTTTGCGAGCGAAACGACGACGACTCGGTGGCTCCGCCGCCATCCTCGCAGATCACCAGTTAATTGCGGCATGACCCACTAGACTGGCGGTATCCGTCGCCGACCTTTCGTTGCGGCTTCCGTTTGGTGCGAGTTCTGAACTTCGACTCCACGTGCAGGCCGTCCGTAACTCGGTTGTCGCTCCCTAGTATCAGAAACGAAAAACAGCAGCCAATGGCATCCCGTCTGGAACTTCTTCGGGCGCGACGACGAATACCTCTCCACCAGTCAGGAGGGTCCGCGCTGCCGCGACGTCCAAGAGGTCCGGGTCGCCCGGTGTCGGCGGTCATGAGATCCTGGCTCTGGCACACTTTTTTCCGTGCAACGCGCTGATAACCGACCAGAACGTCAAGATTTCGTGCTTCGAGTTGCGCGAACCGCAACCGTTCCGGTAAACCACACCGGCCTGGCAGATCGCTGGGCCACCCAGAGAGTGGACGGTGGGTCCGCAGGTGCTGTTGCTGCCACCAGGCGCCGGGCTCGTTCTCGAGCAGGTACAGCTCTGCGGCGAAATCGTGCATCTCATCGTCCGCTGCGTCGCCTCGGGCGCGTGCTGCCCATCGTGCGCATGCTGGTCTGACGCCATCCACAGCAGCTATCACCGCAGGGTTGCCGACCTGCCCGTTGCTGATCGCCAGGTCGTCGTGTCGTTCACCACGAGCTCGTGGCGAATGACATGTGACTAGCTGCAGAGCACAGTCGGTGGTCCGTGGCAGATGCGAGGCTCCGGGCGGATACCAGTAGCACGACCGATGTAGGCGGGGCTACGCCTGCTCCGTAGCGCTATCCGCGCAGGGCAGCGCGGGTTTAGCATCTCGTGGTTGGGCGCTGATGTGCGGCTGTGCGCAGCGGCATCGCCTCATCGTCGCTGATGATGGCGCTTCATTGATCCAGTCAAGGCACGTACAAATTGCTACAGTAGCCCCTCGTGAAACGCTCGAAGCCACGTTTCACGGCAAATCTGAGATCAAAATTCGGTGCCCCCCGGCGGGCTCGAACCGCCAACCAATGGATTAAAAGTCCACTGCTCTGCCATTGAGCTAGAGGGGCAAGGTTCGCCTAGTTTACGAGATTGCGGGTGGCGTTAGCAGGATGTTGGGCAAGACGGTCGCCACCCGCAAATCCACTGGTCGACTCCACTGCTTCACATAAATCGACTGCTTTCGCAGTCCTCGTGGAATCTTCTTCTGGGAAACGCTGGAGTACGTGCGAGGGTATGATCCGACCTACGTGCCGGCGATAGGTAGCCACAAGGTGAGCCTCGAGTTCGACTTCAACAGCGCCGAGGACGTCGATGCGATGTACGCAAATCTCGTTGCGGCGGGTGCGCCGAGTTATTTCGCGCCCGTAAGCTGGAACGACGGGGCTGTTCGCTACGTCATCGTCGTCGATCCCGACGACAATCAGATTTCCCTGCGCTGGCCGCTAGTCAGCTGACGAGACGCCTCGAATTGAGATGAGGCTTCAGCGGCGGTGAAGGTATATCCGCGCTCGCACTGGAGTTGGTGAACCGGAGTGAACGGGAGCTGGTGAAACCGTGGACCAACGCGAGCGCATCCCCTGCGATCCGACTGTGGCGCAGCTTCTGCGCAACGCGTACCTGCTCGGCACAGCTGAGTCTCTCGCCGATCTGCCCAGGCTTGGTTTGCGCCACTCGTCTGATGGTGACGCAAAAGCCATCGCTGAAGGCCGAATATTGACCCGCTCTGCCGTCCACGTATCCGCGAACTTCGCTGTCGACGCCGAGAGTCCTGAGCAGGCCTTCGAGTGGCTCAACCACGCCGACACGCGCCGAGCGACCTCCTCCGGACACATCCAATCGGCAAGTCATCTCGATGCGCATGACCCTGCAGCGCTGAGGGCGCGCGACGAGGCCGGCTACGAAGCAGCATCAGGCGGGTGGCCGCTGGGGGCGCAGCGGCCACCCGCGGCGGGGCCAGCCCACCCCTGAAACGTGCTAGCCCTGCACACCGCGCATACGCGGGTCGAGCGCTTCACGCAGGCCATCGCCGAGCAGGTTGAGGGCCAGCACAACGATCACGATGGCCAAACCCGGGAAGGCCGCGATCCACGGCGCGTCGCGCACGTACGTCCGGCCGGTTGCGAGCATCGAGCCCCACTCGGGGGTGGGCGGCTGGGCACCGATGCCGATAAAGCTCAGGCCAGCCGCGGTCAGAATAGCGATTCCGACTCCCAGCGTAGCCAGGACAATGATCGGCGCCACCACATTGGGCAAGACGTGCCGCCAGATAATCCCGCCTGGCGCGGCGCCGGACGCGTGCGCGGCGAGGACGAAGTCATGTTGTTTAACCGATAGCGTGGATGCACGCACGGTGCGCACATAGACCGGGATCGACTCGATGCCTACCGCGAACATGACGTTGTCAATGCCTGGGCCGAGGACCGCGACGATGGCGATCGCCAGCAGAATGCCCGGGAATGCGAGCATCACGTCGACCACGCGCATGATGACCGCGTCAGTCCAGCCACCGAGGTAGCCCGCAAGCAGGCCCAGCCCGCTGCCACAGACCATCGCGATCGAGACGGAGATCAACCCCACCCGCAATGACACGCGCGCGCCGAAGATCACCCGACTCAGGATGTCCCGACCGATCTCGTCGGTGCCCATCAAGAAGCTCAGGCTGGGTGGTTTGCGGAGTTGGCCCGAGAAGATCTGCACCGGATCGTGCGGCGCGAGCAGTGGCGCGAGGATGGCCACCAGGACACTCGCCACAACAATTGCGCCGCCCACAAGCGCCGGCAGTCGCAAGTGGGGGCGCGAGCGCTTACTGGTATTTGATGCGCGGATCGAGGGCGGCATACAGGACGTCGACCAGCAGGTTCACCAACAAATACGCGACGGCCACCACCAGCACGGTTCCCTGAATCTGAGGGAAGTCGCGCGCGTTGATGGCGTTCACCGTATAGCGGCCGAGCCCTGGCCGAGCGAAGACGGACTCCACGATGACTGCGCCGGCCATGAGCCCGCCGAACTGGAGGCCGAGAATCGTCACAATCGGAATCATCGCGTTCTTCCACACGTGACGGACGACGACGGACTCCAGCCGCAAGCCCTTGGAATACGCCGTCCGAACGTAGTCCTTACGCAACTCCTCGAGCATGCTGGAGCGAGTCACCCGTGCCAGCACCGCCGCCGCCGGCGCCGCCAGGGCGATCGAGGGGAGGATCAGCGGCGCCAGGCCTGATCCGGTGGCCACCGGCAGCCAGCTCAGATACAGCGAGAAGACAATGATCAGCAGCAGGCCCGAGAAGAAGGTCGGCGTCGAGATCCCGAGCATGACCAGGATCATGACCACTCCACCGATGAACTGGTGCGAAGACGTTGCGGACAGGCTGCCGGCCAGGACGCCAGTCACCGCGGCCACGACGACCGCCGCCAGGGTCAATGCGAGCGTGGCCGGAAACTGCTCGGCGATCTCCTGGAGGACCGGCCGACCACTGCGGATCGAGGTGCCCAGGTCACCCTTCACTGCACGTCCGACGAATTCGGCGTACTGGATGTAGAGTGGTCGATCCAGGCCAAGCTGGGAGCGCAACCGGGCCATGTCGGCGGAGGTCGCCCGCTCGCCGAGCATGATCGCCACCGGATCCCCGGGCACCAGGTGGCTCATCGAGAACACCACGATCGAGACGCCAATCAACGCTGGCACAGCCAGCGCCAGGCGCTTCAGGATGTACGCAGCCACTCAGCTATTTGACAGTTGCGTCGGACAGGACTAGATACCCATCCGGATGCGGCTTGGCATTCTGGATCCGGCGCTGGAGACCGACAAAGTCGTAGTTGGTCCAGAGCGGCACCCACAGCGCTTTGTCGACGATGAACTTCTGGATGTCCAGGTACAGGGCCAGCCGTTTGGTCTCGTCCTGTGTGGTGCGTGAGTCGACAATGAGCTGGTCCAACTGCGGATCACTATGGTGGCTGAGGGTCAGTCCCGTGCCGATGTTCGAGGAGTGGAACCACAGGTAGACGATGTCCGGGCTGGTGTACGTGTAGCCCTGGAAGCCGGCCTGCTGCTCGCCGGCCTTCTCCTTGGCCAGCAAGGTCCCGAACTCGAACGTCTGGATTTCCATGGTGACGCCAATCTGCTTCAACTGGGACTGGACCACCTGGGCCGACTTGACCCACGTATCGGTCGGGAGTGAGAGCAACGTGAAGTTGAACGTCTCGCCGTTCTTTTCGAGCAGCTTCTGGCTATTCGGCTTCCAGCCGGCGTCCGCAAAAAGCTGCGTGGCTTTGGCCGGGTCGTAGCCCGGTGCGTAATCCTTGATGCCCGGCCAGTAGCCCCAGATGGAGGACGGCAGCGGACCGTACGCCAGCTCGCCCAGTCCATCGATGCCCGTCTGCATCACGTCGTCTTTGTTGATTGCATAGTTCATCGCGCGCCGCACGTTCAGATCGTCGAATGGCGGCTTGGTGACGTTGAACTCCATGAACAACCCGACGCCGAGGCGGAGAAACTTCTGAATGTCGTACTTGTCCGTGGTCTGGAGCCGTTTGACGTCGGACGGCGTGATGGTGAGCTGGTCCACTTCACCCGCTTCGAATGCCGCCGTCGCGGTCGCCGGCTCAGGCAAGACGCGGAAGTTCAGCTTGTCGATATACGCGGGGCCCGCGTGAACGTAAGGCGGACCCCAGGCGTAGTCCGGGTTGCGCTGGAGCACGATACGCGTGCCCGCCTGCCACTCCGACAACTTCCACGGGCCAGTGCTGACCGGTTGGCGACCAAACTGGTCGCCGGCCTTGTTGACCGCCGCAACGCTCACCGCGGCGATGCGCGGATCGGACATGTTGTCCAGAAAGATGGCGAACGGAGTCTTGAGCTTGACGGTGAGGGTCTGGCCGGCGGCGGTGATCGTCTCGACCGGGCCGAGCAGACTCGCCGCGATCGGCGACTTGGTATCAGGGCTCAGCGCCCGCTCGAAACTGGCTTTGACGGCGGTGGCATCCAGCGGCGTCGCATCATGCAACTTGATGCCATCCTTGAGCTCAAAGGTCCACGTCAGTCCGTCGGCAGCGACGTTCCAACTCTTGGCCAGACCGGGCGCGATCTTGCCGTCGAGATCCTTCGACACCAGCGAATCGCCCAGGTAGCGGTAGACCGTGCCGGTGACGGCGGCGGCAGTCTTCTGCGGATCGAGCGTGTCCGGGTCCTCGGCGATGGCGATCGTCCACTCGCCACTGGCCTGGGGCACGGCGGCGGGGTTGGCGGCGGCGGCCGGAGCGCTGGTGGCCGCGGCCGCAGCAGTTGGTTTGGCCTGTGCGGCGGATACGCTGGTGGGCGCTGGCGCGGATGACGTCGGTGCCGGTGCGCTGGTCGGCGCCTGGCAAGCGGTCAGCACGCCGATCGTGGCGATCAACGAGTTGTGCAAAAGCTTGCGCCGAGTGATTGATGGCATATCCGTCCTCCGTGTCGAGACCAGGGTACCGAGTCCCGCCCGCGCGGTGCCGCGAGTGACGTCGCCGCTCATCGCGTCAGTGACGTTCAACGGAAGGGGGGGCGGCCGAGCCCAGGAAGAACAGGAACGTATTCCAGGAACCCGCAGCTGGGCGAGCGCATCACCTAACGGCACCACGCCGAGCGGTACCACGAGTACGCCACCGCCGAACGCGGCGGCGCAGTCCGCACACGGCCGCGTCGTGAAGCAGCAGCCGCAGGCTGCGGGGCAGATCGCGGCCGCGACTGCCGAGGTGAGCGGCACCGGGGACCTCTTGCAGACGCGGGTCTCACGCGATGCGAACACCGGCGTCGAGCCAAGGTGAGAACGCGCTCTAGCGGTTCACGTTCAGCCTGGATACGAGATTGGGGGCGGCTTCAGCCAGGCGTCGCGCGGCGTGAGACGATGAGCTTCAGCCGGGCTCGGCGGCCGGGTTGACGATCTGCAGCACCCAGGCGGTGAGCAGCTCGAGCTCCGAGACGCGGATGCGTTCGTGGACGCTGTGGCAGCCTTCGGCGCCAATGCCCAGGACGCAGGCCTGGATGCCGCGGACGTTGAGCTCGTTGGCATCCGACCCGGCGCCGCTGCGGAGGAGTTGGCTTGCGCCGCCGCCTTCGACGCTGGCGAAGGCTGTTCCGGCCAGGGCAACGACGGCGTCCGTTTCGGCGAGCTCATAGCCGGCGTAGAGCTGCTGCGCGTCTACCTCGGCCTGGGCGCCGGCTTCGCGGGCGGTGGATTCAAGAGTTTCCTGGATCGTGCGCACGGCGTTGGCTGCCCGGGCGGGGACGAGGCTGCGCACTTCGCCCTCAAGGCGCACTTCGGCCGCAACGGCGTTGCGGGCGCTGCCGCCCTGGATCGTGCCAACGTTGGCTGTGGTGGATTCGTCCAGCCGGCCCCAGGGCAGGCGGGCTATGGCCTGGGCGGCTACGGCGATCGCGGAAACGCCTCGCTCGGGCTCGACGCCGGCGTGCGCGGCGCGACCCTGCACTCGGATCGAGAACGCGTGGTACGTCGGGGCGGCGATCACGATCGTGCCGACGGCGCTCAGGCCGTCCAGCACGTACGCACGGCGCGCACGCAAGCGCTCGGGGTCCAGGGCTCTGGCACCCAGGTGGCCTACCTCCTCGCCCCAGGTGAAGAGCATCTCCAGCGGCGGGCGGCGAGTGGGTGCGGCGGCATTCGCGAGCAGTTGGGCTAGCTCGAGCAGGGCGGCCGCGCTTGCCTTCGCATCGGCGCCCAGGACCGTGTCGCCGGCGGAAAGAAGTGCACCGTTTACGAGGCGCGGCTGGACGCCTACACACGGCATGACCACGTCCATGTGCGACGTGAACAGGACGGGCTCGAGGCTGGCATCGCCGGGCAGGCTCGCGATGACGTTGCCGCAATCGGGCCCGGTTCTGTCGTCCGCCGCGTTCCAGCCGAAGCGCTGCAGCTCGGCTAGCAGGAACTGCGCTACGGCGCCCTCAGCTCTGGATGGCGAATCGAGCTTGGCGAGATGCGTGAACGTGTCTACCAGGCGCTCGCGATTCGGGCGTTGGTGTGGCATGTCGGAACTCAGGATACGGGTCGGAGCGCACATCGCTTCCGGCGGTGCGGTCGGCAGGGCGGCCTGGCGCCAGCACAGCGCTACGAACGACAACCGGAGCGGTTACCCTGGCGCACGGGAACCGGAGCTCGGGGCCACGAGCGCGCGCCGCCACGCCTGCCGACGGCAAGGGGAACGGACCTTCGCGGCTGAGACCACCTCCGAATGTCTGCGGCAAGTGAGAACGGGAATTCTCGAGGTAGGGAACGCGCCCGCGCGCCTGCGTATGACACGCGTCCGTCGATATGTTACCTTCCGACGGCTCTCTCGATGGCAGCGGTGGCGAAAAACTCGTCCTCAAGCTGCCGCCAGGCGAGCTAGTGGGTCAGGATTGATTCCACGGCCTCGACGACTTCGTCTGACTCCGGTGCGGTCTGCGGGCGGAAGCGGCGGACGATGTTGCCTTCGGGGGAGACCAGGAATTTCTCGAAGTTCCACTGGATGTCGCCGGCTTTGCCTTCGGCGTCGGGGGTGGCGGTGAGCTCGGTATACAGCGGGTGGCGGGCTTGGCCGTTCACGTCCAGCTTCTCGGTCATCGGGAAGGTCACGCCGTAGGTGGAGGAGCAGAAGGTGGCGATCTCTTCCGACGTGCCTGGCTCCTGGCCGCCAAACTGGTTGCAGGGCACTCCCAGGACCGTGAAGCCGCGGTCCTTGAACCGCTCGTGGAGCTGCTCCAGACCTGCGTACTGTGGCGTCAGGCCGCACTTCGAGGCGACGTTCACTACCAGGCTTGCTTTGCCTTTGAACTGGGTCAGGTCGAGCGGAGTCCCATCCAGGGCGTGGACACGAAGGTCGTATACGGACATATACACGGTGCAACAGGCAACCGCTGCCTGGTTATTCCAGAAGGGCTGGCCACCGGAGGCGACCCGGGGCGCGCGCCGGCGTGCGGTCCACGTCTTGATTGCGGAGCGGTAATCGGCACGGAACTACACTTGGGGCATGCAACCTTCGGCGAGTGAGCGGGCGGCGAGTGGGCGGGCTCAGACGCTCGCAGACCTGGAGCGACTGGAGTCGGACTTGCGCGTGGTGTCACCTGTCGGCATCGAGCGGGCGGCCTGGGGCTGGGACCGGCACGAGGCCGACAATCTCCAGGCGTTTCATGCCGCCGAACGCGCGGCGCTCGAAGCCATCGAGGGCGCCGGCGAGGGTCCGGTGTGGGATGAATGGCGGCGGCGTCTGTTCTACGACGTCGAGGGCAGGCTGGCGCTGATCGGCTGGCGTGCTGAGCATGAGCGACACCCGGGCCACGTCCACAAGGCCGAGCGGGCAGCGTTGGGGGCTGCGCTCGGGCTGTCCGGGCGATCGGTTATCAGCCACGCGCACTACACGACGCTGGTGAGTGCGATGAACGAGGCCCTGCCGTGGCTGCTGCCGGAACAGCCTGCGACTCCTGCGCGCTAAAGCGGCACGGAGGCACTGGATCTCTCAGACGAGAGCGGGCTATCGGCGGCGCGATCAAAGAGACGCTGCGCTGGCTGCTGCCGGAACAGCCCGCGGCTCCTGCGCGCTAGCGGCACCGAGGCACTGCATCCATCGCGGCCAGAGTGGGTTTCGACTACGGCTGAGAAAGGGTGGACCGGCGACACGGCGCCGTATCAGGTCACCGGCGTGAGGGTCGCGGTACTCGTACCTTCTTAGACGCGGGCGAACTTCTGGAAGGTGTGCGTGCCTTCGGGCACGAGGCCGGGCTTGACGCCGATGGTATCGGTCACTTCGCCCATGTAGATGGCGCCGCGATCATCGACCCAGATCCCGTGAGGTGCTACGAAGTTGCCTGGCTGGGCTGCGTCGGCGCCACCCCAGCGCAACACGACGTTGCCGTTGATGTCGTAGATGCTCAAGCGCGACGGCTCTTCGACTTCGATCGGACCGCGTCGGAACGACCTCATCCCGGCCCGCCAGACCAGCTCGCCAATATAGACGCGGTCATCCTTGTCGATGAAGATGTCCTGGGGACGCTGCACGTCGAGCCATTCGGTGAGGTATTCGCCCCGGGGGCTGAAGATCTGGATGCGGTCGTTCTCGCGGTCACATACGAACACTCGGCCGTCGGTATGGACCCAGGTGCTGTGGGGGAGGCGAAACTCGCCCGGCCCGGAGCCAGGCTGACCCCAGGACTGTTGGAATCGACCCTCGGCGTCGAAGCGGTGGATGCGGGTGTTGCCGTAGCCATCACTCACGAACAAGTCGCCGCCTGGCGCCACGGCCATGTTGGTGGGCCGATTGAAGGGGCCGCCGGCGCGGGTGATCGTGCCCGGATCGCGGCCGTCGTAGTCACCTGTGTTGGACGGTGTCTCGGTCGGTCCTAGCTTGAACACTAGCTTGCCGTCGCGGGTGTACTTGGCGGCGCTATGGTTGGAATCGTCGACCAGGTACACGAAGTCGTCTTTGCCCATGTACATGCCATGGGTGCGGTACGAGAACTCGCCCTCGCCCCAGGCGTGCAGGAACCGACCGTCGCGATCGTAGACCATGACCGGATGGTCGCCGCGGCACAAGAGGTACACGTTTCCGCCAGAGTCCGTCGACACGCCAGCCACGTCCGCGTGCTTGAACCCCGATGGAAGCTGCTCCCAGCCTTCGACAAGCTCGTATTGGAGCGAGCCGCTCCCCACTTTGAACATGCTCCTAAATGTAGACTACTCACCCTGGGTCAGGGCAGCCGCACGAGCTCGGACGCCAGGACGGCGAAGGCGCGAGCGGCCCCGACGTTGCCTTCGGCGACGGAGCCGCCGTACTGCACAGCAGCGCTGCGCGAGACTTCGATGGAGTAGCTCATGTCGGTGCGCGGCTCGTACCAGCTCAGCGACCAGAAGACGCCATTGCAACATACGCGGTGGGTGGCGTAGGCCGGGTAGTCGCCTACCAGATCGGGGGTGCGGAACAACTCGAGACCCGGTGGGCCGGATGACTGGCCTGGCACACGTCCGGAGCAGTACGTGCCATCAGGGCTGCAATCCGGCAGCCGGGTTGCGCCGTTGTCGAAGGATTCGCGACCGAGCAGACCCGAAATGGTCGCCGCGCCGTTGGTCAGGTCGGTGTAGTACACGGCATAGCGAGCAATGCCGCGGCTGGCGGATTCGGTGCGCACAACCGGCAGGCTGGCGAACGGCTCGAGGCCCGACGGCGCCACGAGCACCGTGCCCGGGAAGCTCTTCAGTGCTGCATCTGCCCGCAAGCGCTCGGGGACCGCGGCGCGTGGAGTGTGGTCCACGGCCGGATCGGGAGTCGCTGCCTGGGGGGTGGTTGGGGCGGGTAGACCGGCAGAAGCTGGTGTCGGGCGACGCTGGGTCTGAGATTGCTGGGCAGCGTACGGGATGACGTTGACCGTGTAGAAGGCGATGCCTACGAGCAGCAGAATGCCGGCCACGGCTATCAGGCGGTCGACCCGACGCTGAAGCTGGGTGGGCGGGTTGGACGCGACGACCACCGTGGGTCTGACCCTGGGCGGCGTGGGGACCTGGGCTGCCTGTACTGGCTGCGAGCGGGGCAGGTACCGGCGCGCGTCGTACAGGGCGCGTTGCGTCGGGTCGGACAGGACCGCGTAGGCGGCATTGATGGCCCGCATCCGGGCGGCGGCTTCGGGTCCCGGATTCAGGTCGGGGTGATTCGCGCGGGCGAGTCTACGGTAGGCCGCGCGGATGGCGTCCAGTTCGGCACTGGGCTGGACCTGGAGCGTCCGGTACGGATCCTCGATCGAAGTTGCCACCCGAACGCTACGTCTAGCTCGAGGCTCCAGGTGTGGTGCCGAGAGGCGGTGAGAACATCCCCCGCTCGCTGCGCTCACTGGCGGCCAGTGGAGTCTCACTTCGTGGGGTTTGGAACGCCGGCCGCGGCGGCGCAGCTGGGGGCGATTGTGTCACAGCGTTTGAGGCCGCGGCCTCAGAGTGGTGGAGAAGACGGGTTCTGCATCGCGTTTCAGCGCGCGGCCTCAGAGGGAGTGAGAAGGCGATCCCGCATCGCGTTGAGCCCGCGGCCTCAGACTCGGTGAGACGGCGATCCGGCATCGCGTTTGAGCCCGCGGTCTCAGAGTCGGTGAGACGGCGATCCGGCATCGCGTTTGAACCCGCGGAGTCCAGGCGGGTGAGAAGAGACTCTGCCAAGGCGGTTCAGGCACCCACCGCCTCTGAGAAGGTGCCAAGAACGTCCGGGATCGGGTTGGAGCCCGCGGACTCGAAAGGGGTCAGACGAGGGTGCGTCACCGCGATTTGAGTCCGGGGCCTCAGGGCACGTGAGAAGACGATCGGGCACCGCCGTCTGAGGCCGCGGGCTCGGCGCGGGTGAAGGGAGGGTGGGCTAGTGGCCGCCGCAGGAGCAATTGCCGCCGCAACCGCCGCCGGTGGCGCCTTCGGCTTTGTAGTTCGGGTTCGACACGGTGAAGCCGCGGCCCATCAGGCCGTCGACATAATCCACCTGGGCACCCTCGACGTACTGGGCGCTGAGCGGGTCGACCAGGATGCGCACGCCGCTGAACTCGGCGACGCTGTCGTCGTCGCGCGGCGCATCGTCGAGCGCCATGCCGTAGGCCGGCCCGGAGCAGCTCATGCCGCGCACGAAGATGCGCAGCGCGTGATCGGCCTTGCCCGACTCCTCGAGCAGCTCCTTGACTTTGGTTGCAGCAGTTGGGGTGATGTCAATCATGGTTGCAGTTCCCTCGCGTAACGTGGACGTCATTGACAGCATACAGTACACCACGGCATAATTCCGAGTAACGAGGTAGGATTTAGCACGCCCTCAGCCGACCATGAAAGTATCCACCCGCGTCCACTACGGCCTACGCGCCATGACCGAGCTGGCTCGTTCCTTCGGCGAGCAGCGCCTGCTCTCGCTGACCGAAATCGCACGCAACGAGGATCTGCCGCTGTCGTATCTCGAGCAGCTCGTGGGTGAGCTGCGCCGAGCGGGACTCGTCGAAGGCACGCGTGGCGTGCATGGCGGCTACCGCCTGTCGCGGGCGCCGACGCTGATTACCGTCGGCGACGTGTACCGCGTGCTGGAGGGTGAGGTTGCGCCCGTTGACTGCACGGCCGAAGACTATCTGCCTGGCACGTGCGCTCGCGACCTGGTGTGCATGTCTCGGTCGATCTGGGATCGGGTGCAAGCGGCCATTCTCGGCGTGCTTGACTCGACCACGCTGGACGACCTGCTGATCTCTGATGCGCTTCAGCACGCGGCGGCCAACTTCGTGCCGCTCGAGTCCGTTGGCGCTACGCCTTCTCTACCCTCACGCAAAGGTGAATTCGCGCACGCATGACGCATACCAATGGCACTCAGGACGGCGCGTCGGGCGCCCTGTTCGAAATTCAGGACCTGCACGTTTCCGTCGAGGGGCGTGAAATTCTGCGCGGCTTCAACCTGGTCGTAGGGCACGGTGAGGTGCACGCGCTGATGGGCCGCAACGGCTCGGGCAAGAGCACACTGGCCAACGCGCTGATGGGCCATCCCAAGTACCTGGTCACCCAGGGAAAGGTGCGCCTCGAGGGTGAGGACATGCTGCCGCTCAGGCCGGACGAACGGGCCAAGCGTGGGCTGTTCCTGGCGTTCCAGAATCCGATCGCCATCCCAGGGGTGGGCACTGGCAATTTCCTGCGCGCTGCCGTCAAAGCCGTCCGCGGAACCGAAAGCATCAACGCGCTCGCCTTCCGCAAAGAACTGGCCGAACGCATGCAGCATCTCCAGATCGACCCGAGCTTCGCGACGCGGGCGCTGAACGAAGGCTTCTCGGGCGGTGAAAAGAAGCGCGCCGAGATGCTTCAGCTGGCAATGCTCAAGCCGCGGCTGGCCATTCTGGATGAGCCAGACTCTGGCCTCGACATCGACGCCGTGCGCATCGTCAGCGACGGCATCAACCTGGTTCACCAGCAGCAGCCCAGCATGGGCGTACTGCTCATCACCCACTACCAACGCATTTTGAATTACGTTCGACCCGACAAAGTTCACGTGATGGCCAGAGGCCGCATCGTCGAGTCCGGTGGCGCCGAGCTTGTGCAACAGCTCGAGTCAGAGGGCTACGATCCGATTTTGCGCCGCCTGGGTATCGAGGACACAGAGGAGGCGACCAGCCATGGCCGTTAAGGCAGCAGATCTCACCAAAGACTACAAATACGGCTTTCACGACGCCGAACAGTACGCGTTCAAGTCGCGGCGCGGCCTAGACCGTGAGATCGTCGAGCAGATCTCGGCCTACAAGCACGAGCCAGACTGGATGCTCCAGTTCCGCTTGCGCGCGCTCGACATCTTCTTCAAGAAACCGATGCCGACGTGGCCGGCCGCCGATCTCAGCGAGATCGATTTTCAGAACATCTTCTACTACTTGCGGCCGACCGAGAACAACGCCGAGAAGTCGTGGGACGACGTTCCGGCGTACATCAAGGAAACGTTCGACAAGCTCGGGATTCCCGAGGCGGAGCGTAAATTCCTGGCGGGCGTGTCGGCCCAGTACGAATCAGAAGTCGTCTACCACTCGATCCGCGAAGATCTCGAAAAGCTGGGCGTCGTCTTCCTGGACATGGATTCGGGACTGCGCGAGTACCCGGACCTGGTCCGGGAGTACTTCGGCACGGTTATCCCAGCGGCTGACAACAAGTTCTCGGCGCTCAACTCGGCGACCTGGTCGGGCGGCTCGTTCATCTACGTGCCCAAAAACACCAACGTCGAGATCCCCCTGCAGGCCTACTTCCGCATCAACGCCGAGAACATGGGTCAGTTCGAGCGGACGCTGATCATCGCCGACGAAGGCTCGCGGGTGCACTACATCGAGGGGTGTACGGCGCCTACGTATTCGTCCGATTCGCTGCACTCAGCAGTGGTCGAGCTGATCGCCAAGCCCGGCGCGCACATTCGCTATACGACCATCCAGAACTGGTCGAACAACGTCTACAACCTGGTCACCAAGCGAGCGGTGGCCTACGAGGATGCTACCGTCGAATGGGTCGACGGCAACCTCGGCTCGAAGATCACGATGAAGTACCCGGCGGTGTACCTGCTGGGCGCTCGCGCCCGGGCAGACATTCTGTCGGTCGCCTTCGCCGGAGCCGGACAGCTGCAGGACGCGGGTGGCAAAGTCATCCACGTCGCGCCGGACACCACCAGCACCATCACCTCCAAGTCCATCACCAAAGATGGCGGTCGAGCTGCCTATCGGGGTCTGCTCAAGGTGGCCAAGGGCGCGGTGCGATCCAAGGCGTTCGTGCGGTGCGACGCGCTGCTGCTGGACGACCAGAGCCGCAGTGATACCTACCCCTCGATCGAGATCGACGAGGAGCAGGTCGACATCGGCCACGAGGCCACGGTCAGCAAGGTATCTGACGAACAGCTCTTCTACCTGCAGAGTCGGGGTCTCACCGAAACCGAAGCCAAGACGATGATCGTCAACGGTTTCTTCGAAGCGTTCACCAAGGAATTGCCGATGGAGTACGCCGTCGAGCTGAACCGCCTGCTGGCGCTGCAGATGGAAGGCTCCATCGGCTGATCGTGCCCGGCGAACTCCTCTCAGCACCCCGCCTCGCGCTGACCAGCGAGACGGTCGAACAACTCTCGCACAGCAGGCAGGAGCCGGCGTGGCTGCGCGCGGTTCGCCTGCGTGCGCTCGAGGCGTACGAGCGCATGCCGATGCCGGATCAGCGCACGGAGGGCTGGCGGCGCACCAGCCTGCGCGGGCTACCCTTCGACGAGCAGGATCCGCTCGGACACGGCGCTGATCCGCTCGGACACGGGGCTGATGGCTCGGCGCGGCCGACCGCGGACAACACAGACATCGCACGCACCGACGGCAGTCGCGGTCTAGCCGGCACCGACGCTCTGGCCGTGCAAGCTGGCGCCACGCTGCTTGCCTTCCGCAACGGGGTCGCTGTTGGCAAAAGTTCCGGGCAGGGCCCGCGGGCGATGGATCTGCGCGAGGCGCTCCAGGACCCTGAACTGAGCCCGCGGATTCAGCGCCACTTCGCTACCCTCGTGCCGCCTGAGTCGGACAAGTTCACAGCGCTGCACTACGCGCTCTTCAACGTGGGTGTGGCGATCGTCATCCCCCGCGGTGCCGCCGTCGCGGACCCGATCTGGATAACCCACGACTTCGATGGCCAGCCGGACCACACAGCCCTGGTCCACACGCTCGTCATAGCCGAAGAGGGGTCGGAAGTCAGCGTCGTCGAGGACTACAGCGGCGGCTCGGGGGTGGCCAGCGGAGTCGTGGAGCAGGTGCTGGGTCCGAACGCCCACGTTCGCTACGTGCAGCTCCAGCGCTGGGCGCCGGAGGTGTGGAGCTTTTCCTGGCAGCGGGCGCACCTGGCGCAGGACGCGTCTCTCAAAACCCTGAACGTCGCGCTCGGCGCGCGCACCGCCCGCAACACGGTCCAGGTCCTTCTGGAAGGCCGTGGCGGGCAGGTCGACATCCTGGGAGTGGTCGACGGGCACGGACGTCAGTACGTCGACTTCGAGACCCTCCAGGAGCATTCCGGGAACGCGACGCGGAGCGATCTCATCATCCATAACGCGCTGCGGGATCAGTCCAGTGCCAACTTCACCGGCCTGATCCGCATCAACACGTCTGCGCACCAGACCGAGTCCAGCCAGGAGCAGAAGAATATTCTGCTGTCTGAGCGCTCGAAGGCTGACTCCGATCCAAAGCTCGAGATCCTCAACAACGACGTCATCCGGTGCACCCACGGCGCTGCCGTCGGACCCGTCGACCAGGAGATGGTCTTCTATCTCGAGAGTCGGGGTCTGGAGCG
>JAABUQ010005106.1_pt1 | contig 21411 bp, 21 predicted proteins | sample 5560001 | NCBI WGS metagenome assembly JAABUQ01 (sample SAMN10711888, study PRJNA513371) | rock metagenome | isolation source: Antarctica rocks | place: Antarctica: Victoria Land, Finger Mt nord | collected 2015-12-18
TTTGATGCAGTTTGTCTTCGCCCCGCTGTGGGGCGGGCTGTCGGACAAAATAGGGCGCAAGCCGATTTTGATTGGCTCTTTGGTGGGCGATGCTCTTTTTTATATCCTGTTTGGCTTGTCCGCGCACTCACTGATTGGACTGTTTGCCGCGCGCATTTTAGCCGGGATATTCTCGTCTGCCTCGCTGTCGGTAGCGCAGGCGTATGCCGCCGACATCACCCCGCCGCACCTGCGGGCAATGGGGCTAGGGTATCTGGGGGCGGCGTTCGGCGTGGGCTTTGTGTTCGGGCCGGCTTTGGGGGGCTTGATTGGGCAGTTTAATTTGGCCGCGCCGCTGTATGTGTCGGCGGGCCTTGCGATTGTTAATCTTATTTACATCCAGAAGAAGCTGCCGGAGCCGAGGCGGGACACTCAGGCCCCGTCCGGCCCGCCGCCGTCGTTTGCGCGGCGCTTGCAGCTGATGGGGCGGGCTGTGGGCGGGCCGGTCGGCTTTCTGTATCTATTAACTTTCGCCGTCACCTTTGCTTTTGCGAACCTGGAGGGCACTTTCACCACGTACCTGAAGCAGCATTTCCACTATGGCAGCGCCAATGTGGCGGCTGTGGCGGGCGGCGTGTTTGCGTACATCGGCATTTTGATTGTCATTATTCAAGGCGGCGCGATACGCCCGCTGGTCAAGCGCTTTGGCGAGCCGAACCTGATTGTGGTCGGCATCGGCTTGATGGCGCTGGGCTTTCTGACATTCCCCTTTGCGCATGTTCTGGGCCTGCTTTTGATTGGCCCCATGCTGCCGATTTCCATTGGGAGCGGCCTGAACAGCCCGTCTTTGCGCGCCCTGGTTTCGCGCAAGTCGGCGCAGACCGCCCAGGGGGCATCGCTCGGTTTGTCGGCATCGTTTGACAGCCTTGCGCGCGCCACCGGCCCGGCGACAGGAGGTTATTTGTACCAGCATATCGGGCAGACTGCGCCGTATTGGTGCGCAGGGCTTGTGATGTCGGTGTGTTTTGTCTTTGCCGCCGCCCGCAAAAAAGACATGGCCGCCCCGCCGCTTGCGCCGCCGTCTTCAGTTCCCACCGATGTTCCCACGCCTGCGGTGTGAGGGTGTCAAAGAGTCCCTCCCCTTCAGGGGAGGGGAAGCCTGAGTTTTACGAAGGCGGGGGAGGGACTCTTCGCGCGGGGAGGAACCCCATTGCCCCGGCATTCCTTTGGCGCTGCTTTCGTGTCTTAAGCCCTCACCAACGACGGAAGATTTTGTTCCGTCGTTGGTATGCGCCCGAAACGAGGGTGAAACGCCCACTTAACGCCCTTGCAGCGCCCAAAGCGAGCGTCGGCAAATGGCTGGCAGCCGGAACCGAACGAACCCAAAATGTGTTTAGACAGCATAGGAACCTTATGCCACTACTTGAAACACCTCCCGATTCAATCCAAAAAACCCTGCGCTCGCTGAAGACGGATACCCGGCAGCGCGCCGCTAATTTTGCGCTGCGCCCTGCCCCCGTGGCGGAAGAAGCGCAGGCTGAAACAAGCCACGCCGAGACGAATGGCGAGCTGCGCCTGTCGCTAGCCGGAGATGTTGCGAAAAATGGCGGCTTTGGCGAGCGGTGGCTAGCGGTGGATCATCGCCATCTGCGCGTGCTGACGCCGGGGGCATCGGGGCAGCCCGCGCATGTGGATTTGGACGTGCCGCTGTCTGAGATTGCCGAAGCCAAGACCGACAGCCAGGTGGGCATGGGGGCGCTTTTGCTGACGATGAAGTCGGGCGAAACGCGCGAAGCCATCCGGTACACGCTGGGGCTGGCCCCCAGGTTCAGCGTGGCGGCCCGTGCGATTGAAGCGTACCTCAAGGACGAAGAGCCGTCGGCGTATTTGCTGCAAGGGCTGGAAAAAAAGGTCTGCCCCAAGTGCGGCGACCCGCTGCCCGAAGACACATCGGTCTGCCCCAAGTGCGTGGACAAGCGCGCGACTTTGGCCCGCCTGATGCGCTACGCCGTGCCGTACCGCACGCAGGCGATAATCGTGTCTATCCTCATGGTGGCGGGCACGTACCTGACGCTTTTGCCGATCATCTTTCAAAAGCGGCTGACTGACGAAGTGCTGGTGACCCATCAGCACGAAAACTGGATTGGCTGGTGGGTGGCGGCGCTGGTTGGGGTCAACCTGCTCGGGGTCGCGCTGACCATCTGGCGCGGGCGCGTGGCGGCCTGGATGAGCAACCATATGGTGTATGAATTGCGCACGCAGACGTACAACCAGTTGCAGAAGCTGTCCTTGTCTTACTACGACAAGCGGCAAACCGGGTCGCTGCTTGCCCGTGTCACGCAAGACGTCAACGAATTGCAAAACTTCCTCGTGGACGGCATTCAACTGTTTGTGGTGAACACGCTGACAATCGCTGGCATCTTCATTATTCTGATGCGGTATAACTGGGAACTCACGCTGCTGGTGCTGGTGCCTGTGCCCATCTCCATCTTTTTGACGCGTCGCATTTGGAAGTTCTTGTGGAGCAAGCTGCAAAGGCTGTGGCACCTGCGCTCGGGCCTGTCCGGCAGCATCAGCGCGGCGTTGTCCGGCGTGCGGGTCGTCAAAGCGTTTGCGCAGGAGGGCCGCGAGGCCAAAAGCTTCAACGACAAAGCGTACAACCTGTTCGGGGCAGGCATTGTCGTGGAGCAGGCGTGGGCGACATACTTCCCGATTATCGGTTTCATCACCACAGTCGGCATTTATATTATCTGGTACGTGGGCGGCTTGCAGGTGTTTAACAACCCGAGCAAGACGAGCGGCATGACACTGGGCGTCCTGGGCGCATTCCTGTCGTCCATTTTTATGCTGCTTGGCCCATTGCAGGCGATGACCCGCATCGCCGACTGGCTGTCCCGGTCAACAGCCAGCGCCGAGCGGGTTTTTGAGGTGATAGACGCCGAACCCGACATTCAGGACACGCCGACGGCTGTCGCCATGCCGGTGATTGACGGCCATGTGCAGCTCAAAAACGTACACTTCTCCTATGACAAAAACAGCGATGTCTTAGATGACGTCTCCATTGATGTCGTGCCGGGCGAAATGATTGGGCTGGTCGGGCATTCTGGGGCAGGCAAGTCCACCATTATCAACCTGCTGTCGCGCTTCTACGACGTCAAGGACGGCGAGATACTGATAGACGGGGTAGACATCCGCGAGATTAAAACAGACGACCTGCGTCGGCAGATCGGGGTGGTCTTGCAGGAGCCGTTCCTGTTCCCCGGCACCATCGCGAGCAACATCTCGTATGCCAAGCCGGATGCCACGCCTGCCGAGATCATGCGGGCCGCCAAAGCCGCCAACGCCCACGACTTTATCATGCGCTTCCCCGATGGCTACGACACATATGTCGGCGAGCGCGGGGCGCGCTTGTCGGGCGGTGAGCGCCAGCGTTTAAGCATTGCCCGCGCTATCCTGCACGACCCGCGCATTCTCATACTGGACGAGGCGACCGCAAGCGTGGACACCGAGACCGAGAAGCAGATACAGGAAGCAATTGGGCGTCTGATTCAGGGCCGCACGACATTCGCGATTGCGCATAGATTGTCCACGTTGCGCAATGCCAGCCGCCTGATGGTGATGGAGCGGGGCAAGATGGTGGAATTGGGCACGCACGATGAACTCCTAGCGATGCCTGAAGGCGTATTCAAGAAGCTTGTGGATATGCAGCAGGAAGTGAACAAACTCAACGTCGTGTAGCCCGCACGCCGAGAAAGCCGAGACCATGCGCGAAGACACATTGCCCGGCGCGCTGAGCGAGCCAAACCCATTTGACATTAGGTTTCTTGACCCGAAAGCCGTGCGCCTGTTTCGCACGTCCCCGGACGATGCGCGCGTGCGCTTGACCCTGCACGGCGACCGCTCGTGGCGCGAGGTGCGCATCGCCCGTGCCCTGCCATTTTCTGATCCCGACCACTATTACGGCCTGCGGGACGGCAGCGACAAAGACATCGGCCTGCTGATGGACTTGCGTGACCTGGATGCCGAGTCGCGCGCAATCGCCGAGCAAGAGCTTGCGCGGCGTTACTTTACTCCCAAAGTGCTGGGCGTGAAGAGTGTCAAAGAAGAGTTTGGCGTGGTAAGCTGGGCGGTGGACACAGACCGCGGGCCGCGCGAGTTTACGGTGCGCAACCTGCGCGACAACACATACCTGCTTGGCCCCAACCGCCTGATGATGACCGATGGCGACGGCAACCGCTACGAGTTCCCCGATGTGACAAGCTACGGCCCCAAAGCCTGGCAGGTGCTTGCCAAGGTGATGTAGCACGCGCACAGCCTGGACACAAAGAAAGGGCGGGCCGTATGGCCCGCCCTTTGCTGTTAGTTTGCTAGAAAGCAGCTAGATGCTGCGCCGCCCTGTGATAAACTGATACAGGAACACAATCACCGCAATCACCAGGATGATGTGGATGAGGCCGCCCCCAATGTGCATCAGCAAGCCGATTAGCCAGAGCGCAACCAGCACCGCGCCGATAATATAAAGAATACCGCCCATTGTCCTTTACCTCCTTGTCCGTCTCGTGAACCTATCTTGTCCGTCTCGTAACACAGTAAACCTACTGCCGATGGCTGAGCGCATCCAGCCGCGCTGTACCTCTAATGGTCAGCATTCCGCCTTCCACGTCTGCGCTTTGCACCCCGACAGGCACCTTGACGCGCGAAAGATCAAGGATTGGATTGACCGCTTCCAGAGCCGCATTGACCGCAAACGCCGGAACAGGCAGCACGCCCAGTCGGGCACGGTCGGCAACAAAGTTTAATGTGCTTGCACCCGGCGCGGTGGGCACTAGTGTTCCCCGCACCGACACTGTTGTTTGCAGCGGCCCCACGGAAACTGGCAAGGTCGCCTGCAAGTCGCTTGCGCCCAGTGTGACGGTGAGGTTAGGCCTCGCTTGCAGCAGATACTCGGTCAGGTGCGCCTGCCCGAGGCTTGCGGCAAACGACGCGCTGCCGATGCTTTGCACCTGCCGGCTTTTGGCGTCAAACACAATATCCCGTGCATTCAGCGTCAGCGTATCCAAAGTCACGGCAGGCGTTAGCTGCACATCCTGGCCGTAGATGAATACGCCATGCGCTCGCCCGCGCGCCAGCCCCAGGGCGTTGCCCGACACCCGCACGTAGTAATGGGACGCGGGGCCGAGGGCCTGCGGCAAAGCGTCGGCAATCTTGTGCGCGACAATGGTCTGCACCGACTGCCCCACCCCGCAGCCCGCCAGCGCCAGGCACGCAGGCAAAACTATTGCCAGGCTAGGGCGCACTGTTTTCCGCCGCTTTGGGGTCATAACTGTTTGGGACAACTAGGCTGTCTTTGCCCACGGTGCGCACCAGCGACAAGGGTAATGTCGGGCGGCCATGCAGGGCGTTGTCAATAAAACTGGTGGCAATCACCAGGGACGGCACGACGAGGGCATCAGTTTCCACAAGCACGTCTTTGACTGTGCCCAGCGCCGTGCCCGCCTCGCTCATCACGGCCCGGCCTGCCAGCGAGCGCGCTTCCAAAGTATCCGGGTCGGCTTGAACCTGCGAGGCATCGGCTAAAACATCGGCATTGGCGACCGTCAGGGCATCGGCTCCGACGCTCTGCACCTGGCCTGCGGGCAGAAAGCGCGGCTTTGCCAGCAGGCCGCCCGTATCCACCAGAAAGCCGACCACGCGCCCCGAGAGCGCGTGGAACACAACGTCATGCACACGCCCCAGCCGCGCGCCCCCAGCCAGCGTTATCACTGCCAGCCCGCCGAGTTCTCCGCCTGTTTTAGTCGCCATGAGTGTTTGTTCCTACGCTTGGTGCCTGCCCGAATATACCCGGCAGGAGTTAGGCATCAAACGTCTTATTGCGAGAGGGACCGTCCTGCCCTCGCCGCGAGCAAAACACGCAGTGCCTTGGGGCAGGAAACGTCCGCCCCGGCCCATCCAATCCATGCTTTGGCCGCTTGCCGCGCTTGCTTTAGTGTATACGCGCTTGCTTAAGTGTATACTGGAAAAGCGGCGCGCCGGGGACGCGGCGAGGCCGGCCCTGCCTCTGCCCCAGGGCGCTATCACACCAAACAGGACGGGAACCATGTCTGAGAATATTTCTGAGATTACGCGCACGCTGCTTGCCGGCAAGAAGGCCCAGAAGCTCAGCTTCGCGGATTTGGAGCCGATAGTGGGGCTGGACGAGATTTGCATCGCGGCGATTATCTATCGCCAGGCCACGGCGACCCCTGATGAAGCCCATAAATTGACCAACGCTTTGGGTTTGGGGCCGGACATCGCCGACCAATTGACTGACTATTCCATCAAAGGCCTTGGCCCAGTTGTGCCGACTGACCCGTTTGTGTACCGCTTTTACGAGATTATGCAGGTGTATGGCCTGCCGCTCAAGTCGGTGGTGCAGGAGAAGTTCGGCGACGGCATCATGTCCGCGATTGACTTTACCATGCACATTGACAAGGTGGAAGACCCCAAAGGCGACCGGGTCAAGCTGACCATGAATGGCAAGTTTTTGCCCTACAAAAAGTGGTAGTCAGCCGTCCAAACCGCCCGCGCCGCTGCCCTTCGGCACCCTGCCGCCTGGCTCCTGCTCGCTGAAGATGTCCGACATTTCGGCGTCCACAGCCAGGCGTGCCAGGCGCAGTTCGTACAATTCCGACGTAATCGCCCCGATCATCAGCGCCAGTCCGCCCACCAAACACCCCGCCCCCACCCAGCCGAGCCGCGCCTCGTGCCGGGACAAAATCACGCTGATGACTGTCCCCAAAAACAGCAGCAAGGCGAACGACAGCAGCGCGCTCGCCCCCCAAACCGCGATAATGCGCCGCCGAAACAGCAGCAACTGCCGTTTCAGCAGGGCACGGCGCGTTTCGGTCGTGTCCGTGCACCGGTATTCCGCTGTCAGCCCCCGCATGCGGTCGGAGATGTTCCCATACTTTGCCGAATAGCTGGACAGCAAAATCGCCGCCGCCGACACCAGCACGACCGGGGCGACAGCGGCGCTAATCAGGCTGGAAAGGTTGAGTGTCGGGACTGGCATAGGGGCTGATTGGCGGCTTTGGCTTTGGCAAACACGGACGTTTGCGCCAATCATACGCCCAATCCCGCGCAAAGTCAAGCCGGGCCTCGCGCCGCAAGCCCTCTGCGCGTGGCATTTGCACGCCCGTTGCTCAGGCTTTGCCCAGGCGTATCAAGCGCGTACCAACGACGGAACAAAGTCTTCCATCGTTGGCACGCGCTTAATCAGCCATAGAAACACCTGCGCCGGGGGTTAAACACGGGTTGAAAACGGTTAAACGCGGGGTTGAACCCCGTGCTGATTGGAGAAAACCCGCCTGCGCGAGTTAGGATTAGTATCTGATAACGTTTCTTCAACCCGCGCAGGTGGGTTTTGCAATGCTAGCAAGGCAATAAATTGCCGTGACTGCTTGCTTTTGTGGGCGAAGTGCGTTACAATAAGCAAGTAGGCAGCAGTCCATCGGCAAGATGCTCTGCTATACCACACGTGCGCGGTATAGTAACGAGTTCGACCGCTGCAACCACAGCTGTCTGTTTGTGTCCCAACCAGTAGGAGGCTCGATATGCACACCTGCCGTCATCTCGCTTTCGTGGGGGCTGTCACTGCCCTTACTCTTCCGGCCCTGTGTGGCACCCCGAACGGTCTGGTGGGCCACTGGCAACACCCGGTGGCAGGAACCAGTACGGTCATCCTCGACTTCCGGCCAGACGGCACTGAGCACATCGTGTACCGGCGCGGCGGCAGGCTGTTGCCCACGCCTGGGAAGGACGGGCGGCCCATCGCTGCCACCAAATACAAGGTCGTTGGTGACAAACTCGTGTTCACTACCCTCGACGGCAGACACTCGGAGACGACCAAGTTCAAGGTGCAGGGGGATACACTAACCTTTCCCCCCTCTGACAAGGACCCCGTAGGCAACACGCTCCGGCGCGTCAAGTGAGGAGTGTAGGCCGAGCGGGGCGGTCGAACACGCGCTGCAGCCGACGCCATACTACGCTCCTACGCCGCTCCGACAGGCGCAGGTGAGTTTAGCCGTTATACCGCAACAAAAAGCCTTTGCTTGTGTCCCATAACTTAAGGAGAACAATGTCATGGTATGTCCCCACTGCAAGAAGACAATCAAAGGTCACGCGAATGGTACGAAAGATTTTCGTGAGTTATCGCCCGAACAGATGAAAGCCGCAATCGCAAGAGCAACACGCAGTCTAAACGAGATGCGCAACATCTACAAGGGTGAAGACAAAGGAGTGAACATTCCCGCCGAGGACGTTGACGACCCATTTGCGTTATAACAACAACTGCACGTGACGCCACGTAGCCGTATCCTTACACAGGCTTTACCGAAGGCTTACTAGCGGCATTAACGGTGCGGGCGCAGGTGAGCGCATCTGTGAGGCCGTATGGCGGAGTTTGTTGCAGGGCGGCGCGGGAGAACCAATCTCCTGCGCCGCTTTTTTTCGTGCTTGCTGCTAGGTTTTGCCCGGTGAACGGCAGTTAGAATTGGCAGGGAATTAAGCCTTTGCCTTTGACGCGCCCCGATCCCCGCCTGTGAAATGCACAAGCGCGGTATAATTGTTCCATGACACTGACGCTTGACATTCCCGACACGCTGGACGCTCAGCAGCGCGAACGTCTTGCTGTTGCCCTTTACGATGCCCGTGCGGTGACGCAGGGGCAGGCGGCAGAGATGGCAGGCCTTGCACGCGCCGACTTTATTAACACCCTTGTGCGCGCAGGCGTTTCCGTCATTCAGTACGACAGTGTGGAGGAACTGCTTGCTGAAGCGGGCCTGCCGATCTTGTCATAGGCGCACATCCCTGAGAGGAGAAAAACCATGCAGGCCTCAGAACCACGCTACACCAAAGCAGAAACCGCGCGACTTGGACAGGAACGCTATCGCCTAGAAGTGCAGCCCTTTGTGGAAGCGGCCCACTTTGGCGAGTTTGTTGCCATAGACATTGAGTCGGGCGCTTACGAACTGGACAAAGATGACTACATGGCTACCGAGAAATTGCTGATGCGTCAGCCTGACGCGCAGATTTGGCTGATGCGTGTGGGCCGCCCCGCCACCCGACGCATGGGCGGGTCGCGCCTTGCCGCAAAGCACGACGCCGAATGATTATCGGCATTGTGAATGCTTTTGCGGAAGCCACGTTCAATTTGCCTATCCAAGATGCGGACGGCACAGAGCAGCAAGTGACGGTGATCATTGATACCGGGTATGATGGCAGCCTCACTCTACCGCTAAGCCTGATTGGTGCGCTCGGCCTGACCTTTCGCTCGCGCGGCGTCGCGGTTCTTGCTGACGGCAGCGAGGCGCAGTTCAACACCTATGCCGCGACTGTGATATGGAATGGCTTGCCGCGCAACATCTTGGCGGATGCCGCAGACACCGAGCCACTCATTGGTATGTCCCTGCTCTACGGCCACGACATCCACATACAAGCCGTGGATGGCGGGCGCGTTACCATTGAGCAGTTGTGACAAAGCCCCCGGCGGCAATCCACGCTTTAGGTCGCCTCAGCCATCAGGTATAATCTTGGGGCAAAAGAAACACACTGCCGACAAAGGTGCCAGCAAACCGATGATTGACCCGACAACCTACCGTGATATGGGGCTGAACGACGCGGAGTATGCCCAAATAGAAAGCGCACTGGGCCGCACGCCGAGCATCACCGAACTGGGCATGTATGCCGTCATGTGGTCGGAGCATTGCGGCTACAAATACTCCCGGCCTGTGCTGCGCCTGTTCGCCCGCTACAAAGAGGCGATGGACACCAATGCCGTGGAGAATGCCGGGGCCATAGACATCGGCGGCGGCCTGGGCATTGTGATGAAGATGGAAAGCCACAATCACCCCAGCGCGGTGGAGCCGTTCCAGGGCGCGGCGACAGGCGTCGGCGGCATCCTGCGGGACATCTTTACAATGGGGGCAAGGCCGGTCGCGCTGCTCAACTCCCTGCGCTTTGGGCCGCTCACCGATGCCCGCACGCGCTACCTGTTTGAGCATGTGGTCGGCGGCATCAGCCACTACGGCAACTGCGTCGGCGTGCCGACTGTGGGCGGGGAAATAACGTTTCACCCGTCGTATGCGGGCAACCCCCTCGTCAACGCGCTGGCAGTAGGCATTGTGCCATTAGATAAGATCGCCTCGGCGGGGGCGAAGGGAGCGGGCAACCCGGTCTTGTATGTCGGGTCCGCGACGGGCAAAGACGGCATCCACGGCGCGACCTTTGCCAGCGTAGAACTCGGCCCGGACAGCGAGTCCAAGCGTCCCAATGTGCAGATGGGTGACCCCTTTGCCGAGAAGCTGCTGATAGAAGCCACATTGGAAGCATTGGCAACGGGCTATATAGTCGGCATTCAGGACATGGGGGCGGCGGGGCTGACCTGCGCAACGTGCGAGATGAGCGCCAAAGCGAATATGGGCATGACCATTGACATCCGGCGCGTGCCGCTGCGCGAGGCGGACATGACCCCGTACCAAGTCATGCTCTCCGAGTCGCAGGAGCGCATGCTGGCGGTAATAGAAGCCGGGCATGAGCACGAAGTGGCCTCAGTCTTCCATAAATGGGGCCTGTCGGCAGAGATTATCGGGGAAGTGACCGATACAGGTCGCGTCGTCGTGTTGGACAATGGCATCGTTGCCGCCGATGTCCCTGCGCAGTCGCTGACCGATGACTGCCCCACGTATTACTTAGACGCGCAGGAGCCTGCGTACATTCAGCAGGTGCAGGGTACCGAGCTAGGCCATCTACCCGAGCCGGACGACTACAATGCTGTTCTGTTGAAACTCTTAGCATCCCCCACCATCGCGTCCAAGCGGTGGGTGTATGACCAGTACGATTCAATGGTACAGACCCAAACCATTGTCCTGCCCGGCGCGGCGGATGCGGCGGTGCTGGCCCTGCGCGGGTCGGGCGGCAAGGCTATCGCCCTGACTACCGACTGCAATGCGCGCTACTGCTACCTAGACCCCTACTTAGGCGCGCAATTAGCGGTTGCCGAAGCCGCCCGCAACCTGTCGTGCGTGGGGGCAACGCCATTGGCTGTGACGGACTGCCTCAACTTCGCCTCGCCCGAAAAGCCCGAAGGCTTTTGGCAGTTCCGGCGCGCGGTGGAAGGCATGGCCGAAGCCTGCGAGGCATTTGGCACGCCAGTAATTTCAGGCAATGTGTCGTTCTACAACGAGACCCCCACGCAGGCCATCTTCCCCACGCCCACGGTCGGCATGATCGGCCTGCTGGATGATGCCGACAAGCGCGTGACTTTGGCCTTCAAGAATGCAGGGGATGAGATTTATTTGGTGGGTGGCAGTGTGCCTACTTTCGGCGGCAGCGAGTACCTGTCTGTCATACACAGGCAGGAAGTTGGACAGCCGCCTGCTTTAGACATGGACGCCGAGAAGCGCGTGCAGGCCTTTGTGCGCGAAGCGATTGCGCAAGGCTTGCTACGGTCTGCCCATGATGTGTCCGACGGCGGGATAGCGATTGCCCTGGCCGAGTGCTGCATGAGTGGTGGTATCGGCGCTCAAGTTACTGTTAATTATGACCTGGAGTCACATATGATGCCAATCAAAGCATCACGCACATTGTTTGGCGAGCGGACGGCTTCAATTATCGTTAGCATCCGCCCCGCACGTAAGGGGACATTTTTAGACTTGGCCGCGCAGTACGGGATACTGAAAACAATTACTGTAAAGTCCATGACTTTAGCCAATGGATTTCTAGGCAAGGTTGGCGGCACAGAATTATCTATCTCTAATGTCGGTAGTGGTAGAACTCGGTTGCCTGTAGCGTTGGCTATACAAACAATGAACGTTGCTTATGAAGGCGCTATCCCGCAGGCGATGGGCAGGAAGTAAACGCAGCGCCAATGGCAAGACAGCCCCCGGCCAACAACAGCCGAGGGCTTTTCCATGTACAGGGCTAATTCAGGTATACTCAAGGGCGCGGGCGATTGTGTCCCAAGCCATCTCGTTCCCCCTCAGTGTGACGTTATGTTCAACGAAGAAACACTCGCCGACCCACTGCTTACCGCCCAAGAGCAAGACGACGATGCCCCGCGTGAAGAATGCGGCGTGTTTGGCCTGTTCGCGCCTGGCGAAGATGTCGCGCGCCTGACTTACTTCAGCCTGATGGCCTTGCAGCACCGGGGGCAGGAGTCCGCCGGTATCGCTGTCTCCGATGGGCATCAGGTGAAATGGTACAAAGAAATGGGCTTGGTGCCGCAGGTCTTTGACGAGCGCACCCTGACACAGCTTCAAGGCGACATCGCCATTGGGCACACGCGCTATTCCACCACCGGCTCCAGCGTTTTGCGCAATGCCCAGCCGCTGCACTGCGCGTGGGGCGACGGCACTGTGGCCGTCGCCCACAATGGCAACTTGATCAATACGCAAGAACTCCGCGATGAATTGGAGTCTCAAGGCGTCCCTTTCCAAACAACCAATGACAGCGAGGTAATCGCCCGGCTCATCGCCACGCAGCAGGATAAGTCCCTGGAAGACGCGGTCGCGCATACCATGAGCCGCCTGCGCGGCGCATACTCGGTGGTCATTCTCACCGAGGACACCTTGATCGGCATGCGCGACGAGTACGGTATCCGTCCGTTGTGTTTGGGCCTGCTGGACAGCAAACACTATGTGCTGGCCTCGGAGACGTGCGCCCTAGAGACTATCGGGGCGTCCTATATTCGCGAGGTGGAGCCGGGCGAGATGATTGTGATTACTCATCGCGGCATGACCGAGCGGCAGGCGATTGCACCGGCCAAGCCGTCGTTGTGCGTGTTTGAGTTTATCTACTTCGCCCGTCCCGACAGCGCCATGTACGGGCGCGGACTGCACGATGCCCGGCGGCGCATGGGGCAGGAGCTGGCCCGCGAGCATCCCGTCCCCAACGCCCACATGGTCATGCCGATCCCGGATGCCGCGACCCCTGCGGCGATTGGGTTTGCGCAGGCATCGGGCATTCCCTACGGCGAAGGCGTGGTAAAAAACCGCTATATTGGGCGCACGTTTATTCAGCCCAACCAGCGCATGCGCGAGGCGGGCGTGCGCATGAAGCTCATGCCTATCAAGGAGGCATTGGCGGGCAAGCGCGTGGTTATGGTGGACGACTCCATTGTCCGGGGCACCACAACCGGGCAGGTGGTCAAGCGCTTGTTTGATGCCGGGGCGGCGGAAGTGCATGTGCGCATCACCGCGCCGCCGGTGAAGTATCCGTGCTTTTACGGCATTGACATGGCAAGCCAGGATGACCTGGTCGCCGCGCACCACTCGGTGGAGGAAATCCGGCAGATGATCGGCGCGACAAGCCTGGGATACCTCAGCCTAGACGGCGTCATGCGGGCCATTGGCGTGGGCAAAAACAGCTTCTGCCGCGCGTGCTTTGACGGCAAGTATCCCCTGGAAATCCCGCGCCATCTTCAGCTTTCCAAGTTTGCGCTGGAAATGCCCCTTGCCGCCGTGTAGCCTCGGAGCCATCCCCTGCGGATAATCGTGTAGCCTCGGAGCCATGCCATGCGGACAGTCCGCGCCCTTTTCCCTGCTTTCGCCGCTGGCTGCCTCCTCCTTAGCCTCTGCGCTTTCGCTCAAAGCCTGCCCCCGCGCCCGCCCAGTTCCAGCCTTGCTTCCCCGCCGTCCGCTCTGGACAACGACCTCGCCCGCTGCCAAAAACAAGTGCGTGATGCCCCCAGCAGCGCGGGCGCGCGCAATGACCTTGGCCTGGCGCTGTATCATCTCAATCGCTGGAACGATGCCGCCGCGCAGTTCCGCCAGGCCCTGCGCCTCAGCCCGGACATGATGGAGGCGCACAACAATTTGGGCCTGGCCTATGATGCTCTTAATCTCAACGACGACGCCATTGCCGAGTACCGCCACGCCCTGCGCCTGGACAAATCGCAGCCGGGGACGCATTCCAACTTGGGGGGCGTGTATTATAAACTTGGACGCTGGGCCGACGCGGAGGCTGAGTTCCGCAAAGCCCTGGTGCTGTCGCCCGGCCTGCCGGATGCCGAGCCGGGCGCGCACCTGGATTTGGGGCTGGCCCTGCTCAAACTAGGCCGCCTGCCTGATGCTTCCAAAGAGTTCCGCACCGCGCTGTATCAAGACCCATCGCTTGCGGGCGCGCAGGCGAGCCTGGGGGTGGCCGAGGACGAGCAGGGGCAGCACGCCGACGCCCTCGCCGCCTACCGCCGCGCCATAGCCCAAGACCCTGACCGCGCGCAGGCCTTGCAAACCCTCAGCGTCACCCTGGCGGGCAGCCTGCCCCCGGCTCTGGCCGCCGCGCAATTCCAATCTGTCCTGCGCGGGTTTCCCGACATGGGCATGGCCCGCAGCCTGCTGGGGAACTTGCTGCTGGCTGCCAACCAACTGGTCGACGCCCTGGCCGAATACCAAACCGCTGTTCGCTTGCAGCCGGATTTGGCGGACGCCCACTATGGCCTGTGCCGCGCGCTGCTGCGGCTAGGCCGAACGGGCGAAGCCGAGCGCGAGTGCCGCGAGTCCTTGCGCCTCGCCCCCAACGGGGCGGCGTATAATACGCTGGGCGTGCTGCTCTACGAAAGCGGGCGCAAAGCCGAAGGCCGGGCAGCGTGGCAAAAAGCATTGACGCTCGGCGACCCCGCCGCCGCGCACAATGCCGAGGGCTTCTTGAAAGATGACCCTGCGGGCAGCGCCCCGCCTGCCGCCGCGAGATAAGAACGGTGGTTTTGCAAAGTGTCCTTTCAGCCCACCGCCGCAGCGGTGTTTTGAAAACGTGTGTGAACAACAGCAACGAGGCCCCTCCGCCCCAAGTTTGGGGAACTAGGAAGGTCCCCCCGCCCCAATCGCGCACTGGCGCGCCTGGAAGGCTGGGGAGCCAGAGCAGAGTAGGAGAAGACAAGTGCCGCTGGCATTTATCTGTATTGCTCCCCATTATTGGGGCGGGGGGGCCTTCCCTTCGCTTTGCCCAAGCGTTTCTATCGCTTTTTTAGGGCATACCAACGACGGAACAAAGTCTTCCGTCGTTGGTACACACTCACAACGCGGGTGCAAAGCCAGGGAAACGAGGGCGCAGCGCCGACACGCCGCGCGCAGGGTGGAAGTTTAAGCCGCGCCCCCTTTGTGGAAGAACAGGCATTAACAACCCCCAAGCACGCCGCTCAGCGGCTTGGCCTGCGTGCTTCTATATAGAAGCCCCCGGCGGCAGCGTTTATCAATCAAAAACAGCGAAATGCGAAGGAGCGACAGCACACCGTGAGTTCTCAAAAAGTCCGTGCCGCCATTATCGGCGTCGGCAACTGCGCCTCGGCTCTCGTGCAGGGCGTTCAGTTTTACCAAAACGCCCGCGAAGATGAGTTCGTGCCGGGCCTGATGCATGTCAACCTGGGCGGCTACCATGTGCGAGACATTGAGTTCTCCGCCGCGTTTGACGTGAATGTCTCTAAAGTCGGCAAAGACCTGGGCGAAGCGATCTGGGCCGCGCCGAACAACACAATTAAGTTTTCCGATGTGCCGCATCTAGGTGTTCCCGTCCAGCGCGGGCAGACTTTGGACGGGCTGGGCCGCTACAACCGGCAAATCATTGACGAGTCGCCCGAACCCGTGGCCGACATCGCGCAGACTTTGAAGGACACACAGACCGATGTCGTCATCTCATACCTGCCGGTGGGGTCGGAACTCGCGACGCGCTGGTATGTGGAACAGATACTCAATGCGGGCTGCGGGCTGGTCAACTGCGTGCCCGTCTTTATCGCCTCTGATCCGTGCTGGGAGCGCAGGTTTGCCGAGCGCGGCCTGCCAATCATTGGCGACGACATCAAGTCGCAGGTGGGCGCGACGATCACGCACCGGGTGCTGACCAATCTGTTTCGGGAGCGCGGGGTCAGGCTGGATCACACGTACCAACTGAACTTCGGCGGCAACACGGATTTCCAAAACATGCTGGAGCGCGAGCGCCTGGAGTCAAAGAAAATCTCCAAGACCAACGCGGTCACAAGCCAGCTTGACTACGACATTTCCAATGATGATGCCCATGTCGGCCCAAGCGACTATGTGCCGTGGCTGCAAGACCGCAAGTTCGCCTACATCCGCATGGAAGGCACGACGTTTGGCAATGTTCCGCTGAGCTGCGAACTGAAACTGGAAGTGTGGGACTCGCCAAACTCGGCGGGGGTTGTGATTGACGCTGTCCGGTGCATCAAGCTCGCCAAAGACCGAGGCATCGGCGGGGCATTGTTCAGCCCGTCCTCTTATTTGATGAAGACGCCGCCGCAGCAGTTCACCGATGCCGAGGCGCACGCCCGCACCGAGGCGTTTATTGCGGGCGAAGCCGCAAATTGAGAGTGCGTGCAGGAGATGAGAGGAAGCCCCTCCGCCCTAATAATGGGGAGCATGAGTAGGATAAGACAAGCGCCTTGCCCACTCTTGTTCTAGTTCCCCAAACTTGGGGCGGAGGGGCCTCTTCATGGCTCGCAATACACAAATCAAACGCCACACACCAACCTATATCGCCCACACCAACTTATGACGCAAATCCAAACCGAGATTGATGCCCTGGGCGGCTGGTTCCACAACCTGCACCTTCCCGGGGGCGAACAAACCAATCCCCACCATTCTCTAGGCGACTTCCCCCGCCGCAAGTGGCAGAAAATTACGCCGCACATCCCCGCCGACCTGCGGGGCTGGCGGGCGTTAGATATTGGCTGCAATGCAGGCTTTTATACATTTGAGTTGGCACGTCGGGGCGCACAGGTGGTCGGCATAGATATTGACCCGCACTATCTGCGTCAGGCTGCGTGGGCGCGCGCGCAGTATGGCCTGGAAGACCAAGTTGAGTTCCGGCAGATGCAGGTGTACGACCTGGCGCGCACGAGCGAGGCATTTGACCTGGTGTGGTTCATGGGGGTCTTGTACCACCTGCGCTATCCCATGCTGGGCCTGGACATCGTCACGCAGAAAGTGCGCAAGCTGATGGTGTTCCAGACACTTACCATGCCCGGCGAGGAAGTGTTTGAACAAGACTACCAATTGGACATTGCGCAGCGCGGCGTGATGCAGGAGCCGGGCTGGCCCAAGATGGCGTTTATTGAAGGGGAGCTTGCGGGCGACCCAACTAACTGGTGGGCGCCAAACCATGCCGGCGTGCGGGCGATGCTGCGGTCGGGCGGCATGCGCATTCTGGCCGAACCCGGCGATGAAATCTACCTGTGCGAGCCTGACCCCGCCAGCCCGTCGTGCGTGAGTGGATGGAACCGCGCCGAGCTGCTGTCGGCGACGGGGCAGACAACAGAGATAAAACAAACATAATTGAAGTGATAAGAGTTTATGATTGAAGCGATTAAGTTCTGGAACGAACCCAACAACATGTCCCATTGGGACTTTGGCATGGATGCGGGCTGGGTGGAGTTCGCGCAGATGATCGGCGGGGCGGCGCAGGCAGTCCGCGCCCTCGCCCCGCACCTGCGCCTGGTGCTGGGCGGCATGTCGCCTATTGACCCGGAGTTTCTTATTCTGCTGGAGCGGCAAGGGCTGTTGGAGCACCTGGACACGGTCGCCGTGCATGGCTTTCCCCTGGACTGGAACCACTGGCAGATTAACGACTGGCCCCAAAAGCTTGACGAAATCCGTGCCGTGACCAACCTTCCTATCTGGGTGACCGAAGTCGGGGTATCCACATTCGGCGCGGACGAGGTGCAGACATTCGGCCTGCGGCGCACGCAGGAGCTGCTGCGGGGCCGGGCGGAGCGCGTGTATTGGTACAGCCTGCTCGACCTGCCGCCCACGTGGGAAGCAACCACGCGGCACAAGGAAAGCGAGGGCAGCTCATATTACCGCCATTTTTATCTGGGGCTTTTGCGCGCCGACGGCACCCCCAAGCCTGCATTGGAGTATTTTAACCCTGAACTGGGCATCGTGCAATGGTTCCATTTTGAAGACTCGCGCCTCGACATGGCCGTGGAACAGATGCAAAGGATCGGCGTCAAGCGCCTGCGCACGGGCATCAGCTGGGCCGACTGGCACCGTCCCAACGCTGTGGAGTGGTTTGATAGGCAAATGGCGGCCCTGGCCCCGTTTGACGTGACAGTGACGCTGTGCTTCACGCCGCCATCGCGCGGCAAAGCCCCTCACCACACCAGCCCGCCCCTGGTGCCGGAAGAGTTTGCCTGGTTTGCCGCCGATGTTGTTCGCCGCTACGTTTTGGGGCAAAGCATGCCCAAACAGACACTGACCCAGCAGGCATTGACGGCCTGAGCGTGTCTGCTTAGGGGCCGCAGGGCATATATCACTCCAGCAGGCACAAGAGCTGTGCCTGGTAACATGCCCTCGCGGCGTGCAGGCGTGCCTGTTCCTGCGGGTCGTGCGCGAGCATGTCGGCAGCGAGCGCGCACTGCCCCACCCGAAACGCGCAGTAGGCCATCTGATAAAATGCCAGCACAGCGGGCGGGGCCAGCACGCCGCCCGCGCTTTGATAAGCTTCCCGCAGCAGGCGGGCCGCGTCTTCACTGAGGTCCCATTCCACAACAGCCCCGGCCAAGTCCCACAGCACCGACTGACGCCCCACGAGTGTATGGTCGGCGTCATGCCCGCCGCAGTCGGTCTTGACCAGCGCGCCGGGCGGCGTGCGCAGCCACTCGTGCGAGGCCAGCCGCCCGTCCCCGTAAGTTGGCAGTGCATGCTGCTGTTCCCACGCCTGGGCCTGCGCGCTCCACAATCGGGTGCGTGCCGCGATCTCGTCGCCCCAAGCCTCCCAGGTGTTCCAGTAAAGCATTTCGGCAAGACGCGCTGCGGCCTGCGCGCGTACTTCTTCGCTCAGCGGCGGCCCGGCTACGGAGGCGATGTAGCGCCCTAGGTGTGCCAGCACTTCGGGGTCTTGCGCCTCATGCAGTGACAACGGCTCGCCGCGCACCCACGGCGTCGCCACAAAGCCCAGGGCGGTCGCAAGGGGCGCGAGTGTCCATCCAGCCTCGGCCCGTACTTGCAGACGCCGAAAGGCGGCATCCATTTGGGGGCCATCCGGGCCGATGGCAAGGCCCGCGTATGTCCACAGCACCATTGTTCCGTCGCCCAGAACGACGCGGTACTTAGGCCGCTCAAAGGGCACAGGGGAGGCGGGCCACTGCGACGGGTCGGCATACACAAATTGCCGCCACAAGCCGCCGCCCATGTCGGCCACGCGCAGGGCAGGTGCGTGGGGGCCGACAAGCGCCTGTGTTTGCGCCGCCAGAGTGTTCATCAGGGAAAGCCCGTGCCAGCGCAAGGCATCGGGAGACACGGTGCAGCGCGGCGCGCGCGCCCACCACGCGCGCACCGAAGAAGATGCCGCCCCGCCCGGCTGCCTGTCATGGTCGGGGAAAAAGCACACGCGCGACGGCGCGAGGCCCCCTTCCACCAGAGCCTGCGCCACAGAGGCAAGCGATGACCCGGACTGCCCCGGCCCTTCATCCACCGCCAAAGCCCAGTCTGCTTCCAGTTTCAGCAGCGGGGGGAAAGCCGTGCGGCGCTGGTATGGATGCCCCGAAGGCCGCACAGTCACGCGCTGCGCCTGCCAGCCTTCGGCGTCAAGCACGGCCTTCACCAGGGCCGACAGGCTGGTGCCGATGCTGCGCACGCCGACAACCAGCACTCGGCGCCGGCTTTCGCCTGCATGCTCCGCCGCCCAGCGCCGGGCCGCCAGAGCATACTGCTCCGGGTAGAGCGCGTAGAACGCATAGCCTTCGGGCAGTTTCACCGTCAAGCGCGCCGGGGGCAGGGGCGAGAGTTTGTCTAACGTCTTCAGCGCGCCGAGCAGGCCAATGGAAATATCGGGGGGCATGTGCCCGCCCATTCCCTCGGCAGCCCAGCAGCGAAAGAGCGCTCGGGCTAGGAGGTCTGTCACTATTTGGCAGGCCGGGCCGAAGCGCGCCGCTTCGTCGGCAGGGAAGCAGTCCAGGCTGTCCCAGACCGCCTGCTCCCATTGCCCTGCTTCAATCAGCAGCGCGCGCAGTGTGTCCAGCGTGAGTGCATCCGGCGCGCGGACGGCCTGTGCCACGTTTGCGTGCAGGCGGGCGACACTTGCGCTCAGTTCTTCCTCAAACGATGGGTCGCCGTAGACAAGCATGTGCTTTATTCTACCCTGCCCAAATACCTGCCCCAAATAACAGCCCGCTGTAGCACACATTCGCCGGGCAGGGTATAGTACGCCCATGACTAGTGGATTGGTTTTGCTGACAGCGTATCTTGTCGGTTCGCTGCCTATTGGCCTGTACGTGGGGAAACTGGTGCGCGGCATTGACATTCGCGACTTCGGCAGCGGCAACATCGGCGCATCTAATGCGTGGCGCACATTAGGCCGGGTGTGGGGGATTGTCGTGTTTGCGCTGGACGTGTGCAAGGGACTCGGCCCCACCCTGCTCGCGGCGCGCCATGCCTCCCATGCGCCGGGCTGGCTGCCCGTTGCGGCAGGCGTCTGCACGGTGCTGGGGCATAACTTCAGCCCGTTTCTACGGTTCAAGGGCGGCAAAGGGGTGGCGACCACGTTGGGCGTCGCCTTTGGCCTGTCCTGGGCGGCAGCACTGATCGGCTTTGCCGTGTGGGGGCTGTGCCTCGTGCTGACACGCTACATCTCCCTGTCAAGCGTCGTGGGCGTGCCTGTGGGCGCGTTCTTTACGTGGTGGCTGAACGGGCGCCAGTGGCCGTATGGCCTGTTCGCCATCGCGGTCAGCGCCTTTGTCATCCTCAAACATAGGGCGAACTTCGCGCGTTTGCGCCTGGGCACAGAGCCGAAAGTGGGACGCAAATAGATGCCTCCGCTTGTTCTTGCGTCTACTTCCCCGCGCCGCCGGGAGCTTTTAAGCGCGCTGGGCCTGCCGTTTGACGTCGCGGGGAGCGACTTTGACGAGGGCAGCGTTCCCGTGGGCAGTCTGCCGCCCGGCGAGTGGGTGATGCATTTGGCCGAGGGCAAAGCGCGGGCGGCAGCCGCGCGCACTCCGGGCCATGCCATTGTCATTGGCGCGGACACCACTGTCATCTTGGGCGGCGACACTTTGAACAAGCCCCGTGATGATGACGATGCCCGGCAGATGCTGCGCCGTCTCAGCGGCCAAACCCACACGGTCTACACGGGCCTGTGCCTGGTGGAGACGCAGAACAGCGCCGTTGTCCGCGCCGCCACAAACTTTGCCCAAACCGAGGTCACCTTCGCCCCGCTTTCCCCTGCCGTGATTGATGCGTATGTCGTAACCGGCGAGCCACGGGACAAAGCGGGCGCGTATGGCATTCAGGGCAAGGCTTTGGCTTTTATTCCCCGCATAGAAGGCGATTACTTTAATGTCGTCGGCCTGCCGCTGTTTCTTCTCTGCCAAATGCTGGAACCCTGGGGCATCTCGCCCTGGCAGCCCTCAGCCCCCTAAAACTCTTATGCGCCCTTCCTCGCCTGCTGCTC
>JAABUQ010005107.1_pt1 | contig 21410 bp, 21 predicted proteins | sample 5560001 | NCBI WGS metagenome assembly JAABUQ01 (sample SAMN10711888, study PRJNA513371) | rock metagenome | isolation source: Antarctica rocks | place: Antarctica: Victoria Land, Finger Mt nord | collected 2015-12-18
GCTTTTTGTTGCGGGAGTTGCTCTGTCTCATTGATGCGCAAGATCGTTCGATCAAGCATCTGGAGCAGGAGATTGAGCGGCATCTGCACCCTTTTGAGGAACAGATGAAGCGCTGTGAAAAGATCAACGGGGTGAGCCGACACGTCTTGCATGTCCTGATGGCGGAAGTGGGAACCGACCTGCAGCGCTTTCCTGATGCTGAGCATCTGAGCTCATGGGCAGGAGTCTGTCCGGGGCAGAAGGAAAGTGCAGGCAAACGACTGAGTGGGCGAAGTCGACAGGGGAACCGCTATGTCCGGGCGGCACTGGTGCAAGCCGCCCATGGAGTGCGTCGCTCACGCACCTACCTTGGCGAACGGTATCGTCGGCTCAAAAAACGGCGAGGGAGCAAACGAGCAGCGCTGGCGGTCGGGCATAGCATTCTGGTGATCTATTACCAGATGATGAAAACGGGACAGGAATATCAAGAGAAAGGAGAAGAGTTTTTTCGGCAAAAGGATCACGGCAAGGCAGAGCAGCATCTGGTCCGACGTCTGGAGCGTCTGGGCTATCAGGTGATCTCGCCACAGCCAGCAGCCTGAACGGCACTGACTCGTCATACAGAGACAGAATAAACCTCTGCCATACATGGTGGCCTCGGGGAGAGTTTTTTGCTTTTTTCGCACCTATTTTCAGAAGATACTGCTGGCGAACCCTTTTTGTAAGCTCGCTTTAATTGAAAAACCAGAAGGAGTCTGAGCTCAAATAAAGAGGTTCGCCAGCAGTATCACATTTGGTGAAACCTGTACAGTTTGTAAGCTGGGTCATAAAGTAATCAGGTTATCTCTTTTCTCTGGTTTATGAAGAGATAACCTGATTACTTTATGGCCCAGCTTACATCCACTACTCTAAGTATTCCTGGTTCCCTTGAAACAACGTACTCAACTTATATTGACCATGTACAGACGGTTTCAAAGGACCATCGACAGCTATTGTACGAAGTTTCCCGTGCAGTGTAATAGCCGATCTTATCATTCCTCTATCAAAGGAACCATTGACGATAAGTTCTCCTGAAGCTTGTAGCAGTTGCAATGCCTCTCTCGTCGCAATCTCTAGTTGGATTTGCTTGAGAGAAGGATGTATGTATTCAAACCCTTCTGGATCATGAAGAGGGCTTTGAGCTACATCACGATCTCTCTGCAAAGCATCAACGACATCTACAATTATTTTTTCTGTTGAGAGATAATCACCTTCGTTTACAACTGTAGAACGAAGTGCCTTGATGACAAGGGCTTTTGCTTTTTTTACCATTTCTGCGCTCGGTAGTGTTTGAGTACGAATATACTCGCCAATCTCACTTTCTTGCATGAAAACTCCTCCAACTTCTGATAAGTTGCTAGACAAGAGGCATCGAGTGATACTTTCCAAACAGTAGACTACTCTCTCACAGAGGTCCATAGAGCATTATACATCTTCTTGAGATACAGTCTATTCAATAACACCTTCCAGATATCGTCTTCTTCGTCGTAATTGTCGAGTTCCCAGAATACGCCGCCTGCTGGTGCGATAGATGCCACACGTTCTTCGTCTGTGGGCGGTTTTGGGTCTTCTGCTGGTTTGGTGAATCCGCTCGCTTGCTTGAGATGTGAGATGCATTGACATGTAATGATATATTTCTCATGAAAAATCAATCGATAGTGCTTCTTCATGAGGAGTCCGATAGCGATGGAAGTGTCATCCCTACTCTCACTCCCTGAAGGATTGCACGTGGAGTGGATAAAGCCACATGGTGCTGATCTTTCAGTTGGGGTAGTCTCAACGTGTTCCTCTTCTTGTTGCCCGCTGTGTGCTCAAGCCTCATTGCAGATCCACAGCTGCTATCAGCGGACGCTGTGTGATGTCCCTTGTGGAAATCGGAAGGTCGTCCTTCATCTCTCTGTACGTAAGTTCTTTTGCCGCAACCCTGCCTGTACTCGAAAAATCTTTACCGAGCGGCTCTCTCCCTTTGTTGAGTCCTGGGCGCAGGTCACCACCAGATTGCTTGAGGCAGTGCAGGCCATTGGCCTTGCTACCAGTGGGGAACTGGGAACACGACTCGCCGACCGCATCAGCATTCACACCTCACCAACGACCATGCTTCGCCGCATCATGAAACTTTCCAGTCCTGCTGCTGGTCAGATCACCGTTTTAGGGATTGACGATTTTTCGTTCAAACGAGGGCGTAAGTTTGGCACGATCCTTGTGGATTTGAGCAGTCACCAGGTGATCGATTTGCTCAATGAGCGTTCGACGAAGAGCGCTTCGGAGTGGATGCAGAACCACCCAGAAATTCGGTATGTGAGCCGGGATCGTGGCAACGAGTATGCGCAAGCGACACGTGAAGGCGCTCCCCAAGCGACTCCAGTGGCAGATCGTTTTCACTTAGTTAAAAATCTCGTTGAAGCCATCGAGCCTGTTGTCGCCAGTTGTTACAGAGAGATGCGAAAGGCGCAGGAGCCGCTGCCTCCGCCTCGTGTTCCCAAAGTCAAAGAGTGGCGTCCCGCGCCCGCTCCTGATAAGGAACAGCAACGCCTGGCGCGATTGGCAGCCAATCAAGAGCGATACGCGCAGATGATCGAATTGCAGAAGCACGGAGTCCAGCAGGAGGAGATTGCCCGACGACTAGGGGTAACAGTGCGTACGATCCAAAACTGGAACAAACAAGGGGCAGGTCCAGGGAGTAAGCGTCGGCGCAAACGCAGGAGTATCTTCGATCCCTATGCACCCTACGTGCTCTCGCGATGGAAGCAAGGGTGCCGCAATGTCACCGTTCTGTGGCAGGAAATCCAGGCTCAGGGCTTTCCTGGAACGATCCGCGTGGTGTATCGCTTCACTCAAACCCTGCGTCAAGAACCCGTCGAGCTTCCAGCTCTCTCCACCGCGAACCGCATCTCTGTTCAAGAAGCACTTTGGCTCATTGCTCGTCCATTTAATGATTTGAATGAAGAGGAACGTGCCGACCTCCAGGAGTTGTGTCAGGCTAGCTCCCGCCTTTCCACGCTGCATACTCTCGTTCAAACCTTTGGACAGATCGTACGCAAACGCGAAGGTCATCGACTAGAAGACTGGAAAAAGCAGGTTGCTGAGAGTGGGCTTGCTGAAGTGCAACGTTTTGCAAAAGGACTTGAACGAGACAAAGAGGCTGTGCTCGCAGGACTTACTGTCGTGTATTCCAACGGTCAAGTCGAGGGTCAGGTCAACAAGCTCAAATTGCTCAAGAGGACGATGTATGGCCGAGCGGACTTTCCCCTGCTCCGTCAACGTGTGCTTCACGCACTGTAGGGATGAAGCTAGGGTTGTCAAGCTCATCTGGGAAAGTATCGGTGAGAGCCGTATTCACCGGCAAACTCGTGCTGCTCAATGCGATAGTAGTTCTTCGTGTCCCCATGATCCTCCTTATCATACAGGTGAGTCATTCCAATCTTCTCCATGACTCTTCTTGATATTACATGTTGTGATCGTGCAAAACCCATGATGGCAGGAAATTCAGCTTCCTGAAAGCCGTAGCTGAGCATTGCAAGCCCGATTTCTGTGGCATATCCTTTTCCCCAGTGCTCTGGGTCAATCTGCCACTCAATTTCTGGAATACGCTGATCTTTTAAGAATGGGTTTAATCCCACATTCCCAATGAGTTGATCGGTAGCGCACAGGATCAGTGGGCAATGAAAGGTGCCCACTTCCCATCCTATCCGGTGGTCGAGATGCCACTCAAGCCACGATTGCGTGTATTCTCTCGACCACGGTTCTTTCCAGGTGTACTGGTGTGTCCGTGGCTGAGACATCACGTGATAGAGTGCGTCCAAATCGCTTTGCTTCCATGTGCGAACGTGTAATCGCTGGGATTGAATCAAGATCTTCTCGTTCAACAAATATCCTCCAGAGATGATTGTGTCAGAGATACCCCTTTAGCAGGGTCATAAAAATAACTCTTCATTCTACAATCTTTTGGCTCTAGATAACGGATCATTTTCATTTCTCGGCTTCGCTTTCCTCAAACTCCTGCTACTTTGTGGTGGGATAATAGCCATCATACCACTGTCCTCTGTTGTAACACTTTCATATGCTTTTATCCAATCAGAAAAAGACAAGCAAGCGAGCGGATTCACCAAACCAGCGGAAGACCATAGAATTACGTCAAACAACAAATGCATAAAAGTAGTCGAACGCTCCTGCACAATAATTTCTTCGCCTTGCTCGTTTCTCGTCGCTGCTTTGGTGCTTGGACTATACGCAAGAGCGACAGCCAATGTCTCCATAGAGATACTCCGTTCACATCAATCGTCAAACAATTGCCGCAGGACCTCAGCCTGGTCCGTTCCTGGAAACTCTCTCGCAATATACACTTCGAGGTTTGAACTATACACATGATCACCATCAACTGATTGTCTCGTGAGTAGCCCCATCGTTATGAGATCGAGCGGTGGATTCTTTCGAACGGAGGACTCCGCAAGGTTGAGCCAGGCAGCGATCTCGTACACGCTCAAGCCCTTCTTAGAGGTGCGAACCAGGTTGAGAATGTCTCGTTTCATCTTTGGGAGACGCGCGAGACGGCTCCGGATGGTTGTCACTTTCTTTTTGTTAATCGGTGCAAAGGAAGACGACGCAGCCACAAGAGGTGTTGCTGGTGCCGCCTCAATGACCACAGATTCGTTCGTTGGAAACTGAAGCTGCTGCACAGTAGCAGCCCCAATAGTCGCTTGAGTGATCTGAAGGTATTCTGGCACTGAAATGCTTTTGCCATCGAGCGAGACAGATAATTTACTCAGAAGGTCTATCTGCTCCGCCTGGTGAGCAATCTCTTCATCCTTCTTCTGAAGCAATATCTCTAGCTCGCCAACGCGTCGCTCAGCTTTCTGCGCCCGGCTCTCCTCACTCCCGCTTGAGGACGATGCGATCATCCGTTGCAAATCGCGCAGAAGAGCTGCATCAACACGACGCAACTCCGGCTGGTCTACAGCCTCAAGGGTTGGTGTGCTACCAGCATGGAAGGTGTGACGCAGGCGCATACATACCACCACGGGAGTGTGGCTGCTCACGACGATCGCCTGGCCAGGCTGAAGCGCGCGCACCATCTCCTCAACCTGCGTGCTCGGCAATGGAATCAGGTCCTGGTACACGCGCATATCCGTCGGATGCACGACCTTGTGCAAAAAGAGCAGCGATGCCTGAGTCAATACATCCTTGGCCACCTTCGCACTCCTCTGGCTCATCATCAGAATACCTAAGCCACGTTTGCGTCCACGAAGTGCGATTCGAGTGAGGATCTGCTTGAGCGGCGTATTCGTAGTTTGAGGCACAAACTCGTGAGCCTCTTCTAATACGATTTGATAGGGTTTCTTGACCTTCGATGCGGCTTCGGTAGGACCCCGCTAAGTGGTGGACGAACATCAAGCCAATTTGCGGAGTCGACCGCGGGGTCGCTTGGGCAGTGCTGGATCACGCAATGGCCTGATGCGCGGACGACCCCGCCCTCGTTTCGCAACAGGAAGATGCAAAGGCGGTGGAGCGACTTTATAGCTCAAGAGTTCAAAGACACTCCAGAGATGATCAGTCAACCCACTCGCCATTGCAGGAGTGCAGAGCATGCCAAACCCACCCTTTTCGATAGATTTGCTCAACTCGTGATGTGCCCAACAAAAATTGTAGGTGCATCCAATCAGATACATTCCGGTATGAACGGCCCGAAGGCGCGCCGATGCATGACGGCATTTCCGGGTCAAAGAAGCAAGACGTTCCCTCATCGTCCCATTTAGGCGCTCGATGAAGGATGTATTGAGCATCTTTCCACCTTTTGACCGTTCCAAGAGATCTTGCGCTTGTTCCATGACACCATGGCTTATCTCTCGAATAATTTCTTGTACGTGCATCCTCGCGCTTCGTTTGATGATAGTTCCAATATGAAGATCAGACCAGACCACGAGTCTCGTTCTTCCTCGTCCTGGCGTCATTTTCACTTTTTCCCGAAATGCTTTCTTGATGCTCTCTGGATACGCATTCCATCCATCAGTACAAATCAAAAGCGAACAAAGGGTTTGACGACACAGACGCACGTGTTGCAGCAAAGAATCGGCAAGATCACTCTCTCTTGTTTGACTTACGACACCTGCTCTCCATAGCTTGGTTGAGACCATCACCGCCAATCCCATCCATGCTATCATTTTCCGTCCTTTTACCCGGATCTCGTCTGCTTGGACATGGATCAGGTCGAGATTTCCTTGTTCTACCATGCCTTTATGGACCTTTTCACAGTGTGCTCCTGCTCGATCTCGCCACTTCGCTACTGTTCTCTCATCTCGATCAAATGCGTGGACTATCGCTTGTAACGGACATCCATAGGCCAGTAACGTGACGACGAGCACAACGAGCTCGGTCGGTTTCCGCACTCCTGCAAACATGGTCCCTTCCTTCGCGCTAAACGTTCTCCCACACGTTTTACATTTATAGCGCGGACGCTGCTTTGCATGGATGAGAATATTCCCTTGCCCGATTTTCCCCCTTGCAATACACGCTTCATTGGGGCAAAATGTCTGTGACGTATTCATCTCTTCTGTTGTTTTCACAAAGTACAGATTACCGATGATACGCCTTTTTTTTAACCCCTCCTGGACTTTCGTCCACCGCTTAGCGGGGTCCTACCGCGGCTTCCCAAAGGGCGGAAAAATAAGCAATGAGAAAGGCATACACCTCATCTTGAGTATAGTCGCTTAAATCCAGAATAACCGAGATGCCGCGCTCAATTGACGCACGTGCAAGAGCTGGAGCATTGCCAGCCGTCACTCCTAATTCTGCATGCTCTGATCTGCCTGCGATCAACAAATCGTATCGCTGCTTCAGCCCGTAATACTCTCCCTCGATGTCTATGATGCTCATCGGCAAACCTGATGAGAGGAGTTCTTCAATAATCACGGCTGCCGTATTCGTCTTCCCTGAGCCGGTGATACCAAGTTCGGCGACACTGCGCCCAACGAAGTCAGAGACAGAGAGCTGGAGCTGCTGCTCGACATCTAATGCAAGCACCACAACATTCCCCTTTCACTTTTGTTCTTCATGACCATACGAGAAAGCTAGTCGCTCCTGTCTCTCTTCTACCTTTGCAGAACAACGACCTGCCGATCGGTGAGAACAACTCCCGAATGCAGTCGAATGATCTGCGTCTGTGCGTGGATCTCTCCAATTGCATCCGACTGGTCCACGAGAGCAAAAGGAACCCATGCATCGCCGAGCTCGGCGAGGTGCTCTACTTCCCATACCTGCGTAAAATGAGGCTCCCAGCTCCCATCAGCTTTCTGTTTGAGCCTCATCGTATCCCCTCCACCAGAAAACGTGCAATACGGAGCAGAAGTCGAATGATCGCAAGCGGCAGAGCCACAAAACGCATCCAGGCCACGAGATCAGGCACGTAGATACGCAGAAGCGACCAGGGCGCGTCGAATATGCGGGGAAGGAAAACAACGGCGGCAACTGGAGCCGCGAGATCGACAAGAGCGCCGAGCATCGCTCCACTGCAAGAGCGCCGCTTTGTCGTAAGCAAGCGCCAAGTCCACAGCACCTGGAGAGCAGAGAGCGAGCCAGCCGCGAGGTCCAAGAGAAGATAGAACCGCTTGAAGGTGAGCTTCCTTGTTATTGGCTGCTTCCCCTGAAGGATGCTCACGATACCAGGAACAACCCGATCTAAACCAACATCCGCAATGAGTCCATTATTGCAGTTGGCAAGGACAACGATGCCGAGTTGTTGCTCAGGCAGCAGCAGCATCTCTGCCCGATAGTTCGCCACCTCGCCAGTATGAGAGATGACGGGAACTCCGTTGAGCAGCGATCTCCGCCAGCCGAGCGCATAAGAAGAACCAGCAGTAGCAGTAACCGTCTGGGGCCGAAACAGTTCCTCAAAACCGGCAGGCGAAAGTAACACTTGATTAGAGCGGCCAGCATCCAGACACGCGATGAGATAGCGGGCCAGGTCCTCCACACTGCAAGCCAAAAACGCCGCCGGCAGCGCATCATCAAGGAACGGAACACGGCCAGGCACCGGCACTCCGAACCACCAGCGATAGCCAGTCGCCAGGCCGCCGTCATTCGCATCGCGCTCATTTGTATGACTATAAGACATATGAAGTGGAGCGAAAATGTGCTCCTGAATGTAGGACGCAAACGATTGCCCTGAGACAACCTCGACGACCAGGCCAGCAATCAAATAGTTCGTGTTGCTGTACTGAAACATCGTCCCAACGGGCTGCGTGAGCTTGAGTGTACGGAGCTCACGCACACTCTGCTCGATCGTCTTGCCTCCGGACTCTCCCAGCAACTCACGACCAGTATAAGTGGAGATCCCACTGGTGTGCGTTAAGAGATACCGGAGAGTGATGGCGGCAGCGGCCCTCGGATCGGCTAGGCAAAACCAGGGGATATAGTCCCGGACGGGAGCATCCAGATCCAGTTTCCCCTGCTCCACCAGCCGCATGATGGCCAGCGCCGTAAATGACTTCGAGAGCGAGCCAATGACCATCGGTGTTTGTGAGGTCATCGCTCGTTCTGGAGCAGCATTGCCAAAACCTTGGACATAGAGAATTCGGTTGCCCTGCACCACAGCGACAGCCAGGCCAGGCAAACATAAATTGTGGCGTTTACGGTCAAGAAAATCATCGAGTGTGGGAGTGTCAATATCATTAAGGATAATTGGCATCTTTTGTCTCTCTTCTCCTCGTCCTTGTTCCTTCGATTTTCACCGTGGAGATAGTCTCTCCCTTTTTTATTGGCCTGGCAAGAGCTTTTCCTCTCCTCGTCTGCTGAGACGTTTCTCCTGTCAGTACAACGATACTGTACTGGACCCATAAATCTGTAGACATTACGAGCCACTTGTTTCAATATATCCAGCATTCCAGTGAGCTTCAAACTCAGCAGGGGTGAGGTAGCTTAGAGAGGAATGAATCCTCTTGTAGTGATAGATTTGATCTAAAAAGTGTGTCAAATGAGCACGTGCATCAGCAAGATCTTCGTACTCATTCAGCGAGACTTCCTCCTCTTTGAGCGTGCGCATAAAGCGCTCAGCGAAGGCATTCTCCGTTGGCCTGCCACGAGCTGACATGCTGATTTGCACCTGCGCGGCCCGCAACAAAGAGGTGTATCCTGTTGCCGCATACTGCACCCCTTGATCCGAATGATGAATATCGGGATGCGCCTGCACCAGGGCCCGTTCTAGGGGGTCGAGTATTAACGGAACGAAATACCACGCTAAGAGCTTGTAGAGGTATAAACGTTCATTATCACCTCTACAAGCTCGTCGAACCCTTCTGAATAAACACGCAGTGATATCGGTCCACTGTGCAGATCACACCATCGAGGCAAAAAGAGAGCAACAAATCAGGTGCCCCTCCTTGATATATGGCAAAGATTCATTCCAGTGACAGCCACATGCACATGGGTCCTCACTCCTGTTTTTCTGTTTTCTCTCTGCGTACATGCACTTCTTCAAAGCCTTTCCGCGAGTCGTTCGGGCAAAGAAGGGCTTACGAAATCGACCGACCATGCATATGCGTTTCCCCTCGCGCACATGCTGTGAATGTACCTGCTTGTCGTTCCCTGTTTGTGTGCATTCGCGATCTCTCCTGTTCCATTCTCTGCTGGCACAGCGCACCATCGTTACGGGAGTGTGATTTTGCACAGAACTCCTTGACTTTGACGTAACGTCAAACTGTATACTTTTTGGGAGTGAATGACAATAGAGAGAAGGAAAAAGACATGTTTCGCATCGGCGAGTTTTCTCGCATTGCCCAGGTCTCAGGTCGTCTGTTACGCTATTACGACGAGATTGGCTTACTCAGTCCCAACTTTACCGACCCAGAGACCGGATATCGGTATTACAGTGCCCAGCAACTCCCGCGCCTGAATCGCATTTTGGTGTTAAAAGAGTTGGGCTTGTCGCTGGAACAGGTCGCTCGATTGCTGGATCAGCAGACCTCAACAGAGGAAATTCGGGGCATGTTGACCCTGCGCAAGGCCCAGATCGAGCGCACGGTTCAAGAAGAAATAGTTCGCTTTCGCGATATTGAATCCCGGCTACAACAACTCGATGGACTCCACGTCCCTGATGTCGTCCTGAAAGCAGTTCCGGCCCAGAATTATCTCTCCCTTCGAGGCACGCTACCGGGGATGGATGCAGTACGACGGCGCGTCGAGACCATTGTTGCCGCTGTCCCACCTCGCGTTGGAAGGACGACTCTCGGCACGATTGCCATTGTGATCCATTCACCCGTCTATGATCCCGAAGCACTTGACGTGGAAGTGGGGTATCTGCTCACTGGGAACGTTCCTGAGCGTGTCATCTTGTCCGAGGATCGCATTCTGACTCCACGCGAACTTCCGGGAGTGAGTATGATGGCGACGATTATTCACGCAGGTCCGGTCTCCGAGAGCCATAGGAGCTACAGCCTCCTTGCTCATTGGCTTGAGGAAAACCAGTACCACATCGTGGGAACGGGGCGCGAACTCCTCATGCAACTGCCTCTTCAAGGGAAAGAGGATGCAGCTGTTATGGAACTTCAACTCCCCGTGACCAAACAGGATTCCTCTGCCCGTTTCATCTGAGGTTCTTGCTTCTACAAGGAGTCAGGGATTCCGGTTGATTGCCCGACTTCGATGATATAGCCATCGGGGTCGCGCATGAAGCGGCGAATCTCGTGCTGGTGGTGCTTTGGCTCCGTGATGAATTCGGCTCCCTTCCCACGCCACTCTTCATAGACCGCGTGGATGTCTGCGACACGGATGTTCAGAAAGCTGGAGAACTCATTCAGGTTCTGCGGCGTCCTGAGTGTCACGTCTGGTTTATCATCGGTTGGCCCCCCACCGACGTTCAAAATGAGCCAGGTATTGGCAATGTGAAGAATGGTGGGTTCGCCGTTCAGGACTACGTCACCACCAAGTATGCGTGAATAGAACTCCGCGGAGCGCTTCACATCTGCTACTGTTAGAAAGTGGGTGAGAATAAAGCCCTCTTTCGGGGGAAACTGGGAGGAGTCTTCTCGTAGCGTCATGCCTTTTCTCTCCTTCATCAGGGGTGCGTGATTCCCTCTACCATAAAAAGATGTACACTCAAACGCAAAACACTCCCTCATGAGAGTACCTGGAAGCAGATTCCAGGCTCACTGTTTGATTCCCGTCAATATGCTGTGGCGACTTCTTCTTCGGACGAGTAGACATCTCCTCTACACGGGTGTTCTCCTACGGGAGTGGATCAGGTGAGACGACGGTTTCAACCAGTCCCGTGTTCACATCATAGACTAGGCCAGAGATAGCCCACTCGCTCGTCAGAGGATTTGCCTTGAGCACGGCAACATCGACAGCAACCGCAGATCGAGGATCAAGAATTGCTTTGGCCTCCAGTTCCGCCGGGTCAATTCTAAAGTAGTCGGCCAACATGTCGGGTCTCCCTCCCATGCGCGTAATCCCACATTGCGTATGATGCAGCACGATGAGGGTCATTGTGCCGGGATTCGTCCCTATCGACAGCAGCATACTGATCGTCTGCAGCGTCGCTGGCGTGACCCGGCCACCAACAGAGCGTATCACCATAGCATCTCCAGGCTCCAGCCCGAGTACGAAAGCTGGGTCAACGCGTGCGTCAACACAACTGATGATCATCGTCTTCAATGTTCCCAGTGGGGTCAAGTTCGCAGTAAATTGATGTGCAGCGAATTCCTGGTTGCGCTTCTCTAGCATCTCAAGCGTGTTCATGATGTTTCTCCTCTACAGATAGCTCTTTTGTGGACACAGTTCCATTTGGTGTCCTTGTGATCAGTGAAACGATCACAGTTCCAGTGTACAGTTTGACGTAACGTCAAAGTCAAGGCCTAATTTTTCATCAACCATAGCTGGTGCAATAGCGCAATATCCCTTTCTCACGTTCTCAACACGACGGCATTCTGATAATCCTTCAGAATGAGGGCACCCTCGGTACTCGCCTCGAACAGAGAGGTAGCAGATCATTGGGAAAGGAGGGCATCTTCTTGCAACCGCCTCAGCGAGGTCAAGGTCACACACCTGCGATTGGTAGTCAGTTGGTGCAGCAGAAAATTGGGCCTTGACTTTGACGTTACGTCAAACTGTAGACTACTAGTGTCGTTACTTTACTTTCCCAATGAGGAGCGAATGTCCATGGATACACCTAGAATTCTCGTTTTGACAGCAGCTGGAAGAACTGGCCTTCCCATTGTTCTTCAATTACTGAACGAAGGATTTCCCGTCACCGCCTTCGTACACAGAGCAGATCAGAAAAGCGAACGCCTTCGTGCGAAGGGCGCGGATATCGTCGTCGGCTCACTCACAGACATCAACGATATGAGAAAAGCGATGGCAGGAGTACGTCGTGCCTACTTCTGCACACCACCTGCAGAAGGCAATCTCAAAGCGGCAGCTATCTTCACCACCGTTGCCGCTGAACAAAAGCTGGAGTCTTTAGTCGTCATGAGCCAGTGGCTGTCCAACCCCAATCACCCTGCCCTACACACGCGCGAGGTCTGGCTCGCCGACCAGCTTTTTGCTCTGTTACCTGAAACCTCGGTCACGTTCATGAACCCTGGATTTTTTGCAGATAACGAGATGCAGATATTACCCTTTATTGCTCAATTTGGGCTGCTCACCCTTCCCTATAGCTCTGGTCTCAACGCGCCACCTTCCAACGAGGATATGGCCCGGGTTGCGGCTGAAATTCTGGCCCGGCCAGTGGGACACGAAGGGAAGACCTATCGTATCACGGGTCCAAAGCTGCTGTCTCCGCAAGAGATCGCGGCAACGTTCACAAAAGTTCTTGGGCGTAAGGTTAGGTACATCAATATGCCGATGTGGATGCTGGCAAAGGTAATGAAAGGGATGGGCATGCCCAAGTATCCTATTGCCATGTACCAGCAATACGTCCTTGATTATCAGAAGAATGCGTTTGCCGTCACTGCACCGACCGACGCTGTTCGCATCGTCACGGGGAGAGAGGCCGAGGATTACGAGACCATCGCGAGACGCTACATTTCCGACAACCCGGAAGCCAAACCACGCTTCGCTACTCAGTTCCAGCTCCTGCTGTTAATGATCATCTCGATGCTGCGTCCAGCACCCAAGACGACTCCATCCCTTGCTCTTGGTGAATTCTCAGATCCGGCCCATGCTATCCTGAGCGCAGACTCATCCGAGTGGCGTCAGAGCCACGAACTTCACCTACACGAATCAGCAAAGAAGGAAACATACCGATGACACACGTACAGTATCTGATCACCGCTGCAACAGGTGCAACGGGGCGCGAAGCGAGTACGGCACTCCTCGCACAGGGATGCCAAGACGTTCGTGCGTTGGTCCATCGAGAAGATGAGCGTTCGCAGCAACTCCGAAAGCAGGGGGTTGAGGTCGTTATTGGCAACCTCCTCGACTTCAATACGGTGAGGAACGCTCTCCAAGGGGTGAATCGTGCCTACTTCTGCTTCCCCATTATGCCTGGAATAGTGGAGGCGACGGCTCAATTCGCCCAGGCAGCAAAAGAGGTTGGCGTTGACGCCATTGTCAATATGTCACAAAAGATTGCGCGTGAGGATGCTCGCAGTCATGCGGCCTTTGGTCATTGGCTCGCTGAGCGTGTTTTTGACTGGTCTGGAATTCCAGTGACTCACCTTCGACCGACGTTCTTCGCCGAATGGCTCCTCTACTTCTCTTCAATGATCCAGCAAGGAACGATCTACGCTCCTTTCGGTGCTGGTAAGGCCGCGCTCATCGCAGCCGAGGATCAGGGGCGTGTGATCGCGCACATCCTTCAGCATCCTGAATCCCATACAGGTCAAATCTATCCTCTCTATGGGCCAGTTGAATATACGTATTCAGAGATGACGGCCATCATTGGTCACACACTTGGAAAAGACATTGCATACCAGCAAATTCCTTTCGAGGTGATGCGTGACGCGTTCATGGCAGGAGGGAAACAGGTTGCTCGGAATGATGCTCTGAGTGGATATGCAGAATCCAATCGAGCCGCAGGCACTGGAGAGTCGTATACAAGCCAACATCTTCGTGAGGCGGCAATCGACTATGAGAATGGCCTCTTTCGAGGCACAGACGAGAGCGTTGAACGTCTTACTGGTCGTGCGCCAATGACAATAGAGGATTTTGTCGGAAAGCATCGAGCGGTCCTGGTCTAAGCTCACGGTCAAAAGAGCATACAGTGCTGTGTGATGAGTTCTTGCTGTGATATTCTCCATCAGGAGAGGACAAGAAGAAGGAGAGAACGAATGAACCTTGCATCGACTGGCCTTGCCCATCTTGGGTTGCGTGTAAGCAACCTCGTCCGTGCGCGGCAATTTTACGTGGACACACTGGGCTTTGAGCCACTTTTGGAATTACCAGACCTCATGATTTGTAATGCGTATGGCTCAACCATCGCGTTTCGAGGGAACGCGACGCAGACCCACGCCGATGATCGTTTTGATCCCTACCGCGTCGGCCTTGATCACGTTGCCCTAGGCGTGGCTTCTGCAGATGTGCTTGCGGCGATGAAACGGCAATTAGACCTTGCTGGTGTTCCTAACAACGGAGTCGAGCAAGAAACCATGGTACCGGTCAGCTACATCAGCTTTTTCGATCCTGATGGCATCGCCTGGGAACTGTATGAGACACCCAAACAGTAGAACGTCCGTCTGGCACTTGCTCATAGGAGTGGCAATAGTTGCACCAGTACGCTCTTGACACACCCTGGCATGAGGAGTTCTCTCCTAGGGTATTGGAACAATGTATCATTTTTTAGCAATACGAAAGCAACTCGTGTGAGCACTTTGATTTGAAAAAGGATAGGGAAGCACAATGAAACAGTTTGACAACGCTAACAAGCCAAAGATACTGTCACTGGAGCAACTGGTAAAACTGGTAGAGCAGTGGTAACACGATTACTTCAAAAAGGCTGGCCCGTGAGGGCCGTCGTTCGGAAGATCGACGTGCGAAGCCAGAGTCTTCAGAAGGCCGGGGCGGAGATCATCGTCGCGGATATGTACGACTACGAGCAAATGACGGCGGCATTGAAAGGAACGAAGCGAGCCTATTTTTGCCCGCCAGTGCAGCTCTTTATGATTCACGCAGCCTCAGTTTTCTCGGTAGTAGCCCGAGAAGCAGGCCTCGAATATATTGCGGGATTAAGCCAATGGCTTGCCAGTCCGCAGCATCCTTCCCTTCATACACGCCAGCTGTGGCTCGTTGAGAACTTGTTCTCGACGATTCCTGGGGTAAGTTCCACGGTCGTCAATCCAGGAGCGTTCGCCGACACATTCCTTCAACCATTACCAGCCGCAGCCCAGCTCGGCGTCTATCCCAACGCTTTTGGCAGTCATAAGAATGCTCCACCCTCCAACGAAGACATCGCAAAGGTGATCGTTGGCTGCCTGATGGATCCCAATACGCATGCGGGGAAACGCTATCGTCCGACCGGACCACACCTCCTGTCGATCCACGATATGGCTGCAACTATTGGACGCGTTGTCGGACGAGACCTTAAAGTTCAAGACGTGTCTCTCAACGTGTTTTTCAAGAGTGCCCGGGCCTCTGGGTTTAGCGAGTTCGAGATTACGAGTACACAGCATTATCTCGCGGATGGAAGGTTGAATGCCTTCGAGATTCATGCCCCCACAACTGATGTTCTTGAGGTTTCTGGCGAGCCTGCCGAGACCTTTGAGGAAACGGTGAAAAGATATGCCGCCACGATGCCGGGGGTTTCCAGAACCCAGGCCAATAAAATCAAGGCCATCGGCGAAACAATCAAAATACTAGCGACACGACCCTACGATCTGGAGCGATACGAGAGAACGCAGGAGCGTCCGAAAGCATCCACGCCTGAGCTGGCTTCGCATTCAGCACAGTGGCTCGATGAGCATCGGACGAATGAAGGATGGTCTTCACCGGACGTTGTGGGAGCACTGAAAATGGAGTGAGCACACCAGTTGTTCGTACAGGACCATCTCGTCTTCCTATGCTGATTTGGACTCGTGAGACTTCCATGATACCCAAAACAGTCAGGTGGAATGAAGGTTTTGGAAGCACTCGAAGTCAAGTACTCCATCTCCAATCAAGGAGAGAAAGCAGGGAAAGATGAAGCAGGGAAAACAATTCGAAGTTAGAGACGCAGATGCAAGTGAATATACGCTCATAGAGGAGGTGACACAGGCCGCCTACGAGGAGTATGCTACAGTTATGCCTGAGCCACTCTGGGAGGTTTACTGGCTGCATGTGTTGGCAACTCTCAAAGAGAAAGGGCAAGTAGAACGTCTCGTTGCGATGGACATTTCTGGCATTGTAGGCAGTGTCCTGCTCTACCCACCTCTCGCGAATGCGTATGATGGAGTAACGGTCACTGCCTCTATGCCAGAGGTGCGCTTGTTGGCTGTGTTGCCCAGAGCACGTGGACAAGGAGTCGGAACCGCCTTGATGGATGGGTGTATGCGGCGTGCGCGTCACATGGGAGCGACACAGCTTGGATTACATACGATGGAGGTGATGCAAGCCGCAGTACACATGTATAAGCGTATGGGCTTTGTGCATACCCCTTCTCTCGATTTTCGTCCCACGGAGAACGTCCTTGTGAAAGGATATCGCCGTCGTCTCGACGCTGGTTGATGAGGATCGTCCTTCCCAATTGGCTGGAGGATTGAACACTCCAGCTATGGTACACATAGTTGGTAGCACTGCAAACCTGCAAGGCACACCAGAGGAGGCATGAGAAATGCCTGTTGAGTATCTGACTGAGGCACAAGAGCAACGGTATGGCCGCTATGTTGGGGAACCATCTTCCGAGCAACTTGCGCGCTATTTTCATTTGGATGATGAGGACCGCGCTCTTGTTGCCCAGCGTCGTGGTGATCATAATCGCTTAGGGTTTGCACTCCAGATGGGAACGCTTCGATTTCTTGGAGTCTTTCTCGTTGATCCTGTCAATATTCCCATTGGGGTGATTACCTATATGGCGACCCAGTTGAGTATTGCTGATCCACAGTGTCTCGTTCGCTATGCTGAACGAGTCCAAACCCAACAAGAGCATACGCTAGAAATCAGGCAGTATGCTGGCTATACAGAGTTTTCGCATCGTCGCGGAGGATTTGCCTTGATGCGTTTCCTCTATGCACGCAGCTGGATCGGGACCGAGCGACCGAGTGTGCTCTTTGATCTGGCAACAGCATGGCTCTTGGACAAGAAAGTCCTGCTACCAGGTGTGACAACACTCACCCGTCTTATCTCCACGATTCGAGAGCGGGTTGCAGAACGCTTATGGCAACGGTTAAGCATGGCTGTTTCGCCCGAACAACGAACGGACCTGGAGGGACTCTTGGCACATGCTGGGGTCGCACGAATCACGAACCTTGAACGCCTTCGTCGTGCTCCCTCTCGTGCAAGTGCGCCAGTCCTGGTTCAGGCTCTGGCTCGCTTGACGGAGGTGCGGCAGTTGGATGTTGGTCCACTCAATCTCGTGAATGTGCCTGCATCTCGGATCAAAGCCCTCGCTCAATATGCTGTGACGACCAAAGCCCAGAACATTGCTCATCTAACGGAACAACGTCGTATGGCGACGTTGGTATCCTTTGCACGTCAACTTGCGGTCACCGCCCAAGATGATTCGCTCGATGTGCTGGACATGCTCATTCGAGATCTGCTGGCACGTTCTGTGAGCTCTGGGAAAAAAGCACGGTTGCGAACGCTGCGAGATTTGGACGCAGCCGCCTTGTCACTTGCCGAGTTCAGCGAGAAAGTCATCACCCCAGCATGGACGGATGAACAGGTACGAAGCTTTCTCACAGAGAAACAGATCAGGATTACCGAGGCGGTTGCGACCATCTATGAACTGGCACGTCCAGCCGACGACAACTACTACCAGGAAATCGTGGCACGCTATCCGACCGTGCGTCGCTTTTTCCCCGCTCTGCTCCGCACCGTCTCCTTTGCCAGTAATGAAGCAGGAAAACCAATTCTCAAAGCCCTGACGTTTCTCAGTGACTTGGAAGGGCAAAAACAACCCGTCATGGACAACGCACCGATGGATATGATTCCGGCGAGTTGGAAACGCCTAGTCGCTCCCACAGACAAGCCGATTGATCGTCGCTACTATACCTTGTGTGTGTTGGAACGCCTCCATGAAGCTCTGCGTCGCCATGATGTGTTTGTGGAGGAGAGTAGCCGCTGGGGCGATCCACGGGCCAAGTTACTGACTGGAGAACCCTGGGAGCGAGTCCGACCAACGATCTGTCAATCATTAGGAAGAAAGGCTGAACCAAAAATGGAACTGGATGAACTGGCAAGCCGACTTGATACGGCCTATCGTACAACTGCCGCAAGGTTTCCCCAACCGGGAGTTCGCATCGAGAAGATCAAAAACAAAGCCGGACAGGATGTGGAGACGCTTATCCTCACTGGTTTAGACAAAGTTGAGGAGCCAGAGAGCCTACAGCTCCTGCGTCATCGTGTCGCACGACGCCAACCGTTGGTGGATTTGCCAGAACTCCTCTTGGAAATCCAAGCACGCACCGGATTTGCCTCTGAGTTTTCGCATATCAGTGAAGGGCGTTCTCGTCTCGATGACTTACCCACCTCTATTTGTGCTGTCTTGATTGCAGAAGCCTGCAACATTGGACTGACTCCGATGATACGCAAAGGGATTCCTGCACTAGAGCGAGATCGCTTGCTCTATGTACAACAGAATTATATCCGACCTGACACGCTTTCTCGTGCCAACGCATGTCTGGTAGACTATCAGGCACAAATTCCTCTGGCCCAAGCCTGGGGCGGTGGAGAAGTGGCGAGTGCTGATGGATTGCGCTTTATCGTTCCACTCAAAACCTTGAATGCGGGTCCCAATCCTAAATACTTTGGCACTGGGCGCGGCATTACGCTCATTAACTACACCAGTGACCAGTTTAGCGGCTTCAAAAATATTGTGGTCACCGGAACCCTGCGTGATTCGTTAGTCGTCCTGGAAGGACTGCTCAATCAAGAAACGGGACTCAACCCGAAGGAGTTGATGACCGACACGGCCTCCTATTCCGACATAATTTTTGGATTATTTCATGTATTGGGCTATCAATTCAGTCCCCGGCTCGCTGATGTAGGGGAGTCTCGCTTCTGGCGCATGGATGCCTCGGCTGACTACGGCGTCTTGAATGGCTTGGCACGTCAGACGATCAACAAGAACCTGATAGAGCAGAACTGGGATGATATCTTGCGAGTTGCTGGCTCTCTTAAACTAGGCACCGTCAATGTGACCGACTTATTACGAGCACTGCAGGGAAATGGGCACCCTTCCACCCTGGCAAAGGCCATTGCAGAACTCGGACGCATCGCCAAGACCCTGTACTTACTTAATTATATTGATGATCCTGCGTACAGGCGACGCATCTTGATCCAGTTAAACAAAGGTGAAAGTCGCCATAGCCTAGCACGAGTCACCTACTTCGGACAAAAGGGGGAAGTACGGCAACGGTATCGTGAGGGGCAGGAAGAGCAACTTGGAGCTTTGGGGCTTGTCGTCAATGCGATAGTTCTTTGGAATACGTTGTACATGAATCGAGCACTAGAGGAAATGCAAGAACGAGGCGTGAAGACGATACCAGAAGACATTGAACGTCTCTCCCCATTGGGCTATGATCATATCAATCTGTTAGGTCGCTACACCTTCTCACTCTCCGATGAGATCCGTCAGGGAGCTTTTCATCCATTACGTGAACAGGAAGAGACAGAGCAAGAAGAGGATACTAAAACTACCCAAGAAGAAATCATCGCATAATATCCACTATGCTTCAATCATCATTTGGCAGGTAGAATGCTTATGGGCATTCTACCTGCCATTTTGTCATCCCTGAGCCGCATTATGAGGGCAAATTCCTTAGCGTGGTTTTTCGTTCCATTAATACTCAAGAGCCTTCTAAGGCAGCTTTCGGCAGAGCTTCCAAGAGATTGCCACCCAGTTCCCACCCACGAATGCTGCGCGTAAAGATGTCGAGCACCACGGCTAGATACACATACTGCCTCGGCAGGCGGATGTAGGTCAAGTCTGCACTCCACACCTGATTGGGTCGCACAATCGAGAGATGCTTGACCAGGTTCGGATAGCGTCCAAAGCTATGCTCACTGTTGGTCGTGCGACAATAGCGTCGAACCTGAACCAAGAGATTCTCCTCCTGCATCAGCCGCTGGACCCGTTTACGATTGATCTGCCACCTGCTCGCTTCAACTCCTGGGTGATCCGACGTGACCCATAGCGCGGATAGGCGACCGCAACGGCTTCCAGAGCTGCACGCAGGTTCACATCGTCGGTTTCTCGTGCCTGGTAGTAATAGCTGCTCGCTGGCAAGCCTACTACTTCACAGAGCATCTGGATTGGATAGTCTGCTGCCAGGCTCCTTACAATCTCTCGCCGCTCATCCGAAGCGAGGGCAGCAGCCTGGACGCTTTTTTTGAGGCGTCGAGCTCCATCGTGAGCCGCCCCACCATCCGTTCGAGCTCTGCAATCCGTTCCTGATCCTGTGTTGTCTTGCCGTTGGTCCGTGGATCGGCGAACGCCTGGGGAGCTCGTTCTAAGAAGACATCGCGCCAATGGCAGACCACATCTGCACTCACCTCATACTCTCGACAAATCTGTGCCAGCGTGTTTTGCCCCTTGAGCACTTCAAGAACGACTTTGGTCTTTAACTCTGCATCATATTGCTTGTGCTTTCCCATGTGAAATCTCCCTTGCCAGATAGTCTACCATATTCTGTATTGAAATGGAGACTCTCCAACTTCTGGGGTCCACTACATACCATCTGAGAAACAATACGTCACCCTTTCGCCTCTTTTCACCGTGATGACTACAGAGACTGAACTGCTCACTCGCTTGCCCGCGCTTCATTATCCTTTCCGTTTCTCTCTTCACTCGCCTTCGCAAGCCAGTGCAACCCACCCCTAGTGGGAAATTCCAACCACGGTAGTGGGTTTCAATCCTCACTCGCCTTCGCAAGCCAGTGCAACACGCCCGAACTGATAACAATAGTTCCAGTAGAGAGTTTCAATCCTCACTCGCCTTCGCAAGCCAGTGCAACATCAGTATCAATTCGAGTGCGTGGTGAAGTAGATGTTTCAATCCTCACTCGCCTTCGCAAGCCAGTGCAACACGCCCGAACTGATAACAATAGTTCCAGTAGAGAGTTTCAATCCTCACTCGCCTTCGCAAGCCAGTGCAACATCAGTATCAATTCGAGTGCGTGGTGAAGTAGATGTTTCAATCCTCACTCGAGGGATGCAAGTAACTCATTTATGGAAATCGGGAATTTCCCCGATTTTGAATCGAGCAGGTCTTGCAGAAAAACAAGAGCAAGTAACTTCTCAGTTGAAATTCGGCGTTTCCTGCGATCAAAACT
>JAABUQ010005108.1_pt1 | contig 21409 bp, 19 predicted proteins | sample 5560001 | NCBI WGS metagenome assembly JAABUQ01 (sample SAMN10711888, study PRJNA513371) | rock metagenome | isolation source: Antarctica rocks | place: Antarctica: Victoria Land, Finger Mt nord | collected 2015-12-18
GCTCACATCAACAATGTCAAGCTCGGTCGGAACGGACGCCATCGATCGAACCTTTGGACCTATCCTGGCGCGTCGACGCAGGGCTCCGATGCGCGACAAGGGCTCCAATACCACCCGACCGTGAAGCCCGCCGCGATGTTGGTCGAGGCGCTGTACGATCTGACGAAGAAAGGCGAGGTCGTGCTCGACCCGTTCCTGGGATCCGGCTCGACGCTGATCGCATGCGAGACCGCCGGCCGCATCTGCCGCGGCATCGAACTCGACCCCTTGTACGTCGACGTGATCGTTCGCCGCTTTGAAGCGGCCACGGGGCAATCAGCTGTGCTCGAAGGGTCGGGCGAGACGTTCACGGCGCTGGAGCCGCGCCGATCGTCGGAAAAGCCCGACGCGGGGTTGGCGTTCGACAGGGCAGGGGATCGCGTGGACCTCATTGGAGGAACCGTGACGGAAGCACCGATCATAGATGCCTCGATCGAAAACGACAGATTGGCAGAACCGCCGCGCAGTGCTGGGCCTCCCCGCGTGAGGGTGCGCAAGCGGCCATGAAGCCGTGGTGCATGGGCACGTAACCAAAGAATAACACGACCCGAAGCTATCGACGCCGCTTTAAGCCGGCTTCGGAGTAGCCCGTTCGCTGTTGCCCCACATCCAACTGCAGGTACGGCGGCTACTGAGCGAGGGCGGAAACTGGCTGAAAGGAGAACGTCCGCTGGGCGGGAGAGATTATCAAATTAAAGACGTTTCTTCGTCTACCCATTATCTCAATGCGATCTCACTGCTCGTAATAACGACATTGGCAATCAATATAGTGGCCAAACGAGCATGCTTCATCGTGTAGAGATCGACTTACAAAATACTGGCATGCGACCAATAATAGTCAATGGCGAAAAATTACCTGATCTGAGAACGCGATATACTAGCGACCCAGTGCTCAGCCATTGCTAAAACAGCAGCATTCACAGGTCCCGTCGTGATGGTCGGAATGACCGAAGCATCAACCACGTGCAGGTTATCGAGGCCACGCACACCGAGCTTTGCATCCAATACCGACTCCGAATCATGACCCATCCGGCAAGTCCCAACCGGATGGTGATGGGTCATCGCGGCCCGAGCCAGAAAGGCGTCGATGTCGTCATCTGATCGGCAGTCTGAACCCGGCACTAGTTCTGCGCCGCGCCACGGGTCAAACGGTGCAGCCTCCGCGATAGAGCGCGCGAGGCGTAGACTGGCGCGGAACGCCGCACGGTCGTGTGCCGTCGAAAGATAGGCGGGGTCGATTACGGGAGCGTCGCTGGACGAGGGACCGCTCAACGTGATCGTGCCGCGGCTGTCGGGATGCGTAAAGCCACACATCAGGGTGAATGCGTTGCCTGCTTGAGGCCGATCGACACATTCGGTGACAACGGGAAGGGTGACACAGGCAACGACGCTATCTGGCGCTCCGTCACTGCGGCTGGGATCGGCCGCGTGAAGGTACATCAACGACTCGGAATGCTGGAGTCGCGACGGCGCAATCGGCTGGCGCGCCGCGAAGATCAGCCCCGCGGCCAGAAGATGATCATGGAGATTGCGTCCGACGTTCCGGTTCTCGATCAGGCACGGAACGCCAGCGGCGTGGAGAGACTCGGGATCACCGATGCCCGACCGCATCAGGAGCAACGGCGATCCTAGCGCGCCAGAAGACAGAATGACCTGGTCGGCTTCGACGACACGGGTCCCGGTCTCGTCGGCGACAAGAAGGCCGGTGACGGATCCAGACGCAATCAGAAGCCGCTCGACAGCCAGACCGCGCAGGATCTGCAGGTTGGCCCGCCCGGCGACAGGCGTGAGGTAAGCATCGGCCGCAGTGACGCGACGTCCATCCCGGATAGTGAGCTGGTTCGGCGCGACACCCGCAAGCGGCCCCGCATTGTGATCGCCGAGGTGGGGCGCGCCGAGCGAAAGGCCAGCCGCCATGAAAGCGCGGACAAGAGGATGGGTCTCGGCATCGGGCAGCAACACAGGCAACGGCCCGTCCGCCCCGTGGTGCGATGATGCGCCGCCCGAGAAGCACTCGCTGCGCCGGAACGCCGGCAGCAGGCTGTCGAAACCCCACAATGGTCCGGCCGCTGCGGCCCAGGTCTCAAAGTCCGAGGGATGGCCGCGCACATGGGCCATGGCGTTGAGCGCACTTGAGCCGCCGAGCAGACGGCCCCGGGGCCAATCGTGCCGTCGGCCGGCGGTGCCGGCCTGAGGGGTTGTTCGATAAGCCCAGTCATACGAGCGCCCTGGCAGGAAGGGCCAGCGCGAGGGATCGCCGATTTCAGGGTCTTGCGCGTCGAATCCGGCTTCGACCAGTCCGACCGAGCAGTTTAGATCCTCCGACAGGCGCGCCGCGAGCACGCAGCCGGCAGAACCTCCGCCGACGATCACGACGTCGAAATGCGAGGTCACTCGGTCAGGCAGCGCGAAATGCCGGCGCAAGGCGCCCGAGGATCTGCTGATGCACGACGCCAAGATGGTCGCGCATGGCACGCTCAGCGGCGTCGGGGTCCCGGCGCGCGATCGCGCTCGCAATCGCGGCGTGCTCGCTGTCGCGTTCTGCGACCCGCTTCGGACATCGCCGGCTTTCGTCGGTTGATCCCAGACTCAGACGTGCATCTGTCGCGACGTGACGCAGAAGGGCATAGACTTCGGATGCCAGGCTATTGCGCGCTCCGGCTGCGACCGCGCGATGAAACGTCAGGTCGACGGCACCGGGCTCGGCATCGGGCGGCGTCACCGTGGACCGCTGAATCCGTACGATCTCCGCGGGCGAAGCGCGAAACGCCGCAAGCCTCGCGAGCGCCGGCTCGATGATGCTGCGCAGTTCCACGATCTCGATCGGATTGGTGCCACTCGCGAAATCGCCGCTGAAACGCACCTCGGAAATCGGACGACGTCCCGCCTTGGCGGGGTCCAGTTCGCCGCTGGCCCGCAAGCTTTCGAGCGCCCGCCGCAGACGATGACGTTTAACCTGCAACTGCTCGGCGATAACACGTTCGGGCGGTATCGTTCCCGTCTCGGCCACGATCTCCCGGATCGCCTCGATCAAAGGGCGCAAGGCCTTGCTCTCCGGCGAAGCCGTGACACCCTGCATTCGTCGTCTCCCCTCGAGCCATCGGCTCATGATCATTGTGAAGTGTGACTTATTCAGAACCAACTTGCCAGAAACTTTAGCATTTGCGACTGCGGTTGACAAGATTGGTTGTGCTATGGTCGACTGATCGTCGGCAGATCGACCAGGCAGCTCAACCAGAGAGGATCGGCGTGACCGGTACGGGCTATGACTACGTGATCGTCGGCGCGGGTTCCGCAGGCTGCGCGCTTGCCGCGCGGCTTACCGAAGACGGCAGCACGATGGTTCTTCTCCTCGAGGCAGGGGGCTGGGACCGCGATCCGTGGATCCACATTCCCTTGGGCTGGGGCAAGATCCTGCAGAAGCGTCTGCATGACTGGGATTACTTCAGCGAACCCGAGGAGCACGCCGACAATCGAAGGGTCGAGTGCGCGCGCGGCAAGGTGATCGGGGGATCGTCGTCGACCAACGCCATGGCGTTCGTGCGCGGAAATCGGGGAGATTACGACCGCTGGGCTGCCAACGGTCTGCCCGATTGGTCGTATTCCAAGGCGCTTCCCTACTTCAAGAAGGAGGAGTCCTGGCAGGGGCCGGCCAGCGAATTTCGCGGCACCGACGGCCCGGTCAACACCCAGTTCTGCCAGTACGAGGACCCGCTGCTCGGCGCCTACATCGCGGCGGGCAAAAGTGCCGGTTACGGTTGGACCGACGACTACAACGGCGCCCACCAGGAGGGATTCGGCCGCCTGCAGATGACGATCCGCAAAGGGCGTCGGTGCTCCTCGGCGACCGCCTATCTCAGGCCTTCGCTGCGGCGCCGCAATCTGACGGTCGAAACCGGTGCTCTCGCGTCGCGGATCATCGTTGAACGCAAGCGCGCGGTCGGCATCACCTACACGCGCCATGGCGAGACCAGGACGGCGCGGGCGAATCGAGAGGTGCTGCTGTGCGGCGGTGTCATCAATACCCCACAACTGTTGATGCTGTCGGGGATCGGTCGCGCGGATGACCTCCGCGCGCAAGGTATCGCCGTGGCGGCCGACGTGCCCGGCGTCGGCCAGAATCTCCAGGATCACGTGTCGACGATCCTGATGTACAAGCGACAAGGACGCTCGCCGTTCCACCAGATGATGCGGGCCGATCGGATCGGCCTCGAACTGCCCAAGGCCTATTTCTTCGGCAAGGGATTCGCGGCCGATGTGCCGGGCGGTGTGACGGCATTCTTGAAGTCGCGGGACGATGTGCCCCTGCCGGACATTCAGATCCTGCTCACAGCAGCGCCGCTGGGTGCCTACCCTTACTTTGCGCCTTTCAAGACGCCCTTCAACGATGGTTTCGCGGCGCGTCTCGTAATGCTGCACCCTGAAAGCCGCGGCAGCGTTCGCCTTCGCTCGACCGATCCGACTGCGCACCCCATCATCGTGCAGAATTTCTTGTCGACGGACAACGATCGCGCGACGATGCGAGAAGGCGTGTCGATGGCGCGCCGCATCGCGGCGCAACCAAGCATGCAGGGGTTCATCGCGGCCGAAGTTGTGCCCGGGCCCTCGAAAGCGACGGATGCTGAAATCGATGCTCACATCCGGGCCACGTCGATCACCGTTCATCATCCTCTGGGAACCTGCAAGATGGGGGCAGACGATGATTACGCGGCCGTTGTCGACACGACCCTGAAGGTTCGCGGGATCGACGGCCTTCGGGTGATCGACGCCTCGGTGATACCGGATCTTGTAACGGGCAACATCAACGCTGCCGTCATGATGATCGCAGAAAAAGCCGCAGATCTGATCAGAGAGCGAGTTCCGTTGCGGGCTGCGGCGTAACCAAATAAGATAATTGGTTGTAATTTTTTCAGGCAAAGGTCGCAAATGCTTCCTTTTTGGTTGAAGAAGCCAACCAGTTTGCTACTCTTGTCGTGGGATTGGTCGGATCGACCTGCAGAACGGGGATGTCGAATGAGCGCCGTTGAAGCCATCCGTGACGATCTCGGTAATCGCGATAAAGCCCTCAAGGACCTTTACGACGATCTCTATGCCCGTAACATGTTTCCGTTCTGGGCGACGTCGACCAATGTCGCGCACGACGAGATCAAACAGCTCATGGGGAAGAGCAAGGCTGTCCCTCATGTCTGGTCCTACGACAAGGACATTGAACCGATCCTCAACCGTGCGGCCGAATTGGTCACGATGGATGACTCAGAGCGTCGATCGCTGATCCTGGTCAATCCAGGTCTGACGCCGCGGCGTGCGACCGTGAGCACCATGTACACGGCGTATCGGCTGAACGACGCCAACGAGATCATGCCGCCGCATCGCCATTCGCCCAACGCGATCCGCTTCGGCCTGACCGGCAAGGGGAACTTCACGGGTGTCGAGGGCGAAGACATCACTTTCGGCCCAGGCGACATGGTGCTAACCCCGATCGACACCTGGCACAATCACGGCACGATCGGCAACGAGCCTGCGGTCAACCTTTCGGTGCTCGACCTGCCGCTCGTGGAGACGCTGAATTCGATCTACTTCGAGCACGATTACACCGAAATGGTGGACGGCAAGCCGGTCAAGAAGAAGCAGCAGACGGCAAAATATCCGTCCGACTATTCCCAGCGTATCTATGGCCATGGCGGCCTGATGCCGCGCTTCGTCAAGCACAACCGCGGTGCCGGCGTCACCTCGCCGATGTATGTCTACCGCTGGGAGATGATGCAGGACCTGCTCGAGCGCCACAAGGACTGGGACGGCGATCCCTACGAGGCGCTGATGGTCGAATATGTCGACCCAAGCAACGGCAAGCCGGTGTTCAAGACGATCACCTTCTTCGTGCAGATGCTGCGGCCCGGCGAAAAGACTTTGCCGCTGCGGCAAACCGCGAGCCTGCTCGTGGCGCCTTTCGAGGGCAAAGGCCACTCGATTGTCGACGGCACGAAGTATGAATGGAACCGTTTCGATACCTTGGCCGTGCCCGGCGGCTCCTGGTGTGAGCACGTCAACGGCTCGGATACCGACCCGGTCTATCTCTTCGTCGCCAGCGACGAACCGGCGTTGCGGGCCTTCGACCTTCACAAGAAGTGGGGGCGCGACAAGGACGGCGACGTTGTCAGAGTTTACTGATTCCGAGTCAGCAACGGCGGCCCTCTTGAGGGCAAGCCCTCTTTCTCGTCGGGTTCAAACGCGAGGTTCACGTGCCGAGTGCGCGCAACACCAAGCAATTGTCACACATCGACTGCCCTGGCGGCGGCCAGGTCTGGGTTGAGGGGACGACGCTGTTCGTCGGCCACATGCGCTCGCCGAGCGGTACCTCGATCTACGATGTGGAAGATCCGCGCAAGCCTCGGCTGATCTCGCGCATCGACCTCCCGGATGGCTGGCATTCTCACAAGGTCCGGGTGGCCGACGAGATCATGCTGGTCAACCATGAGAAGCTCGGACAGAGTGGTTCGGCCGAGTTTGGCGGTGGCCTCGGCATTTATGACGTTTCGCGCCCGGCCGAGCCCAAGCTGATCACCAAATGGACGGTGTCGGACGGGCGCGGCGTCCATCGTTATGATTTCGATGGCCGCTACGCCTATATCTCGCCGACCGCCGAGGGCTATGTCGGCAATATTGTCATGATCCTCGACCTGATCGATCCGGTGCGGCCGGTCGAAGTCGGCCGCTGGTGGATCCCGGGTCAGTGGGTCGCAGGTGGCGAGGATTACCCTTGGGTCGGCGGCGTCTCGCCGCGCTGTCACCATCCCCTGCGGATGGGGGATCGCCTCTACGTCAGCTACTGGCACCACGGCTTCTACATTCTGGACATTGCGGATCTCAGCCGTCCGACCGTCGTGTCGCACGTCAACTCGAGCCCCGCGTTCCCGCACCCGACCCACACCTGCCTGCCCATGCCGCAGCCCTTGAAGGGCCGCTCGATTATGGTGGTGGCCGACGAGGACGTGGCCAAGCTCTACCCAGCACCGCCCGCCTTCACCTGGATCTACGACATCACCAACGAAGCCGTGCCGCTGCCGATCTCGACCTTTCAGGTCGCCGGGCTTGATCCGGACGGCGCGCCGCAACCGCCCATGATGGGGTGCCATCAGCCCTCCGAGCGCTTCAGCGGCTCGGTCATCCCGTTCGCTTGGTTCGCGCAGGGCCTTCGGCTCGTCGAAATCGCAGATCCCTTCGCGCCTCGCGAACTCGGGCACTTCGTGCCGGACGCGCCTGCGGGCGCCCCGATGCCGTCCTCGAACGATGTGACGGTCGACACCCGGGGGATCGTCTATCTCATCGATCGCATCAACGGCGTCGACATCATCGAAACGAGCGTCTTATGATGGACACGAGCGCGGCCAGCAGTGCACCCGGACAGCCAGCGGATCGCTACCCGATCGGCCCCAAGAACCCGAATCTGCCCTTCTATCCGGCCGTGCGGGCGGGCGATTTCATCTTCGTCTCCGGGCAGGTTGGCAAGGATGCCGAGGGCAACATGATCGACGGCACCATTGAGGTCGAGACCGAGGCGACGATCAACTCGATCGCCCGCATCCTTGCACATGAGGGCGCGACACTGGCCGACGTCGTCCGGGTCACGACCTACCTCCAGGACACGCGCGATTTCGGCCGTTACAACAAGGTGTTCGGGGGCGCGTTTCAGGGCGTAGCCCTGGCCCGTACCACGGTCGAGGCCCGGGCCGTTATCAACACGAAGATCGAAATGGACGCCATCGCTTATTGCCCGCGCAAGGCTTGAGGCGTCCGGTTGTCAGGGAAGAGTTCGATGATCAAGGTTCTGGGGCGGCAAACGTCCGGCAATGTGCAGAAGGTGCTGTTCGGTCTGGCCGAGGCCGGTATCGAATTCAGCCGGGAGGACTACGGCCGTCAGTTCAACAACACGCAGACCCCCGAATACAAAGCTCTCAATCCAAACGGCAAGGTGCCGACCCTGATCGACGGCGACACTGTGGTCTGGGAATCGAACACCATCCTGCGCTACCTCGCGGCGACCTACGCCGAAGCCATGACCGGGTCGACCCCGGCCGAGCGGACCGCGGTCGAGTGCTGGATGGATTGGCTGCTGGCATCGGTCAATCCTCTCTATCTCACCATGTTCAAGGATGCCAAGAAGCCCGCCGAGGAGCGCGTCTCCGATTTTGACGCGCAGGCCAAGGAACTGGCGTCGGTACTGACGCTCGCGGACGGCCACCTCGCCGGCAAGGACTGGTACGCGCTCGACAAGCTCACGCTGGCCGACATCGCGCTTGGCCCGATCATCAAGCGCTGCCTCGCCTTCCCGATCAGCTTGCCTAGGTTGAGCAACCTCGACGCCTGGATGGCCCGCATCGAAGCGCGTCCCGCCTTTGGCATCGCGATCGGCACCGCCGCCCCTAAAGTAGCGAGCGCCGCCTGATGATCCCCCGCCTCCGTCTCTGTAAACCACTGCACTAGGACCGGCATGCACGCCAGAGCTTTCCGATCGGTCGATCCTTCGCCCGCCCCCACAGGGCCGGCGCCGGCCCTGATCCGGGCTCAGGGGATCGGTGTGATTATGGGGCTGGGGGCGAAGCGCCAGCAGATCCTCTCCGGGATCGATCTCACAGTGTCGGATGGTGCCTTCGTGTGCCTGATCGGCCCTTCCGGGTGCGGGAAGAGCACCCTGCTCAAGGTCCTGGCGGGATTGATGCCGCCGACGACTGGCAGCGTCTTGATTGCAGGCCTTTCGCCGGCCGAGGCGGTCCGCCGCCGCATGATCGGCCTCGTGTTCCAGGACGCCAACCTGCTTCCCTGGAAAAGCGCGCTCGACAATGTCGGGCTGCTGCTCGGGATCGCCGACACATCGCTGTCGCGATCGGCCTTGCGGGACAAGGCACAAGCCATGCTGACGCTGGTGGGCCTCGGCGAATCCGGCCACAAACGACCGAGCGAGTTGTCGGGCGGTATGCGCCAGCGTGTGGCGATCGCCCGCGCCCTGGCGCTCGATCCCGCCGTGCTGCTGATGGACGAACCGTTTGGGGCGCTCGACGCGATCACGCGTGATGCCATGACTCAGTCCTTGATGGAGATCTGGCAGCGGACCCGCAAGACCGTGGTGCTGGTCACCCACTCGATCGATGAGGCCGTGTTGCTGTCGAGTGAGGTCCATGTGCTCGGTATCGAGCCGGGCCGGATCGTCGAGACGCTTACCATCGATCTGCCTTATCCGCGCGACGAGGTCGTCATCGAGCGACCCGACTTCATCCAGCACGAGCGCCGGCTGCGGTCGATCCTGCGGGAAAGCCATATGCCGGGAGCCTCCCGATGAGGGCAACCGCCGGACTCGAGAGCGCCGATCTGACGCCAACCCGCTGGCATGCCGCGACTCGCAGCTGGCTTCCGGCCGTGGTGCTCGCCTTGCTCGCGATCGTGGTTTGGGAAGCAGCGGTCCAGATCTTCCACATCTCGGCCTTCATCGTTCCCGCACCCTCGGCCGTTCTTCAGGCGCTGATCCGCGAATGGCCGACCCTGGCCGGCGCGAGCCTGATCACGGCGCGAGAGATCCTGATCGGGTTCCTGGCCTCTGCCGCCGTCGGCATCGCGCTGGCGTTGCTGATCGTGCGGTTCGATTGGCTGGGGCGCGCCCTCTACCCGCTGATCGTTCTGTTCCAGAACGTCCCCAAGGTGGCGCTCGCGCCAATCTTCATCCTCTGGTTCGGCTATGGGCTGGCGCCCAAGATCGGGCTGATCATGGTGATCGCCTTCTTCCCGGTAACGCTCTCGATGCTGGCCGGGATGGAAAGTGTGGACCCGTCCCTGCTCGCCCTGATGCGCTCGGTCGGCACCGGCGCGACCGACATCCTGTTCAAGATCCGCGTTCCGCATTCGCTGCCGAACCTCATGTCCGGACTGAAGATCGCTGCCACATTCAGCGTGATCGGTGCCATCGTGGGCGAGTTCGCGGGCGCCTCGGATGGGCTCGGCTACACCATCCAGTTCGCCTCGACACAACTGGATACGCCGCTCGTCTTCGCGGCACTGGTGCTGGTTTCGATCCTCGGGGTTGGCTTCTACTACGCGGCCGAGATCCTCGAACGGTTCATGGTGCCTTGGGCGCCGAAGTTCAACGCCACCTGACAGGCTTGCGACAGGGTCGGATCATCCAAGGAAAGCCATCATGCTGAGACGTGTCGCCTTCAATCTACTCGCAGCTGCCACCCTGGCGGCCTCGCTCGGAATGCCGCTCCGCGCCGCCGCTGCGGCGGATGCCGTGACCGTGCAGCTCGACTGGGTCGTGCGCGGCAATCACGCCATGTTCTTCGTCGGCAAGGAGAAGGGTTTCTTCGCCCAGAACGGCATCGACCTCACCGAGATCCGCAAGGGAACGGGGTCGCCGGATGCGATGCGCCTCGTGGGCAACGGCAACGCCGATTTCGGTTTCGGAGACCTGCCCACCCTGGCGGTGGCGCGGTCGCAAGGCGTGCCGGTGGTGGCGATCGCGGCCGTCAACCAGCATTCACCCCTGGCGCTGCTGTCGCTCGCCAAGACCGTGACCCTCAAGACGCCCGCCGACCTCAAGGGCCTGTCGATCGGCATTCATCCGGCCGGTTCCACCTACATCTTCTTCAAGGCATTCCTGGCCAGCAACGGGCTGGCCGAGAAGGACATGACACTAAACAGCGTGTCACCGCCCTATGAGAGCTACTTACTTCTCGGGCGGGTGCAGACGGTTGCCGGTTACCTCGACGCCGAAGTGCCCGAGCTCGAGGCAAAGGCAGGTGGCCCCGGATCGCTGAGCATCATGCTCGGCTCTGATTACGGCTGGAACGTCTATGGCTCCGGCCTGTTCGCATCGGAAACGATGATTGCCGACAAGCCGGACGTGGTCGGCCGCTTCGTCAAGGCCTACAAGCAGGCCTTCGAATATGTGGTGGAACACCCGGACGAGGCGGCCGCGATCACCGCCAAGGCCGCGCCGGGCTATGCCGAAAAGACCGACGTGCTGCTCGCGCAGATCAAGGCCGACATCGCCTCGACTTTCACGAGCGACGACACCAAGGCCCATGGTCTCGGCTGGATGACGGTCGCAAAGTGGGCCGACACGATCAAGACGCTGTCGGATCAGGGCGTGCTGAAGACCCCGCCGAGGGCCGAGAGCTGCTTTACGGACAAGTTCCTCGGCGGCGGCGCCTGACGGCGTGACGCGCATCACCGAGGATGGGAGAGAGGCTGACATGCAAAGTGCGGCTTTGATCGGACTGGGGACCATGGGCCCGGGCATCGCCGCAACCCTGTCACGGGGCGGCATACCGGTGCGCGTGCACGACGTGCAGCCGGCCGCTATGGAGCGGGCGCGGGGCCTGCTGACCCTCGCCTATGGCGTGCTGGACCGCCTCGGCATCGCACCTCCCGGGTCTGGCCAAGCCGCCGTAACGTTCTGCGACGATCTCGCCACGACGGTCGAGGGCGCAAGCCTCGTGATCGAGAACGTGCCGGAGAAGGTCGAGGTGAAGGCGGCGCTTTATCGCGCCATCGATCCCCTGATCGGGCCGGACGTGATCGTGGCGACCGACACATCGGGCATCCCGATCGGCACGTTGCAAGGCTTCCTGTCCCACCCCGAACGGTTCGTCGGCATGCACTGGTCGAACCCGCCCCACATCATTCCCATGATCGAGGTGATCGCCGGCGCACTCACGGCGCCCGCAACCGTCGAGGCGATCGTCACGCTGATCCGCGACCTGAAGCTACGACCGGTCGTGATCAAGAAAGACGTGCCGGGCTTCGTCGAGAACCGCGTGCTTTACGCCCTGCTGCGGGAGGTCGTGGCCCTGGTGGAAAACGGGGTGATCGACCCGGACGACATCGACACCTGCGTGTCCTGGGGCATCGGCTACAAGCTCGGCATCGTTGGGCCGATGGCGCTCCTGGATATGGCGGGGCTCGACACCTACGAAAACGTCAGCAGCTTCTTGAACAAGGAACTGAGCACCCGACAGGATGTGGCCCCCTTCGTGGCCGAGCGAACCAAGGCCGGCAAGCTCGGCCTCAAGAGCGGCGGTGGGGTCTACGATTACACGGCCGACGGCATCAAGGCGCTTCAGGCGGAGCGGGCCGCGAAATTCGTCGCGGTGCGGCTGGCGCTGCAGGGAACACAGACGTGAGAACTCGCTGTCGTCGGCTGCGGCATGGCGGGCCCTATTACTCGCAGGCAAGCCCGTCGCTCTTCGGGCGGCACACGACGTGGATGGGCGCGGGAACGACGCCCGCCTTGCGCTCCAGGGTGATGGTCGACCGGCCCATCCAGGCGCGGTCGCCGACGCCGCACCAGAGTGTCTGGACGGGCATGCGATCTTCGAGGTCGTTGAGCATAAAAACGTTCCCGTCCGTTGGATCGGACCAGAGCGTTCCCCGTACACTCTTGCCAACGACGGCCGTCCCGAGGTCTTGCGAATACCAGTGCGCCAGCGCGACTGAGCAGCGGATCTCGGCCGCTCCCGCATTGTCGGCCTGGAACGGCACCGCGACCAGCCCCGACGTGCCACGCACCACCGGAGCAGGCTCTTCGGCAAGCACCGGGAGCGAGAAGAGGCCGGCCAACACCATACCAATCAGAACGCGAGTAGAGCTCATCGGACACTCGAAGCGTGAAACTTCACGATGATATGCGTTTCGAAGAACCCGATCAATATTTGTCATTTATTCGCTTAAAAAATTAGATTGCGAATACATGACTTTACATCAAGATAGATTTTCGATTCGATTCAGGAGAGATCGTCATGAAGCACGGAATGAGGTTGTACATTGGCGCGCTGTCGCTGGCAGGTCTGATGTCGGGCGCCGCTTTAGCTGCGGACGTCAAGTCGATTGCCATCCTGACCCCGGAAGAAGGTACGGATTTTGGCTGGAACCAGCAGGGTATCGAAGCCGCCAAGGCCGCCGGCGAGAAGGAGGGTGTCAAGGTCGTGGTCGCCCAGAACCTCGGCTATGGCGATGTCAGGCCGACGCTCCGCGAACTTGCGGAGGGTGGTGCCAGCCTGATGATCGCCCATGCCAGCGGCTATAACACCGCAGCCCCGGAAGTCGGCGCCGAGTTAAAGGTCCCGGTCGCAATCGTGGACAAGCCGGGATCCGGCAAGCCGGGCGTGCTGGCCGACTACACGCTCAGCGGTCATGAAGGTGCCTATCTGGCAGGACGCCTTGCCGCGAAGGTCAGCCACACTGGTACGGTCGGCATCGTGGTGTCGGGCGAGCCGCCGTCCTGGAACTCGCAGTCCGCTGCCTTTGCGGAGGGAGCGAAAGCCGAGAACCCCAAGATCACGGTGCGTTACGCTGTGATCGGACCGGCTGCCTACTCGGATGCCGCGGGAGGCAAACGCGTCACCGACGCCGTGATCGCGGCCGGCGCCGACGTCATCTTCGGCCAGGGAAACGGCTCGAGCTTCGGCATGCTGCAATCGGTCGAGACGTCCAAAGCCACCGGCGGCGGCAAGGTCTATTTCATCGACGTGATCGGCGACAAGAGTAGCCTCGACAAGGGGAGCCTCCTGAGTTCGGTGATCTGGAACCTAACCCCGGTCTACACGTCGATGATCGAGGACCTCAGGAACGGGAAGTTCGGCACCTACGAATATTCGATCAAGCTCGCCGATAACTCCGTGCGGCTGCTCAAGACAAGCCACGTGCCCGACAAGACCTGGACCGAGTTGATGGCGGTGCGCGACGACATCGTCTCAGGCAAGATCAAGGTCGAGCCCCACTTCGATGCCGGCGCGGTGCATGCGCTGGTGAGCGAGGTCGCAGTCGCGAAGTAGGGTAAATCCGATCCCGAATGTCTAGTTGAACGAAGTCGTACAAGCAGTGTCTCTACCCTCTCCTCGTGGAGAGGGGCCCGGGAGTGAGGGTCGCTCAATTTTCTTCGGCGCAGCGGTGAGACATTTGGAGATCGCGTTTGAGAGAGCGACCTTCGCCTTTTCCCCCTCCGCAAGGGAAGGGGGGCTCTGCAGCGACAGTCAGTAATCCGCTCTAATTGCGAGATTGCGCAGTCCCGATCGCATGCAAACGTCTAGCAAGACGTATTCCGCAAACGGCTTCCGAGACCGATCCCCGATGCCCTCTGACCGGACCAATCAATCATCCACCGCGTCCGGCGCGCCGATCGTCGCGACGAGCGGCATCACCAAGCGCTTTCCGGGCGTGGTGGCCAATGATGCCGTCGACCTCGCGATCTATCCGGGCGAGATCCACGTGCTGCTCGGCGAAAACGGAGCCGGCAAGTCCACGTTGATCGGCATGCTGTCGGGTCTGCAGCAGCCCGACGATGGCGAGATCCGCATCGACGGAATTGCCCAGACGATCGTCTCGCCCCGCAAGGCCCTCGCTCTTGGAATTGGCACGGTCTTCCAGCATGTCATGCTGGTGCCGAGCCTGACGGTGTCGGAAAACCTGGCCCTGGGTCATGCCTGGTGGCGATCCCCAGACCGCGTCGCGCTCGCGGCCCGGTTGCGCGAGATGACCGCGAGCCTGGGTCTCTCGATCGACCCCGATGCCGTCACGGGCACGCTGTCGCTCGGCGAGCAGCAGCAGGTCGAGATCCTGCGGGCGCTGATGCGTGGCAGCCGCGTGCTCATCCTCGACGAATCGACTTCGATGCTGACCCCGAAGGGGGCCGAAGATCTTGGTGGCCTGATGCGCAGGTTGGCGGCGCGCGGCCTCGCGGTCGTGTTCATCACCCACAAGCTGCGCGAGGCCTTCGCCTATGGCGACCGGATTTCGGTGCTACGCCTCGGCCGCAAGGTCGGCGAGATCGCGCCGGAACGGAAGGTCGGGCTCGACGAGCCGACCATGACGGCCGAAGTGTTGCGCCTGATGTTCGGCGCCGCCGCGAACCCGGCAGTCGCGGCCGAGGAACTCGGCACAGCCCGGCCGACGCGTCGTCCGCCCGGTCGCGTGGTCTTCGCGGTCTCGGATCTCGCGATCGGGTCGGCCGCCGACGGGGACGCGAGCATCGATCTCGACGTCGCCGAAGGCGAGATTCTTGGCATCGCGGGTATCGACGGCAACGGGCAGAAGCAGCTCGCCGAAGCGCTGGCCGGGCAACGCCCAGCCTCACGCGGCCATGTGGTACTCGATGGCCAGACTCTTGACACGCTAAATGTCGGCGCGAGACGGGCGCGCGGGCTCCGCTACGTCACCGACGATCGCCTCGGTGAAGGCACGGTCGGCGCCTTTCCTGTCGCCACCAACCTGCTGCTCAAGGAAATCGGCGAAGCCCCGTTTTGGACGGGCGGCTGGGAACACACGGGCCGCATCGCCGACCATGCCCAGGCGCTGGTGGACGCCTTCGACATCCGCACCCCCACCATCGCCACACCGATCGGCCGGCTCTCCGGCGGCAATATCCAGAAGGCGCTTCTGGCGCGCGAACTGTCCGGCACCGCCAAGGTCGTGATCTACGCCAAGCCGACCTACGGGCTCGACGTCCACAACATCATGGCCACCCGCCGACGAATCCGCGAGGCCGCCGACCGCGGCGTTGCCACCATCCTGATCTCGACCGATCTCGAGGAACTGCTCGAACTGGCCGATCGGATCGCCGTGATGTCGCACGCCCGCCTCGTCGGCACGATCGCCAACGACAATGCGGCGCGCGAGCGGGTCGGTGCCCTGATGGTCGGGGCCGCGACGTGAGCACCGAGGCCCTGACGCCGCGGCTCGAAGCCCGGCCGGCCCTACGCCGCGGTGGCGGCTGGCTGCGTCCCGTCCTGCTCAGCCTCGGGCCGGTTGTCGTGGCGCTTGCGGTCTCGGGCGCGCTTCTGCTCGCGTTCGGGGTGAGCCCGGTCGATTATTACCAGGCCGTGATCCGCCGCGGCCTGCTGTCGCCGTCCGGCATCCAGGAAACCTTGACCCGCATGGCGCCGCTGCTGCTGCTCGCCGCGAGTCTCACGATGGCGTTCCGCGCCGGTATCTGGAACCTCGGCGGGGACGGGCAATTCCTGCTCGCCGCTGTCACGGTCGCCGCTGTCGCCCCCGCGCTGCAGCCCCATCTGCCGGCCGCCGTGGTACTGTCGATCTGCCTGGTTCTCGGGGCCGCCGTCGGTGCCGTCTGGTCGCTGCTGCCCGCTCTCTTGCGCGCCTACCAGGGCGTCAACGAAATCATCACCACGTTGATGATGACCTTTCTGGGCGTGTCCTTTGCCAACGTCCTGGTCAAGCTGGTGGTCTTCGACCCCGGCACGACCGTGCCGCAGACCCGGACCCTCGATGTCGCCGACCGGCTGCCGAAGCTGTTCGAGACGCGGGTCAGTTCCGGCCTGGTTATCGGCCTCGTGGCGATCCTGACCGTCCACGCGGTGATGACGCGAACCGCCTTCGGGCTGCGGCTGCGCGTCGTCGGCGCCAACACGCGGGCCGCCATCCACGCCGGTCTTCCGGTGCCGCGACTGACCGTGGCGGTCTTCGCGCTGTCGGCGGCCCTGGCGGGCCTCGCGGGTGCGGTGGAGATCCTGGGTGTGGAAGGCAACGTGCGGGCCGATTGGAACCCAGCGTTCAGCCTGACGGTCGTGCCGCTCGTGTTCCTGGCGCGGTTCAACGGGTTCGCGTCGATCCTTTTCGTCTTCCTGTTCTCGGTCCTATCGATCGGCGGCGAGAGTGCCGCCCGCATCACAGGCGTGCCGAATTTCTTCACGCTCGTGCTCGTGGCGGTGCTGCTGGTGCTGCTGGCCCTGGCCGAGTACCTCGACCACCTTCATCGCGAACGGACGAGGGCCTGAGCATGGGCAGCCTGTTCACCGACGCCTTCCTCACCGCGCTCATTCTCGGCGCGCTCACGGCCGGCATTCCATTGCTGCTGGCAGGCCTTGGCGAGCAGATGTCCGAGAAAGCCGGCGTGCTCAACATCGGCATCGAGGGCATGATGCTGGCCGGCGCCTACGCGGGCTTCCTGGTCGCGTTCCGGTCGGGCTCGATCTGGCTCGGCTTTGTGGGCGGCGCCCTCGGCGGCATGACGGTGGCATCGCTGATGGTGGGATTTTGCGTGCGTCTCGGCCTCAACCAGATCGTGATCGGCATCGCGCTGACGCTCGGGACCGAGGGGCTGACCGCGTTGCTTCACTACTTTCAGTTCGCCCGCGCCTACCCGCGCCTCCCGGCCGTCGCGACATGGCCGTTGCCAGGGCTGTCGACCATCCCGGTGATCGGCCCCGCGCTCTTCGATCGGCCGCCGATCGTCTATCTTGCCGTGCTCCTCGTCTTCATCATCGCCGGGCTCTACCGGTTCACGAATCTCGGCCTCAATCTGCAGGCGGCCGGCGACAAGCCCGCGGCGCTCGATGCCGCGGGCGTCGACGTCATCCGCACCCGGGGCTTCGCGGTGCTGGCGACCGGCGCGCTCGCGGGCATCGGTGGCGCCTTCATGGCCGAGGTTGGGGCCGGTATCTTCATCCCGTTCATGACCAACGGCGCCGGCTTCCTCGGCATCGTGCTCGCCATGCTGGCGCGGGGACGACCGCTCTACGTCCTGTTCGGTGCGATGCTGTTCGGCGCCTGCCTGTCGATGACCACGGCGCTTCAGGTTGCCGGTGTCGCGATCCCGACCGACGTCATCCAGACGCTGCCCTTTGTGGTCGTTATGGCGGTGCTGGTGGCCTTCGGACGGCGGGCCAGCCTGCCGGCCGCACTGGGCCTGCCGTATGTGCGCGGCGCACGATGAGACCCAAGGGGGAGACACCTATGACGGACACCAAAGTCTATCTGCTGGACGGCGGCTCGCTGGTCCTCGACGGCTATCACGTCTACTGGAACCGGGGCCCCGGTGGCGAGATCCGCTTCCCGGTCTATTCAATCCTCGTCGAACATGCCGAGGGTCGCTTTCTGGTCGACACCGGTTTCGACTACGACCATGTCATGAAGGTGCTGGCCTTCGAGAAGCCGATGCAGACGCCGGAGCAGACCATTCCGGGCGCGCTGAAACTGATCGGTCTCGAGCCCAAGGACATCGGCGTCGTGGTCAATTCGCATTTCCACTTCGACCATGTCGGCGGCAACAGATACTTTCCCCATGCCAAGAAGATCTGCCATCACGACGAGATCCGCGAGGCAGCCGTGCCCCAACCGTTCGAGGTGCTGGGCTATTCGGACCTCTCCTTCTCGGCCGAAGCCGCGGAGGTGCGCGGCAAGACCGATCAGCTGCTGGCCGGCACCACCGCCGAGAACTCCCGGTTCGAGGGCATCGAGGGCGACATCGAGCTCGCCAAGGGCGTCAAGCTGATCTTCACGCCGGGCCACGCCATCGGGCACTACAGCCTGCTCATCGAATTCGGCACGCGACGGCCGATCCTCTTCACCATTGACGCCGCCTATACGCAGCAGAGTCTCGAGACGCTATGTCAGGCCTCGTTCCACATCGACGCCGTCAAGGGAGTCGATTCCATGCGACGGCTCAAGGCCCTGGCGCAGGATCACGACGCGGAACTGATGTTCTCGCACGATGCCAAGAATTTCGCGCATTACCGCACGGGAACGCAATTCTACGGGTGACAGACGACCGGCGTCGCCGGAAAGCCCCTCATCCTGAGCGGAGCTATTTGAGGCTCCGACGAGCGAAGCTCGTTGGAAAGACTGGTGGAGGCGGGTGCACACCACCTGGGTCGAAGGACCCAGCATCGTGGTGCGTGCTTCGATCCGCCGCCCGCGGCGGCGGCCAGCAAGTGGAGCATGGTGCGATTGGGGTGAGGAGCATGTCACAGTATCGAGAGATCAGGGAGGCGGGTGGTGACCATGCAGAGTAAGACAGCCGAAACGACCTTCACGCTGACCTCGGGGCCGGTCGATGCCTATCCAGCGGTGCTGCGCGCCCTGTCGCGACCGGTGCTCTACGATTACGACCCCGCCTTCCTGCAATTCTACGAGGCCGTCAACGAAAAGGCGCAGCGGGCGATGCGCCTGTCGACCCCGCCGACGATCCTGCACGGCGAGCCCGTGCTCGGCCTCGAGGCTGCGGCAGCATCTCTGATCGGACGCGACGACGTCGTCCTGAACCTCGCCTCGGGCGTCTACGGCAAGGGCTTCGGCTTCTGGGCCAAGCGCTATTGCGCCGATCTCATTGAGATCGAGGTTCCGTACAATGAGGCGATCGATCCGAACTCGGTCAAGGCGGCCTTAGCGACACGATCCGACATCACGATCGTCTCGGTCTGCCATCACGACACGCCGTCTGGCACCATCAATCCCGTCGCCGAGATCGGCGCGATGGTGGCGCGGCACGGCGGCTACATGATCGTTGACGCGGTCTCCTCGTTCGGCGGCATGAAGATCGATCCCGAGAGCTGCCACGCTGACATCTTCGTTACCGGACCCAACAAGTGCCTGGGGTGTCCGCCCGGCCTGACGCTGATGGGTATCAGCGACCGGGGCTGGATCCGCATGAAGAACAATGCGCTCGCACCGCGCGCGTCGATGCTGAGCATTCTCGATTGGGAGGAGGCGTGGCGGGCCGAGCGGCCCTTCCCGTTCACGCCGTCGGTCTCGGAAATCTACGCCCTCGATGCCGCGCTTGACCTGTACCTCGCGGAAGGCCCGGAGCGGGTATGGGCGCGGCACGCGACGACCGCCACGGCCTGCCGGGCCGGCATCGCGGCGATGGGCCTGAGCCTTTGGCCTGCCACGACCGCAATCGCCTCGCCGACCACCACGGCCGTGCGGCTGCCGCCGGGGATCGAGGACGCCGCGCTACGGGCTGCGATGCACGATCGCTATGGCGTCATGGTCTCGTCCGGGCGCGGCGAGACGCTTGGCCGGCTCATCCGCATCGGTCACATGGGACCGACGGCGCGGCCGCTCTACGCCGTTGTGGCGCTCGCGGCGCTCGGCGGTGCGCTCGGTCACCTCGGGCATTCGGTCGACATTGGCGCCGGCGTGGCAGCCGCAATGCGGATCACCGACGAGGCGCAACAGCTTGACCAGGGGAACACATCATGACGGGGCGCTTCGAGGGAAAGACCGCCATTGTGACCGGTGCCGCGCAAGGTATCGGCAAAGCCATCGCGACGAAATTCGCCCGGGAAGGCGCCCGGGTCGCGGTGGCCGACATCAACGTCGAGGGCGCGGCCGGCGTCGCGGAGGCACTCGGCAACGGGGCGCTGGCCTATCGCTGCGATGTCTCGCTTCCGGCCGAGGTGACGGCCCTGCACGAGGCCGTCGAAGCCGCCACCGGGAGCCTCGACATCCTGGTCAACAACGCCGCCATCGTGCCCTTCATCGCCTGGGACGATGTCGACCTCGCGCATTGGCAGAAGCTCATCGACGTCAATCTCACCGGCACCTTCTTGATGTCGCGGGCCTCGTCCGACGCCATGCGCCGCCTCGGCCGCAAGGGACACATCGTCAACATCTGCTCCAACGTCATCTTCGCCGGCACGCCCAATATGGCGGCCTATGTGGCCGCCAAAGGCGGTGTGTTCGGCTTTACCCGGGCGCTCGCCACGGAACTCGGCAAATACGGCATCAACGTCAATGCCGTCACGCCGGGGCTCACGGACTCGGATGGCGTCAGGGCCAGTCTCCATAACAACAGCTTCGGCTTCGTCGAAATGCTCCAGGCCCTCCCCGGCAAGGGACAGCCCGAGGACGTCGCCGACGCGGTCGCATTTCTGGCCTCTGACGAGGCCCGCTTCATCACCGGCCAGACGCTCAACGTCGATGGCGGGATGGTGCGCTGGTAGAGAGTGAGGTTCAGCAAGTCTAAACGCTGGCAGCGCGCGCTCGCGTCCGACTCGCTTTTGGTGCATAGTTAGGTCGGCTTCCAGGAAGCAGCGGGCAAGCCGCGATCGTCATGGTTAAGCGCGAAGCTGCGCAGCCCTCATCGTGGGCTGCGCAGCTATTCAGATCTCGGTCCGCTCCGCGAGGGTCAGCGCATCCTCGACGTCGACGCCGAGGTAGCGCACGGTGCTCTCGATCTTGGTGTGTCCGAGCAGGATCCGCACGGCGCGTAGGTTACCCGTTTGTTTGTAGATGATGGCGGCCTTGGTCCGCCGGAGCGAGTGCGTCCCACAGTCCTCCCGGCGTGGGCTGATACTGGTGACCCACTCGTCGACGAGCCGGGCGTACTGACGGGTGCTGATATAGGGTCACTCAAAGAATCCGTTGTGAGCGGCGCGGAGAGCTTCGGTGAGGTGGCTCCGTTTATCTGAACAGCGTCTGCGGCTTTGTTGAGTGGAACCCTGCCGTGTTCAGGCCGCCGCGATCTGCGGCAGCCTGTCGAAATAGGCCTGGTCCGGCGTCTTCCGGTCAAGGCTCGAATGCGGCCTGCGGCCGTTGTACAACTCCCCTCCACAAGACCCATAGTATCGCTGGCCGTGGCGAGGTT